>Ga0272442_10011835_pt1 | contig 10606 bp, 6 predicted proteins | sample SSMForm2O_FD_200262 | JGI IMG/M metagenome (GOLD analysis project Ga0272442, IMG submission 200262) | Marine sediment archaeal communities from Little Sippewissett salt marsh, Falmouth, MA, United States - SSM-Form-2O | ecosystem: Environmental > Aquatic > Marine > Wetlands > Sediment ... | reverse complement strand
TGGTGGCGCCGGGCGAGTCGAGCCGGCTGTCCTGGCACACAGTGGCGGGGTCCGTGGTCACGCTCAACGGCAGTCCGGTGGCGGCGGATGATACCGTGGAGGTGCGTCCGGTATCGGACAGCACGTTCACGCTGATTGCCGAAGGCGAGGTATCGGATACCAGCGAAGTCACCATTGCCATCCAGGATCCGCTGGAAATCAACCGGGCCCTGAACCGTCCGGCCACGCCCTCCAGCAATGAACCCGACAATCCCGCCGTGGACGATCCGGCCCTGGCTTTCGACGGCAATCTGTCCACACGATGGAGCAGCCGGTATGCGGACAATGAATGGATTTATGTCGATCTGGGCAGCCGGTTTGACATTCACCGCGTCGTTCTGAGATGGGAAACCGCATACGGCCGTGTGTACCATATCGATGTGTCCGACGACGCGGACACCTGGCAGCAGATCTATTTTACCTCCAATGGGGACGGCGGTGTCGATGATTTGACAGATATCACCGGCACGGGCCGGTACGTGCGCATGTTCGGCGTGGCGCGGGGCACGCAGTGGGGGTTTTCCCTGTATGAATTCGAGGTGTACGGGCTGCCCGCCCCGACCGGTGTGGATGATGACGGATGGCCCGTGCCGGCCGTCAGCACTCTGGCGCAGAATTATCCCAATCCGTTCAATCCGGATACGCAGATCCGGTACACGCTGTCTGCGGACATGAATGTCAGACTCGACGTATTCAATATCGACGGGCGGAGGGTGGCCACACTGGTCGATGCACCCATGGCCAGGGGATCGCATACCGTCACGTTTCATGGGAAGGCGCTCTCCAGCGGTGTCTATTATTGCCGTCTCAATGCGGGTGAGCTGCGGGAAGTCCGGCGGATGCTGCTGATCAAATAAACCGGCAGCGCAGAATTGCCTGCCCGGGGACGTATTGTGGCATGAATATGATATGGCATTTTCAAAAAATATGTGTGATGCGTTGTTTTTCTCTGTATCTTCTTGTTTCGCTGGTACCGGTATGCATCCCGGCGCCCTTTGCGGATCACTTTGAGGGACCGCATCCGGCCCCGGGCGCGGTTTCGGCCGCATTCCATGCCATGGAAAACGGAGACTCATCCCTGACAGCCAGACTGCATTTCAATGTGATGCCCAATGAGGGAGATTCCCGAAAGGAACCGGTTCGGATTGCGTGTGTCGGCAACAGCATTACCCACGGGGGAATGGGCCGGGATGCCTGGCCGCAGCAACTCGGTTCCATGCTGGGAGAAGAATTCGATGTCCGCAATTTCGGGGTCGGCGGATGCACGCTGCTGAAAAAAGGGGATTTCCCCTACTGGAACGAACCGGCACTTTCCGGGGCGACCGGGTTCGATCCGCACATTGTGATCATTCTCCTCGGCACCAATGACAGCAAACCCCGGAACTGGATACACGGAGATGCATTTTTTGACGATTACATGGATCTTGTCGGATTGTTCCGGCGGGGAGACAGGAATCCGGTGATATTCACGGCATACCCGCCGCCCGTGTTTCGCATGCTGGCCGGCATCAATCACACGATCATCCGGGATGAAATGATTCCCGTGATTGATTCCGTCCGGACAGCCGCCGCAACGCGTCTCATCGATTTTTTCAACCCGATGCTGGGAGAATCCCGGTTCTTCCCGGATGGCGTCCATCCGTCCGCGGAAGGATATGCCCTGATGGCCCGGATTGCCGCCGGTGCGGTCCTCGAAGTCATGCCGGGGACTGCCAAAGAGAAAGAAAATCATTGAAAGGAGTTCGCTGATGAACACCGCGCCTCAAAAGTTGTCGCTCGGAGAAAAGATTTCGTACGGTTTCGGAGATCTTGCTTCGGTGTTGTACTGGCAGACCTTTATGCTGTACTTTACATTTTTCTATACCGATGTTTTTCTGATTCCGGCCGGTGCCGCAGCGACCATGTTTCTTGTCAGCCGGATCTGGGACGGTGTGAATGATCCCCTGATGGGGATCATCGCGGACCGGACGGAAACCCGCTGGGGAAAATTCCGGCCGTATCTTCTCTGGCTTTGCGTGCCGTTTGCCGTGATCGGCGTATTCACTTTCACGGTACCGGACCTGGCCCTGCACGGCCGGATGATCTGGGCCTATGTCACCTTTATTCTGATGATGATGATGTATACGGCCATCAACATTCCCTACACGGCTCTGCTCGGGGTAATATCAGCGGATTCGGATGAACGCACCACGGTTTCTTCCGTCAAGTTTATTTTTGCCTTTGGGGCGGGGATTATTGTATCGGCCACGCTCCTGCCCATGGTCAAACAGCTGGGCCGCGGCAATGATGCCCGGGGCTGGCAGCATTCCTTTGTCATTTACGGTATCGCGGCCATTGTTTTCTTTCTCATCGCATTCAGGGGAACCCGTGAACGGGTCCGGCCGCCGAAAAGCCAGAAATCGTCCGTGAAAAAGGATCTGTTCGAGCTGGTGACCAACGGCCCGTGGCTGATTCTGCTGGCCATGACCATTACGTTTATTCTCTTCGTGGCCGTGCGCAGCAGTGTGACGGCCCATTATTTCAAATATGTGGTGGAATCCCAGAAAATCACACTGCCCTTCTTCCGGACCGAACCGTACAGTTTCGAAACGCTGGTCTCCCTGTTTAACACCATCGGCCAGATTTCCTCCCTTGTGGGAGTTTTCATGGTGAACTGGGTGGCGAGAATGATCGGCAAGAAAAAATCATTTATCATCATCTTTTTAATTGCCATTCTCAGCACCGCCGGTTTTTATATTGCCAGGCCGGATCAGATCATCCTGATTTACGTGCTTCAGATTATCGGTTCGGTCACGGGCGGACCGCTCAGCGTCCTGCTGTGGGCCATGTATGCCGATACCGCCGACTACGCCGAATGGAAAAGGGGACGCCGCGCAACGGGACTGGTTTTTTCCGCTTCGACCATGTCACAGAAATTCGGATGGGCGTTCGGGGCTTTTGTGTCTCTCAATCTCATGTCCCAGGTTGGTTTTGCGGCCAATCAGGCACAGTCCGCTGCCAGCCGCCACGGCTTGCTTTTGCTCTTCAGCCTGATTCCGGCCGGTTTCGGTGTTCTTTCCGTGCTGATCGCGATCTTTTATCCGCTGAACAGAAAGCGCATCACACAGATCGGAACGGAACTGGCGGAACGGAAGAAAACGGAACAATAGTCAATGCGATGAGAAATCGATATACATTCAATATTCACCCAACAATCAGAAAGGAAGCGTTGTGAAGAAGACCATTATCGGGGAATCGTTACCGAATATTCCCTGGGAGGAAAAGCCGGACGGCTGCACGGATGTCCTATGGCGGTACAGCGGAAATCCGATTATCGGATGGAATCCGATCCCCAAAGCCGCCCGCATATACAACAGTGCCGTCATCCCGTACAAGGGGGAATTTGTCGGTGTTTTCCGTGCGGACCAGCGAAACGGCCGTGCCACACTTTTCTTCGGCAAGAGCAGGGACGCGATCCACTGGGACATCGGTCCGGATCCCATTGACTGGATAGATGAGAACGGCAAGCCGAATCCCGTCAGTTACGGCTATGACCCCCGCCTTGTTCACATAGACGACGCCTATTATGTTGTCTGGTGCGATGATATGCACGGCCCGTCCATCGGACTGGGAATGACCAGGGATTTTAACACCTTTGTCCGGCTGCCCAATCCGCTGATGCCGTTCAACCGCAACGGTGTCCTGTTTCCGAGAAAAGTGAACGGCAAATACCTGCTTTTCAGCCGGCCGAGCGACAGCGGCCATACCCCGTTCGGAGACATCTTTCTCAGCGAGAGTCCGGACCTGGTTCACTGGGGCCGGCACAGACATGTCATGGGCCGCGGCGGACCGGGATGGTGGCAAAGCACCAAAATCGGCGCCGGTCCCATTCCTGTTGAAACCACGGAAGGCTGGCTGCTTTTTTATCACGGTGTGATTACGACCTGCAACGGATATGTTTACAGTTACGGTGCGGCGCTTCTGGATATCGACGATCCCGGAAAGGTGCTGTACAGAACCCGGGATTACCTGCTCACGCCGGAGAGGGATTACGAAACAAACGGTTTTGTGCCGAATGTGGCTTTTCCGTGCGCCAATCTGACCGATGCGGACACGGGGCGTATTGCCATTTATTACGGCGCCGCGGATACATACACGGCCGTGGCATTTGCGCAGGTGGATGAGCTCATCGATTATATCAGGAACAACTCGGATGTGTTCTAGCTGTTTGCGGGGGATGACAGCCGCGACCGAACAATTTCCGGAGGATGCATCGGATGCAGTATGGTTTTTTTGATGATGAAAACAAAGAATACGTGATCGAGCGGCCCGATACGCCGCGGTCATGGAGCAATTATCTCGGGTCCACGGAATACGGCGCCATCATCACCAACAATGCCGGCGGCTACAGTTTTTTTCATTCGGCGGCCAGGGGACGTTTTATGCGCATGCCCTTCAACAGTATTCCCATGGATCAGCCCGGGCGGTATTTCTATCTGTATGACAGGGACCGCAAGGATTACTGGTCCGCGTCCTGGCAGCCCGTGGGGAAGCCGCTGGACCGTTACCGGTCCGTCTGCCGGCACGGTACCGCCTATACCATCATCGCGTCGGAATACGACCATGTTCAGACCGAAACCACGTACTTTGTCCCCCTTGAAAAGCATTTTGAATGCTGGCTGCTGAAAACAGTCAACCGGGATACGGTGCCGCGGCGTCTTCGTCTGTTCACCTATATGGAATATGCCAATAACTGGTATCTGCAGCAGGATTTTTTCAACCTGCAGTATACGCAGTTTATCCTGCGCATGGATGTCACGGACCGGATCATCGACCACGGCATCAACGTGATGCTGCCCGACGGTTCCGGTGATTTTGACAATCATGACGGCAACCGGCACACTTTTCTGGGAGCGGCCGGTGCGGATATCACGGGATATGACACGGACCGCGAGGTTTTTCTGGGCCCGTACCGTTCCTATCACAATCCGGAAGTGGTCGAGAAAGGACAGTGCACCAACTCACTGGCGGCCGGGGACAACGGCTGCGGCGTGCTGCAGATGGATATTGATCTTGCGCCTGGCGAGTCGAAGGAACTGGTCGTGCTGATGGGAATCGGCAGGGCGGCGGTCGAGGGAAGGGCGGTGGTCCGGGAGTTCGGCGACCTGCGCAGGGTGCGCCGGGAATTCGAGCGGGTGCGGTCATACTGGCATGACCGGCTGGACGGTTTCACCGTGGACACGCCCGATGCGGAATTCAACAGCATGACGAACATGTGGAGCCCGTTCAACTGCCTGATGACCTGTGCCTGGTCCCGGGCGGCCAGCCTGATTTACAGCGGCGAAAGGGACGGCCTGGGGTACCGGGACACGGTTCAGGATCTTCTGGGAGTGCTTCATACCATTCCCGAAGAGGCCGGAAAACGTCTGGAACTGATGATTACCGGGCAATGCGCTTCCGGGGGAGCCATGCCCGTGGTGAAACCCTTTTCCCATCATCCGGGCCGGGAGACGCCCCCGGAAGAGGAAGCGTACCGTTCGGATGACTGTCTGTGGCTTTTCAACACCATTCCCGCCTATGTCCGGGAAACAGGCGACATTGCCTTTTATGACAAAGTGCTTCCCTATGCCGATACCGGGGAAGCCACGGTTCTCGGCCACATGAAACAGGCCATCCGTTTCAACCTGGAGCGAAGCGGCAGTCACGGGCTGCCCTGCGGTCTGTATGCGGACTGGAATGACTGTCTCGAACTGGGCCATCAGGGAGAATCCGTGTTTGTCGCGTTCCAGCTGCGTTATGCCCTGAAAACGTACCGGGAAATCGGGGAATTTCTGGGAAGGCCCGATGAGATCGCCTGGGCGGAGGACCATCTGAAAACCCTGGATGAAAACATCGGGAAGCACGCATGGGACGGCGAATGGTTCATGCGCGCCTACCGGTATGACGGCATGAAATTCGGTTCCCGTGACAATGAAGAGGGCAGTCTGTGGCTCAACCCGCAGACATGGTCGGTCCTGAGTGGACATGCCGCTCCGGAACAGGCAACTGCCGTGATGAAACAGGTGGCGGAGCGGCTGGCTTCCCCGTACGGTATCGTGATCGTGGACCCGCCCTATGAGAAAACCGATCACCGCGTGGTCAAGGCCCCGCTGTTCAACAAGGGAATGAAAGAGAACGCATCGATTTTTTCCCACACGCAGGGGTGGGCCGTGATTGCCGAAACCATGCTGGGCAGGGGTGATACGGCCTATGCCTGGTACCGCGCCTTCATGCCCGCAGCGTACAATACACGGGCGGAGGTCCGCCAGATCGAGCCCTATGTCCATTGCCAGTTTACCCACAGCAGGCACAGCCCCCGGTTCGGCGCATCGCGGCTGCCCTGGCTGACCGGGACGGCCGCCTGGTCCTATTACGCGGCCACGCAGTACATTCTCGGCATTCAGCCGGATTATCAGGGCATCCGGATCGATCCCTGCATCCCGTCTTCATGGAAAACCTTTTCCGTGACGCGCCGGTTCAGGGATAAAAAGCTTCATATCAGGGTCGATAACAGCAAAGGGGTTCAGAAAGGCGTGACAGCCGTCATGGTGAACGGCAGGAAAATGGAGGGGACGCTGATCCCCGAAAAAGTGCTTGGGGAGAAAAACGACATCACCGTGACCATGGGCTGACAGCCAGGCACAGCCCCGGTGCATCACTATCATACAGAACAGGCAGAATACATGAAATACGGATATTTTGACGACAAAAACAGAGAATATATCATCGAACGGCCGGACACACCGCTGCCGTGGATCAACTATCTGGGGTGCGAGCAGTTTTTCGGTATCATATCGAATACGGCCGGCGGGTATTGCTTTTTTCAGGACGCAAGACTGCGGCGGCTCACGAGGTACCGGTACAACAATGTTCCCATGGACAGCAACGGACGCTATCTTTACATCCGTGACGGCGATTCTGTCTGGAATCCCATGTGGAAGCCGGTCTGTACGGACCTGGACGGGTATGAATGCCGGCACGGACTGGGATATACCACGATACGGGGCGTGAAAGACGGTCTGGAAGTGACCATGACCTGCTTTATCCCGGTCGGATTTCGAAATGAAGTCTGGGACGTGAAAGTACGCAACCTGTCCCGGAAGCGGAAATCCATCCGGCTCTGGGCACTTGTGGAATGGTGCCTGTGGGATGCCTATGACGACATGACCAATTTTCAGCGTAACTATTCCACCGGCGAAGTGGAAACGGACGACCGGGTCATTTTCCATATCACGGAATACCGGGAAAGGCGGAATCATTATGCCTATTTTGCCTCGGGGCATCCGGCAAGCGGATTCGATACCAGCCGGGATGCCTTTATCGGGATGCATCAGGGTTTTGATCATCCCGCGGCTGTTTTCGGAGACGGGTGCAGCGGCAGCATTGCCCACGGGTGGGTGCCCCTCGGTGTGCATCAGCTGGATCTGGATATCGCACCCGGCGAGGAGCAGCGCCTCTTTTTTCTGCTGGGATACGCGGAAAACGCGCCGGACAGCAAATACGACACGTCCGGCAAACTGAACCGGCAGGAGTTTGCCCGGGTTTTCAAACATTTCAGCGACGAGGGGCGCATCGATGCGGAGTTTCGGAGTCTCCGGGATTACTGGACCGGCCTCCTGTCCGTGTATACGGCGGAGACGGAAAACAGTCATGTGAACCGCATGGTGAATATCTGGAACCAGTACCAGTGCATGATCACTTTCAACCTGTCCCGGTCCGCGTCGCTGTTCGAGTCCGGCATCGGGCGGGGCATCGGCTACCGCGATTCCAATCAGGATATCCTCGGCTTTGTACACATGATTCCGGACCGGGCGCGGCAGCGCATTCTGGATCTCGCCGCGACCCAGCTTTCCGACGGCACCTGTTTTCATCAGTATCAGCCGCTGACCAAGGAGGGGAACGCGGATATCGGCGGCGGTTTCAATGACGATCCGCTGTGGCTGATTCTGTCCACGGCCGCCTATATGAAGGAATCGGGAGAGATCGGCATTCTCGGCGAAAAAGTCGGCTATTCGGACACCGGGCCGGGAGACACCACGTTGCTGGATCATCTTGAACTCTCGCTTTCCTACATTCTGAAGCGGACGGGTCCCCACGGACTGCCGCAAATCGGGCACGCGGACTGGAATGACTGTCTGAATCTCAATTGCTATTCCACAAGCCCTGATGAGAGTTTTCAGACGGCCGGTCATATTGAAAACAACGACCGGGCCGAATCGGTCATGATTGCGGGATTGTTCTGCCGTGCCTGTGAAGAAATGGCCGGCATGTACCGGCAGCTGAACCGTCCCGGGAAAGAGGCGCACGTGCTGTCCGAGGCGGATTCCATGCGCCGGATCATCCACCGGCACGCGTGGGACGGCGAGTGGTTTCTGCGGGCCTATGATGCGGGGGGGCGAAAGGTCGGATCCGCTGAAAATGAAGAGGGCCGGATATTTGTGGAAAGCCAGGGATGGTGCATTCTGGGAGGTGCCGGTATGGAGAATGGATATGCGCAGAAAGCCCTGGAAAGCGTGGCCAAGCATCTGGCCACGCCGGACGGGATTGTGCTGCATCAGCCGGCCTACCGGTCCTATCATCCGTCTCTGGGCGAGATTTCCTCATACCCGCCGGGTTACAAGGAAAATGCCGGCATTTTTACCCACAACAATACGTGGATTCAAATCGCCGAAGCCCTGCTCGGCCACGGGGATCAGGCATTCCGGTATTACACCAGTATCTGCCCGTCGACCAGGGAGGAACGGAGTGAAACCTACCTGGGCGAGCCTTTTGTGTACTGCCAGATGATCGCCGGACCCGATGCGCCCACGCCCGGCGAGAGCAAGAACACATGGCTCAGCGGCACGGCGGCCTGGTCCTTTGTCGCGATTTCACAGTATATTCTGGGGATTCAGCCGGATTACCAGGGCCTGCGTATCGATCCCTGCATTCCCGCTGCATGGAAAGCGTTTTCCGTCACCCGGAAATTCAGGAACAAAGTGCTGAACATTCATGTCACAAATCCTTCGGGTGTCCAGAAAGGAACCGGGCGCATCACCATGAACGGCGAGGTCATGGAAGGTCCGTTTCTTCCCCTGGACAAAATGAAACCGGTCAATGACATTCGGGTAGAGATGGGATGAGACTTTTGAAAACCAAATTGTCCGTGATCGTTCTTTTTGCCGTGATGGCCTGCAGCATGCGCATGCAGGCGGGGCCGGTCGACCGGTACGGGGCGCTGCAGGTTCAGGACGGGCGGCTGACCGGCCGGCACGGCTGTCCTGTGGTGCTGCGCGGCATGAGTCTCGGGTGGCACAACTGGTGGCCCCGGTTTTACAATGCGGACGCCGTGCAGTGGCTGCACCGCGACTGGGGATGCACGGTCATCCGGGCCGCCATGGGGGTCGATGTCAGAAAAGGCTATCTGGAACGCCCCGAATGGTCCCTGCGCAAAGTGAAAAACGTGGTGGAGGCCGCGATTGACGAGGGAATGTATGTGATCATCGACTGGCACACGCATGACATCCATCTGGATCAGGCACTGGAATTCTTTACCCGCATGGCACGTGAGTACGGCGGTTATCCCCACGTGATTTACGAGATTTTCAATGAACCGGACGATGAAACCTGGCCGGAAGTCCGGGCCTACAGCGAAGCGCTGGTCCGGGCCATCAGGGCTGTTGATCCGGACAATATCATTCTGGTCGGATCGCCGCACTGGTGCCAGGATATTCATATCGCTGCGGATACTCCCCTGGACGGTTTTGACAACATCGCGTATACGGTGCACTTTTATGCGGCAACGCACGGGGAATGGCTGCGGGAACGATGTGACCATGCGCGTGAAAAGGGGCTTGCGCTTTTTGTGTCCGAATGCGGCGGCATGGAAGCAAACGGGGACGGGGACGTGGACGAAGTGGAATGGCAAAACTGGATGGAATGGCTGGAAACAGGTCAGGTCAGCTGGGTGATATGGACCGTCTCCGATAAAAATGAAACCTGCTCCGTGCTGCGCCGCAGGGCCGGTTCCAGGGGGGGCTGGAAGGAAAAACATCTGAAACCGTGGGGCGTACAAAGCCGTTCCCTGATCCGGCATTATGCGCATGAAGACGAACCCGGAGGGGTGACGCCGGCGCCGGAACGGGACGGACATGGTGTCCGGTGATTTTTATAAGATAATATAGGGGCGTGCTTATGAACGCATTCAGATTCCGGTGTTTCGTGCTTTTTACGGCATCGGCCGTTATAGGAATGATGCTGCCCGGGCATGTCCACGGCATCACCGTTGTGCCGGAACGGGATCAGGCCGTCCAGTATGAATGGCTTCCCATCCATATCCGTCTGCAGCAGCCGTTCCGGAATCCCTATGATCCGGAGGATATTACGGTGGACGCGGTCATCCGGCAGCCCGGCGGTGACATGATGGTGCTCCCGTGTTTCTACAAAAGCGGTGACTCCGGAGCATCGGACTGGGAGGCACGGTTTACCGGTATGAAGCCGGGCCTGCATGCGTACTGCATCCGGATCATCAGCGGCGCGGATTCCCTGTGCTCCAAAACGCAGCAGATTG
>Ga0272442_10011834_pt1 | contig 10607 bp, 11 predicted proteins | sample SSMForm2O_FD_200262 | JGI IMG/M metagenome (GOLD analysis project Ga0272442, IMG submission 200262) | Marine sediment archaeal communities from Little Sippewissett salt marsh, Falmouth, MA, United States - SSM-Form-2O | ecosystem: Environmental > Aquatic > Marine > Wetlands > Sediment ... | reverse complement strand
GCCGAAGACGAGGCAGCCGACGCCGAGGCACCCGAGGAGAGCGCCGCGGAAGAGGATGCCGAGCCCGAGGAGATCGCAGAGCCGGCAAAGGCTGAGGCCGAAGCGGAGGAGGCTGAAGACGACGATTCCGACTCCGAAGAGGACGAGGACGCCGACTCCGAAGAGGACGAGGGCGCAGACTCCGAAGAGGACGAAGAGGACGAAGAGGACGAGGGCGCAGACGATGACGACGATTAAGACCGAAGACATCAAGCAACTCCGCGACGAGACCGGCATCGGCATGATGGACTGCAAACGCGCTCTGACCGAGGCCGCTGGCGACATCGAACGCGCGAAGGAGATCCTCCGAGAGCAGGGTCTTCAGCTGATGGAGCAAATCGGACGCGAGGCGAACGAAGGCCGCATTGTTTCGTACGTGCACCATACCGGGAAGGTCGGCGTGCTCGTCGAACTCGCCACAAACACGGATTTCGCGGCCAACAGTGCGGAGTTTCTCGCATTCGCCAACGATGTTGCGATGCATATCGCGGCCGAAGCACCAACCTACGTCGCACCCGAGGACGTCCCTGCTGAGGCGATCGACGAAGCGAATGCAGAGTTCCGCAAGCAGCTGGAGGAGCAGGGGAAGCCGGCGGAGATCATCGAGAAGGCACTCGCGGGACGCGTGAAGAGCTTCTACACCGATCAGTGCCTGATCAAGCAGCCGTTCGTGAAGAACCCGGACGTCACGATCGAAGACATGCTCGCCGATCTTCGGACGAAGACGGGCGAGAACATACAAATCAAGCAGTTCGCTCGATTCGAGATCGAGTGCTCAGCATGCGCGGATCCCCTGGCCGCTGCCTCGTAAAGCTCAGTGGCGAAGCCCTCCGAGGGCCGGAAGGTGCATTCTCTCCCAGTGCGTTTGAACGCATCGTGAGGGAGATTGCACCTCTCTCTTTGGAGATTGCGATCGTCATCGGAGGAGGGAACGTCATCCGCGGCGCGCAGAGCCCTTCTTTCAAGCGGGTAGAGGCGGACACGCTCGGAATGCTGGCAACCGTGTTGAATGCACTCGCCATGAAGAGCTACCTCGAAACCGCAGGTCGATCGGTTCTCGTCCAGTCAGCCATACACACGGAGCTGACCGACCCGATCGACCCTCAAAAGGCCGCCAACGCACTCAAGCAAGGTTCCATCGTTCTCTTCGCAGGCGGCACGGGGAGCCCTCTCGTGACCACAGACACCGCAGCGGCCATTCGGGGCGTCGCGATCGCGGCCGACCTTCTCGTCAAAGGGTCGAACGTCGCCGGCGTCTACGACAAGGATCCTTCGAAACACGCGGACGCCGAACTTCTTCAGGACATCACCTACGACGAGTACCTGGCCCATCGCTACGGCGTCATGGATCAGGTCGCGGTCGAGATCTGCCGCGAGCATGACTTGCCAATCGAGGTCTTCGATCTCGCTCGCCCGAACGCTCTCGCCGATATCGCCGCCGGTCAACGTGTCGGCACCCGGATTCACAACGTATAGCCCGCCTACCGCGATCCCATCCTAAGTTCGCAAGCTGGGAAGACGTTCTGTGACGATTCCATGCGTTGCTCATCGGCGCAGAGGGGCGCGCCCTACACCTGAAGGAACCGGATCATCTCGCCATATCGGCGCTCGATCTCCTTGCTTAACCGCGTCGGGAGAGGCCCCGCATCGAGAAGATTCCTGGCCGCGGCTCGGGCTTTCCGCATCAGGTCGAGATCGTTCATCAGATCGACGGCCCGCAACCGACTGAAGAACCCGTGCTGCTGCGTCCCGAGCAGATCGCCCGGTCCGCGAATCCGGAGGTCCTCCTCGGAGAGTGCGAACCCGTCGTCGTGTGTCTCGAACGCGCCAAGCCGCGCCTTCGCCTCGTCTGTCGTTGCGTCAGCAATCGCGAAACACTCCGAGACCTGCCCGGTTCGGCCGATTCGGCCTCGAAGCTGATGGAGCTGCGAGAGCCCAAATCGATCGGCGTGCTCGATGACCATGAAGTCCGCGTCTGGTACGTCGATCCCTACCTCGATCACCGTCGTCGCGACCAGCAGTCTCGTCCTCCCTGAGACGAATGCGTCCATCGCGTCAGCTTTCTCCTGTGAAGAGAGGCGCCCGTGGATGAGCCCAACGCCAACATCGGAGAACCGTTCGCTGAGCTCCGCGGCCACCTGGATCGCCGCCTTGACTGCAAGCTTCTCCGATTCACTGACCAGCGGAAGCACCACATACCCCTTCCGCCCCGCGTCGAGGAACTGCCGGACGTCCCGGTAAACGGACTCGCGGTCTCGCTCGGGCACCCAACGCGTTTCGATCCTCCGCTCGCCAAGCGGCAATTCGTCAAGCACGCTGACGTCAAACTCGCCATACAGCGTCAACGTAATCGTCCGCGGGATCGGCGTCGCGCTCATGACGAGAACGTCGACTCTGTCTCCCTTCTCCTCGATCCGAGATCGTTGCACCACGCCGAACCTGTGTTGCTCGTCGACGACCACAAGCCCGAGATCGCGGAAGCCGACGTCATCCTGAATCAGCGCATGGGTTCCAACCAGAAGATCCACCGTGCCATCCGCGACAGCGCGACGGATCGCCTCCTTCCCCTTCGTGGCGCCGGTTAGCAGCCGAACATCGACCGGGAGACCGGCCAGCACTCGCTCGAACGTCGCCGCGTGCTGCTCGGCAAGAATCTCCGTGGGCACCATGAAGGCCGCCTGAGCGCCGCCGTCGATCACTCGGAGCGCCGCGCAGAGGGCGACAAGCGTCTTCCCCGATCCCACGTCGCCCTGGAGAAGCCGCATCATCCGTACGGGCCTTTCGAGATCAACGTCGATCTCGGCCAGCGCGGCGCGTTGCCCCTTGGTCAACTGGAAGGGCAGGCTCGCGAGGAAGCTGCTGACAAGCGTCCCTTCGCCGACGTGCTCCCGGCCCGGAATCGCTCGCGCGGTGCCGATCAGCCCGAGCTGCAGGAGTAGCAGCTCCTCGAAGGCCAACGTACGACGAGCCTGTTCGAAGGCATCCGGGTTGGCCGGGCGGTGGATCGCTTCGACCGCGACGCGACGCGGCACATGCCCCTCCGCGTCGCGCAGCTTGCTCGGGATCAGCTCTTCCATCGCCGGGAGGCAAGCGTCCAGGTTTCGGTCGATCAGAGAGCGAATCGTTCGATCCGTCGCACCTTCCGTCGCCGGATAGACGGGGACCCACCGGCCCATCTCCCGTCCAGTCCCCGCGGGCTCCCACACGGGCGAGTTGATCTGAAGCTCCCTGCGCGATCGTTCGACGCGGCCATAGAGATCAATCGTTTCTCCGCGCTTCACTTGCTGCGCGATCCAGGGCTGATTGAACCAGACACCGTAGAGGAATCCCGTGCCGTCGCCGACGGCGATCTTGACAAGATGCATGCCGCGTCGAAGCCTCTGTTCGCTGACCGCGGCAACCTCTCCACGAACGCAGACAGCTTCGCCCACCCGCGCCGTTCCGATGCTGACGAATTGCGTGCGATCTTCAAGACGCCGCGGGAAATACAAGACGAGATCCTCGATCGTCTTGATCCCGAGTCTTGCCAACTGCCCAGCCCGCTTCGCGCCCACACCCTCGGCCTCGATGATGAGTGCTTCGAGATCCACGCTCTTCAGGCTCTCTCGCTTGAGATCCTGCGCCGTCGGCGCCCGCAAACTCTCGGACAGGTGTTGAACGATTCGCGTCCGCTTCTCCCGATCCACCGATGCGTAACCCGCCACCAGGGATGCAAACTGGGGAAGGTGTTCTTCCACGAAGGCCTCCAGTCCGCAGGTCACCGCGGTGTTTCCATAGTCCGTCGAGACCTCAAGCTGGAGAATCTTGTCGAGCCGGGTCGTCCAATCGCTGTTCTCTTGTGGCATCCCGGCCCCCAGTCTATAATCGCGACGGTTGAGCCGCAAGGAGAATGATGGACATCCGAACCTATGGTGACCCAGTCCTGAGACAGCAAGCCGTGCCCATTGAAGACATCGACGACGACGTCCGCGCTCTTTGCGAACGAATGGTGGAGGCGATGCTCCGCGCAAATGGTGTTGGGCTCGCCGCCCCGCAGATCGGAGTCTCCAAGCGAGTCATCGTGCTCGACGTGGATGGCGCCTTTCATGTACTCATCAACCCGGAGCTGATCGAGACGTCGGAAGAGACCGAGCCCGTCATCGAAGGTTGTTTGAGCGTTCCCGGCGTTGACGCTCCCGTCGAACGAGCGACCCACGCCGTCATCGAGGGAACCAATCTCCAAGGAGAGCGGGTCAGGATCGAAGGAGAGGGACTGCTTGCGCGCGCAATGCAGCACGAGATCGATCATCTCAACGGCATGCTGTTTGTCGACCACTTGGGTACCGCACGACGGCAGAAGCTCCTCAAGGAGTACTCACGCCTAGCCAGGGAGGAGAAGGATTGAACGTCGCCTTCATCGGCACGTCGACGTTCGCCTGTCCGGCGCTGCGAGCCCTGGCCCGGATGCACTCGGTGTGTCTCGTGGTCACGCAGCCGGATCGGCCCGTCGGACGGCACGCCAAACTGACGCCTGCGCCGGTCAAGATCGTCGCGAACGAGATCGGCCTTCCGGTCTACCAGCCGGAACGGATCAACGAGGAAGCGGCAGTCTCACGCCTCCGTGACGCTGCCGCAGATGCGTTCGTGGTGGCATCCTATGGACAGATGCTTCGTCCCTCCGTCTTCTCGATTCCGCGCTTCGGAGCGATCAACATCCACGCCTCACTCCTCCCCGCCTACCGTGGCGCGGCGCCGGTTCACTGGGCCATCATCCGAGGCGAAGACACGACCGGGATCACGACCTTTCTCATCGATGAAGGAATGGACACCGGCGACATGCTCCTCACAAGATCCCTTCAGATCGGACCGAACGAGACGGCCGAAGAGCTTGAGGCGCGGCTCGCCGAACTCGGGGCCCTCGCGATCCTTGACACACTGACCGGCCTCGAGAGTGGAGACGTCACGGCAACGCCTCAGCCGGAGAAGGGGGTCTCGCGTGCGCCCCTGCTATCACGCGAGGACGGGCACATCGACTGGGCGAGCCCCGCGCGAACAATCCATAACCTCGTCCGTGGGACGCACCCTTGGCCCGGTGCGTGGACGACTCTCGACGGCGAGCGCGTGAAGATTCATCGTACGAAGCCCAGCGGCATCGCAAGAGGGCACGTAGAACCGGGTGAGATCGGTCCCCGTGAGGGCCGAAGACTCCTCATCGGGACTCAAGACGAACTCCTGGAGATCGTCGAACTCCAACGAGACTGCAAGCCCCGCACGACCGGCGAGGCTTTTCTGAACGGGATCCACGGAGAAGCTCGATTCGCGAGCTAGTCGCCGTCTCCGCCCACGTGGCGCATGCTCGGACGGAGGACGAGACGTCCTTCCTCGTCCTCGACACGCTCGAGCAGAATCTCCGAAGAGATGCGCAACGCGATCTCCGCTGTGTTGTGGACCGTTGCCGCCATCAGATGGCCGCCCCACACCGTGCCCTCGGCATCGGCGATCGAGACGTGAGCATGCACCACGCGCTCCGACCCGTGAAACGCAATGTTCCCCTGGAGAGAGAGGAGCTCCGCAGGCGCTTCGAGCGCCCTGCCGACATACTCATTGCCGTCCCAGTATCCGAGCATGGCGTCACGCACCATGCCGATCCCGCACAGGATGACCCCGCTTTTCACGGGAAGAAGGCCGAGTGCCTCGACGAGATCTTCGCCGTCCGCCAATCGTACGAATCCATCTTGTCCGCCAATCGCCTGTTGCATAGGCCGAGCATAGCACCCATCCGCACGCGATCCCAGTTGCCGAAACCCGGATGGACTCGTATCCTGGGCTGGATGGACGCCTCAGGAATCGTACGTTGGACTCATGAGCAGCTACGCATGCGGTACGGTGATGCGCCTCCGGAGTCACCACCACCGGTCGAGAACCTCGTTTTGACGATCCTTTCGCAGAACACGAATGACACAAATCGAGACCGCGCATATCGGGCGCTGATCGAACGCTTCGGCAGACTGGAAGCGATTCGCGAAGCCTCCGCCGAGGACATCGCTCGGAGCATACGAGTTGGCGGCCTACACAGGCAGAAGGCAGAGCGAATCCGACGCATCTTGCGCCGCATTACGGAGGAACGTGGGGCTCTCGACATCGGCTTCCTCGCCAACCTCCAGATCGACGAGGCCATGAACTGGCTGCTCGCTTCGCCGGGCGTCGGACAGAAGACGGCGGGCATCGTGATGCTCTTCTCCTTCGGGAAGCCGTTCTTCCCGGTGGACACTCACATTCGGCGCGTCTTCACCCGCCTCGGCGTGGTCGGCCCACGCGAGGACGCCCATCGACGTCTGAACGCCCTGCTTCCCGAGGACCCGCAGATGATGGCAACGCTCCACCTGAACACAATTCGATTGGGTCGAGATCTCTGTCACCCACGGGGGCCCGAATGCGCAGAGTGTCCTCTGCAGCCCCGCTGCGCCTGGTATACGAGACACGTCGCAGAGACTCCCTACCTGGCGAAGGTCGGCCGCGATGCCTAGTCCGGCTGTCCGCCTGCACAAGATACTCGAATCGCGATCGCTGACGATGGCAACCGCCGAATCGTGCACGGGTGGCGGACTGGCGGCTCGCTTGACCGATACGCCCGGCGCGTCGTCAATCTTCCTGGGGGGAATCGTTGCCTACCACAACCGCGCGAAGATCGATCTCCTGGGCGTTCCCGAGGAGATTCTCGTGCGCCACGGTGCCGTCAGCCCGGAGACCGCGGAAGCCATGGCTCTTGGCGCAGCGCGTCGGTTCTCGACAGACATCGGTGTCGGGATCACAGGCATCGCGGGCCCGGGAGGTGGAAGTGCCGGCAAGCCCGTAGGACTTGTCTACATCGCTGTCTTCGACGGCCGCGGTATTCAGGCCTGCCGCTTCGACTTCGCGGGAGATCGGGCCTCCGTCCGCCGTCAAGCGGTTGACGCGGCCGTCGAACTCACTCTTCAGCGGCTTTCCGAGGTCTAGACGACACGGTGTTCAGGCACGCGCCTTCCTCGCGCGCTCTGCCCCAGTTTGAACGATCCTCCAATCCCATGGTAGGATTCGCCCCATGAAGATCCCCTTGCGCACGAGCTGGAAGTACGTGCTTTCCGTGGTCATCGGCCTCGGCATCCTCGGTGGCGTTCTCTACGTCGTCGGATGGCGCCGGATCCTCGCGCAGATGCACGCACTGGGCGCACTGGGCATCGTCGCGGTACTGGCAAATACGTTCATCGCGATGGCAATCTGGATCTTCTGCTGGTGGATCATCTTGCGAAGCTACGGCATTGAGCTTCCGCTGAAACGCGTCATCGGAGCCCGATTCAGCGGGTATGCCGTCAGCTACCTGACGCCGACTCTCTATTTCGGCGGCGAGCCCGTGCGCGCCCTGCTGGTCGTGGACTCGGCCAACGCGCCGACGACACGCATCTTTGCCACAATCGTCGTCGAACGCTTCCTCGGCGGCCTCAGCATGATCTTCTTCATTCTCATCGGGAGCTTCTATGCCATGACATCACCGCAGATTCCTTGGGAGCACAAGCGGATTCTGATCGCTGGCGTCGCGTTCATTACGTTCTGGATCACCGTGGGGCTGGTCAACTTCGCCTGGAACTTCAAGTGGATCAGTCGCTTGATCCGTCTCTTGGGGATCCCTCTCAAGCGATGGAAGGGCGTATTGGAGCGCGCCGCGGACAAGGTTTCCGAGACGGAAGACGAGATCTATTACGCGTTTACGAAGCATCGACGGGGAACAATCGCAGCGTTTCTCGTGCAGACTGCAGCAACGTTCTTCATCTACATGAGGCCGCAGATCTTCTTCGGCTTCTCCGCGGGCATGCGTTTCACGTTCCCCCAGCTCTCTCTCCTGTTCACACTGAACATCCTGATCTCCTCGTTCCTTTGGATCACACCCGGGGGAATCGGGACAGGCGAGGCCGCGCAGATTGGTATCTTCCGACTCGTCGCGCCTGCGGTCACGGCCCAGGGGGTCGTCGCGTATTCGTTGATGTTCAAGTTTGCGGAGACGCTGCTTGTGGCTGGCGGGATCTACTACCTGGCGCAGCGCGGGATTCGCCGACTTGGAATCGACAAGAACGAGATACCACCGTCAGACCCATCCTGATCGAGGAGGTGGCTGGACTCCTCCCGCCTAGGGAAGCGCCTCGAATTCACGTTGCCCGAGAATGCCGACGCCAAGCAAGCCAATCAGGCCTCCGAGGATGAGCCCGAGGAAGATGTTCCCGAAGCTCACACCCAGCACACGCCCCAGACTCGCCAGCCCGGCTGCCCAGGTAGCGGCGGCCTGCGGTGCAGCGAGGGTGTAGTGAAGCAGGAAGAGGACGACGAGTAGTAGTGTCCCCGCCAACACACCGATCAGTGCACCGAGACCTACGATGAGCGGCACGATCACTCGCTCCGGAACTCCGGAAAGGCGCATCGTTCGAATCTCTCCCGCGAAGCTGCGCAAGAGTTCGCGATACCCTCGTCGTGCGAACAGGAACGCCAGCACGATCGCTGCAACAAGGACGACCAGCAGGACGATGCGAACCGTGCCGGAGAGAGGAGATTCCGTCTGATCCGGTTCTGCGCGCACATTCTCGATTTCCGTCACCCCGTTGATCGTTTCCAAGATCGCCCCAAGATCTTCCGCCCCTTCCGGCTCCATCGGGCGAATGAGGAAGACGCCGCCGGTCGCCTGCGGACGGAGTTCCTGGGCGAAGCGGAACTGAATCGAAGCCACGTCACTTCGCTCCCGGATATCAAGGTAGAGATCGTCGATCGTGACTGAGGAGAGGCGAGGCGAGAGGTACGCACGGATCTCCACGATCGGGAGCGACTCGACTCCGCCTTCGGGTTCGACGTGCGTGGGAACGAGCAAGAAGAACGCACTGACACACGCAAGAAAGATGAATAGGAAGAGCCAAGTCAAGAGAAACGCGACCGCGCTTCGAGCGCGAATCGTGCCGAGCAGTTCGCGGAAAAGGAAAGGCAGTGCGCTCATTCGTCGCTCACCCGACCGTCAAGCAGACTCACCGTGCGATGCTCCCGCGTGAGTGCAGGGAGCGGCCCGCGCGTCGCGACCACCACCGTCAGGTGGCCCGTATGTACGCGATCGATCACGGCACAGACTTCGGCCGCCTCCGATGCGTCCAATCCTTCGAGCGGCTCATCGACCAACAGAAGCCACGGAGCGTCACAGATTGCCAGCGCGAGACCCAAACGGATCCGATCCAGATTCGAGAGTTCCGTCGCCGAGACTCCCTGCTGCCGAATGAGCCCCGTCGCCTCGAGCGCGAGAATCGCCTTCTCCTCCGCTTGCTCGCGGTAGTTCCCGAGCGTTCTGAGTTTGAAGAGCACGTTTTCGTGCACCGTTCTTGCCATCGGAACGAAACCTTGTGGCAAGAACCCGATCCGACGGCGAAGTTCGAGCCGCTTCGGCGGACTCAGCCGGACGACGTTTCGTCCGTGCACGAGGATCTGCCCCCGCTGTGGCGGCACATGCGCTCCAAGCAGGCCCAAGAAGAGGGATTTACCTGAAGACGCAGGGCCGAGCAAGTAGACGAGTTCTCCTTGCTCCACGTGCAGATGCACATCTTCGAGGACCTTGATTCCGTCTTCGGTCACGAAGTGAAGCTCGGAGACTTGGATCATGGCGCTCCCGCGACGGCAAACCGATCCTTGCCCGAAAGGTCGACCAGGATCTTCGGTTCCTGCAAGCCGACCTCCAACATCCGATGCACGACATCCTCACCCTGCGAAGCGCCGATTTCGATCAGCACGTGTCCGTCTGCTGCGAGGTGTGCGCAGACTCCGCCGAGGATCCGATCGATCTCCTCCAGACCGCGCATCCCTCCATCGAGAGCCTCTCTGGGCTCGTGATCGCGAACCTCGTTCGGAAGCGCAGCAAGTTCGTCTCGCGCAACATAGGGTGGGTTCGACACGATCAGATCATAGTCTCCCGAGGCTCGATCGAGCCAATTACTCTCAAGAAACTCGATCCGGTCCTCGACCCCGTTCATCGATGCGTTGACTCTGGCCAGATCGATTGCGGCCGAAGAGATATCGACGGCCGTGACATGTGCGCGTGGTATGTATCGCGCAAGACAGACTGCAATCACGCCGGAGCCCGTGCCAAGATCGAGACAGCGAATCTCTCTGTCTCGCGGAGCGAATCGAAGCGCGTGATCCAGCAGCTCTTCGGTCTCCGGACGTGGGATCAACGCATCTTTGCCCGCACGGAACCGCAGGCCGTAGAAGCTGACCTCTCCCGTTAAGTGCTGCAGCGGCGTGCCATTCTGCCGTTTCTTGACGACCGTCCGGTATCGGTCACGTTCGTCGTGTGTCAGCGGCTTATCCGGGGTCAGATACAAGTGAAGGCGATCGACATCGAGCGCGTGGGCAAGGAGAATCTCCGCTTCGAGGCGAGGTTGTGAAATCCCAGCAGACTTGAAATAGCCGCGTGTCCAGTTGAGGACCTCACGGATGGTCCACTCGGCAGCCAGTGTTCTCCCCCCCATCCAGCGCGCGAAGTGCCCTGTTATGCTGAACACAATAGCGAATTCTTGTAGTGAATTCAA
>Ga0272442_10011833_pt1 | contig 10608 bp, 10 predicted proteins | sample SSMForm2O_FD_200262 | JGI IMG/M metagenome (GOLD analysis project Ga0272442, IMG submission 200262) | Marine sediment archaeal communities from Little Sippewissett salt marsh, Falmouth, MA, United States - SSM-Form-2O | ecosystem: Environmental > Aquatic > Marine > Wetlands > Sediment ... | reverse complement strand
CCATGATATTAAATCCAGGCTGTTTTCTTCACCCAAATAATCCAATAAAATCTGTTTTGTGCTATCGGATAATCCTCCCTTGTCTGCTCTATCCCCCTCAAGTAAACGAATTATCCAGATTGCGACAGCATCCTTTTCACTTGTTGCAGTATGAAAATTAGAAGCAGGAGGAATACCGTCCTGGAAGTTATCAGCAACCGTCGGATGTCCACCTATTGCAACCTCATAAAAACCGTAATCCCACCAAGAGATAAAAGCAGGTCGATCTAAAGAATCTTCTATTTCTGTGTCCTGTTGATTAAGCCAATTAAATGCATTAGTCCAATATCGTTCTTTGTACAAACTGAGGCCAAAAGCACCAGAATGATCTTCGCCAAAAACTTCCCATTTAAGATTTGTCCAATTGCCGTCATCTTTCTGATATGTTTTTGTAGGTACCGCAGCATCCATAGCCACATATGCATTAGGTAAAATCACAACAAAAGCTAAAAACAAAATACCAAAAATATGCAGAAGCTTCATACCTCTTCTAATACCATGAATGCCTCCACCAGCGCTACGAATACTCCTAATCATCTGCTTATAATCAATTTTATCAACGATAAACCATGTAATCCAACCTGCAAGGATGGCGATTAATGGGACCATATCGTTAAGGAAACGCCCTGCTGTGCTTGCAAGCCAGAGATCAAGTATGAAAATAACGATGATAAATAGATAATCTCTCCTTAGTTTATCTTTATAATAATGCCAAAGCAAAAATACAAACCCAGCCCAGCCAAGCCAATACAATGCTGGCCCAAAGCTCATAACCGTATGACTGATTTGATAGGTATTTGCCTCAGCAATTGTCATAGAAACTTTAGTTCCATAAATACCTGCTCCAAATATAATGTTTCCAAGTTGATTAATGTTTGAAAGAAGGGGGATCTTAGTAGAAGACGTAGATACAAAATATACTACAGCTAACGCAAAAGAACTAGCTATAAAAATGAATGGGAGGGATAACGTCCAAGGAATTTTCCTATTGCCAAATATATAATACAACAAACCAAAACCAATTACGCCAACCACCATGAAAAAGGATGTATTAATCGGAGAATACCCAGTTCTTACGGCCATGACTGGAAGCGAAACAAGATAGCCAGTTAATAAAGTAATAGAAGTTGCTATAAGAGAGGTGCTTTCAACTCTATTTGTAAAAATATCAATAATATACTGAGTAATTGCATACGCTGCAATCAGTACATAAAGAAACTGCGCTTCTACCCAAACCATTGAAAGCCCTGCAAGAGGAACCCCTGCAAGTATGGCATAAAGTAGAGATTTGGTTTTATCCTTTTCTTTCAAGCTCATTATAAGGAACATGAATGTTAAGAAGAATAATAGAAGGTTAAGCGAATCATGATCGAATAGAGAGTAGGCTGAGCCGTGACCAGAACCGATATGTATCGGAATTACTGCTATAAAGAATGCAGCAATTAACCCTGCTTTTTTATTGAAAAGATTTTTTCCTATAAAGTAAACAGGAACGATAAGAAGCGCCCCAAAAAGTGCAGGTACGAATTGCATTGAATAGCCTATTGCATCTATTTCGCTCATAAAGGGTTTTAAAAAATTACTGAAACCTAGAGCCATCATATTTAGTAGAGGAGCACGCCCCCCTGCTGCACCCAATGGGTAATTAAGTAAAAGATCTGTGCCCGTATAGTATTGATATATGCCTGTCTCATATGTTCCTTGGACATGCCTCATATTATAGTAAGGGTCAGGACCTGATAACAAGTATTTTGCAAATCCTTCTGAAGATTCATCGATGGCTATCTCGCTCGAAGCATTGTAGTAAGCATTATAAAACAAGACAACGAAGAAGATTGCTACTAATATTATTGCTACCCACCAATTTTTTGTTAGTGGTTTTTTGGTTTTTTCTTCGTATTTAGGTGTCTTTTGTACTGAAATATGCTTTGACTCTACAGATGTTGGTCTGCTTTTTATTTGTGCCCTTTTACGCATTTAAATTCACCTAGAATAATTAACACCGTAAAAATATAGTCTTATAAATAACTTATCTAAAAAAGGTTTATAGCATTATTTATTTGTTTTCCATCAGCTTTGCTATGCACCTCGCGGTTTTTACCGTGCTATAATCATTTTGTATTGTATCTGTTGAAATTATTTCATCACATCCTGATGAGCTGAGTTTTTTAACTGCATCCCCAGCAAAAAGACCGTGCGTGCATGCCACAAGTACTTTTTTTGCCCCTTGTTTTTTAAGTTCTTTTATTGCAAGCGCCATAGTGCCACCTGTTGAAATAATATCGTCGATTATTGCAACTGTTTTGTTTTTTGCATCGAGTTCTTTCGGTTTCATCTCTACAGTTGATCCGTCTATTCTTGTCTTTTCCATATGATCAAATTCACAGCCGATTATCTCTGATGCTTGTTTTGCCCGATCCAGTGCTCCTTTGTCAGGTGCAAGTAGCATATCTATTTTTTTCGTTTTCAGATAATTCGCAATTTCAGGTACTGCAGTACAACTGACAGCCGATGTTGAGAAGAAATCGAGAATATGTTCTTTATGTGGATCTACCGTTATTACTTCATCTGCATTTAGGCTTATGATATCTGCTATTGCTTTTGCGCTTAATGCTTCACCTTCTTGAAATTTTGTATCTTGTCTAGCGTATCCGTAATAAGGTATTACAACAGTTATTTTTTTTGCACCTGCTTCTTCTGCAGCATTTTGCATTAAAAATAACTCAACCAGATTTGGATCAGGGTATGTTGTCTGTACGATTATCACGTTTTTATCTTTAATATCATCAACAATCCTGAAATAAAACTCTTTGTCAGGGAATCTTTTAGAAATAATTCTAGCAAGAGGTATTTTAAGTATTTTTGATAAATCCTGTGCTATCTGATGTGATGCGGTTCCACTAATTATATACATGTTTTATACAAGTTTGAAAATAAGAAACATGTTTTTAGTGGTTTCGCATATTTTTGGCAAGAAAGTTTTTATTTAGAAATGTATTTAATTGATTAAATTTGAGGTGACTTAATATAAAGTTAAAGAGGTTCGTTTGTTTGATTTCATTATTCTTGATGCTGTCTTCGTTGATGATTGGCAATGCATCCAGTGAGAATGCAGCAAATACTGTTGTATCTGCTTTTTTTAGTATCGAAATGGTTAGCGGAACCGAGTTGAATATAAGCGTCGAGCTCGATGTTGATAAAATTATTTTAACAGGAAGAGATGTTGTTTATGATGGTGAGGATATAGAGAGTTTGGCAAATGAAAACTCCCTTATTCTTGGAGCAATAGAAAATGAACTTAGCATCTTAACATCTCAGACGCTTGCAGAGAGTTTTAAAAATGCAGAAATTTATGCGGAAAATGTTTTACCAACTTATGAAAACCATAAGTTCTATGATAATTTTGTTGTTAATCTTACAGCAGCTTTCTTTGAGTTGAATAACTCTGTAAACAGCTATGAGCTAGTAAATGGCATCCTCGATATGGGTGCAAATATGACTTATAATTTAGATCTTTATGCAAAACATGGTTGGAATAACACTTATGAATTTATTCTATCTGAAAAGATGAGTTTGATCTCTGCAAATACTCCAAATGTTGATAATGACAACACATATATCACTTGGTCTCTAAATAATTATGCAGGGGAAAAAGAATCAAAAGATGTTGTTCTGAAAATACATGGAAAAAACCCAACTACGTCGAAATTAAAAGAAGAAAATATTTTTTTAGAGTTTGGAATTAACTCATTAGAACCAAAATCAACAGAGTTACAAATCACAACAAACTTGTATCAATTAGACATCAGAGAGTACGGAGTTGTGCCTTCTTTTATTGAAAATCTAAACTATCTTCCAGCAGATGGAATACGTTTGTTTGTGAAAAATCAGCTATTTTCGTGGGATGAGTTAAAAGAAAAAACATTAGAGGATATAAAAAACGTCATAGTAGAAAACATTGAAACATCTGTTTTTAATCAATCACTTGATTTAATATTCGAATGGAACGAACAAACAACAACAGAATGCGACAATTCTTATGACCTAAATAAAATGGATAACAATCCTCCAATAAAATCAATTTTAACAGACGAGAGTATTAACATAAAAATATTTGATATCTCCTCACAAGCAGTATTCGGTCTTATAAACTCTGGCGCAGTTGTCAACATAACAGAAAGCAGCATCAACTTTGGTGAAAAAATAGAAGATATCGGCTATGAATACAATATATCATTACATATGCCTAAAGGAATTAAAGTAAATAGCCAAAATCCATACACATGGAATGACTCAGTTGATTTCTCAGGAGAAATAGTTTCAGATAATCCACCAGAATACGATAAAGAAGAAATTCATACAATAATTGAAATTGAAATTGAGAATACTGATTTGAATCTTTTAAGCTTTTTTACCGGTGAACCTGAACTTAACTTTGGATTGTCGATGAGTCAAACTAAAAATTATAATATCACACGTCTTCCAAATATGTTTAGCCTTCCTGATGAAATAAACATAGATTTTCTAAACTCGGATGCTTTAAGAGTATGTTTACAAGAAGGTGTTTTTGAAAAAGAAAACATAGATAGTTTTCTTGCAAAAGATAAAACAGATTTTGAGCTCAGTACTAAAAAAATTATGAAAAATATTGATGTTAAAGGAAATATCAATAGAGATGACTTTGATGAATCGTTAGAATGGGATGAAAACATATCAAAGATGGATAGTATTTCGCCTGTGAAAACTGTATCATATTCTTATACAGCCAAGCCTGTAAAATTCGATATAAATATTGTTCCCCCTGGAATTGAGATACCTTCACAAACATATAATTTCAGTGGAATAAAAGATCAAACGGTTACATATAGAATATTTTTCCCGAACGGTATAGATATAGGAGTAAAAGATGAAGGAATATCAAAACAAAAAATGGATGGTCGTGAATATTTAGAAATAACCTTCACACCAGATGAAGCAAACACAAGCCTTAGTGTTAGCTGTAGTATAACACCTTCTCTTTTATTCCTTGTTGGTCTATTTGCACCATGTATAATAAGCATTTTTATAACGTTGATACTTCTAATTGTGCTGGTAATATTTAGAAAGAAAGGAAGAGGAAGAATTAAATCTGCAAAATATGAAAGAAAAACTTATGAAGCAGCAGAGACGGGTTATGACGATCAGGATTACTATATACCACCCCCGCCAGGTTCAAAATAGATTATTTTGTAGATTTTATAATGAGTTTTAAGAGCAATGGGGCCTTTCTGATAATAGGTTTAACAAGTTTTGAAGGAAAATCGATATCGCCATACTCATTAATAACCTCGACAATATGCGGGTCAGAAAGTTTGATAATATATCTATCTAGTTGTTTATCGGACAAATTTTTAAAAATGGATCTGAATCTGTATCCTTTTACAAGCTCTTTTCCAACATTCTTTAAACAGAGTTTTTGGTATTTTTTAAGAAAATTTGCAGAAAAGTCTTTACATTTGATTGCATCAATAGCAACATCAGAACAAAAAATTGCACAAGAAAGCCCAGGAAAAATACCACCACCTGAAGTAGGTTTTACCTGGGCTGCTGCATCACCTACAAGCATGATGTTATCTGAAAAATTCTTCTTGATAAGCCCTAAAGGAATTGCTCCACCAAGATATTTTTCAATTTTAGTATCATCAAGAAAAGTTGATGAAACTTTGTTTTTGAAGAGGTTGTTAAAATAATTTTTAGGCGAATGTTTGGCATTTTTATTAACACACAAACCAACCCTTGCACAAGTGCCTTCCTTATTTGTTGGAATTATCCATGCAAAAAAACCAGGTGCAATGTTGTTTCCCACAAAAATATGAACGAAATCAGGGTCAAGGTTTGTACCAGAAAGTTCAGAGCCAGCACCATATAAAAACTCTTTAGGCTCCTGCATCTCAAATGTTTTACGAACATTTGAAAAAGGACCATCTGCCGCGATTAAAAGTCTGCTAAAGCAATTAGTGTTTTTTGATGTTCTAAGCTCTAATCCCTCCTTTTTACGAAAGATTTTGTCTATTTTGTTTTCAAGGAAAACATTAGCTCCGTTTTTTTCTGCTTTTTCGATCAGTATTTGATCAAAAAATGTACGATTGATAACAGTAGCATATGTCTTATCACCACCTATAGACAAAACATTTCCAGAAGGGGAATGTATCTTGGCTCCTTTGATTTCATTTTGAACTATTCCTTTTTTTGAAATACCAAAATTTTCAAAAACTCTAGAGCTGACGAGGCCTGCACAATTCATTGGTATGCCTATTTGTTTGTTTTTTTCAAAGACTGCTATATTGTATTTTTTTTCGGCAAGTTTGTTTGCAATAAAACCACCTATGGGTCCTGCTCCAACAAGGACTGTATCATATTCTTGCATGAGTATACAAAAAGTGCATAATATTCCAAAGATTTATAATAGAATCGCAGTTACAGAGGCTGTGAAGCGGACATGGTTTCTAGTGCTTTAAAAAGACATTTGTTACTACAAAACATTGGAATTGTATATATTTTCTCAAGAAATAGGCGTAAAGACAAAGAAGAGTTCGAAAAAGAGCAGGAATTTAAGAATGGTCTTCTGTGTCGTTTCGTATTGGATGGTGCAGGTAGAAAAGTTGGGGAAAGCGTAAGTGTTGATGATGACGTAATCATCATTAAATCAAAAACCAAATATCTTGGAGTTCCCCTGAAGCATATCGAAGAAGAAGGTAAAACCCTCTTAGTAAAAGGCCTCATTGATGAATATAATGCAGAGGTTATGGGTGAAAAATGGCGTAGGGAAAATTTTAAAGAAATAAAGCACGATAATGAAAACGATGGAATTTGAATACAAAATGGTGCTTGTTACCAGAAATGATTTAAATCTTTCTCCTGGAAAACTTGCAGCGCAGGTTGCTCATGCCGCAGTAAATTGTGCATTTGCAACTAAAAAAAATAATTCTAAATGGTATAATAAATGGCAGAGCGAGGGTGCCAAAAAGGTTGTTGTAAAGGTTGACTCGGTTGATGACTTTTTTGTTTTAAAAGAAAAAGCAGAACATCTTAAGATTTCTACGTCCTTAATTGAGGATGCAGGGCATACTGAAATTCCTGCAGGAACAAAAACAGCCCTAGGACTTGGACCAGCGCCAAATAACATCATAGATCAAATAACAGGCGAGTTATCATTATTATAAGAGGGTTTTTGTTTAAATGTTTTTTAAGTATTGTATTCTTTCTACTATCTTTTTATAATGGGACATTAATCTCGTTTTGGTGAATTGATGAAGTACGTCATTATTTATTGGTCAAGATATGGCAATGGTAAGAAAATTGTTGATTACCTCGATGAAAAATTAAAGAAAAAAAGCGCGCAAACACAGATTTTAAAGACTGATGAGGTAAATCCTGCAAAGATGCCTGAGGCAGATTTTTACATATTTTCCGCCCCAACGGAGGCTTTCAATATTCAAAAGAATATGAGATCGTTTATGAAACGTCTAGAGGGTATGGAAAGCAAAAAGTATGGTATAATAAACACGCATGGAATGAATAAAGATTGGTTGCCTAAGATGGAAAAATTGCTTTCGAAAAAAAATATGATCAAGGTTGCAGGCATAGATTTTCAAGTTGGAAAAGATGCCAAAAATGGAAATGCCTTAATGGACGGTTGGGAAACAAAGATTGATGTGTTTGCAGAAAAAATATAACTGTTCTTGTTAAAAATGAAGAAACAAATAAGACTGCTTGGAATTGATGATTCTCCATTTACTTTTGATGACAAATATTCAGATATAATAGGAGTTGTAATGCGTGGCGGAGAATATATCGAGTGCATTCTCAAAAGTACTGTTGAAATAGATGGGAATGATGCGACTAAAGCATGCATTGATTTAATAAACAAAACGAGACATAAAATACAGTTAAAAACAGTCCTTCTAGATGGGGGATCGCTTGGTGGTTTTAATGTTGTAGATATAAAAGAACTGTATAATAATACCAACATTCCTGTGATAACTATTACAAGAGATAAGCCGGATTTTGAAAAGATTGAAAGTGCCTTAAAAAAGAATTTTAAAGATTGGGGGAAGAGATTATTTCTTATTAAAAAAGGCGCTCTTCATGAAGTAAAGACCTCTCATAATCCTATATTTATTAAATATGTTGGAATTACACTTTCCGAGGCAAAAGAAATAATAAAGATATCAACAATAAGGGGTGTTATTCCTGAGCCAATTCGTGTGGCTCACTTGATAGCATCTGGTATTAAACGTGGTGAAAGTTATGGGAAAGCCTAAAGCAAAAGTCGATACAAAAAAATGTTTAGCATGCTGTGGATGTATTTCTGTTTGCCCGCAAGACGCGATTTCATGGATTGGAGGAAGAGCACAAGTTGACCCTGAAAAATGTATAAGCTGTGCGATTTGCATAAGAACGTGCCCAGTTGGTGCAATAAGTGGAGAGGTGCAATAAACATGAAATACGATGTAGTAGTAGTCGGTTCTGGTCCGGCAGGAAGTGTTACTGCTCGATTTGCGGCAGAAAAAGGCGCAAAAGTTCTAGTTATTGAACGACGAGCTGAAGTCGGTGTACCAGTGTTATGTGGCGAAGGAATAAGTAGAAAAATCGATGCATGGAACATGATAGAAGGTAAACGCTGGATAGCAGGAAGAATGGATGGTGCCCGTATTTACTCTCCTGATAAAACCTGTGTAACTCTTGCCGCTGAACAAGCAGGAAATGAAACAGGATATGTTGTATATCGTGATATTTTTGATCAAGAACTAGCCCGTCTAGCTATAAAAGCTGGAGCGGAATTTATGATGAATACTCAAGCAACCGAGCTAATCAAAGAAGGAGATAAAATAAAAGGAGTTAAAGCCCGGCATTTTGATGAAAAACTAGAAATAGAATGCGACATAGTTGTAGCAGCAGATGGAGTTGACTCAAAGGTTGCTCAATGGGCTGGATTGAAAACACGATTAGATCCAAAGGATCTGGAAACATGCTGTCAATATACTCTTACTGATGTTGATGTAAAAGATGCATATTGTGAATTTTATCTTGGAAAAGAAATTGCACCAGGTGGATATGTTTGGGTGTTCCCAAAAGGCAAAAGAATTGCAAACGTTGGAATTGGAATTCTTGCAAGCCTCTCAGAATCGGGAATGGCAAAAAAACTTCTCGATAATTTTATAAAAAATGATCCGCGATTGAGCAAAGGTAAAACGCTCCGTTTTCTTGCTGGTGCCGTGCCTGTTTCAAACCCTGCAAAAGAAACAGTAGCAGACAATATTGTTTTAGTTGGAGATGCCGCTCGCCATGTTGACCCGATTACTGGCGGTGGTCTTACACACTGTTTAGAAGGCGGAAAAATTGCTGGTGAAGTAATTGCAAAAGCTGTTAAATCAAAGGATTTCAGTAGTGACTTTTTATCAGAATATGAAAAAGGATGGAAAGAAGCATTCGGCCAGAAAATAAAACGTAATTATCTTGTAAAAGAACTTATGCTTGATATGGATGATAAAACCTTTAACAAGCTTGCCCATGCACTTGAAAAAGTCAAGTTTGATGAGATAAGCACACACGGTCTTGTAAAAGAGGTTGCTAAAAATCTACCTATCTCTTCAAAACTAAATGCCTTGATAAAATACAGGAAAGAAATAAAGGAGATAAAAAAGAAATGAAATGGGGCCTTATCTGCAACTATCATGTAAAAAAAGCATGCGCTGTCGCAGAAGATGTATATACCTTCTTATCAGAAGGAAATGAGGTTTTTGCAGAGGACAAATTTGCAAAAGAGAAAAAGATAAAAGGATATAGCATGGCTGAAATCAACAAAAAAGCAGATGTTGTAGTAACCATCGGTGGTGATGGGACAATACTGCGTGCTCTTGAAAAAATTGAAAAACCAATGTTTGCAATAAACTCAGGTGGGATGGGTTTTCTTACAGAAATCGAGTCAAAATATGCGAAAGAAGGAATTCAACAGGTAATAGATGGAAAATACAATGTCGAAGAAAGAGCAAAAATTAAAGTAATATTAGATGGGAAAAGACTTCCAGATGCTGCAAATGAAGTAACAGTTCAAACATCAAGAATTGCAAAGATTATTTATCTCCAGATTTTAATCGAAGGCGAACTCTTAGAAACGTTTGGTGCTGATGGAGTGATTGTTGCAACACCAACAGGTAGTACAAGCTACTCACTTAGTGCAGGCGGGCCGATTCTTGACCCTGGTGTAAATGCAATGGTAATAGCTCCGCTCGCACCTTTTAAACTAGCAGCACGGCCGTGGGTTGTACCTCTTAAAAAAGAAATACAAATAAAGCTTCTTCATAAGAGTAAAGGGTCTAAGATTGTGATTGATGGTGAATCACCGATTGAAGTAACAACAGACAGCGAAATTATTATAACTGGATCTGAGAAGAAAGCAAGATTTATCAGGTTTGGGGAAAGTTTTTATCAGATGGTTCGTCTTAAACTTGTGAGATAAAAAATGTTGTTTTTTAAAAAGAAAAAACCTGAAAAACTAAAGAACGTTGACTGGAAAATCAGCCATAA
>Ga0272442_10011832_pt1 | contig 10609 bp, 11 predicted proteins | sample SSMForm2O_FD_200262 | JGI IMG/M metagenome (GOLD analysis project Ga0272442, IMG submission 200262) | Marine sediment archaeal communities from Little Sippewissett salt marsh, Falmouth, MA, United States - SSM-Form-2O | ecosystem: Environmental > Aquatic > Marine > Wetlands > Sediment ... | reverse complement strand
CTAGGGGCGTTCGCGTTCATCCCTAGTGAGGACGAATTTTCTCAGCCACCCGGGTCCACCGCCGAGCCTTCCAATAATGTAACGGCTTCAGTGGACCCTGTACTTCTCCCGGAAAACCCACAGGAGACAGAAGATTGACAGTTGTGAAGTTTGCCTTACCCAAGGGGCACCTAGGAACCGACACCATGAGGATGCTGGAGAGGGCTGGTTACCAGATCAGCGGACAGGACCGCACCTACCGGCCCGGCATCAACGACCCGGGCATCGAGCTCAAGATACTCAGGCCCCAGGAGATACCCACCTACGTCAGCGAGGGCGTCCAGGACGTCGGAATCAGCGGTAGGGACTGGGTGGCCGAGAACAAGGCAGACGTCGAGGTCCTCCTCGACTTGGAGTACAGCAAGGTGCGGCTCGTGCTAGCCGTGCCCAAGACCCTTTCCATGGTTGACAACCTCTCCGACCTAGTTCAGAGAAGCGCCGAGCGGGGCGAGGTGCTCCGAATAAGCACGGAGTACCTCAACGCCGCCAAGGAGTACCTGAAGGCAAATCCCGCGTACAGGGAGCTGTACGGGGGCTCTGACCCAGTCGTGGTTACGCCTTGGTGGAGGATCGGGGAAAACGAGAGAGTCGTCGTCTATCTTAGCTTCGGCGCCACGGAGGCCAAGCCCCCCGAGGACGCCGACGCCATACTGGAGGTGGTGGACACCGGGACGAGCCTGCAGCAGAACGGCCTCAAGGTCATCGAGGAGGTGATGAGGACCAGCGCCCTCCTCATCGCCAACAGGGATAGCCTGAGGGACCCCGGTAAACGGGTGAAGATAATGGACATACTGACGCTGCTCCGAGGCGCCGTGGACGGCGCGAAGAAGCTTCATATATTCGCCAACGTGAAGCGGAGCAACCTGAAGCCACTGCTGGAGCAGCTGCCGGCACTCAAGCGGCCCACCATCAGTGAACTGAGCGACCCCGATTGGTGCGCCGTGAACACCGTAATCGACAAGGAAAGGTTCATCGAGATGCTTCCCACCTTGAGGGCCCTCGCCCAGGGCTTGGTGGTGTACGAGCCTAGGCAGGTTCTGCCCTTGGAGGAGATAGCGACGGGCAACGGGGGGCCGGTATGAGGGTGTACAGGGAGCCCCCAACGGACCTGCTTGACAACCGCTGGCCCAACGCCTCCGCCGATGGAGATCTGCTCGACGTCGTCAACCCCATACTGGAGAGTGTCAAGACTGAGGGAGACTCCGCGCTGATACGCTTTACGGAGAGGTTCGACGGAGTCAGCCTAACGCCCGGCGAATTGATGGTCGGAGTGGACGAGGTGGAGGAGGCTTACTCCATGGTCACGGAGGAGCAGGTCGCCGCGTTGAAGGAGTCTAAGAGGAGGCTGGAAACCGTCGAGTCGCAGAGACTCAAGGGGCTCACGTTCACCGTAGAGCTGGACGGCGTCAACGTGAGGAGCACAGTGAAGCCCCTCAGCAGTTTGGGGTGTTACGTGCCCGGCGGTAAGGCCGCTTACCCGAGCAGCCTCGTTATGAACGTTGTACCCGCCAAAGTGGCGGGGGTGGGCCGGATCGTCGTATGCACGCCTCCGGGCAAAGACAAGAGTATAAACCCGCTGACCCTCGTGGCGGCCGACATATGCGGCGTAGACCGCGTATACAGGTTGGGTGGTGCCCAGGCAGTCGCCGCCATGGCCTACGGCTCGGAGACCGTCCTCCGTGTAGACAAGATCGTCGGCCCCGGGAACAAGTACGTCACCGCCGCGAAGGCCGCCGTCTCTGGCGCTGTGGCCGTCGACAAGCCCGCAGGGCCCAGCGAGGTGCTGGTGTTAGCCGACGACGCCGCCGACCCGCGGCTCATCGCGCTGGACATGATAAGCCAGGCCGAACATGGGCCCGGAGGGTTGGTTGGGCTGGTAACCACGTCCCCAAGATTGGCCGAAGAGGCCGAGCGGCTGCTCAGCGAATCGGCGGCCAAGGCCCCGAGGAGGAGCGTCGTAGAGGAGGTTCTAGGCGAAGGCGGCTTCATCTATATCGTTGATAGCCTGGAGGAGGCTGTGGAGTTCGCCGACGCGTTGGCTCCAGAGCACCTTGAGGTGATGACCGCCGACCCACAGTTGGTTGCGGAAAAAGTTTCATCGGCGGGCCTCATCCAGGTAGGCCCATACACGCCGGTAGCTTCAACTGACTACTGCATGGGCGCCAACCACGTCCTGCCCACGGGGGGCTACGCCAAGATCAGCCCCGGGATCACGGTCATGGACTACCTTAAGCCCGTGACCGTCGTGGAGTCGACGATGGAGGGCCTCCGGAACGTCAGAAGCCACATCAAAGCGCTCTCAGACGCGGAAGGGTTACCGAGCCACGGCCTGGCCGTTGAGGGGAGGTTCAGTTGATGCCCCTCGAAGGCTTCTACAGGGACTCTGAGCTGGTGAAACCCTACAAGGCAAACCAGGCAGAGGGAGGTATTAAGCTGGACTCCAACGAGAACCTCTTTCTCCCCAGGGGGTTCCTGCAGAACATCGTCTTCGAGGCTGCAGAAAGCTGCGACCCCCGGCTCTACCCCCAGAATGAGACCACCGTCCTCAAGGAGGCTATCGCAGAGGCTCTCAAGATTCAGCCCGAACAGCTAGTGGTTGCCTCGGGCGGCGACCAGGTGATCGAGCTTCTGGTCTCAAACATGCTTACGCCTGGAGACGAGGTCGTCGCGGTCTCGCCGACGTTCAGCATGTATCCACGTTTCGCTGCGATGAGGCGTCTCAGGTACACGCCGGTGGAGCTGGAACCCGGTTTCGCCCTGGACCCCGCCAAGGTGCTTGAAGTGGTTTCCCCGAAGACAGGTATGATCGTGGTGTGCAACCCGAACAACCCCACGGGCAACCAGTTCAAGATGGAGGCTGTCCTGGAGCTAGTGGATGGCTTCAGCGGCCCGGTGCTCGTCGACGAGGCTTACGCCGAGTACGGCGAGTACTCGTTGGCGGGGGAAGCCGCGGATAGGGAGAACCTTATCCTTTTACGGACGTTCTCAAAGGCTTACGGCCTCGCCGGTATGAGGCTAGGCTACGCCGTTGCCAACACGAGGCTCGCCAAGACACTCAACGAGAGATGCCTGCCGCCGTTCCCGGTGTCGAATCTGTCACTCTGGGCCGGGATCATCATGCTCAGAAACAGGGATAAGGTGGAGGAGGCTGTCAGAGAAGCGAAAGAGGAGCGAAAACGGCTGATAGAGGCTCTCAACCGACTCCCCGGGGTACAGGCTTTCCCCTCGGCAACCAACTTCGTTCTATTCTCCACGGAGAAGCCGTACATGGAAGTCTATGACGGCCTGAAAAGTAGGGGGGTGCTCATACGCAGCATAGGAAAAGTACCTGGGCACGATGACTGCCTAAGAGTCACCGTGGCGCCCAGAGACGTGGCGACAAAGTTCCTCGACGCACTTATGGAGGTCATGAAATGAATCCCGGATACATAGAGCTTCAAAGCGGGGGGAACCCGCTCAGCGTGAGGGAGGACCGGCTGCCTTGGCTTGCCGAGGTAGACGTAATCGTCTTCGACTGCGACGGTGTTCTCCTCGACGTACGAGACTCTTACAGCAGGGCCGTGGCGTGGACCGCGTCCACCCTGGTCGAGGCTTTCACAGGCGCCAAACTGCCTGAAGCCTTGTTCGACGAGAGGCTGAACTTCGCCTATAAGCGGACCGGCGGCCTGAACAACGACTGGGACCTAACATACGCCCTCGTCATGAAGATACTCGCCTCGTCCCCGGGGGCCGCCGAGGTAGACGGGCTCGCCAAGCGTTCGCTGGACATCGATGACATGTCCCGGCGGCTCAGGTTCATAGAGGAAAACCAGATCGATACGGTGATGCCCCTCGATGTATTGTACAACGATCTGATCTCGTTCGCCGCCAAGCTCGATGAGTCCGGTGTAGAGTCTGTGGACTCTCAGCTGACGCCTCCCATGGGGGGTGTTAAGCAGGCCCTCCGTCACCCGGGTGTAGTGGGGGAGAGCATGGTCTCCACCGTGTTCGAGGAGGCGTTCAGCGGCGCGGCCCTGTTCGAGGAGGCGTTCGACTTGCCCGCGAGGTTTACCGGAGCCCAGACGGGCTTCGTGGAGAACGAGAGGGTAGTAGTCACGGACGAGACGCTGGACCGGCTGGAGGAGATCATCGGGGGAGACAGGTTCGGGATCGCGTCAGGCAGCCCAGCCAACACGGCGCGCTACGCCTTAGGGGCTGCGATCGAAAGGTTCAACCCGGATGCCCAGACCTGGCAAGACGACGTCGAGAAGGCAGAGAAGGCGGCTGGCCGAAGAGGCTTGGGTAAGCCCAACCCTTACCTGTTGACGCTCTCAGCCAAGCCGTATCAACCATTCAAGCGGGTCCTCTACGTTGGGGACACCTTGGCGGACATGCTCATGGCTGAGCGGGCGGGTGACAGGTATCTGTTCGCAGGGGTCTACGGGTGCGTCGCCGCCGGCACCGAAGCCCGGCGGGCCTTCCTGAACGCCGGATGCGACGTGGTGGCTCACAGCGTCAACGACCTGCCTACCGTCCTGCGACTCGCGAGGAGGGACACGCTTTGAGGACGGCCAGCGTAGAGCGCACAACCCGTGAGACATCCATCACGGTGACGGTCAACCTGGACGGCTCCGGGGCAGCCGAGGTCGAGACACCCATAGGGTTCCTCAGCCACATGCTCACGAGCCTCTCCACCCACAGCATGATCGACATAAGCCTCAAGGCCACCGGGGACCTGAAGCACCACATAGCGGAGGACACGGCGCTCTGCCTGGGCACGGCCATCCGCGAAGCCCTCGGGGAGGGGGAGCCGGTGAAGAGGTTCGGGTACGCCACCGTGCCCATGGACTGCAGCCTCGCTTCCTGCGCCCTGGACCTGGGGGGCAGACCCTACCACGTGGTAAGCCTCGGCCTGAGAGGCCCTATGGTGGAGGACTTGGCCGCCGAGGACCTGACTCACTTCTTGGAGTCTCTGGCGACGAGCCTCCAAGCCAACATACACTCCAAGGTGCACTACGGCCAGAACGACCACCACCGAGCCGAGGCCGCGTTCAAGGCCCTCGCCCTCAGCCTCAGGGAGGCGGTGGCGCTTGACCCGAGGCGACGTGGCGTGCCCAGCAGCAAGGGGGTCATCTAGGTGCCTGAGGCGACTGTGATAGACTACGGTGTAGGGAACCTGTTCAGCATGTCCAACGCCCTCCGGAAGGCGGGTCTCGGCGTCGAGATCGTCGAGGAACCCACGGGGCTGAGAGGCTCAGATGCCTTGGTGCTTCCCGGAGTCGGGGCCTTCGGGGCCGCCGCCGCGAACCTGGAGCCGTTCAGGGAGGCGCTGAAGGAGGCGGTTGAGGATGGGACGCCGCTCCTCGGCAGCTGCCTCGGCATGCAGCTCCTCTTCGAGCGCAGCGAGGAGAGCCCCGGCGACGGACTGGGGCTCCTGCCCGGCGAGGTTAAGCGGTTCACCGGGGACGTGAAGACGCCTCACATGGGCTGGAACACGGTTGAGCCCAAGAGGGACAGCCCACTACTTGAGGGCGTGGAGCCCGGCTCATACTTCTACTTCGTCCACAGCTATTACCCAGAGCCCGCCGACCCCCGGGACACGCTGGCGTCCACCTGCTACGGCGGCGAGTTCGCGTCCATCGTGGAGCGGGGCACGGTCTATGGGACCCAGTTCCACCCCGAGAAGTCGGGGAAGACAGGCGCCAAGCTCCTAGCCAACTTCGCGGGGCTGGTGAAGAGGTGAGGCAGATGCAGGTGATACCGGCTATGGACCTGATGGACGGCAACGTAGTGAGACTCACCAAGGGGGCCCCCGAGACCATGAAGCTCTACAACACAGGCAGCCCCTTGGAGACGGCTCGGAGATGGAGCGGCGCAGGCGCCGAGTTGATCCACGTCGTTGACCTCGACGCCGCCCTGCGGAGAGGCAGCAACAGAGCCGAGATACTGGAGATCGTCGAGTCGCTTGACACGGAGACCCAGGTGGGCGGCGGCATCAGGAACAAGGACGAGGCAGCTCAACTCCTCGACGCGGGCGTCTACAGGGTGGTTCTGGGATCATACGCCTTGAGCAGCCCCGATGAGGCGGCGCAGCTCCTCCCCGAGTATGGGTCGGAGCGGGTCGCCGTCGCGCTGGACCACAGGGAAGGCAACGTCCTCGCGAGGGGGTGGACCCAAACCGCCGGCAGACGCCTGACCGACGCCATACCGGCGTACAAGGCGCTGGGCTTCGAGTGGTTCCTGGTCACCGACGTGGAAAGAGACGGAGCCCTGAAGGGCCTCGACGTCGAGACCTACAGAAGAATAGCAGGCGACGCATCCATCATCGCGTCGGGCGGCGTCTCCAGACTCGATGACCTCTTGAGGCTCAGGGACACGGGGGCAGCGGCCGTCGTGGTGGGCAAGGCCCTGTACGAGGGACGCTTCACCTACCGAGAGGCCGTGACCGCCCTGGAGGGCCGGTGATGCTGGCGAAGAGGATCATACCCTGCCTCGACGTCAAGGACGGCAGGGTCGTCAAGGGCACCCACTTCGTGGACCTGAGGGACGCCGGCGACCCGGTGGAGCTCGCCAAGCGGTACAACATGGACGGCGCCGATGAGCTGGTGTTCCTCGACATAACGGCCACCCCCGAGAGGCGTGAGACCCTCAGCGGCCTGGTGAGGGCCGTCGCGTCTGAGCTGGACATACCCTTCACGGTGGGCGGCGGCATCAGGACCTTGGAGGACGTGAGGCTCATCCTCAGGAGCGGCGCCGACAAGACCAGCCTCATGACGGCCGCGGTGCAGCACCCCGAGAGGATAACCGAGATCGCCGAGGTGTTCGGCAGCCAGTGCGTCGTCGTGGCGATAGACGCGAGACGAGTGTACGAGGACAGGCCCGACAGGAACGTCGTTGACACCCCCGAGGGGAGATGCTGGTTCCAGGTGTACACCCACGGCGGCTCCTCGCCCACGGGGCTAGACGCCCTGGGCTGGGCGTCGCAAGCCGTCGAGCTGGGCGCCGGCGAGCTTCTCGTCACCAGCATGGACAGGGACGGCACCCGGAGGGGGTTCGACAACGTACTCAACCGCCACATCTCTAGACGCGTCAACGTCCCCCTCGTGGCCTCAGGCGGCGCGGGGGAACCCCGTCACTTCTTGGAGGCGTTCACCGAGGGCTTGGCCGACGCCGCCCTCGCGGCCTCGGTGTTTCACTACGGCAACTACCCGGTACCGGTCGTGAAACGGTACCTCAGGGACAGGGGGGTGCGCGTGAGGCTGTGATGGTCGAGGTGGACGAGCTTGATTGGGGCAAGTCCGGCGGCTTGATCCCGGTGGTGACCCAGGAGGCGGACACCCTCGAGGTGTTGACGCTGGCGTACGCCGACAGGGAGGCGCTCAGGTTGACCCTGGAGACTGGTTGGGCGCACTATTTCAGGCGCAGCCACGGCAGGGTGATGAAGAAGGGCGTCACAAGCGGAAACGTTCAGAGGGTCAGGAGGGTGCTGACGGACTGCGACAACGACGCGTTGGTCTATCTGGTGGAGCAGACGGGGCCTGCCTGCCATCTTGGGGAGCGGACGTGTTTCCACAAGGAGGTCCGTCAACAGGGCGTCCCCTCTAGGCCTATGAATGGCATGGGGCGAATTTAGAACAGGTCTGCGATGCCATGCATCATGCGGACCACGTCTCCGCCGATCGTCAGAGGCAAGAAGATGATGTCCGGGTTGTTCGCTAGGCGGCTGGTCAGCCACTCTCCGTCCCCGTGTTTTCCCAGGGATGATATTAGCGTTTGGACTCCTGACCTGCTCAATGAGTCCAGCAGCCCCGCCGTGTTTTCGCGGTTCTCGCAGCCGTCGCCGCCGGTGAGTATAACGAGGCGCTCGGGCTTGGCCAGGGGCACGTATCTCAGCGCGGCGTCCAGCCTGGTCTCCACGTCCAGCGGCTCCACGTCGTCCGGGCTGCGCTCCATCCTCAGGGTCTGCCCGAAGCTGTAGACCGCCGTGTTGGGGTGGATAACCGCCACCGCGTTCGCCAGGAACCTGGCTACGACGATCTTGGGGTACTGCTCCCAGAGGCTCCAGGGGGCAGCCATGCCGGCGCCTCTGTCTATGAGCACCATGGTGCGGGAGTCCCTGCCTTTTGGGCTGGCTCCGCCCCCATGCAGGATCATCTCTTCAGCGTGTCTCCAGGGGTTCATGGGGTGGATGGGGTTTCTGTCGAGGCCGTCAGGGTCTTCTCTGATGACCTGTCTGTAGGCCTCTAGGAGCTCGACGAACTCGTGGTACCTGTTTTCCTCTATGAGCTGGATCACGTGCCGCTCCTCGTCGTAGCTGGTCACCGGGTGCATCGACGGCCGTGCTGGGGGCGTGGATTGTTCTGTCTCCGTTGCTTCGGGGTCCTCAAGTATGGCTGCGTAGAACCCGCCGCCTCCCCCCACGGAAACGAGCGCCGGCTTCCTTGCGCCTTCCGGGTCCAGGGTCAGCCTCCCCTCCTCGATCAGGGCCGTTACCTGTTGCTCCATGTCCCTTTTCTCGACGTATATGCGGCCGACGGGGCTTCCATCCAGCCAAGTGGAGCCCCGGTTCCTGACTCTGAAAGCGAGCACCACGACGGGGTACTCGTCGCTGAAGATTATGCTCATCTTTACTCCCAGGTGTACTCCATTACCCTGCGGCGGGCCTCCTCGTATTCCTCGACGCCGAACCTGTTGAGGACCCGCATCTTGAGGAGCCTGTCGACGGCCAGCTGCTTGACCTCGTCCTGGCTCTGGTAGTGGTCGCGGTAGGTGTGGTACTCTTTGGCGAACTTGATGAGGTTCCTGACGCTGACGGGGGTCATGTAGTTCATATTGTCCACCTCGAGCTTGATCCATGTTATGAAGTCGAATAGGTGGGCGGGGAGGGCGTGTCTGGCTACTAGGCCGTGGATGCTCTCCATGGGGGTCCTGCCCCACATTATGGTCTTGCCGAACCTGTCCAGCAGGCCCTGGTCCGGGGTTTCTTGGGCGACGGGGTCCAGGTCGCCTGCCGCCACTACGCAGAATGCTTCGGGGAGGTTGACGCGTTTTCCGTCCACGGGATTGGTGAAGGATTTGTTGCTCATGGCCTCGTAGAGGGCTGCCTGTGTCCTGGGTCTGAGGTTGGTGACGGCGTCGATGTAGGCTATGGGTGGTTGTTCCGGGTTTTGGGCTATCTGCATGAGGAGGCCGTTGTGCACGGGGTTTTCGCCCACGAAGGCGCTGGGGTTGAACCCCGCCACGAGTTCTCTCTCGGTGATCTCGGTGCTGCAGTGGAGGTAGACGCCGCCGATGATTCTCTGGAGCTGGAGGAGGGTCTCGGTCTTGCCTTCCCCGTGGGGGCCCAGCAGGAGGGCGTTGTCGTTCATCCTTATGGCCCTGAGGAGCCTTCTTATCTCGTCGTCGTGGCCTTTTATGTGTCTGACGAGTTCGTTGAATGTGTCGTCTCGTTCGTGTGTTGTCTCCTGTTTCTTGGGTTCTGGTGTTTCGTGTTCGGGCTCTGTCTCGTAGATGGGTTCGTCGTGGGTGTACTCCCACTCTACGCTTGAGTCCATGATCTCCACCATCTGGCAGAGGTCCTCGTATACCGTCTCCTGCATGGTCTTGGGTATGGAGTCCGAGGCAACCATTAGGGGGAGGTAGCCTCTGTAGTGGTGTAGCCTTTTCTGTAGGTGTTTTAGTTTGGCCTTGTCTTGTTGGGTTTGGCCGCCTATGCCGAGTTGGTCTCTCTGTTCTCTGAGTCTTGTTATGTTTTTCTGTATCTTGTCTATGACGTTGCGGAGTCTGTCCAGTTCTTCTGTGTATTCCTGGTCGGTTATCTCGTCTCTCTCTCGTTGGAGCTGTTTCTGTTCGGCGAGGTTTCTTGTCTCTGATAGTATCTCGGCTGCCTCGTTTACTTTTTCTCCGTTGCCTGTGTACTGGTCCATGAGTGTCTCTGTGTTTTCCATGGTCTCGGTGTAGAGCTGGGTGAATACCTGGTGGGTGATCTCTCCCCGGTCTGCCATATCCAGTATCCTGACTCGTTGGTGCATGTGTCTGGCGAGTCTGCCGTGGGGTTCCTCTCCTGTGGCTGGGAGGGTGGCTTGGAGTTCTTGGGCGGCTTTTTCCTTGTTTTGCTCTGTTTTGAGGGTTTCTTTGAGGTGTTGGAAGGGGTCTTGGGTGGGGGGGTCAGGGAGTTCGTGGCCGCAGTTGATGCATGCTTTGCTCCAGGGTACCACGGCGTTGCAGTTGGGGCATGTGAGGTGGGCGTCGGGGAAGGTTACCATGGCGTTTTGTTGTGTGGTTGTTCTACGTATAACTTTTCGAGATCGGTGATCCAGTTTTTGGGGTAAGGGTTATATCGGGTGTTTTGGTATTTGGGTTGGGCGACTGTAGTCTAGAGGTATGATTTCTGCCTGCCACGCAGACGGCCCGGGTTCGATTCCCGGCAGTCGCACCACTGTTCCTTGTTGTGGGTTGCTTGCTATAGGCGTTTCTTAGGGTGGTTTTGTGTCAGGTTACTTGTAATCTTGGGAAAAATCTTGGCCGGGGGAGTCCTTTGTTACTTGGGATTAACGTTTTAGGGCGTGTTTTTGTGTTCGGTGGATTACAC
>Ga0272442_10011831_pt1 | contig 10609 bp, 13 predicted proteins | sample SSMForm2O_FD_200262 | JGI IMG/M metagenome (GOLD analysis project Ga0272442, IMG submission 200262) | Marine sediment archaeal communities from Little Sippewissett salt marsh, Falmouth, MA, United States - SSM-Form-2O | ecosystem: Environmental > Aquatic > Marine > Wetlands > Sediment ... | reverse complement strand
TAAAACATGCTTTAGCATTTCACGCTGTAATTTTAAAGAAAAAACCATAACAACATTTCTAAATAAAAAACGCATTACATATTACCTATATGGATGATATACCAAAGATTGGCATCACTGGTATGCCCAATGTCGGAAAAACGCAAACTCTAGTAAAAGTCATGGAGTTCCTTCAGGGGAGTGGGTATAAAGTAGAAGGAATGGTAACAGAGCCGGTCTTAGAAAAGAAAAAACGTGTTGGATTTTATGTTAGAGATTGGCAGACTGATGAGAAAGAAGTTTTTGCCCATGTTGAATTCAACTCTAAAGATAAAATTGGAGACTATGGTGTAGATTTAAGTATCCTGGAAAAAATTGGTGTGTCCGCCATAGAAAAAGCAATTGCCGACGACGATGTCGATATCATTATAATCGATGAAATAGGAAAAATGGAAATGCTCTCAGAACGTTTTTGTGAAGTGGTTATCGAAGCGTTGGATTCTGATAAACCCATAATAGTTACCTTACATAAAAAATCAAGAACCCCTCTTTTGCAGGATGTTAGAAGACGTGACGATATAAGAATTCTGGAGGTCACCCCAGTTAATAGAAATCTACTTCCGTACAAGCTTGAAAAGATAATGAAAGAGAAACTACCACCCCTGTTTTGATTATGAGAGATATCCAAAACGTTGAATGTATAACTGAAGGGAAAACCGAAGTTCTCGTTTTTAAAGATAAGCTCACCAAAAAAGGACCTGGTTCAAAAAATAAAGTTCCTTTTTATAATCCCACCATGGAACAAAATAGAGATTTGTCCGTCCTGGTAAATCAATGGCTTGTAAATAAAAATGAGAAAACCATGCATATCTTGGATGGTCTTGCAGCATCTGGGATACGTGGGATTAGATTTGCAAATGAGCTTGAGGGAGATTTTGATGTTAATGTTACTATTAATGATTGGTCCGAAGATGCATATGCTTTGATTAAAAAGAACTTGGAACGGTGTGGACTAAAGAATGTAGTTGCATCAAATAGAAATCTGAATACATTACTTTCTGAAGAGAGATTTCACTATATAGATGTTGACCCCTTTGGTTCTCCCGTTTATTTTATTGATTCAGCAATAAGAGGCATCTATAACAATGGGATTATTGCATGTACGGCTACTGATACTGCAACTCTCTGCGGCGTTTACCCAAAGGTCTGTTTAAGAAGATACGGTGTTCGATCGTTTCATTCTCCTGTTATGCATGAAATTGGTCTGAGAATACTTCTTGGTTTTATCTGCAGAGAAGCAGCAAAATATGATAGGGGAATTGAACCACTGGTATGCTATTCTACTGATCACTATTTCAGAGCTTACATTCAAATAAAAAATGGCATAAGGTATGCTAATGAATCTGTTGATAATCTGAAAAGTATTAACTCAAAAAAACTATTTTTTTCCAGTAAACAAACAACTGAGATTGGACCGTTGTGGCTCGGAAAAATTCAGAATAAAAATGTGATAGAAGAAATAAGAACAATTCTTCCTGGAAAACAACTCAATACAAAAAATATTCTATGGGGATTTTTGGATTTATTGGAGGAGGAAGCCGATGCTTCTACTTTCTTTTATACTACTGATGATATTGCTTCTTTATTAAAAATATCTCCCCCTAGAATGGAACATATATTTGAAAAACTAGAAGAAAAGGGGTATGCTGCTGCTAGAACACATTTTTGCCCTACTGGTTTTAAAACTAATGCTTCAAGAGATGAAATTGAATTAATTTTTAGACAGGTAAAATAGTTTAAGGAAAAAGCAGATCAAAAGTCAGGGGAAAATGTCAAAAACAGTTTAAAGTATATGGTATTTAATAAAAATGGGGGCTATATAACTACCAATCAAGAATTGAAAATAGAATCTTTGACAAGGGAATGTGAATACATGGGGGAAAAACTAAGAATTGGTGTTTTAGCATCTGGAACGGGAACAGATTTACAAAGCATTATTGATACATCTGAAAAAGGCATGATTGATGCAGAGGTTATTGTAGTGGTAAGTGATAACAAAGATGCTTTTGCACTTAAAAGAGCGGAAAAGCATGGCATAAAAGCATTTTTTGTTGATCCGAAGGGAAAAAACAGGACAGATCATGAAAAAAAAGTTAATGCAATCCTGGAAGATAATAATGTAGATCTTGTTGTTGGTGCAGGTTATATGAAAATACTCTCTCCATCCTTTGTCAAGAAATGGTACGGAAAAATCATCAATATTCACCCTGCATTACTTCCTTCATTCAAAGGAGCAAACGGTCAAAAAGATGCTTTTGAATATGGTGTCAAAATATCTGGTTGTACAACTCATTTTATGGACGAAGACATGGATCATGGTCCAATTATCCTTCAAGCCGCTGTAAAAGTCCGTCCCAGCGATGATCGAGATAATCTTGCCGCACGTATTCTTGAAGTTGAGCACCAAATATTACCAAGAACTATCCAACTTTTTGCAGAGGGAAGACTTAAAATTGATGGTAGGAAAGTAAAAATCCTCAAAGGGAATTCTTGGAAAGAGAAATATAAGACGATACCTGACGTTCTTTATCCTGAGGGTTATTAACTGTTGTAATTATGGATTTTGAAGAGACATTAGATTGGCTTTATGGTTTTCAGAAGTTTGGCATTAAACTTGGATTAGGAAGAATAAATCATATTGCTAAGGAACTTGGATATCCTCAGAAAAAACATAAAGTGATTCATGTAGGCGGCACAAATGGAAAAGGATCCGTTTGTAAGTTCTTGGAATCCATACTTTCCAGCAGTGGATATAATGTTGGTGTTTATACCTCTCCACATCTACAGCATATTTCAGAACGTATAGTGGTAAACAACAATAGAATAACAGACGATGAATTGATTTTACTTGTAAACAAAATCAAGCCCATTGTCGATGGCATGTTAGAAAAGGAGAATGCACCTACTTTTTTTGAGATTTTTACAGCACTTGCTTTTCAATATTTTAGTGATAAAAATGTTGATTTTGCAGTTGTAGAAGTAGGTCTTGGAGGACGCTATGATGCTACAAACATCGTTGATCCAGCGATTTCGATTATAACCAATGTTTCTCTGGAACACCAAAATATTCTTGGAAAAAATATTGAGAATATAGCATTTGAGAAAGCTGGGATCATAAAAAACAATGTGCCAGTAATTACTGCTTCAAAGGATTCCGCTCTTAAAATCATTGAAGGTATAGCAAAAGAAAAAAATGCACCTATAAGCGCGATAGACAAAAATAATTGGAAAAGACTAAACAGTCGCATAGGTATCCAGGAATTCTTAATCAAGGGTTTTTTGAAAGATTACTCTGTCAGAACATCTATGATGGGGAGACACCAGGGTGAAAATATTGCTTTATCTTTAGCTGCAATAGAAAAACTTCAAATTGACGGTACTTACATCACAGATACAAGCATTATCCAAGGTATTGAAAAAACCGTTAATCCAGGGAGAATGGAAATAGTAAGTTATGAGCCACTTGTTTTGCTGGATGGATCTCATAACATGGCAGGCATGAAAACACTGGTAGACACATTAAAAAATGATTTTGAATATGATAGATTAATCGTTGTTCTCGGGATTCTATCCGATAAAGATGTAAGATCAATGCTATCGATGATTATCCCACTTACGGCTTGTTTTGTTACAACAAAATCTAATAATGCACGGGCTTGTGATCCCAATAAACTTAAGATAATGATAGAAAAATTGGGTTATGAAAATGAAGTTGTCGTAAAAGAGCATATCCGGGATGCATTAGAATACTCAAAATCAATTGCAAAAAAGGATGATCTCATATGTGTAACAGGCTCTCTTTTTACAGTTGGAGAGGCTAGAGGCCATCTTTTCAACTAAATAATTTATTTATACGGAAGCGATGTTATTCATTTATTATGACAGATCACAGCCCAACATTTGTAGAAATTAAAACATTGCAAGATGCGGAAAAGGAAATACAAAAAATAGGTAGTGATCCGCAAAGTATTGCCATTATGGCACCAAAAGCTGTTTCTAAAAATATTAAACTTGAAAATGTGACACGTCAAGACGCGATTATCATTAAGCAGGATATGCTATCGGTTGGTGGAGAGGTAGCTGTACCAAAAAATACGTTTGAATTACATGGTAATACAGGCAACATATTAATAATGGGAAATCTAAAGCAATTATACGATCTTGTCGAGAAACTAGATAGACATTATCCAAGATTGAAAAATATTGCAAAGGAACTGACAATGCTATTAAAGGATGTCAAATGAGCATTTTGAAGATTGGTAGAGAAACATTCGATCTAGATAAACGAACCTTGATTATGGGTATTTTGAACGTTACACCCGATTCGTTTTCAGATGGTGGGAAGCATTTCTCTACAGATGATGCTGTGAAACATGCGTTATTAATGGAAAAACAAGGTGCAGACATTATTGATATTGGTGGAGAATCTACTCGACCAAGTGCAAAAACAATTTCTTTGGATGAAGAGATGAATCGTACGATATCTGTGATAGAAAAGCTAATAGAAAAAATCAGCATTCCTATTTCTATTGATACCTATAAATCTGAGGTAGCAAGGAGGGCATTGGATTTGGGTGTGGGTATGGTCAATGATATTAGTGCCCTCAAAGCAGATAGAAATCTAGCAAGTGTTGTCGCTGAATATAAAGTTCCCATCTGTCTAATGCATATGAAGGGTAATCCTAGGAACATGCAGATTAATCCAACATACGACGATGTTGTAAAAGAGATATGTGATTTTTTTAAAGAGCGAACGGAGTTTTCCCTTTTTTGTGATATAAAAAAGGAAAATATCATTATTGATCCGGGCATCGGTTTTGGAAAGCGAACTGGAAGCGGTGTTGAGGATAACTGTGAGATTTTACGTCGTCTTTCTGAGTTTAAAAATCTTGGTTTTCCCGTTATGATTGGCGCTTCCAGGAAAAAATTTATTGGAAATGTTTGTGGAGGTGATGAACTTCTGCTGGTTTCAGATAGGTTAGAAGGAAGTCTTGCAGCAGCCTGCCTTGCTGTGATTAATGGCGTCAATATTGTTCGTGTTCACGATGTAAAGGAAACCCGCAGATGTGTTGATCTAGTTGACTGTGTCATTAAATAAATCAAAATGGGTAATGTATTTATCATCCAAAACTACTAATTTAATAAGATGATAAATAATTTGGAAATTTAACTCGAGGGGTAAAATGGACTTTCCAAAAGGAACAAGATTTAAAGATGGTGTAGATCCAAAAACTGGAGAAAAAATGAAAATCGCCATATTGCCTGATGGGGAAGAGATTAAGTTTTTTACAGATGAAGATCTTGAGAGCATCTAACGAAATCGAAGTCGACTATCTCAAAGAAACTCTATTAAAACAGAATGACTCCATTTTTAGATCTTTTATTCCATTTGATTGTAGATAAAGAAATTTTCTCAGGTAATACTAGAATAGATTATTCTAACAAATCATTATAAAGATTATTAAGTACAAAATGATTCCCTGATTTGGAGTTATTATGGATCCTGTGTGTCCACTTGATTACCGTTACGGTAGAGAAGAAGTAAAAGAGATTTTTGGTGAGAAACGTCGCCTTCAGTTTTTGCTTGATGTAGAAGCGGCTCTTGCCCGTGCCCATGCAAAGGTTGGAAATATCCCTCAGAATGCTGCTGATGAAATATCAAAGAAGGCATCTGTGGAATATGTTGATGTTGGTCGGGTTAAAAAAATTGAAACTGAAACAAAACACGACATTATGGCAGTAACCAAAGCTCTAAGTGAAGTTTGTAGCGAAGATGCTGGGAAATATATTCACCTTGGAGCTACAAGCTACGATATTGTTGATACAGCAAATGCACTACAGTTTGCTGATGCAACAGATTACATAAAAAAATGTTTAAAGGATTTACGTAAAACTTTGGTAGATCTTGCCAAGAAACATAAAAATACTGTTATGCTTGGTAGAACACATGGTCAACACACCATACCAATAACCTTTGGACTGAAGATGGCGGGCTATGCAATGGAAATCGATAGACATCTTGAACGTATGTTTGAATGCAAAAGTCGCCTGCTTGTTGGGAAATTATCTGGAGCCGTTGGAACTGGTGCGGCACTTGGAGAACATGCCTTGAAACTTCAGGAAGTAATGCTTCTGGATTTGAAACTTGGAGTGGAAGATGTTTCCACACAAATTGTTGCAAGGGATCGCTACAATGAGCTGATTTCTGTTCTATGTAACATTGCAACAAGTATTGAAAAATTTGGCACAGAGATTCGTAATCTCCAGAGGGATGAGATTGGTGAAGTGTCTGAAGCATTTGAAGCAAAGAAACAAGTTGGATCTTCCACAATGCCGCATAAAAGAAATCCAATAACCTCTGAACAGATTTCTGGATTAGCAAGAGTCGTTCGTGGGTTTATAACTCCTGCTTTTGAAAATTCCATTCAATGGCATGAACGTGATTTATGTAATTCTGCTAGTGAGCGTTTCATCCTGCCACATTCACTAATACTAACAGACTGGATTGTTCATCAGATGAATATAGTATTCAAAAATCTTAAAGTGTTCCCTGATCGGATGCTTAAGAACATGGAAATCTCAAAAGGACTTCCCATGGCTGAATCTTTGATGACAACACTTATTGGGAAGGGCATAGGTCGCGGAGATGCACACGAGTTGATGAGGAAAACAGCACTCAGAGCAGTTAAAGAAAATAAAACATTAAAAGAAGTGTTTTTAGAAAAAAATGAAAAGTCGAAACTTTTGACGCTTAAAGAAGTGGACGATGCATTAGATCCCAATAACTATCTTGGTGCCTCGGAGAAAATTGTTGAAAGAGTAGTAAAAAAACTTGAAAGATGATATTTGTCATTATTGCTTTTTACAGCTTTTATAGAAATAACCATAAATAGGATGCCGCATTCTGTTTTCTCGTATGAGTAGATTAGAGTCGCTGACAAGCAATGTAGAAGAGATTGTTACAATCGAGGAATTAAAAAAAGTTCTTGAAAAACCTAGGCCTAAAGCATACATTGGTTTTGAGCCGTCTGGATCAGTTCACATTGGGTGGAAGATATGTACTAACAAGATCAAAGATTTTCTTGATTGTGGTTTTGATTTTACGGTACTCCTAGCTGATTGGCACGCCTATATCAATGACAAACTAGGAGGAGATATTGAGAAAATCAAGCTCTGTGGAAAATATATGGAAGATTGCTTTGCTGCAATGGGTGTAAATAAAAATCAAGTGAATTTTATATATGCTAGTGATTATGTAGGCGATCCAAAATATTGGGAACTTGTCTTGAGAACATCCAAGGCCACATCCGTTGCACGTGTGAAGCGTGCAATGGATATAATGGGAAGAGATGCGGAGGAGGGCGAGAAGGATTTATCAAAACTATTTTATCCAACGATGCAGGTTTCTGATATTTTCTATCTCGATTTGGATGTCGCATATGGTGGAACAGATCAACGCCATGCCCATATGCTTGCCAGAGATGTCTCCAAAAAACTTGATAGAAAACCGCCTGTTGCCATTCATACACCACTTCTAACTGGACTTCAAGCAGGTGGTGGACGTATGGATCCAATTGAAGCAAAAATGAGTAAGAGTAAACCTGATTCTATGATCTCGATTCATGATGATCCTGCCATTGTTAAGAAAAAAATCAGTAAGGCATTTTGCCCAGAGAAGCAGATTGAAGGGAACCCAGTTCTTGAGATGTGTAAATATGTTGTCTTTCCTGATCTAAAAGATGAATCGTTTTTGATTGAGAGACCTGAAAAATTTGGTGGAAATCTAGAGTTTACAACATACGAAGAATTGGAAAATGCTTTTGTTGATGGTCTTCACCCCCTTGACTTGAAGAATGGTACGGCAAGTTACATAAATAAGATTCTTGCGCCAATTCACAAGTATTTTGAAAAACATCAAGAGAATTACAATAAGATAAGAGAAGTGGGAATCATTCAATAGAGCTTATTTCGTTCTTTTCACAATTTATTTCTAATTCTTGCCACAATTTAAGAAAAAAGGAACGGAAAGAGAACTGTTTAGTATCATCTTGGTAGTCTAACCTTCATTAGAGATAAATAGTACATTAGAAGAATAGTTGTCTTCAGGCACCTGTACTATCAGTGGTTTTTCAAATCCTCTTTCGCCATTTGTGACACTATGTAGAATATCATCGCCAGAAAGTGACTTATCTTTTGCTTCATTTGTCTCTGTTGACATAACTATTGCTGATGTCATTAGCAATATCAAAAATACAATTAATAATACAAGGGTTTGCCAAAGTTTTCCGGTTTCCATAGCATTATACGTCCAGTTGAGATTATGTTGCTTTTTACTTATATATTATAAGAAAACGTTCGGAGTTTACCAAACAAAAACAGACATCAAATTATCCATCTACTTAACCAAACATAGAAAAATACCAAAATAGAAATAATGAAAAAACAATCCGACAACTGGTTGACACCATGAACATGAGAAGTATCTACATAAACTGCGATGGTGCATCGCGAGGGAATCCAGGTAGAGCTGCGATAGGCATTCAAATAAAAGGGGAAGACAAAAAAACAGTGTTAAAACAGCATAGTGAATATGTTGGCAAAACAACAAATAATATAGCCGAATATCTTGCTGTTCTGAAAAGTTTGGATCTTGCAAAGAGGTTTACAAATCAAAACGTTTTTGTTTATAGTGATAGTGAATTGCTGGTAAGACAATTAAATGGTGAGTATCAAGTAAAAAACAAAGATCTAAAGGAACTTTTCAATCAGGTTCAAAAACTGAAGAATTCTTTTCAAAAAGTTGTTTTCACTCATGTTAGAAGAGAATATAATGTGATGGCTGATCAGTTAGCCAATGATGCTCTTGATAAACATAAATAATTTCTATATGTAATGTTTTCCAAGTTGTAAAATTTTATAAAGAGACGGTCATCGGTAATCTACATCTAAAAGTACATAAAATAGATGTCAATCTGCTCGTCGTTAAATAAGCGACTTGATACCACTTTAGACTTTAACTCAACATTGGATAGATATGCATCAAGTTTCCCTCTATCGGAAAGTGAACTAAATACAAAATATGCACGACCTTGTTTGGACAAGTATTTTCCCACTTCTTCGATAAATCTTTTGGTTAATGATAGGCCATCAACGCCACCATCTGTTGCAATATCGAACCATCCAGTACCACCAATACGTTCTTCCGAAATGGTTGGGAGATACGGTGGATTGAATATTGCAATGTCAACCCGTTCATCAGATTTAAGCACGGAGAAAAGATCCCCGAATCTTACTTCTACAGTTCCTTTCAACATAGACTGGTTTCTTAAATAATTCCTCTTAACAAGTTCAATTGCATATGGATTTATATCCGTGCATATAACCTTTGCACCCTGACGTGCACAATCTAGTGCTATAAGTCCACATCCAGTACCTATCTCAAGAGCCGTGTCGTCTTCATTTACCTCAATTGATTCAAGGAGTTGAAATGTATCTTCAGAAACTTCATAGACTTCATGATGGAGTTCAACTATGAGTTCATTGTAGTGAAAGGTTTTGAAAGAAGGTTTATTATCCAGATAAATATCTCCTGATTTTCTTTTTATCCAGTATTGTTCCTTCATTTCTTTAATTTTGCTATGTTCGTATGGAAAAGCCATGCTAATTTCTGGGTGACAAATTATTTTTTTTTTTGACATTTTTTATTTGATTGTTTTTTTATTTAATTTAATAAAAATCAAAAAAAGTTGATGAACTAAAGATAAGTAAGTTTTAATAATCGCCAAATAGTTTTTTCTCTTCCTCAGGCATTTCGTAAAAACGTCCATTCCATATTATTTTTCGTCCTGCGATCATCATTCTAATCATTCCTCACTCATTATTTTGTAAGTTTGCTTATTAAGGACTTGTTGTACAATTGTTAACGATTTTCTTTACAGTTCTAATAAAAATATTCCACTAATCGATTGAAACAGATGAATTCAGATTGGGGGAGAATATAAAAAAAATTAGTGGATTTATTCACCTTAAGTTTTGACTTATCTAAACGTAATAATTGAAGTTATTTGAATTTTCAAGTCAATTTTTCCATAAATATCGTTAATAGACGTTATAAATTACGTCAATATTTAAATATTATTAATTACAAATAGTATACTGGAGATGGCCAAAAAGAATTTAGATTTATTTTGCCTCTGTTCTACTGTTCAAAAGCCATCTCCGTTTTTTCCCTGAATATATCTTTTAACAGTACCTCGAATTTGCTTTGTACTTAAATTCTAATTTGGTATTAAACCATATATCAAGGTTTTAAACTGGTAGAATCTGCTTTAAATATTTATATAACAAACCATATATAGAATTTATAATAGGAGAAAGATAATTTGCTAAATAAAGCCCTGATACTTGGACTTATATTTTTATTCATAGGAATGAGTGCTACTTCATCTACCATATCTAATGCGATGAAACAATCTAATTTGTCCCCTGGTCAAATTTTATATGTTGGCGGCACTGGACCTGGGAACTATACTAGGATTCAGGATGCACTTGATAACGCAAGTACTGGAGA
>Ga0272442_10011828_pt1 | contig 10611 bp, 10 predicted proteins | sample SSMForm2O_FD_200262 | JGI IMG/M metagenome (GOLD analysis project Ga0272442, IMG submission 200262) | Marine sediment archaeal communities from Little Sippewissett salt marsh, Falmouth, MA, United States - SSM-Form-2O | ecosystem: Environmental > Aquatic > Marine > Wetlands > Sediment ... | reverse complement strand
GAGTTATCTCAAAAAGGTGATTTAATAGTGATACCTCGCTCAGATTACGAGGAATTTTTGCAACTAAAGAAAATTATTCCTTTAATAGAATTAACTCTTTCTGAGAAAAAAGCGATAAAAGAAGCGAGAAAAGAAATAAAGCAAGGAAAATATTCAACTATTAACCAGTTAAAAAATGAGCTGGGAAATTAAAGTTGCTAAAAGAGTAGTAAAAGAAATAAAAAAATACCAAGGAAAGACGCAAAACGTCTTTTATTTATTTTAGAAGAATTCGCAAATAATCCTTATAAGGGAAATATTCAAAAAATTGCAGGAGAAAATAATACCTGGCGTAGAAGAATAGGGAATTACAGAATTATTTATCAGATATTTTCAGAACAAAAATGTATAGAAGTTTTAGATATTCGTAGAAGAACCACTACAACTTATAAAAGATAATAGATTGTGATATAATAATTTAATGGATTTAACTATAGACGTAATTAAAATATTTTTCCTAGGAGCTGTTAGTTTTATTTTAGCTTTTTGGTTAGCTCCTATTTTAACTCATTTTCTTTTTAAATATAAGCTGTGGAGAAAAGAAATAAGGACTAAGTCCATAGATAATAAAGAATTATTCTTTTTTAAAAAGTTTCATTCTGAAAAAGAGGTTAAGGTTCCAAGAATGGGAGGATTATTAATTTGGGTCAGTGTTTTAGCTCTGGCTTTTTTATTCTTTCTATTGTCTAAAACCAATATCTGGTGGTTGGGAAAAATGAATTTCTTAAGCCGATCTCAAACTTGGTTGCCTTTATTTGCTTTAGTAGCTGCTTCTTTGGTTGGCTTATCAGATGATATATTACAAGTATATGGTAAGGGTAAGTATATCGCCGGAGGAATTAAACTTAAATATAGATTATTATTAGTAGCTTTAATAGGTTTAGTAGGGGGTTGGTGGTTTTATTATAAACTAGGAATTGATACTATTCATATTCCTGCTAATGGAGATATATATTTAGGTCCTTGGTATTTGCTATTCTTTGTTATTGTTATGCTGGCCACTTATAGTGGGGGAGTAATAGATGGTTTAGACGGCTTGGCCGGAGGTTCTTTTGCAACCATATTTGCTGCTTTTGGTAGTATTGCCTTGTTTCAAGGCCAGATTGATTTAGCTGGTTTTTGTATAGCTGTAGTAGGAACTATTTTAGCTTTCTTATGGTTTAATATACCGCCTGCTAGATTTTATTTGGGAGAAACAGGAACTTTAGGCTTATGTTGTGCTTTAACTGTTGTCGCTTTTTTAACTGATTCTGTTTTAGTTCTTCCAATAATAGGATTTTTATTAGTTATTGAAGCTGGATCTGTTTTTATCCAACTGCTGTCTAAGATGTTTAGGGGCAAAAAAGTATTTTTAGCTTCTCCTATCCACCATCATTTTGAAGCTAAAGGCTGGCCTCATTACAAGATAACTATGAGATTCTGGATTATAGGAGTAGTAATGGCGATAATTGGAGTAGCAATAAGATTATTAGGATAATAAAAGGAGCAGATTACTGCTCCTTTTTTGTTGTAAGAAATTCTATTTTTTTAGCAATTCTATTGCCTGGTTTTTTAGTTTGAGTTTTTCTAATTTGTTTTTCTACATCTATTCTTAATTTATAATATTCAGGTGCGTTAATAAAAGGCATATCAAGCAATTTCTTTAATTTAGTTTGAGACGGGCTTATTTTTTTAAGCATTTTCCAGGCTTCTGATCTGTGTTCTACAATAGATTCTATAATATCTATTAAGATGCGTTTAGACCGGCCCTTTTTAATCCCGCCTTTTCTTATACGCTGTTTTAGTTCTTTCCAGGCAAGCTCTTTAAAAAAGCTTTCATAATTCATAACATCTACTAAGTCTTCTGGGGTGGCTATTTCGATGAACATTTCCCAGAGTTCTTTTTTGATAAAATCTGGTCCTTCCATTAAATCGTAAAGATCATCTAAGGTTATGTCATCGCATTCTCTTAGTTTCCACCAAGCTCTTTCTCGAATTTTTTTATTCAAAGAATGAATAATTAAATGGACTAAATCTCCTTTTTTAGCTTTATTCCAAAGTTCTATTAGCTTTATAAGGTTTTTTCTTCTAGATATCATTATTAACCTCCCTTAAAAGGATTGTTTTTAAAGTTCTCTATAAAAGATTACTTTATTTTTAATACTTTGTCAAACTGATATTTTCTGATATACTAAAATAATGATTGGAGTTTTTGATTCTGGGGTGGGAGGATTCAGCGTAGTAAAAGAGATATTTAAGCATCTTCCTAAATGCCAGATAATATATTTTGGTGATACAGCCAGGCTTCCTTATGGCACCAAGGGGGCTGATTTTGTTAAAGAATATTCTAGCAAAATAACTCAATGGCTTTTAGATAATGAAGCTCAAGTTATTGTTATTGCTTGCCATACTTCCTCATCTTGGGCTGGAGATTATTTAAAAGAAAGGTTTGATATTCCTATTTTTGATATGATTAGCCCAGTCTTAAAAGAAGTTCTGCATAAAACTAAGAATAAAAGAATAGGAATTATAGGGACTCCAGGAACTATTAGAAGCGGTTCTTGGAAAGAACATCTTTTAAGATTAGATCCTAGTTTACGCATATATTCTAATAGTTGTCCCTTGTTAGTTCCTTTAGTAGAAGAAGGTTGGGTAAGTAAAAGAATAACTAGAGATGTTATTAAGGAATATCTAAATTATTTTAAAAATAAAAACATAGATACCTTAGTTTTAGCTTGTACTCATTATCCTATGTTAGAAAAAATAATTAAGAAAGAGATTAAGGTTAATATTATTAATCCGGCAGAAAGTTTAGCTAAAGAATTAAAACTATTCTTTAATGACAATTCTCATATTGTTTCCAAGATCCAAAAAGGGAGTAATCATAAGTTCTTTTTTAGTGATGAACCATACAATCTTAAAAAGATAAGTAAGCTTTGTTTAAAAAAGGAAATAAAAGCTAAAATAATAGATCCTTTTAAATAAAAAAGCGCCAATTAGTTGACGCTTAAGGGCTGGTGCCCAGGATTGTGGTTTGAAATGTTTATTGGAGGGAGTTGCGGATTTCAATATATCTTTGTTGCCAAATTTTCCAATCCGGCGAATTTGGATCAAGGTGATATGTCTTATCTAGAACATCTATAAATTTTACCCGATCTAATGTTCCGTTAAATCCATGGTCCTCGAAAGTGTTTATTTTGTTGTGCCATTTACCATAGACGCGAAAATTTATTCGAGAAGGCGGATTTTTGGAAATAGAAACCCCTATTTCAGAATTTTCAGCTTTATCTGAGAATAATATTATGGAAAAAACTATAATAATTATTGAAAAAACACCAAAAACCAAATCTACTGTTATATCTTGTGTAGCTCTCATTTTCTTATCCCCTCAATTTTTAAATAACATTATAATAAAATTATAGCATGATGAATAATATTTGTCAATACCGAAGAGTAGTTATTATGGGATTAGGCCTGCATGGTGGAGGCGTTGGCGCAGCTAATTTTTTTGTTAAGCAAGGATGCGATGTTTTAGTTACTGACTTAAGAAGAAAAAAAGAATTAAAAGAATCTCTTTCTAAGCTTAAAAAAGTTAAGTTTGTTTTGGGTAAGCATAGAAAAGAGGATTTTACCAATGCTGATTTAATTATCAGAAATCCTGGAGTTCCCAGAGAATCAAAATATTTGAAAATAGCTGAAGAGCATAATATTCCTGTTAAAACAGATATAGATATATTTTTTGATTTATATAAAGGAAAGATTATTGGCATTACTGGCACTAAGGGTAAATCAACAGTAGCCACTTTAATTTATCAGTTGTTAAAGAAAAAATATAAAAATGTATATTTAGCCGGCAATATAGGTAAGTCTGTTTTTGATATTATTGATAAAAAGGGGATAGCTGTTTTAGAGCTTTCTAGTTTTGAGTTAGAATATCTTAAAAAAAGCCCTCATATTGCTTTAATTACTAATTTGTTTCCAGATCATCTGAACAGGTATAAAAGCTTTAAACATTATGTTGAAGCCAAAAAGTCAATATTTAAATATCAGAGCAAGAATGATATTTTAATACTTAATAAGGATATAAAATTTAAAGGTAAAGGCAGGACTTATTACTTTGATGGTTCTAATATCTCTGCAGCTGAAACTATTGCTAAGATAATGAAAGTAAAGAATATGGATAAGATTATTAAGAGCTTTAAGGGTATTCCTCATAGGCAGGAGTTTATTTGTGAAAAAAAAGGAGTCAAATATTATAATGATACAGCGGCTACTAACCCCGAAGCTGTTATAATGGCTTTAAAAAGATTTAAAAACGTTGTGCTTATAGCTGGAGGAGAAGATAAGAATCTTAAATACGGCAGGTTAGCCAAAGAAATAAAAAAACTGCCTTTTGTTATCCTTTTTCCTGGTACAGCTTCTGATAAATTAAAAAAACATCTGAAAGGTTTTAAGATATATAATGTTAAAACTATGAAGCAGGCAGTTAAAAAAGCCAATAGCTTGGCTAAACCAGGAGATACTGTTCTTCTTTCCCCAGGAGCAGCTAGTTTCAACATGTTTAAGAATGAATTTGACCGAGGAGACCAATTTATAAAAGCAGTAAAAAATGGATAAGAAATTATTATACGCAGTGATTATTTTATTGGCTATTGGTATAGCTGTTTTAGCTAGCGTTTCAGCTGTTTTTTCTCAAGAAAATGCTGGCAGTCCTGCTTATTATCTTTTTCATCAACTTATCTATGGTATTGGGATTGGTGCAGTTTTAGGCTTCATTGTTTTTAGAATGAAGATAGGTTTCTTTAAAAAGCATGCTTTAAAAATTGTTTTGTTTGCTTTTGGTTTAATGATTTTAGTTTTCCTTCCTTTTATTGGAGTGCAGTCAGGAGGGGCTTCGAGATGGATTAATATATTTGGTCATGCTACTTTTCAACCTTCAGAATTGTTAAAATTAAGTTTTATTATTTATATTTCTGCTTGGCTAGTCAACGCCTCTAAAAAGAATAAGCTTTTTAAAAAAACTAAGCTTAAAAAGGTTTTTGGCCGGGTTTCAGAAATAATTCCTTTTCTATTAGTTTTAACAGCTATTGCGGTTCTGTTGATTCTTCAATCAGATTTAAGCACTTTAATTTTAATTATTTCCGTAGCTATTTTATTGTATTTTGCTGCTAGTACGCCTCTCTGGCATACAGCTACAATAATATTATTGTTTTCCGGCTTAGCCTTTATAACTATAAAATTGGCCCCTTATAGGATGAAAAGAGTGTTGGTATTTCTAAATCCTGATATGGATCCTATGGGTATTGGCTATCAGATCAAGCAGATTCTTATTGCTATTGGCTCAGGAGGGATAGTTGGCTTAGGAGCAGGTATGTCTAGCCAGAAATTTGGTTTTATTCCTCAAACAATGGCTGATTCTATCTTTGCTATTTTTGCTGAAGAATTTGGTTTTATTGGATCTTTTATTTTAGTAGTTTTGTTTTTATATGTAACCTGGAGAGGCTTTAGAATAGCCAAACAGGCTAAGGATAAGTTTTCCCAGCTTTTAGCCCTAGGTATTAGTTCTTGGATTTGTATTCAGGCCTTTATTAATATAGCAGCCATGTTAAGGATTATCCCTTTAACTGGAATACCTTTGCCTTTTATCAGTTATGGTGGTTCTCATATTATTATGGAATTAATAGGAGTTGGTCTTCTTTTGAATATTTCTAAAAAGTGATATAATTAAATAATATGAAAATATTATTTGCTGGCGGGGGAACAGCTGGACATATTTTTCCCATAATAGCTATTATGAGGCAGATTAAAAAGAATTATCCTCAGGCAGGTTTTGAATTCTTTTATTTAGGTCCTAGAGATAGCTTTACTAAAGATATTTCTATAAAAGAAGGAATGAAAGCTAATTTTATTACGGCTGGAAAGTATAGAAGATATTTTTCTTTATTAAATTTTATTGATTTCTTTAAGATTCCCATTAGCATTATTCAGGCTTTTTATTATGTTTTTGTAATTTCTCCAGACCTTGTTTTTAGTAAAGGTGGTTATGGCTCTATTCCAACAATTATTGCTGCTAAGATCTTAATGGTTCCTATTTTTATTCATGAATCAGATGTGGTTCCTGGTGTAGCTAATAGATTTGCCAGTAAGTCTGCTCTAGAAGTGTTTATTTCTTTTTCTATCAAGGAAACTGAATTTTTCCCAGCCAAGAAAATGCTTTCTGTTGGTAATCCAATAAGAAAAAGCGTTATCAACGGTTCAAGAGATGAAGCTAGAAAAATATTTAAATTAGCAAAAGGTAAGCCAGTCTTATTAGTTTTAGGAGGATCTCAAGGATCAGAAAAGATAAATGATACTTTTTTAGTTGTTTTACCAGAATTATTAAAAGACTTTGAAATAATTCATCAAACAGGAGTGAAAAACTTTGATACAGTTTCCAAGGAGTCAAAGGTGGTTATTCCTAAAAATCTTAGGCCTTACTATCATCCAATAGCTTTTATGAACGATAAACAGTTAGCTAGCGCTTATGCAATAGCTGATTTAGTTATTAGTAGGTCAGGCTCAGGAAGCATATTTGAGATAGCAGCTAATGGTAAGCCAAGCGTTTTAATTCCTTTAGCCAATGCTGCTCAAAATCATCAAGTCAGGAATGCTTATACTTATGCTGAAAGAGGCACAGCTTTAGTTATTGAAGAGAATAACTTTAAACCTTATTTTATAATGTCTAGAATAAGAAATCTTTTTTCTAAGCCAGAAAAATTAAGAGAAATGTCTAAAAGAGCCGAGGATTTTGCCAGGCCTAATGCTGCTAGCATTATATCAGAGTATTTGGTTACTTATTTGACGCAATAAAAAAGCGCTAAGTATGCTTAGCGCTTTCGTAAGATATTTTAGAGAGGGAACTCTAAAATGAAAAGAACTATTTAGTTATGTTTCCATTATAGCATAGGGCTATATATTTGTCAACAGACAGGGGATAAAACCCCTTGTTTTTGTATGTTTATTAGTTTAGAATAATATAATGGCTACTATAGATGAAATTAAAAAAGCTAGGCTAAAAAAACTAAAAAGCATAGAAAGTGCAGGTCTTTTGGCTTATCCAGGAGAAACCAAAAGAACCCATACCTGTCAGGAGGCCTTAAATCAATTTAGCAAACTTAAGAAAGTAATAGTTTTAAATGGCAGAATTATGTCTTTAAGGCAGCATGGGGGATTGATTTTCGCCAATATTCAAGATGGTTTTGGTTTAATTCAGATATTGCTAAAAAAAGATGCTTTAGGAGAAAAAGGATATAAATTCTTTTTAGATCATTTTGATATAGCAGATTTTATAGAGGTCAAAGGAACTCTTTTTAAGACTAAAAGAGGAGAAAAGACCTTGGAGGTGGCTGGTTACAAGATGTTATCTAAATCATTGCTTCCTTTGCCGGAAAAATGGCACGGCTTAAAAGATGTTGAAGAAAGATATAGGAAAAGATATTTAGATCTGCTTTTTAACGACGAAGTAAGAGAAAAATTTATTATCCGTTCTAAAATCATTAAAGAATTAAGAAAGTTTTTAGAAGATAAAGGATTTTTAGAGGTAGAAACTCCTATTTTGCAGCCAGTTTATGGCGGAGCCACTGCCAGACCTTTTAAAACTAAGCTTAATGCTTTGAATCTAGATCTTTATTTAAGAATTTCTCCAGAACTTTATCTAAAAAGATTATTAGTGGGCGGCTTTGAAAAGGTTTATGAGATAGGCAGGTGTTTTAGAAATGAAGGCATAGATAAAGCTCATAATCCTGATTTTACTATGTTAGAATATTATGCTGCTTATCATAATTATAAAGATTTGATGAAAATGGACGAAGAAATGCTTTCTGTTTTATTAAAGAATTTATTTAATAAAAAAGAAATAGAATATGAAGGAAAGAAATTAAGCTTTAAAACTCCTTTTAAAAGAATAGAATTTAAGGAAATATTCAGGAAATATACTAAAATTAATATAGATGATGTTCATATAAATGTTCTAGAAAAGAAAGCCAAAGAGCTGGGCATTAAAATTAAGGGAGGTAAGTTTGAGATAGCCGATGAGATATTTAAAAAAGTTATTCGTCCTAAAATAGAACAACCAAGTTTTATTATTCATTATCCAGTTGAAGCTTTTCCTTTGGCTAAGCCCTTAGATAAAGATCCTTCAAAATCAGCCAGTTATCAATTAATAATAATGGGAATGGAAATAATTAAGGCCTATAATGAGTTAAATAATCCTATTCTTCAGGAAAAGAACTTTTTGTCTCAAGAAAAGATATTTAAAAAGGGTTTTGAAGAAGCCCAAAGAATGGATAAGGATTTTATAGAAGCTTTAAAATACGCCATGCCTCCAGCTGCTGGTTGGGGTATGGGTATTGATAGATTAATTATTCTTTTAACTAATTCTCATAGTTTAAGAGAAGCTATATTATTTCCAACAATGAAACATGTTAGACATTAAATTTATTAGGGAAAACAGCAAAAAAATAGAGGAGTCCTGTAAAAAAAGAGGGATTAAGTTTGATTTGAAAAAGCTTTTAACCATTGATGAAAAAAGAAGAAAAATACAAACAGATTTAGAAAAAATATCAGCTCAGAAAAATAAAGCTAGCAGAGAAATTCCTAAAGCTAAAAACAAAAAGAAAATTATTGCTGAAATGAAAAAGATCGATAAGAAGGGAGATAAATTAAAAGAATCTTTTAAAAAAATAGAAAAGGACTTTTATAAATTAATGTATCAGGTCCCTAATATTTTAGTTGATGATGTCCCCGTGGGTAAAGATGAATCAGAAAATAAAGTTATTAGAAAATGGGGCAAGCCTACTAAGTTTGATTTTAAGGTTAAAGATCATATAGAGCTAGGAGAAGCTTTAAACGTTCTTGATGTTAAAAAAGCAGCTGAAATATCAGGTGCTAGATTTGCTTATCTTAAAAAAGAATTAGCTTTATTGGAATTTGCTTTAGTTAAATATTGTTTTGATGTCTTAAGCAATCCGCCTAATGATTATGCTAAAAAGTCTTTTATTCCGGTTATCCCGCCCATAATGATTAAGCCAGATGTTTATAAGAAAATGGCTAGATTAGATGAAGAGGATAAAGATGAAAAGTACTATATGCCTAAAGATGATCTTTATCTAATAGGATCAGCTGAACATACTTTGGGTCCTTTGCATATGAATGAGATTCTCAATGAAAAAGATTTGCCCTTAAGATATGTAGGGTTTTCTACTTGCCTAAGAAGAGAGGCTGGTTCTTATGGCAAGGACACTAGAGGTATATTAAGAGTTCATCAGTTTGATAAAATAGAAATAGAATCATTTACTACTAAAGAAAACGCTTTAAAAGAGCAAGAGTTTATAGTTTCTTTGCAAGAGTGTTTAGTTAAATCATTAAATATTCCTTATCAGGTTGTTATGATTTGTACTGGTGATATGGGCAAGCCTGACGCTAGGCAGATTGATATTGAATGTTGGATGCCAAGCCAGAATAAGTACAGAGAAACCCATACGTCTGATTATATGGCCGATTATCAAGCTAGAAGATTAAATACTAGAGTTAAGAGAAAGAATATGGAGTTTGTTCATATGAATGATGCCACTGTTTTTGCCATAGGCAGAATAATAATAGCTATTATAGAGAATTATCAGCAAAAAGACGGTAGTATTAAAATACCAGAAGTATTGCAAAAATATACAGGATTTAAAGTTATTAAATGATTACTGTTAAGGGTTTAAAAATCAATTATCTTGTTATGGGAGAGGGAAAACCTCTTCTAATTTTACATGGCTGGGGCTCTAAAAGCACTAATTGGAAAAAGGTTGGAGAAATGCTTATTGGCAGGGGAGTAAAAGTTATTATTCCAGATTTGCCTGGTTTTGGACAAAGCCAAATTCCTAAAACTGTTTGGGACTTAGATGATTATGCTGATTTTGTTAGAAAATTTATAAAAAAACTCAATTTAAAAGATTTTTATTTATTAGGTCATTCTTTTGGCGGAGCAGTAGCTGTTAAATATGCTTTGAATTTTCCTCCTAAGAAATTATTTTTAGTTAGCGCAGCCTGTTTTAGAAAAAGCTCTTTTAGAAAAAAGACTCTTAAACTAATATCTAAATTATTTAAAATATTTTCTTTTATTCCCTATGCTAGAAAAGCTTTTTATAAGTTTATTGTTAAAAGAAGTGATTATCCTCTTGCTCAAGGAGTAATGAAACAGATTTATTTAGAAGCAATTAAGCAAGACATTGGCGATAGTTTAGATTTAATTAAAACTCCTACTATCATTATTTGGGGTGATAAAGATAAAGTAACTCCTTTAGTTCAGGCTCATTTGATTAATTCTAAAATAAAAGGCTCTCAATTAAAGATTATTCCTGATGCTGATCATGATCTTAATTATAAAAACAGCGCTGAATTAGCAGACTTAATACTTAAAAATTCATGAAAATATTCTTTGTTGTTATTTGGGCTGTAGTTTTTACGAAGCTGTTTGTTTTTTGGGTTTGGCTTTGGCAATTGAAAGAATATCATTGGGGAAGATTTAAAGCTCATTTTGAAACTCAAGCTCGTAGAAAGTTTCTATTT
>Ga0272442_10011827_pt1 | contig 10612 bp, 8 predicted proteins | sample SSMForm2O_FD_200262 | JGI IMG/M metagenome (GOLD analysis project Ga0272442, IMG submission 200262) | Marine sediment archaeal communities from Little Sippewissett salt marsh, Falmouth, MA, United States - SSM-Form-2O | ecosystem: Environmental > Aquatic > Marine > Wetlands > Sediment ... | reverse complement strand
ACATCTCCTCCGCTGCCCCGTTCCTCGGGGTGGTCCAGGTGATCGTCTACACCGGCGCGGTCATGATGCTGTTCCTCTTCGTCATCATGCTCGTCGGCGTCGACGCGTCGGACTCACTGGTCGAGACGCTGCGGGGACAACGCGTGGCAGCCCTGCTCGCCGCTGTGGGGTTCGGCGCCCTGCTCATCAGCGCGATCACCCGAGCGGTGATCCCCGACGCGGTGTCTGCCGAGCAGCTCAACCCCATCGGCAACGTCGAGGGACTGGCCGACCTGATCTTCGCCGACTACCTCTTCGCGTTCGAGGCGACCAGCGCCCTGCTCATCACCGCGGCGGTCGGCGCCCTCGTGCTCGCGCTCACGCCGAAGGTCTTTGCGAAGAAGAGCCAGCGCGACCTGGCCACCGAACGGTTCCGCCCGCCCGACGGCGACTTCAGCAACGCCGCCGGCCTGCCCACGCCGGGCGTGCTCGCCCGCAGCAACGCGGTCGGCACGCCGGCGCTGCTCCCGGACGGCACGCCGAGCGAAGCCTCGTACTCGCGGGTGCTGCGGGCCCGCGAGGCCCTCGACGACGAGGGAGACGAGACGTGAACCCCAGCAACTACATCGTCTTGTCGGCGATCCTGTTCAGCCTCGGGGCCGTCGGGGTGCTCGTGCGCCGCAACGCCCTCGTCGTGTTCATGAGCGTCGAGCTGATGCTCAACGCCTCGAACCTGTCGTTCGTGACGTTCGCACGCACGTCCGGCACGCTGGACGGGCAGGTGACCGCCTTCTTCGTGATGGTGGTGGCGGCGGCAGAGGTGGTCGTCGGGCTGGCGATCATCATGATGATCTATCGCAGCAGACGCTCGGCTTCGGTCGACGACGCCAGTCTGCTGAAGCTGTAGCGCGACGGACGTGAGGGTGACCACGTGACCGTGTTGAACGGGCTGCTCGCGAGCGAGCAGGTACCAGCTGCTGCCGAGGGGATCTTCTCCCTGATGTGGCTGCTCATTGCCTTCCCCCTGGCGGGGGCGGCCATCTTGCTGCTGGTCGGCAAGCGCGGCGACAGCTGGGGTCACGTGCTCGGCACGCTGACGGTCCTGTCGTCGTTCATCGTCGCCAGCTTCTTGTTCTTCGCCGAGGTCGGCCGGGAGGCCGAGGACCGCGCGATCGAGCAGATCCTCTACCAGTTCTTCGCCGTAGGCGGCTACGAGGTGAACGTCGGGCTGCTGCTCGACCCCTTGTCGATGGCGTTCGTGCTGCTCATCACCGGTGTCAGCACGCTCATCCACGTCTACTCCATGGGGTACATGGAGCACGACCCGCGCCGGCGACGCTTCTTCGGCTACCTCAACCTGTTCGTGGCGGCGATGCTGCTGCTGGTTCTGGCCAACGACTACCTCATCCTCTACGTGGGCTGGGAGGGCGTCGGCCTGGCGTCGTACCTGCTCATCGGGTTCTGGCAGCACAAGCCGTCCGCGGCCACCGCGTCGAAGAAGGCCTTCGTGGTGAACCGGGTCGGCGACGTCGGCATGTCGCTGGCGATCATGGCCTCGTTCGCCGCCGTCGGCACCAGCGAGATCCTGGCCGTCACCGGAGCAGCCGACCGCATGTCGACCGGCTGGCTCACCGCGATCGGACTGTTGCTGCTGCTCGCCGCCTGTGGCAAGTCCGCACAGGTGCCGCTGCAGTCGTGGCTGCTGGACGCCATGGAGGGCCCCACTCCCGTCTCAGCCCTCATCCACGCCGCCACGATGGTCACCGCCGGCGTCTACCTCATCGTCCGCTCCGGCCCGATCTTCGAGGCCGCACCCGTCGCGCAGAACGCAGTCGTCGTGGTCGGCACCGTCACGCTGATCTTCGGGGCGATCATCGGCACGGCCAAGGACGACATCAAGAAGGCGCTGGCCGCGTCCACGATGAGTCAGATCGGTTACATGATGCTCGCCGCCGGACTCGGCCCGGTCGGCTACGTCTATGCGATCTTCCACCTCATCGCGCACGGCTTCTTCAAGGCCAACCTCTTCCTCGGCTCCGGCTCGGTCATGCACGCCATGAACGACGAGGTCGACATGCGCGTCTACGGGGCGCTGCGCAAGGTGATGCCGTGGACGTTCGTCACGTTCACCGTCGGCTACCTGGCCATCATCGGCGTCCCACCATTCTCCGGCTTCTGGTCGAAGGACAAGATCATCGAGGTCGCCTTCGACACCAGCATCGTGGCCGGGGTCGCTGCCTTGATCGGCGCCGGCATCACCGCCTTCTACATGACGCGCGTGATGCTCATGACCTGGTTCGGCGACAAGCGCTGGCGCGACGACGCCCACCCGCACGAGTCGTCACCGATCATGGTCGGTCCCCTCGTGGTGCTGGCCGTGCTGTCGGCCGTCGGCGGTGCCATGGAGCTGCGGATCCTTCCCGGTGGCGGCATCGAGCCGTGGCTGGAGCCGGCGACCGGGTACCTCAAGTCCGACCACATCCTGCCGACCATCGCCTATCCGCTCATCACAATGGCTGTCGTCGCGATCGGCGTCATCTGGTCGTGGATGGTGTTCGGCCGTGACCCGATCCCGGTCACCCCGCCGGCGGGTTCGGTGCTCACGCGTGCCGCGCGCCGCGACCTCTACGGGGACACGTTCAACGAGACCGTGTTCATGCGCCCGGGCCAGTACCTGACTCGCACGCTCGTCTGGTTCGACAGCAAGGGCATCGACGGGGCCGTGAACGGCACGGCGGCCGGCATCGGCGGGCTCTCGGCACGCAGCCGCGCCATCCAGACTGGCTTCGTCCGGTCGTACGCGTTGTCCATGCTGGCAGGCGCGGTGGTCGTCATCGCTGCGTTGCTCCTCATGGGAGGAAGGCTGTGACGTTTCCCGTGCTGACTGCCCTGGTGGTCGTGCCGATTCTCGGCGCGCTCATCACCGCCCTCGTGCCCAGCGACCGCACCGCGAAGCTCACGGCCATCGCTGCGTCGCTGGTCACCCTGGCACTGACCGTCGTCGCGGCGCTGCAGTTCGAGCTCGGTGGCCCGCTCTACCAGCTCACCGAGCAGGTCAGCTGGATCGCTCCCTTCGGTCTGTACTGGTCCCTCGGCCTGTCCGGCATCTCGCTGGCACTGATCGCCCTGACCGCGGTCGCCACCCCGGTCGTGCTCGGGGCCATGTGGAACGAGGCCGACGGCTCCGGACGCAGCGTCAAGGCCTTCTACGCCCTCGTCCTCGTACTGCAGGCGATGACCGTCGGTGCGTTCCTGTCCACCGACGTGCTGCTCTTCTACATCCTCTTCGAGGCGATGCTCATCCCGATGTACTTCCTCATCGGGCTGTACGGCGGCGACAAGCGTCAGTACGCGGCCATGAAGTTCTTGCTCTACAACCTGTTCGGTGGCCTCGTCATGCTGGCGGCGGTGATCGGCCTCTACCTGCAGGCGCCCGCCGGCCAGCGGTCGTTCCTGCTCGCCGACCTCGTGGCGCTCGACATCGACAGCACCACCCAGGGATGGCTGTTCCTCGGCTTCATGATCGCCTTCGCCATCAAGGCGCCGCTGTGGCCGCTGCACACGTGGCTGCCCGACGCCGCCACCGAGGCCACCCCGTCGCAGGCCGCCTACCTCTCCGGGGTCGTCGACAAGGTCGGCACCTTCGGCATGGTCGCCCTCGTGCTACCGCTCTTCCCGGATGCATCGCGCACGTTCGCGCCGGTCGTCGTGACGCTCGCGGTGATCAGCATCATCTACGGCGGGCTCGTCGCGATCGGCCAGACCGACGTCAAGCGCATCATCGCCTTCAGCTCGATCAGCCACTTCGGGGTGATCGTGCTGGGCATCTTCGCCCTCACCAGCCAGGCGACGACGGGCGCGACCTTCTACATGGTCAGCCACGGGCTCTCGACGGGAGCGCTGTTCCTGGTCGCCGGGTTCATGATCGCCCGCCGCGGATCCCGCCAGCTGGCCGACTACGGCGGCCTGCAGAAGCCCGCGCCGATCCTCGCCGGGTTCTTGCTCGTCGCGGGCCTGTCCGGCCTGGCTATGCCGGGCCTGGCAACGTTCGTCAGCGAGTTCATGGTGCTCGTCGGCACGTTCAGCCGGTACCAGGTGGCTGCCGCCATCGCGACGTTCGGCATCGTGCTCTCTGCCCTGTACATCCTGATCATGTACCAGCGGACGATGACCGGTCCGACCACGCCGGAGACCGAGAACACGCCCGACCTGCGCGGTCGCGAGGTCGTGATCGTCGCGCCCCTGTTCGTGCTGATGATCGCGCTCGGCGTCGCACCGTCCGTGGTGCTCGACCCCGTCGATGACGCCACGCAGCAGACACTGGACGAGGTCGGCGTCACCGATCCCGAACCCGTGTTCGCGGTTGAGGGAGGCGAAGAGTGATCGTCCTTCAGGAGTTCACCCAGCCGGAGTTCGACCTCGGCGCGATCGTCCCGATCATCGCGACGTTCGCCGCGGCCGTCATCGGTGTCGGCGTCGATGCGTTTGCTCCGGCGCGCCGTCGCGCGATCGTGCACGTGTCGATGGCCGTGGTCGCCCTGACCGTCTCGCTCGCCTGGGCGATCGCCGCCGTCGGGGACGCCCCCGTCACCACGTTCAACGGTGCGTTGGCCATCGACGGGCCCACCGTGTTCGCCCAGGCGGCCATCGCGATCTTCACCCTGCTCAGCGTTCTCGTCTACACCGAACGCTCCCTCGACCCGGCCGGCGACGCCTTCACCCCTGCCGGGGCGTCGATGCCCGGCAGCGAGGTCGAGCGAGTTCTCACCCTGCAGCGTGTCCGGCAGACCGAGGTCTACCCGCTCACCATGTTCGCGGCCGCCGGCATGATGATGTTCGTCGCCTCGAACGACCTGCTCACCATGTTCGTGGCTCTCGAGGTGCTCTCGCTCCCCCTGTACCTGCTGTCGTCGCTGAGCCGGCGCAAGCGGTTGCTGTCGCACGAGGCCGGGCTGAAGTACTTCCTGCTCGGTGCGTTCGCGTCGGCGTTCTTCCTCTACGGCTCGTCCCTGGTCTACGGCGCGACCGGCTCGCTCAACTTCACCGAGATCGACGCGGGGATCAGCAGTCGGGTCGGGGTCGACTCGCTGCTCCTGGTCGGCACCGGCATGATCGCCGTGGGTCTGCTGTTCAAGATCAGCGCGGTGCCGTTCCAGTTCTGGACACCGGACGTCTACCAGGGAGCACCCACCCCGGTCACGGGGTTCATGGCCGCCGCCACGAAGACGGCCGCGGTCATCGCCCTCATGCGCGTGTTCTACGTGGCGCTCGGGGGCCTGGTGGAGGACTGGACGGTGCTGCTGTGGGTGATCGCCGCGGTCACCATGGTCCTCGGATCGGTTCTGGCTCTCACCCAGACCGACGTCAAGCGCATGCTCGCCTATTCGTCCATCGCGCACGCCGGCTTTCTGCTGGTCGGCCTGGTGTCCGCCGACGAGGCCGGCACGGCGGCGGTGCTCTTCTACCTGCTTGCCTACGGCCTCGCCACGGTCGGCGCGTTCGCCTGCGTCACCCTGGTGCGTGACGCTGCTGGCGAGGCGACACACCTGTCGGCCTGGGCCGGTCTCGGTCGGCGTTCCCCGGTGCTGGCCAGCGTCTTCGCACTGTTCTTGCTGTCGTTCGCCGGAATCCCGCTCACCAGCGGCTTCGTCGGCAAGCTGGTGGTGTTCTCGGCGGCCTTCGACTCCGGCGAGTGGGTGCTTGTGCTCATCGCGCTGCTGTCCAGCGCCATCGCCGCGTTCTTCTACGTCCGCGTCATCGTGCTCATGTTCTTCGCCGACCCCGCCGAGGGCGGCGCCACGGTCGGGGTGCCCAGCGCCGGGACCACCGCCGTGATCACCGCCACAGCGCTGCTCACCGTGCTGCTCGGGGTGGTTCCTGGTCCCGTGCTGGAGCTGGCCTCGATGGCGGCGGAGTTCGTGCGCTAGCCGTGGACGACACGCGTTCCATAGCCGTCCCCGATGTCGACAGCGACCTGTCGACCTGGGTCGCTGAGGCGTTGTCGCAGGTCGAGTCCGGCCTGGGCGCCGCCGTCGAGGTCGACGACGGACTGCTGGACGCCAGCGCCCGCCACCTGCTGGACGCCGGCGGCAAGCGGTTCCGCCCGATGATGGTGCTGCTGGCCGCTCAGCTCGGCGACCCCGAGGCCCCCGGCATCATCCCGTCGGCCCTCGTCGTCGAGCTGACGCACTTGGCCACGCTCTACCACGACGACGTCATGGACGAGGCCGACGTGCGGCGGGGCGTCTCCAGCGCCAACACCGAGTGGGGCAACACGGTCGCCATCCTGACCGGCGACTACCTGTTCGCACGGGCCTCGGAGCTGGTGGCTGATCTGGGACCGGAGGCGGTGCGGCTTCAGTCCAGCACCTTCGCGCGTCTGGTCCGCGGCCAGATCCGCGAGACGATCGGCCCCGCGCCCGGTGACGACCCCGTGCACCACTACCTCGAGGTGCTCGCGGACAAGACCGGCTCGCTCATCGCGACGTCGGCCCGCTTCGGCGCCTGGCTCTCCGGCGCTCCCGACGACCACGTCGAGCTCGTGACACGCTTCGGGGAGGCGATCGGCATCGCCTTCCAGCTCGCCGACGACGTGATCGACGTGGCCAGCGACTCCTCGCAGTCGGGCAAGACTCCAGGCACCGACCTGCGCGAGGGTGTGCCCACCCTGCCCTCCCTCTACGCCCGCCGCTCCAGCCTGCCGGCCGACCAGCGCCTCGTCACGTTGCTCAGCGACAAGGTAGCCGACGAGGACGTCGAGGAGACCCTCGCGCTGCTGCGGGCCCATCCGGCGCTGGAGGAGTCCCGCCGTGAGGTGCGCCGCTGGTCCGACCTCGCCCGCCAAGAGCTCGTCCGCCTTCCCGACACCCCGGCCCGTTCGGCTCTGCTGCAGATCTGCGACTCAGTGGTCAGCCGGACGACATGATGGCTACCTGGCGCCGGTGCCGGAGGCCCTCAGCGGTGAACAGGGCCAACGACACCCACACCATGACGAAGCCAACCAGGCGAGACGCAGGCATCGGCTCGTTGTAGAGGAACACCCCGATCACGAACTGGATGCTCGGCCCGATGTACTGCAGCAGGCCCAGCGTCGCCAGCGGGATGCGGGTCGCTGCCCCCGAGAACGCCAGCAGGGGCAGCACGGTCACCAGGCCCGCCCCGGCCAGCAGCACGCTGTGGCCGGCGGAGAGCCGACCGAACGTCCCGTCGCCGGCGGCGTCCAGCAGCCAGAGAAAGGTGAGCGCCGGCAGCACGAGCACGAGCGTCTCGACGGTGAGGCTCTCGGCGGCCCCGACGTCGGCCTTCTTCTTGAGCAGGCCGTAGGCGGCGAAGGAGAAGGCAAGAGTGAGGGCGATCCACGGGGGACGTCCGTAGTCGAACGTGAGCAGCAGCACGGCGAGCCCCGCCAGCGACAGCGACGCCCACTGCATCCGGCGCAACCGCTCGCCGAGCACGACCACGGCGACGACGACGGTGACGAGGGGACCGATGAAGTAGCCGAGCGACGTCTCCACGACCTGCCCGGAGTTGACCCCATAGATGTAGGTGCCCCAGTTGACCGAGATCAGCACCGCGGCTGCGGCCAGGTAGCCCACCGAGCGGCGCCGCAGGCGCCGCAGCCCGGCCAGCCGCCGACGTGCGAGCAGGATCGCCACCAGCAGCACCAGCGACCAGACGATGCGGTGCGCGAGGATCTCCACCGGGGCGGCCTGGTCGATCAGCGGCCAGTACAGCGGGAACAGCCCCCACATGACGTAGGCCGCAGCACCGAGCAGCATCCCGACCCGGTGCTGGCTCACCGGCTGCTCACAGGGTGCGCGCCATCAGCAGGCCGTCCACGGGTTCGCCGTCGATGACGAACTCGCCGACCTGTACTCCCTCGACGATGAAGCCGGCCTTCTCGTAAACGGTGCGGGCGCCGGGGTTGGTCGCCAGCACTCCCAGCGACAGCTTGGTGCCGCCGGCGGCCCGCGCTACGCGGGCGGCCTCGTCAAGCAGCGCGCGACCGATGCCGCGACCCCGCAGGCCCGGGCGCACGGTGAAACCCTCCACTGCGAAGACGTGGGCGTTCTCCGGCAACGACGTCGGGTGCGTCAGCGACAGGTAGCCGACGACCTCGGCGTCGCGCACGGCGACGATGGTGTCGGCGGGGGAGTGGTCGCCGAAGAACGAGTCGCGCTGGCGGGCGAACACGGACGGGAAGCCGGTGCCCGGCTCGCCCACGTCGAGGGCGAGCAGTGCTGCATCGTCGTCGGCAGTCGCCGGACGCAGGATCAGCCCACCGTCCACGAGTCACGCCCCCGGAGCAGGGCGGCGAGGTCGCCGTCGTCGGACATCTGCGCGTTCATCATGTCGTCGTACACCGGGCGGTCGACGTCGCGGAACACCCCGATCGGGGTGGTGGCCAACGTGGTCGGGTCCGACAGCCGCGACAGGGCGAAGGGGACCGCGACGTCGGCAGCGACGTCATGGACCAGCACGTCCTCGTCGGCCACCTCCGCCGCATTCCGGACGCGCAGGTCGCGTGTGACGACCTGGTCACCGAAGCGCACCTGCTCGCCGTGCACGAGCGGGATCACCGCCGACTCACGGGTCTCGCGGTCCTTGAGGATGTCGAACGCGCCGTCGTTGAAGATGTTGCAGTTCTGGTAGATCTCGACCAGCGAGGCCCCACGGTGGTCGGCGGCTGCGCGTAGCACCGACGTGAGGTGCGCCCGGTCGGAGTCGATGGTTCGCGCCACGAACGTCGCCTCAGCGCCGAGCGCGAGCGACACCGGGTTGAACGGGCGATCGAGGGACCCGAGCGGCGTCGACTTGGTGATCTTGCCCAGCTCGGACGTGGGGGAGTACTGGCCCTTGGTCAGCCCGTAGATGCGGTTGTTGAACAGCAGGATCGTGAGGTTGACGTTGCGCCGCAGCGCGTGGATGAGGTGGTTCCCACCGATCGACAGCGCGTCGCCGTCGCCGGTGACCACCCACACCGACAGGTCGGGACGGGTCGTGGACAACCCGGTCGCGATGGCCGGGGCGCGCCCGTGGATCGAGTGCATGCCGTAGGTGTTGAGGTAGTACGGGAACCGCGAGGAGCAGCCGATGCCGGAGACGAACACGATGTTCTCCCGGGCCAGGCCCAGCTCGGGCAAGAAACCCTGCACTGCGGCCAGAATTGCGTAGTCCCCACAGCCCGGGCACCAGCGCACCTCCTGGTTGCTGGCGAAGTCCTTGCGGGTCAGCACGGTGGTGGTGTCAGTCACGGCACAGCTCCTCGATGGCGGCCACGAGCTCGTCGGTTCGGAACGGCAGCCCACGCACCTGGTTCAGCGGCCGAGCGTCGACCAGGTAGCGGGCACGAATCAGCAGGGCCAGCTGTCCCAGGTTCATCTCCGGCACCAGCACGCGCTCGTAGCGGGCCAGCACGTCACCGAGGTCGTTCGGGAAGGGGTTGAGGTGGCGCAGGTGGACGCGGGCCACCGAGAGGCCCATGCGACGAGCCTGCTCGACAGCGGAGTCCAGCAGGCCGGCGGTCGACCCCCATCCGAGTACCAGCAGGCGCGCGTCGCCGTCCGGGTCGTCGACCTCCAGGGGCGGCAGCGAGTCGGCGATGCGCTCGACCTTCGCGGCCCGCAGCCGCACCATCCGGTCGTGGTTCTCCGGGTCGTAGGAGATCTCCCCGGTCACGTCCTCCTTCTCCAGCCCGCCGATGCGGTGCTCGAGCCCCGGGGTGCCGGGGATCGCCCAGGGGCGGGCCAACGTCTGCGGGTCGCGGGCGTAGGGCTGGAAGGCCGCCGGGTCGTCGGCGAAGGTGACCGACAGGTCGGGCAGCGACGTCACCTCCGGCACCTTCCACGGCTCGGCGCCGTTGGCGAGGTAGCCGTCGGACAGCAGGAACACCGGCGTCCGGTAGGTCGTCGCGATGCGCACGGCCTCGATGGCTGTCTCGAAGCAGTCACTGGGCGTCGCCGCAGCGACGATCGGCACCGGGGACTCGCCGTTTCGACCGAACATCGCCTGCAGCAGGTCTGACTGCTCGGTCTTGGTGGGCAGCCCCGTCGAGGGGCCGCCGCGTTGCACGTCGACGACGACCAGCGGAAGCTCCAGGGTGACCGCGAGCCCGATCGTCTCGCTCTTGAGTGCCACGCCCGGGCCAGACGTCGTGGTCACGCCGAGCGCACCGCCGAAGGACGCCCCCAGCGCGGCACCGATGCCGGCGATCTCGTCCTCGGCCTGGAACGTGCGCACGCCCAGCCGTTTGTGCTTGCTCAGCTCGTGCAAGATGTCGCTGGCCGGCGTGATCGGGTACGAGCCGAGAAACAGAGGCAGGCCCGCCTGGCGCGCCGCGGCGATGAGGCCGTACGACAGGGCCAGGTTTCCGGTGATCGTCCGGTAGGTGCCGGCGTCGGGGCTGAAGGCCTTGACGGCGTAGCCGGATGCGAACTCCTCGGTCGTCTCGCCGTAGTTCCAGCCTGCACGCAAGGCGGCGATGTTGGCGTCGCGGATGGTCGCGTTCGAGACGAACTTGGCGCTCAAGAAGTCTTCGGTGAGCTGCACCGGGCGGTGGTAGAGCCACGACACCAGGCCGAGGGCGAACATGTTCTTCGCCCGCGACGACTCCTTGCGGGTGAGGCCGAAGTCG
>Ga0272442_10011826_pt1 | contig 10613 bp, 5 predicted proteins | sample SSMForm2O_FD_200262 | JGI IMG/M metagenome (GOLD analysis project Ga0272442, IMG submission 200262) | Marine sediment archaeal communities from Little Sippewissett salt marsh, Falmouth, MA, United States - SSM-Form-2O | ecosystem: Environmental > Aquatic > Marine > Wetlands > Sediment ... | reverse complement strand
GTCGGCGTGCACGACCGACGAAAGCGACAGCAGCGAAGCCGCGAGCAGGAAACGGATCGTTTTTCGCATCCGTGAAAACCCCTCCGGAAGACGAACGGAAGTCAGCCGCATCTCAGCGTATTATACCGGCCCCGGGCGGCGAGCGCAGGGAAATCCCTGGCATTTTGGACGTTCGCCGGTAGACTCTTATTCACTTTCGACGAGAGAAACCGTGGAAGAACCGGGAAGACTTCTGCGCATCGTGAACGCCTCGGCGCCCGTCCGCATCTGCGACAACGGGGGGTGGACCGACACGTGGTTCGCCGGCGAGGGCAAGGTGACGAACATCGCGGTCTATCCGTTCGTCGAGGTGCAGATGAAGGTGCGCGAGCACGCGGGCGGTTCCGAACGGATCACCATTTGCGCCGAGGACTACGGCGATCGGTACACCATCGCCGAGCCCCGGGGCGACTACGGAAAGCATCCGCTCCTCGAGGCGGCGATGGACTTCATGGAGATTCCCGCCGACGTCGCCATCGAGGTATCGATTCACAGTGAGGTCCCCGCGGGTGCATCGACGGGGACGTCGGCGGCGGTGAGCGTGGCGCTCATCGGAACGCTCGACACGCTCACGCCCGGCGGCATGACGCCCGGGGAGGTGGCGGCGAGCGCACACCGCATCGAAACGGAGCTCCTGAAGCTCCAGTCGGGCATCCAGGACCAGCTCGCCTCGGCACACGGGGGCATCAACTTCATCGAGATGCACGCCTACCCACACGCCACGGTGCACCCCGTGCGCGTCTCCGACGGCCTGTGGCGGGCGTTGGACAGCCGGCTGTCGCTCATCTTCCTCGGTGAGAGTCACAGTTCGTCGGCGGTGCACGAGATGGTGATTCAGCGTCTGGAGGCGTCGGGTCCGGGCGCGCCGGAACTGGTGCCGCTGCGTGAGGCGGCCCGGAAGGCGGCCGAAGCGCTCCGCGCCGACGACCTCGATGCCTTCGGTCACGCGATGATCGCCAACACCGAGGCCCAGCGGGCACTCCACCCGAAGCTGGTGGGCGCCCGTCACCGGCAGGTGATCGCTATCGCCGAAGCACACGATGCCGTCGGCTGGAAAGTCAACGGCGCCGGCGGCGACGGCGGGTCGGTCACGATCCTCAGCGGACCGGACGCGACGCGCAAACGCGCGATGGTCCGTGCGATCGAGGCAAGCGATGCGAAGTTCAGAAACATCCCGATCACCCTCAGCCGCTTCGGACTCCGCGTCCGGGAGTCGCCGGCCGGGTCGTCCCGAATACCACCACAAACGGAGGATGTGAATTGACGGTTACCACGCGGATCACCCGGGATACGTTCGAGGTACGCGAAGACTGCTCGATAGAGCTCACGCTGACGTCGACCGACGCGCTGCACCCCGGCGACACGGTCGAGGTGCAGTTTCCGAACACGTGGACGATCCTTTCTGGACCGAGTTTCACGCGCGAGCTGCAGTCGACCAACCCGGACGGCGACCACTACCTCAGCGTGTCTTCGGGCGATGCTGCATTCGAAATCGACGTCCGTCCGAGACATCTCTACGACCCCGACAAGCCCGGGCGACACGGACGTCACATCGTCGCAACCGTTACCGAGGGAAGCGTTCCCGCCGGTGCGGCCGTCACGCTTCGCTACGCGAACACGTTTGCCCCGTACGTCAGCGAGACGGAGTCGGTGTGGGTGTCGATGAGGGGGGAACGCCCGGCGGAGCTGCCGACGCTTACCGTGACGCCGGGACCCATGGAGACGATGCGGATTATCGCACCGTCGGGCGTGAAGCCGGGGGTGTCCTTCGAGGTGCTAGTCATCTCGCTCGACCGGTTCGAGAACGCGTCGTCGACGACGCTTGAGAAGAAGACGCTCACGCGTGACGACGGCACGGTCGTCGCGGAGGGACTCACCTTTACCGGGGGCATCCGCGTGCCGGTGACACTCGACGCGGAAGGGGTTTACCGGTTCCGGCTGGACGACGTCGTCTCGAACGCGGTGAAGTGCGCGGCCGACACGCGCGGACCGTATTGGGGTGACACGCACATCCACACGAAGGTCTCGAGCGACGCACAGGGCACCGAGCCGTATGCGTATGCACGGGACGTGAGCGGTCTCGATTTCGCCGCACCGGCCGATCACTGTGAGCGCATGGGCGAGCGGGGGTATCGGCAGATCGCCGACTGGGCCGACGCGGCGTACGTGCCGGGTGAGTTCGTCTCGATTCCCGCCGACGAACGCAACCCGGGGCCGTGGACCGGACACCACAACATCTACTTCCGCTCGGTTGAGGCATTTCTCGAAAACGCGGTGCAAACCCCTGAGGGTGAGCCCATTCCGCGCGACCCGGCGAACGTCATGCTCATTCCGCATCACACCGGCATCAGTTGGGGAGGGGGGCCGAGCGTGGGGAAGGGCTCGTCCGTCGACTGGGACGCGGTACACGACGGGGGACTTCGTCCGGTGATGGAAATCTACTCACACCACGGTCAGAGCGAGACGTATTGTCCGCAGCACATCCTCGCCTACGAGTTCAACCGGATGCGCAACCCCGAGCGACGAACCAACCGGTCGACACCGGGGCCCTTCTACGCGCAGGATGTCCTGATGACGGGAAGGCGCATCGGGTTCATCGGCTCCTCCGACGAGCATTCGGGTCAGGGCGGACGTCGGCACGGGGGTCTCGCCGCGGTCTTCACCGACGAACTTACCCGCGACGGGATCTTCGACGCCATCCGCGCGCGACAGTGCTACGCGACCACCGGCGAACGCATCCTCCTCGAGTTCTCCGTCGCTAGCGTCACGATGGGTCGCGAGACGAGGCGGAAGAAGGGCACGAAGCTTCCGATCGCGCTTCGCGTGTGGGGAACAGACCTGCTCCTGCGTGTCGAGATCCTTCGGTTCCGCGCCGGGGTCGATGCGTCGTTCGTTGTCATCTACTCCGACGCCCCGCGACCCGAGAGCATGGACGCCTCGGTCGACATCGAGGACGACTTCACCGCCGACGCGATTTACTACGCACGCGTCACGCAGCAGCCCCTCGAATGGCCCGCGATGGCGTGGTCGAGTCCCGTGTGGGTCGACACGCGATAACCCCTGTTTGTGCACTCTCGATGGCGGAAGGGGTCGTGAGAATGACGTTCGTTGTGAAGACGAGACTCGTGGCGGCGCTCACCGCGGTGGCGGTGGTTGGCGGCTTCGGCGCCTGCCGGGCATTTGCCCAGGCCGCGCCGCCTCCCGGGAAGATGGTCGGCTGGCGCGGCAACTGGACCGGCAGGTTCCCCGATGCCGATCCGCCGTTGCGGTGGAGCAAACTGAGCAAGCCCATGAAGGGTCTGCGCTGCCGGGCACAGAAACCGGCCGACGACAAGCCCGCCGGCGTGTCGGTGCATCATGGCTCGCCGACCGAGTGGCTGGTTCTTGGACCGTTTCCGGCGGATGACGACGTCAAGAAGGCCCTTGACGAGGCGTTCATCAAGGAGGAAGCGACGTGCAAGCCGAATGCGGGTGACGCCGTCGGCGCTCTGCGCTGGAAGAAGGTCGCGATCCGGGGCAGCATGGTGAATTTCGCTTCGATCCTCACTAAGGATATGCCGGAGGGCACGCCGATGAAGTGGCGTGCCAGGCACCTGAGCCCGGAATTCGGGAAGCCCTTCGTCGCCTACGCCCACACCTGGGTCTATTCGCCGACGGACGCGACGTTCCACTTCCGCGTCAAGGCGCTGAAAAGGGCGAAGGTGTACGTGAACGGCAAACTGGTTTTGCTCTTCAATCCAAAGAAGACGGACGGCCAGTTTACGGTCAAACTGAACGAAGGATGGAACCGCGTGCTGCTGAAAGCGCGTAATGACGTCGTGGATGTGAAGCGAGGATATTACCAGGGACTCCTGGGGTATTCCTCGTGGTATGTCGACCTGGGTCTTATCGCGGCACGCCCCTACGAGACCGAGTCGAAAGGCATCGTCTGGGCAACCCCCGTGCCCAGTTATCACATCGCGTGTCCGCTGATCATCGGCGATCGTGTCTTTGCGATGGCCAATCCCGGCGACCTGGTGTGCCTGCGCAAGCGCGACGGCAAGGTCCTGTGGATAGGCGCCACGACGTACTTCGATCTCTTGAGCGACAAGGACAAGCGGGACAACCCGGCGTTTGCGGAGGTCGCGCCGCTGGTCGCGGAACTGCAGAAGATCGATGCCGCGTACGTCGGGCAGGGCCGCCTGGCCGAGGACATGATCAAGAAGCGGAGCACGCTGCACGGTCAGATCACCAGGCTCATGGGCAAGGCCGAGAAGAAGTACTCCGGCCACTGCGGGCACTATATCGCCGCCAACATGCCCACGCCCGTCAGCGACGGCAAGCACGTCTACGTCTGGTCGGAACTCGGAGTGGCGACATGCTTCGACCTCGACGGAAACAGGAAGTGGATCGCGATGCCGGGCATCCACAACAACGCCGCCGGTCGCTACACCTCGCCTGCGCTTGCCGACGGCAAAATGGTCCTGTTCGACGGCCAGGGCCACCACAAGAGGAACGGACTGATCGCGCTCGACACGCGCAGCGGCAGCGTCGTCTGGCGGACGCCGCACGACAGGAAACCCGATCCGTTCGCGTCATTGATTCCCGTGAAGATCGGGAGAGACGACTTCGTGATCCACGAGCGGTTCCTGGTGCGAGGCAGAGACGGGAAGATCATGCTCGAGAACAAGGACCTGGTGTGCCGCATCCCTACGCCCGTCATTGAGAAGGGAACCCTGTACGGCATCACGTGCAGGTCCGGGGACGTCATCAAGGCGAAACTGCCGACGGGCCCCGCGAACATGGTCATGGTCAACGAGGGCAAGATCAAGGGGCTGGGCTCCTCGCGCACCCGGGTCGGGGAGAGCTTCATCGGTTCCCCGCTGTATCACGAGGGTCTGCTGTACGTGGTGGACCAGACGGGATACCTTTACGTCATGGATGCCGAAGCACAGAAGATTGTCTACGAGCGGGGCCTGGGGATGGGAAAGGTTTGGCCGTACGATTTCTACCACGCCCCCAACTGGGAGCGATGCACCACGCTGGCCAGTCCGATCCTGGCGGGCAAGTACGTCTACGTTTTCGGCATGAACGGCACCACGGTGGTCTTCGAGGCCGGCCGCGAGTACCGGGAGGTGGCCAGGAACAAGATCGAAGACTGTCTACTGTCGAGAGAGAGCCGGTGGTTCAGGCAGAAGGAGATGCCCGAGCATTTCGCGAGTTCCCCCGTCGCCGAGGGCAACCGTATCTACGTGCGTGGCGGCAACGCCCTGTATTGCCTGGGAGAGCGGTGAGCGAGACGCTTCACGCGCGTCGGATCTCTTCGTAGAGTGCGAGCGTTTTCTCGATCATCTGCGTGCCGGAGAAGTGTTTGCGGGCGCCCTCGCGTGCCGCGCGGGCGAGTGCGGTGCGCTTTTCGGGATCGTCGCGAAGCTCGGCGAGGGCCTCGGCCAGTGCCTGCGGGTTGTCGGGCTCGACGAGGATGCCCCCGCCGGTGAGCGCGAGGATCTCGTGGAAAACCCCGAGGTCCGGCAGCACCACGGGAACGCCCACCGTCTGTGCCTCGAGTGTCGCCACCGCCTGTCGTTCGTTCAGACGACTCGGCACGCAGAAGACGCTCAGACCCTTCAGGAAGTCCGTTTTCCCCTCGAGGTCGAGTGCGCCGACGTACTCCACGCGGTCGGCGAGTCCCGCTTCGGTGAGATGCGTCATCTGCTCGTGCCACACCTGTCGGTTGGCGCCGCGCGCTTCACCGGCCACCGCGAGTTCGGCGCGTCCGGGTGATTCCTCCTCGAGCAGTCGAAACGCGTCGCAGAGAAGGTCGATGCCCTTCTCCCGCATGACGCGCGAGAGATACCCGATGCGGAACACGTCAGGCGGCGGTGCGGCGTCGGTCTCGGAAAGCGCCGGGTCGACCCCGGCACGGATGATGCGGATGCGTGAACGGTCCACCGCTAGAAACGCCGTCATCGTGTCGGCATACGCCTCACCCGGCGCCACGAAGGCGTCCACCGAGGCGGCGTGTCGGCGGATCAGTTCGACCGCTTCGTCGCTGAACGGTTTTCCCATCTGCTCGATGAAGACGTCTTCTCCCTGCAGACAGCAGACGACCGGGACGTCGAGCCGCTCTTTCACCGCGGGGGCGATTGCCGAAAGCATCGAGTTGGTGATGTGGACCACGTCGGGACGTTCACCCTCGACGAGATGGTCGACGAGTCTGCGCAGCTCTTTCCGCTGTCTGCCGTCGGGTCCCTTGAGCACCGAGATGGTCATCTCTCCGAGGTCCTCGGGCCGCGTGTTGACCGCATGGGAGCCGACGAAATCGAGCAGCCACGCGCTGTTGAAGAGTCGGTCGAACAGTGCCGGGGTGTGTCTGAAGATGCCCGCGTGCTGCTGCAGGTAGACGTTGATGCCCCCGTAGAAGATGCGACAGGCGCCCGGGAGCGCGCGGTCCGACCTGACCGGCGTGTAAAGCGAGAGAAATTCGACGTCGTGGCCGCGTTCGACGAGGCTGCGCGCCAGCAGCGTGTCACGCATGCACGCACCGCAGTACGTTCCGCCCGCTCCCGCTGCCAGGTACACGATTCGCATGTCGTCATCCTTCGTTCGACGGTGCGTGTCCGCTTCGGAAGGCGAGCGCCCCCGTCGGACACGCGGCAACACATCGATCGGCGGCGTGCTTCAACCCCTCGACAAGCTGCTGTTCGAAGGGAACATTCACCATCGTGGCGAACCCGCGGCCGTGAAACGCGAGACCGAGCTTCTCGTGCGCCTCGCGGGCCGCGCGTATGCACAGACCGCACAGAATACACTTGTTCGATTCGTAGACCACGTCCGGGTGCGACCGCTCGACGGTGTACTTCCGATGCTCGCCGCCGCGATAGCGAGCGGGAGAGGCGTCATACTCGGTCGCGAAGTCGCGCAGTCTGCAATCGTGCTTCGCCAGACACGCACACCGCACGCACCGCAGCGATTCGGCACGTGCCTGCTCCGTGCTGACTTCCCGGTCGGGTGTCGGCATCGTCGTGCGCTCGGCGCCTTCGGCCGTCTCGCGTACGATGGCCAGTTCGTCGTCGTCGAGCCGACCCATGCGGACGTTGATCGGTTTCGCTTCGCCCGTGACGTCGCGTCCCGCGAGAAACTGGTCGATCGCGACGGCCGCGACGCGACCCGACTTGACCGCATGCACCGCGGCATTCGGTCCGCCGACACACTCGCCCGCGGCGAACACGTCTTCGAGATGTGTCCGACCGGTCTTCGCATCGACCGTGATGCCTTTCGCCGTGACCTCGAGTCCCAACTGTGCGGCGAGATCGACGTCGGCACGTCGTCCGGTGCGGATGTCGGCGGCCCCGCTGCCGTCGTCAAGCGGTGCGCCGGTGGCCAGGAGCACCGCGTCGAAATCGGAGCGGCAGCGCTTCCACAGGTCGGTGTCCGGGCCGATACGGGTCTCGAAACGGAACTCGGCACCCAGACGCCGGACGACGTCGATCTCCGCATCGAGCACCACAGGGGGAAGCTGCGATTGCGGTAGCTCGCGAAGTCTCCCGCCCGGCTCGGCTTTGCCGTCGAAGATCGTGCAGGCATGTCCCGCCAGCAGCAGGTAATAGGCGGCGGTCAGTCCGGCGGGTCCGGCGCCGAAGATCGCTACGCGTGTTCCGGAACTCGCTGCCGGTTCAGGGGTTACGTCAAGCCCGGCGTCTCCAACATAGCGCTGGAGGTCGGCAATCGCCACCGCCTCGTCGAGTTGTGCACGTCGACACGCACGTTCACAGAACCGCGGACAGATGCGGCCGAGCACCGCGTTGAAGAGAATGCGCTTGCGTGCCGTCGTGACGGCGGCCGTTGCATTCCCGTCCGTGATCTGATCGATCATCGTCGGGATGTCGAGATCGGCCGGGCATGCGAGCGTGCACGGACCCTCGCAGTCGCCGTAATGTTCCGAGAGCAGCAGCTCCAGTCCGGTGCGTCGTGCGTCGCGGACGTCGTCGGCGTCACTGCGCACGACCATGCCCTCGGCGACAACGGTCGAGCAGGCGGGTCGCATTTCCTCCTGACCCTCGATGGCGACGATGCAGACGAAGCAGGCGTTGAGCGGCGTCGTTCCCTTGAGATAGCAGAGGGTGGGGATGCGGATGCCGAGACGTTCGGCCGCTTCGAGCACGGTCGACCCCGCGGGGACCTCGATGGCGCGTCCGTCGATTGTCAGTCTGACCGTCTCGGACATGTTTATCTCACCTCGATCGCGTCGACGGGGCAGACGGCTTTGCAGTTGCCGCAGCGGACGCATTTATCATCGATGATTTCGTGCCGCAGGTACGGGTTGAACGCGATCGCACTGGTGGGGCACCCCTGCGAGCAGAGCGTGCACCCGATGCACTTGTCGGTGATGACGTAGTGGATGAGTGCGGGGCAGCGCCCGGCCGGGCAGCGTCCCTCGATGTGTGCCTCGTATTCGTCGCGGAAGTAGCGGATGGTCGTGAGCACCGGGTTGGGTGAGGTCTTGCCGAGTCCGCAGAGCGAACCTTTCTTGATGGCCGCCGCGAGACGTTCGAGCTCTTCGATGTCGCCCTTCTTGCCCTTGCCTTCGCACAGGCGTTCGAGGATATCGAGCATCCGTCGCGTGCCGACGCGACAGAACGTGCACTTCCCGCACGACTGGTCCTGCGTGAACGCGAGGAAGTAGCGAGCGATGTCGACCATGCAGTCGTCCTCATCGAGCACGACGAACCCGCCCGAGCCCATCATCGCGCCGACTTCCAGCAGCGCCTCAAAATCGACGCGCGTGTCGCCGTGATCCGCCGGAATGCACCCGCCCGACGGGCCCCCCACCTGCACCGCCTTGAACGCCTTGCCGTTCGCGATGCCACCGCCGATCTCCTCGACGATCTCGCGAATCGTGATCCCCATCGGCACCTCGATGAGCCCGCCGTTGGCCACCTTGCCCGCGAGTGCGAAGACCTTCGTTCCCTTCGAATGCTCGGTGCCGAGCGCGTTGAAGGCGTCGGCCCCCTTGCGGATGATCCACGGGACGAGCGCGTAGGTCTCGACGTTGTTGACGAGCGTCGGCGCACCCCACAGTCCCTGCACCGCCGGGTAGGGGGGACGCATCCTCGGCATGCCGCGACGTCCCATGATCGACGCCAGCAGCGCCGTCTCCTCGCCGCAGACGAACGCACCCGCACCTTCCATCACCCGGAGACGCAGGGAGAACTCCGTGCCGAGGATATGCTCACCGAGGAATCCCTTCTCTTCGCACCGACGCAGCGCCTCGTTCACGCGGTCGACCGCCAGGGGGTATTCCGCGCGGATGTAGAGCACGCCCTCGGAGGCCCCGACGGCGTACGCCGCGATCGCGATCCCCTCGATGATCCGACAGGGGTAGCTCTCCAGGAGCATCCGGTCCATGAACGCACCCGGGTCACCTTCGTCACCGTTCATGACGAGGTACTTTTTTTCGGCGAGCTGCTCGCGGACGCGCGACCACTTGAGACCGGTGGAGAACCCGGCCCCCCCGCGGCCGCGCAGACCGGACCGCTGCACCTCGTCGATTACCTCCTGGGGTGACATCTGCGTGATGCACCGCTTCAGCATCTCGAACCCGCCGCGGCTCGTGTATTCGTCGATGTCGGTCGGGTCGATGGCGCCGCAGTGTTCGGTGGAGAGGTGTCTTTGCTTGTCGAGGAACGCCTGCACCTGGGCATCGCGCGGTGTGATGAGATGCCGCGTGACGGCAGGACGTCGCTCCTCGGTGAAGAGGCGGTCGACGGTTCTCGAGACGACGGTGCCCACGCGTCGGACGATGCCCTTGGGCTGGAAGTGTTTGAGGATGATGTCGCGGACGTCCTCCTCGCGCACGCGTGCGTAGAGCGCCGAGCGTCCATCGGGATAGACAATCTCCAACAGCGGCGTCTGGTAGCACATGCCGACGCACCCGACACGCTTGAGGACGGCGCGGATGCCGGTGTCGTGAAGTGTCTCTTCGAGCGTTTCCCACACGCGTCCGCTGCCGCGGCTGATGCAGCACGAGCCGAGTCCGATGCGGATCTCCGGAAGCCCGTCCTTCGAGACGGGCATCGCGAAGTGCTTGCGTGTCGATTCGCGCTTGTCGAGTTCGAGGAAGTCGGTGACCATCTGGCTGACGGTTCCCGCGGTGAGGTGTCCGTAGGTGACCGTATCGATCTGGACGACGGGTGCGAGGGTGCAGCAGCCGAGACACGCGACCTTTTCGACGGTGAAGCGTCCCTCGGCGTCGGTGTCTTCGCCCTCGGGAATCTTGAGGTGTCTCATGACCGCGTCGTGAACGACGCCGGCGCCCTTGACGTGACACGCGGTGCCGATGCACACGCGGATGAGGTGCTCACCCAGCGGACGGTGACGGAACTGTCCGTAGAACGTCGAGATGCCGGCGATCTGGCTCGGGGTGATGTCGGTGTGCTCGCAGACGTACTCGAGCGTCTCGCGCGGAAGATACCGGAACGTCTTCTGGATGGCCTGCAACAGCGGAATCGCCGCACTCTCGTCACCGCCCACCTTCGCGATGATCGCGTCGACCACGGCCAGATCAATCGGCTCCCTGCTGCCGCCCGGAGCGA
>Ga0272442_10011824_pt1 | contig 10615 bp, 7 predicted proteins | sample SSMForm2O_FD_200262 | JGI IMG/M metagenome (GOLD analysis project Ga0272442, IMG submission 200262) | Marine sediment archaeal communities from Little Sippewissett salt marsh, Falmouth, MA, United States - SSM-Form-2O | ecosystem: Environmental > Aquatic > Marine > Wetlands > Sediment ... | reverse complement strand
TTTCAAAAATTGGTGGATAACTATCCTACGAGCGAGTATGTGAGCGTTGCAAAACGTTTTATTTCCCAGATTCAATAACTTCCGGTTTAGTCATTTCTCTGCAGAACGTCCTGCTGCCGGTATACAAGGCGCGTTAACAGACAGATGCAACCTGAAAAGGGGTTGGTATGAAAAAGAAATTTAACATTTTAATGGCTGTACCGGAGATAAACCCGTTTACACGCACCGGCGAGCTGAGCGACCTGGGCGGAGCAGTGCCAAAGGTGCTGAAAGACATGGGCAATGATATACGCCTTATAACCCCTCAGTACCGGGTTATTGACGAAAGGCGGTATATCCTGCGTGACGTTATACGCCTTCAGGATATTAAGGTGCCGCTGGGAGATGAGACTGTCACCATAAATGTTAAATCGTCATTTCTGCCCAACTCCAAGATACAGGTGTATTTTATTGACTACCGGCCGTTTTTTGCCAGAAAAGGGCTGTATAATGATCCTGAAAGCGGTGAGCCCTACAAAGACAATGGAGAGCGTTTTATTCTGTTTTCGAGAAGTATTTTCCAGACCCTTTCCCGCCTGCAGTGGCAGCCTGATGTGATTCACTGCCACGGGTGGCAGGCAGGCCTTATCCCGTTTTTCCTGAAAACCGTGTACAATGAAGATCCCTTTTTCAACGCCTGTTCCACACTCCTCACTGTATATGATTTTGATGACCTGGGTATGTTTTCAAAAGACTGTCAGCGTTATTTTACGCCCGATACAGCAGAATTTGATTTTGAAAAGAGCCCCATCAATCTTGACGGAAACTGCAGTTTTCTCAAGGCAGGTATCGCGTATGCCGACTATATCAATACTGTCAGCGACACCTACCTGGAAAACGTGCTTGACGGGTGTGATTCTGCAGCCCGTGTGTTCGATCTCATTAAAGAGCGCAAAGACAAGTTCGGCAGTGTGATCAATGGTGTCGATTATACAGAATGGGATCCGGAGAATGATTCATCTATTGCCGAGGCTTTTTCCGCGGAAAACCTGGAAGGCAAGGAGGCCAACAGGAAAGCGCTGCGTGAGGAACTGGGCCTCACCATGCCCGATGAGGATCCGGTTATCTGTATTATTACAGAACTGGAAGACCGGAAAGGCCTTGAACTGGTGCGGGAGGGTATAGAGCGCATTATGAAGCAGCAGGCCGGCCTTGTTGTAATGGGGCGCGGAGACCGTGAATTTTCCGATTTCTTTGAAGAGGTAGGCAAACAGTGGAAAGGCCGGTTCGCCTTTATCAATTCATTTGCGCCATCATCCATGCACCTTGTTGTTGCCGGCTCAGATATGGTTCTGATTCCGTCAAAATATGAGCCGTGCGGCGTTACACAGCTTTACTGCATGCGCTACGGCACTGTTCCCATTGTCCGTTTTACAGGCGGTCTTGTTGATACAGTAATTCCCATTAAGGAAGAAATGGACCAGGGCACGGCGTTTACCATTAAAGACTATTCAGTTAAAGGCGTTTCAGAAGGTGTAGAGCAGGCCTTGAAATTTTTTCATAAAAGAGATGCCTGGGCCCATATTCAAAAGCAGTGTATGGGACAGGAGTATACAATACAGAAATCTGCAGAACAGTATATGACCATGTATGATCGGTGTATAAAAAAGTAGGCAGGGAAACTTTTTACCTGGAAGCGCTGGAAAGAGTATGAAGGGAACAAAAGGAGTCGAGGTTTCAATATCCTTTGTGGGGGCGAGGCTGGATATAGCCCTTCTGGAGGTGACCGGATCTGTTGATACGGCTACCTGTCAGGAACTGGCTGCCGTTTTTCAGTCCCTTCATGAAAAGAGGCGGTATTTAATTGTTGCCGACCTGGGCAATGTGTCCTACATAAGCAGTGCAGGATGGGGCGTGTTTGTCGGGGAGATACGTAATATACGCCAGAAAGGCGGCGATCTCAAAGTAGCCCAGATGATGCCCGAAGTTGTTGAAGTATTTGAGATGCTGGAGTTCAACAAAATACTCAATTCATATGAGACTGTTGAAGAAGCCGTTGATGAGTTTGATGTTCTCCGGGGCATATCCATGTCAGAATCGGGTGAACCGTCAATTGCCACAGAACAGGATCTGCTGAACAGGCTGAAAAAACGGCATCCTGAAGACGTTGATTTTCACGAACAGGTGTCGCTGGCTGACGCGCAGACCAGTTACCTGTCTACCGATTCTCCCCTGGAACAGAAGATCAAACAGATCGTTGTTGATGATCCTGTGCAGAGCACCTGGAGCATACGCAATCAGCTCCGCACCGGCAAATACGGAAATGAAAAGATAGGCTTTTTCAAACTCCGTTCTTTGCTGAAAGAGATGAGTCTTGAGACCAGGGATAAGCGCTATCGTTTCTACCGTTCACGGTAGGGGCGATAAAAACCAGTCTGCCGCAAGCATCCGTTTTTCGGATGTTTTTTTATGGAGGAAGTACCGGGTTCTGTGGTATACTATTTGCAATTTTATACGCATTTGGAGCAGAAACTGGTAGCGTTTTGAAAGGACAGGTATATGAGAGGGCATTCAATAAACAGCAAAAACCTTGTTTTCCATAGGGTTACGTTTGTATTTACACTGGTGATTGTGCTTTTATGGGGGGCAGGTACAGCCCAGACATCCAGAGGCGGCCAGTGGCGTAATTCTGCCCGGTCATTGACAATTTTTCAGCCAGGTGATGCGGTACGCATGAATATATGGGAGCTGTATCAGGGGAAACGCCAGAACCGTGACATCAGCGGTGATTATACTATCAAGCCTGACGGGAACATCATTATGCCCCTCATTGGTGAAGTGCGCATAAAAGGGCTCACCGTATACGAGCTGGAGCAGCTGCTCGTTGAAAAGTATACACCCCATTTGAATAACCCCTATGTCAGTGTGAGGCCTCTTATACGGCTGACTCTGCAGGGTGCGTTTATCCGGCCCGGCGCGTACAGAGTAGATCCGTCAAGTTCCCTGTGGGATGTTGTGGCTTTGGCAGGAGGCCCCCGTACAAATTGCGACCTGGAGGGCATGCGGGTTGAACGAAGCGGACGCGTTGCCATAAAAAAGCTTTTGGAGAGCTTTGAGGAAGGCGTCTCTCTGGAGGAAGTGGGTATTGAATCGGGGGACCAGATTGTCGCGCCCTCGAAGAATGAACTGAATATGGCATTTTTAGTGAGCATTATCAACCTGGTCGCATCAGTGCTGCTGCTGTACCTGCGGCTCCGGTCGAGTAATTATTAGGCCTGTTGATATTGAGTATTGGACGGTTAATGGAGATTTAGTGCATGCAAGATTTTTTTGAAGAACCGCAAGTTGAGCAGACACAGAGTTTTGACCTTAAACGGTACATCCGTGCTTTGTTCAAGGCATGGTGGTTTATCGGACTGGTAACCGTGGTTGTTTCTATACCGTGGCTGTACTATGTAAAAACCCAGCCCCCGCTGTTTGAAGCAACTGCATTAATAACATTCGACAATGTCCGTGATCTGTCACCGACCAAGATCCAGAACCGGATTCTGCGCCTTAAAAGCCGGAGTTTTGCCGAAGAGGTAACAGCCGACCTGGGCCTTACTCTGCAAATGAAAAAAAACAGCAGTCTCCCGCCTTTGAAACGCCAGGAGGCGTTTTCGGTCTTTTATACGACGCATCAGCCTGTGGCAGGCAGCTATTCGCTGAGATTCTATCCTGAAGGGTACTGTTCCTTTTACTACAACCGGGTCCTGCTCGACAGTATGCATGTGTCGGGATTTACAAGCGATACTGTGTCCCATAACGGCCTTTTCTTTTCGATCCGGGAAGATGTGGTGGGAAGGCGATCGGAGATTCAGTTCAATATCAAACCATTCCAGGCAACGGTGAATATCCTGCGGTCCAGGGAGAAGATAGTAAACAGCAGGTCCGGCAACCTCATGAAGATCACCCTCAGTGATTCAAATCCCGTGCTGGCGGCCCAGACTGCCAACCGCCTGGCAAATATATTTGTTGAAAAAAGCATGGCCATGAACAGAGATGAGGCAAGCCTGCTGAGCACCCATCTTGAGAAAGAGCTTAAGGTTGCCAAGGCGGAACTTAACAAGTCCGATTATTCCCTCAAACGGTTCAGAAAACTTCATCCGATCAGCCTTAACAAGCAGAATGAAAATACTGTTGCCAGGCTCAATGACATGGAAGTGGGCATCAAACGTAATGACCTTGCCAAGCGGGAACTGGAGATGCTGCTGCGCAAACTCGATCCCAATGTCACAGATATAACTTCGGGTATTTCATCGAGGTATGTGTACAGGCAGATACCCCAGCTGGAAGTGTTTCAGGACGATCCGGCCATGTCCATCATAAGCCAGCAGGTGTCGGACCTCGACCGGGCCAGAAACAATCTCATCAAAGACGGAATGCCGGTGCAGAATCCCGATGTAATAGAGATAAGTGAACGGATATCGACCCTTGAGAACAGAATATATGACATGGCTGTCACCAAGGTGAGTGATCTTGACACGCAGAACGCTGAAATGCAGGACCGGATCGAAGAGCTGAAAGGGCTTTTGGGCTCCCTGCCTGAAGAAGAGAATAATCTTATCAACCTTGTGCGGGAACGCGACACAAATGAAGAGCTCTACAATATGGTGCTGAAACGGTTTAAAGAGGCGCAGATATCTGCGGCAAGTGTGCCTGAACAGGTTACTGTGCTGGATCCTGCTGTACCTCCCAATGCGCCGGTAACAGGCAGTAAGAAAATCAAGGCAATAATCGGTGTTCTGTTCGGCCTGGTACTGGGTATCGGTGTTGTGGTGACAAAAGAACTGCTGGACAAGAGCATAAAGACGCCCGATGACCTGAAGCAGCACTTGAACCTTCCGATTCTGGGTGTGATTCCAACGGTCAAGTTCAAGGATTTCCAGCTGCCCGATGTGGAAAAGGCCAAGAGCATCAGTTCGCAGATCGTCACCCATGATTATTCTCCAACACCAGTGGGCGAAGCATACCGGAGCCTGAGGACAAGCCTCCTCTACTCCAAGAAATTCGGAAGAATAAAGACGCTGGTTATCGGAAGCGCTGCCCCCGGTGAAGGCAAATCCTTTACTGCTGCAAATCTGGCCATTACCATGGCACAGCAGAAATCAACGACTCTGCTGATTGACGCGGATCTGCGCAGGGGAGTGCTCCATAATTCATTTGACTGTCCCAAGAAACCGGGCCTTACCAACTATCTCACAGGTACTGCCACCTTGTCCAATGTCATGTATGACACCTATATCCCCAATCTGTCCCTTATCACCTGCGGTACCCTCATACCGAATCCGTCGGAACTGCTGGGTTCCGACAGAATGAAAGAGTTTATCAAGGAGGTGTCAAAAGATTTTGATTTTATTATTTTTGATACTCCGCCCCTTATGGCTGCTACTGATGCAGTGATAATCGGCACGCTGGTGGACGGTGTGGCAGTGCTTATTCGGTCAGGTATGACAGACCGTGAAAATATCAAGAGAAAACTCGAGCTGTTTGAAACAGTGCAGACAACCATTGTCGGTTCAATTCTCAATTGCGCCGGTGTTGATGTGGCTCATGAAGGATACAGTTATTATCGTTATTAGCGGAGATTGTGCGTGAATATTCTTGTTACAGGCGGAGCCGGATTTATCGGGTCTCACTTGTGTGAGAAACTTCTGGGCAGGGGCGATACAGTGGTCTGCCTCGATAATTTCAATACCTATTATGATCCTGCGGTAAAACGGGACAATATTTCCGGGGCCATGAAGCATAAATCATTTATCTGTGTCGAAGGAGATATCCGTGACAAAGATCTTGTCCGTACAGTTTTCAGCAAGAACAGTATCGATACAGTAGTGCATCTGGCTGCCAGGGCAGGTGTAAGGCCCTCTATTGAAGATCCCCACCTGTATCAGCAGGTCAATGTAGAGGGGACTGTTGTCATGCTCGATGCTGCCAGAGAGTACGGTGTCAGCCGGTTCATTATGGCGTCGTCATCTTCAGTATACGGCAACAATAAAAAAGTTCCGTTTGCAGAGACAGATAATGTAGATTTTCCCATATCTCCTTATGCAGCCACAAAAAAGGCGTGTGAACTTCTGGCATATACCTATTATTCGTTATATGATATGCCTGTTACCTGCCTGCGGTTTTTTACAGTGTACGGGCCCAGGCAGCGGCCCGATATGGCCATACACAAGTTTGTAAGGCTGATCAGCAGCGGCAGCCAGGTGCCGCTGTTTGGTGACGGTTCAACAAAACGGGATTATACCTTTATTACTGATATAATAGACGGCATTGTCAGGTCCATTGAAAACTGCCGCGGATATGAAATTTACAACCTTGGCGAATCCCGTACAGTTGAATTGCGGTATTTAATTTCTGTAATAGAGAAATGTCTTGGTAAAACCGCTGATATTCAGTATCTTCCCATGCAGCCGGGGGACGTAACCATTACCTATGCTGATGTACACAAGGCAGGGAAGGAGCTGGGATATAAGCCATCGGTTGCCATTGAAGACGGTATCCGGATGTTTACCGAGTGGTATATCACACAGATAACGTAAAAAGTAGGCCATGGTACGCGATAAAGAACTATTTATCATCCGCCTTATGAAACTGACTGATGCGGTTACCATTGTAATCGCGTTCGGCGCGGCCTTTTTTGTGACCATGGGACTGCGCCGGTATATGGATCTGGGGCCCATGGCATTTGCTCCTGACATGACCCTGAGCGGAGCATTTTATTTTTTGCGGAACCATCTGTGGCTGGTGCTCATCGCAGTGCCGGCCTGGGTAAGCCTTATGTCTGTTGACGGGGTATACCTGAATTTCCGGACAAAAGCATTTGTTGAGATTATGTGGAGAGTGTTCCGTATGGGGCTGCTCTCCATTTTAATGATGGGCAGCGGTATTTTCCTGCTTAAGATGACGCTTACCAGCCGGTTTTATGTCGGTGTGTTCGCGGTTACCGCCCTTGTATTCCTGGGATTTGAAAAGGCCTTTTGGCGCTGGATACTGGACTACTCGTTCAGGCAGGGGTATAACCTGGTTAACATGCTGATTGTAGGAACCGGGCCCAGAGCAGAAAAATTTATAAAGAGTGTGCACGACCATGCCAGGTGGGGCCTGAAGATAGTAGGGCTTGTCGATGATGACCCTAAACTCCTGGGCAAGAAGATGATGGGGTACGAGGTTATCGGACGGGTGAGGGACATACCCCGGATCCTTCGCGAGAGCGTAGTGGACCGGGTCATATTCGTCGTGCCCAGGCTGTGGCTGAACCGGGTCGAGGATGCCATTCATCACTGTGAGCGTGAAGGTGTATCTACCGCTATTACCGTGGATCTTTTCGAACCCAAGGTGGCCCGCCTCCGCCAGTCGGATTTTGCGGGCACACCCATGATACTTTTCCAGACAACAGTGGCTGAAGAGTGGCAGCTCTTTATAAAACGGATTATCGACATTGTTGTGTCAGGGCTTGCAATAGCCATTCTGTCACCGGTCTTTATTGCGGCAGCGGCAGGTGTAAAATTCTCATCGCGCGGCCCGGTGTTTTTCCGGCAGGAGCGGTGCGGTCAGAACGGAAGAAGATTCATTCTGTACAAATTCCGCTCCATGATCGTGGGCGCCGAGATGAAAAAACGGCAGCTGCAGAAACAGAACGAAATGAAAGGCCCGGTCTTCAAAATGAAGCGTGACCCCCGGGTGACGCCCTTTGGAAGGCTCATGCGGAAACTGAGTGTTGATGAGCTGCCCCAGCTGTTCAATGTACTGCGGGGAGACATGAGCCTGGTTGGCCCCCGGCCTCCCCTGCCAAAAGAGGTGGAGCTGTATGAAGTATGGCACCGGCGGCGGCTGAGCATGAAGCCGGGACTGACCTGTATATGGCAGGTAAGCGGCAGAAACAAAATTGATTTTGAGACCTGGATGGAGATGGATATGAAATACATTGATAATTTCTCCCTCTGGCTTGATATGAAACTGCTGCTGAGAACGATTTTCGTCGTGCTTACCGGTTACGGGGCAGCCTGATCCCGAAAGAGCCGGGAAAGAGCGGCTAACCCGGTTCTGCCGCAGGTTCGTAAAAAGCACAGCTCTTCCGTTGTACAGCAAGAGCATTTTTTATCAGCACATTATAAGATTAGCATTGGAGGAGGCCGGCATGATGAGCCGGCCTGAAAAATACATGAGCAAAAGAATTCTGATGGTGGCGCCGGAACCGATATTTGAACCCCGAGGTACTCCGTTCAGTGTTGTCGGCAGGCTCAAAGCCCTTTCTGATATGGGCCACAAAGTAGACCTGATTACCTATCCCATGGGGGAAGATGTCCGGTTTCCCGGTGTGCGCATTATCCGGATCCCCCGGGTGCCGGGTATCCGGAAGATAAAGATCGGGCCGTCGCTGGCCAAGATTCCTCTTGACCTGCTCCTTATTGTGTATACGGCCTTTTATCTGTGCGGGAACCGGTATGATTTGCTGCATACCCATGAAGAAGCCGGTTTCTGGGGCACACTGTTTTCACGGATTCGGGGTATACCCCATTTATATGATATGCATTCCAGCCTTCCGCAGCAGCTGTCTAATTTCCAGTTTTCAAAATCCAGGGTTCTTGTATCCATGTTTCGGAAACTGGAAGGATGGGTCCTTTCCAATGCAGATTCAATTATCACTATCTGTCCGGACCTCAGGGATCACGTGCTCGACGAGCAGCCGGAAAAGGGCTCGTTTCTCATTGAAAACGTTGTTGACTATGAGCAGATTTTCGGTGAGACCGACCGGTCTGCTGATATACGAAAAGAGTACAGCCTTGACAGCCGGACTGTTGCCCTGTACGCAGGCACGCTGGAACCGTATCAGGGTATTGACCTGCTGATACAAAGCGCAGCCATAGCAGTGCAGCAGCATAAAGACCTGCTGTTTCTGGTTGTCGGGGGGCATGCAGATCAGGTGTCTATGTACAGATCCATGGCCCGTGAAAAGGGGCTTGAATCCTCAATGATTTTTACCGGCCAGGTGCCGCCGTCCCATGTGAAGAGTTATATGCGGTGCGCCGATCTTCTTCTGTCGCCCCGTACACGGGGCACCAATACACCGCTGAAGATCTATTCCTATTTAAAAGCGGGTATTCCGGTTGTTGCCACACGCCTTCTCACTCACACCCAGGTACTGAACGATGATGTCGCTGTGCTCACAGAGCCGGGCCCTGAATCGTTCGCGTCGGGGATCATACATATCCTGGATGATAAACAGCAGTACCGCAGCATAGTGACCAGGGCTCAGCAGCTGGCAGAGGAGCAGTACAGTTACACTGTGTATGTCCGGAAGTTTACCGCTGCTGTGGAGCGGGGGTTCTCAGGAGGAAGATAATATGTGCGGAATCTGCGGCGTTCTTTATAAAGATACGGGCCGGTATCCTGATGAACCGCTCCTTTCAGCCATGTGTCAAACAATTGTGCATCGCGGCCCTGACGACCAGGGCGTTGTTGTAAGAGGTAACGGCGGCCTGGGAATGCGCAGGCTGTCAATTATTGATATTACTACCGGGCATCAGCCTATTGCCAATGAGGACGGCTCGGCCTATATTGTATTTAACGGCGAAATTTACAATCACGAGGACCTGCGGCGTGACCTGGAATCACGGGGCCATATTTTTGCCACCCGCTGCGATACCGAGGCTATTCTTCACGGGTATGAAGAGTGGGGCGCTGACGTATGTTCGCACCTGAACGGTATGTTCGCCTTTGCTGTATGGATCCCCGGTGAGCAGAAACTGTTCCTTGCCAGGGACAGGATCGGTATCAAACCCCTATATGTATATGAGGACGGGGAGAAGGTTGTTTTCGGTTCAGAGATAAAGGCCATACTTAAGCACCCCGGCATTGACCGGAGCCTTGATCTGCAGGCTCTCGATAACTTCCTTACTGTTGAATATATTCCCGCTCCACGATCTATCTTCAAGCATATACGAAAGCTCAGGCCCGGACACTGGATGCGGTTCGCCGACGGCAAAAGCGAAACAGGGCAGTATTGGCATCTGCATCCTTCAGAGCAGGATATATCAGAAGATGAAGCCGCTGAAAAACTCAATCATCTTCTTTCCGAAAGCGTGCGCATGCGCCTGCTTTCCGATGTTCCCCTGGGCGCGTTCCTGTCGGGAGGGCTGGATTCAACCATATGTGTGGCGCTGATGGCGCAGGCTGCAAAGGAACCGGTCAAGACATTTTCTATCGGATTCGAGGAGTCTTCATACAACGAGCTTTCCTATGCCCGGGCTGTGGCTGATATGTACGGTACAGAACATCATGAATTTATCATACAGCCCGACGCCCTGGACCTGTTTGAGAAACTGATACATCAGCTTGATGAACCTCTGGGCGATTTCTCCATCTTTCCGACCTATCTTGTATCTGCCATGGCAAGAAAACATGTTACAGTCTGTCTTTCGGGCGACGGCGGAGATGAACTGTTCGGCGGATATGATACATACCGGGCCCACAGATTTGCTTCGTCAGTATACAGCCGCATCCCCCGTGTCGTGCGAACGGCGTGCATTGAACCGTTTGCCGGAGCACTGCCACCCACCAGCAAGAAAAAAGGTGCGGTAAATGCATTCAA
>Ga0272442_10011823_pt1 | contig 10615 bp, 11 predicted proteins | sample SSMForm2O_FD_200262 | JGI IMG/M metagenome (GOLD analysis project Ga0272442, IMG submission 200262) | Marine sediment archaeal communities from Little Sippewissett salt marsh, Falmouth, MA, United States - SSM-Form-2O | ecosystem: Environmental > Aquatic > Marine > Wetlands > Sediment ... | reverse complement strand
TGACGCTTACCCTCTATAAGCTCGCCCCTGATTGTTGCTGCTCGTGCCGGTGTCATATCATCAGCAAACTGACGACCAACTTTTTCCTCGTAGATTTTGCCGTTCTTCTTAAAAACGGCGTAGTAAACCTTCTCGATCCCGCTCTTTCCAAGTCGCTTTGCTTCTCGATAAAAAATCCCAGGATAATCCGTTTGTATCCGTTTTGCCATTTTTCCAACCTCTTTTATGGATACTCTCCAGTTGAGCATGGAGGCAAAATAAGAAAATTTTCCAACCCTATTTCCAACCTTCACGATGTATTTTAAGGTAAAATGAGATAAAGTCAAGGAAATAGTAAGGGTAAAAATGATGTGATATTAAGGAGTTTTAGTAACAGAATAACAAATGCGGTAAAAACTCTATTTCGGGTTGTGGCCCCGGAGGTCGAGGGTTCAAATCCCTTCACTCACCCCATTTACGATAAAAGGGTTACGCAAAATGCGTAGCCCTTTTCTTTATGGTTCAAAAAAGCAATTTCCAGCTTTGTTTCTAACCAACACCAGGGTTTAAAGATTGTCAAGATATCACAAATCAACAGTTTGATGATTTCTTCATGAACAGCCCCACATACCTTGAATTAAAACCGATTTTTTTGAATGCAACCCTGGCTTTTTTAACAGAATCGCGAGGATGAATTGATGAATCCGTAAAATTGTCGGATTCTTTTACAAGTTATCTGAAACTCACCGGCTTCCAGCCCGTAGGTTTCACTTCCTGTCTTTCCATCCATTGCACCTTCGAATCTTAATCGAAGAAAAGACAGCGACAAGGATAATCAACGCGGATGTCAAGAATTACAAGAATGCAGGGCAGGTCTGTGCGTCGATACAGCCTCTTGTCGGTCCACCGTGAGTGAAGATTAAAACAATTGTGAGCCTCATTGATAACTGCCAGTCGGAAACCGGCGTAAGGCCCCCTCATCAATGCCGGGTCAGTCCAGCCCGGCCGGTTGAATGTGTGTTATTTGTACCATCCGGTTCAGTGGGCGGGGCCGATCATTTTTTCCGGCAGCCAGGTAATGATCTCGGGAAAGATCGTGCACAGCAGCAGCGTGAACATGATAATCAGGACAAAGGGCGTCACGCCCTTGATAATATCCGACATTGTCAGGCCAAGTTCAGGTGGTGCCGTACCCTTCAGAACAAAGATCGACATTGCCATGGGGGGCGTCTGAAAGGCCATCTGCAGGTTGATGCAGATCATCATACCCGCCCACAAAGGATTGAATCCCAGGGCCGCGAGGATCGGAGAAAAAATGGGAACGATGATAAAGACGATTCCGATCCATTCGATGAACAGGCCCAGCAGAAACACGATCAGCATGATCATGGCAAATGAGGCCCACTTCCCCCCGGGAACAGCCAGGATCATGGCAGAGACTACGTCCCCGGAACCGGCACTCATAAAGATCCCCACGAAGGCATAGCACAACGCGGCAATCATGACCACAAACGCGCTGACTCGAAGGGTCTCGAGGGAGGCATGCCGAATCAAATCCCAGCTGAATTTGCGGTAGGCGATCGTCAGCAGGATGGAGGCCAGGCATCCCACGGCTGCGGCCTCAGTGGGCGGCGCAATGCCGCTGAAAATGGTCCCCAGGACCGCCATGATCAGCAAAACCGGCGGTACCAGGGATTTCATCAACCGGGCGAACTTCTTTGCCGTAAATCCCGTGATCTGGTCGGGGGGCAGAGAAGGACCCAGTGAGGGATTCAGATAACACCGGAGCAGCACGTAACAGATATACATGGATGACAGGATCAGACCCGGGAAAACCGCTCCCATGAACATCTGGCCGATGGAAATCCCGGCCTGGGGTCCGTAGACTACGAGCATGATGCTCGGCGGAATCAGGATACCCAAGGTGCCCGATGCCACGATGCTGCCGGCGGCCAGCGGTTTATCATACCCCCGGCTCAGCATGGGTCCCAGGGCAATCAGGGTCAGGATGGTTACCGAGGCAGCGATAACACCCAGGCAGGCGGCCAGTATCGTGCCAAAAACAATAGTGACCACGGCAAGCCCGCCTTTCAGCCCTCCGAGGGCGTCATAAAGGCTTGCGTACAATTCCTTCGTCGTCCCCGAATGCTGCAACACGACCCCCATAAAGGTGAACAAAGGTACCGCCAGATAGGGATAGTTCAGAGAAAGATCATAAAACCGGCTGTAGAGAATGTGATATGTGGTTGTGGGACCGAAGATCAGGAGACCGACGATAAAGGCCACACTGCCGATGACAAACGCAATGGGGAAGCCGGTCAAAACCAGACCCAATACGCCTCCCAGCATTAGAAAAGCTACGATTTCAGCGCTTAATTCAATCAATTTCCTTACCTCTTATCACAAAGTACAGATCACGTATAAATTTTGCGGCTGCCTGCAGGATCAGCAGAAAAAGACCGATGGCAAACACCGTCCGGTAGGGTGCGGCCGGGGGGTACCAAAAGCTGTTGAACATGACTTCATTGATTCTCCATGCTCTCGCTGCCCAGATGACGGCCAGCTTAAACATGATAATCATCAACGGGAAAAACAAAAAAATGGCGCAGACGACATCAACCAAGGCCTTTTTCCTCGGGGAAATGGCGCTGTATATCAAATCTACCCTGGTGTGGGCGTTGTGCAGATAGTTATAAGATGCCCCAAGCATGTAGACGACGCCGCCTGCCATACACATGGAATCGTACGCCCAAATGGTGGGAGCATTGAAGAAATGTCGAGCAATGGCTTCGTATGAACCGACTAAAACGAGGAGAAAAGCAAACCATTTTCCGATAGATCCCGATGTCTCACTCAGCCAGTCTACGAATTTCAACAGTTTTGTCAAAATGGCCATGCTTTTCTCCTCTTGACGTGTTTATTTGATGGCGTTGTATGCCTTGCCGAACTCTTTCATGGAGTAATAGATTTCACCAAAAATTGGAGATTCCGATTTTGATTTTTCTTCATAGAATTTGTCGGCTTCGGCAGTTAATGCAACTTCGATGTCTTTGGGCACTTTGAGGACCTCGTTGCCGGCTTTCCTGAATTTATCTACTGCCTTGACGGATTCATAGACCAGATACTCATGCTGGGCCTGGGTCCATTTGTCGATCAGTGATTTGACGATGACTTGGAGATCCGCCGGTAAGGCTTCCCAGGCCTTTTTGTTGACGAAGAAAACCTGTGGATCACTGGGTGCGCGAGTAGGGGAGAGGTACACATAGTGTGCCACTTCGTTGAAATGCATTTTCCAGTTGGATGCCAGGGTTGAATACTCAAACGCGTCGATGGTGCCCCTCTGCATGGCTTCATAGAGCTCGCCGCCGGGAATGATGACCGTTGCCGCACCCATCCTCTTGAGAATCTCGCCGCCGTCGCCCATGCAGCGTGCCTTCAGCCCCTTGATGTCGGCAAGGGATTCAAGCTTGACCTTGGAATGAAAGAACACCTCTTCCGGCAGGGGTGACAGGGCACCCGGGAAGGTCAGGACATTGTAGCCTTTCATCATCTTGTTCATGAGATCAGCGCCTCCGCCGTAGTTGAACCAGGTCCTCAGTGCTTCTCCCGGAAGCCCACCCGGTCTGGAACTGATAAGTCCGGCCGCCGGCCATTTATCAAGGTTGTACATGGGGCAGGTGTAGGCCAGTTGGAGTACGCCCTGGTCAACAGCGTCGAGTTCCTTATAGACCGGAACGATGGAGCCACCGACAAAGGGTTTTACGGTCAGCCGACCGTTGGTGGCCTTGGTAATGGCATGGCACAGTTTGTCATGAAAAATCTGAGACGGGTCGGAAGCGGGACCGTGCCCCGAAGATTTCCAGACAATCTTCTTGGCCTTTTCTGCGGCAATGCTTTGTCCCGGCAGCATCACCAGCAGCACGGCGGCCATCGCCATTGCAATCACAATGTAAAAGTGTTTCTTGCGGACATACATGCGTTTATCCTCCTGTTGTTGGTTAATGTGCCGGGCCGCTCTGTTCTCCAGCCAGGGCGACCCGGCAGTGTTACAAAACAGTTAATCAATAAACAAGGAACTTCCCGTTCGGTTTTGCTGGTAACGATGATTGTCCTCTGCCAGGCGAGCAAGCGCCACCTGTCCCGTACAGTGTGAAACGCCGATGATTTGAATCGATTCATTCTTCAGATATTCAAGGGACATATTAAGACTGTTTTCCGGGGCCTCTACCAGGTGTGTACCGCCGAGCACGGCATAGATCGGCTTGTGAAGAAGTCCTACAGCGGTGTCCAGCATATTTTTCATACCCGGATGGGAGCACCCCAGAAGAACGGCCAACCCCCTGGGTGTGTCAATGACAATCGCTATTTCATCTTCAAACAGGTCCGGGCGGAATGTTCCGTTCCTGAGAATCTTGAACCTGGAATTTATCGTTTCATCCTCATGGATCCTGGGGAAATCGGAAAGAATATAGACTCCGGGGTAAATCTCTTTGAGCGGCTCATGAACGTATTGGTGAGCGATTTCCTTTAAGGATAAAAAATGCTCGTCAAAATTGTTGCCGAGAAATTCACAGGTCTGGTCGCACATACCGTATTTCTCATCAAAAAACCCCTGGCCCGTGAACAAGGTAAAGTGTGTTGTCTTTTCCGTCAGCGCCCGGAGGCCGCCGGAGTGATCGTAATGACCGTGACTCAAAACTACGCAATCAATACGGCCAAGATCGATATTCAGCTGAACGGCGTTACGGAGAAACGCTCCTGACTGGCCGGTATCAAAGAGTATCCGGCAGTCATCTTTTTCTATAAAGAATGACAGTCCATGTTCATACATCAGGGCTTTATGCTCCCCCTGACTATTCTCGATGAGTGTGGTAACTTTTAACGACATGACTCCTCCATGTGACAAACTGTTATAGCAGGCCTTTCATATGCGAGCGGATGTCGGAAAGCGCATTCTCGAGATGACGGGCCATGGCCTTTTCTGCCCCATCCTTATCTCTGTTTTTAATGGCCGTAAGAATGGCACCATGCTCATCTACAGTCTTTTCGATTCGCCCGGGGGTATGGAGGCTGGATATCCAGCCGTCGGGCAACGATGTGGTGACGGATTTCATCAGCACGTGCAGGGTTGAATTTTTTGTGGCGCCTGCAAGCCATCGATGAAATTCACGATCACACTTGATGATTTCCGTGATGTTTTTACTCTCGGCGTAAAAGACGAATTTGGTACATGCCTCATCCATTTTCCGGATATCTTCGGCTGAAGCCTTTTCTGCAGCAAAAGCTGCCGCCTTGGGTTCTATGATGAGACGCACCTGAAAATGATCCAGGATTTTATCTTCGTTGTTTATCAACCAGTTGACGAAGGGTTCGAATTGCTGGGAATTAAAATCTGAAATGAAGATTCCCTTTCCCTGCTTGACTGTGACCTGACCCGTGGCCTCGAGGATTCTGATGGCCTCACGGACGGATGACCGGCTGACTTGCAGGCGCTTGGTCAGTTCATTTTCAGAGTAGAATTTGTCACCGGGCTCAAAATCGTTTTCGGCAATCATCTCCTTGATTGCATCGATGACACTGTCGGACAGCCTTACTTTTCTGATCGGTTTCATCTCGCGACCCCCTTTTTTAAGTCACTTCCAGATGTCTGCTTATCAGATGTCTACTTGTCAGACAAGTTAATAATAACTTCATTTCGTATTTCCCGTCAAGGATTATTTTGTGATTGATTATCGACGACGTTGCACATCTTTTTTTGTTGATAGCAATGGAGCAAGCTTTGATTCGAGCTGCCCACATCACGAGGAATGGGCCGTATCACCGCATCATACATTACAATGATAAAGCAGAGAACGTAGCGAACGTGAAATTCTCTAACAGAATCGAGACTGAAAGTAATCCTGTGACGAGGAATCTTCGGCAAATGCCTGTAGGGGTGCATTACGGAAACTGATTGATCCCACACTACCGTAACGCATAAACGGGGGCATAGAATAATCTGTGAATAGTATATCCGGTAATGAAGTGGTGCAACAGCACCTTTTAGGTGACAATGTTATAGCGTTCAATTTTGTTTATTAAGCCCTGCCGCGACAACCCCAGCAGGCGGGCGGCCTGAGATCGGTTTCCCTTCGTTTTGCGCAGGGCATCATAAATCATCTGCTTTTCGATGGTGCGCGAGACTTCCCGCAGTTTCTCCGACGAGGGTTGTGCTGGTGTGGGCTCGGACGTTGCGGTTCGAATTTTTTCCGAAAGATCCTCTTTCTCGATCGTTTTTTTTCGGCCGGCGAAAGTCAGCGCTCGTTCAATCTCGTTTTCAAGTTCACGCACATTCCCCGGCCAATCGAACTGCAACAGAAGATCGAGGGCCTCCTGCGTCATCGTTGCCGGAGGGCCTCCAAATTTCTTAGCAAAATTGTTGAGAAAATGATTGACCAAAAGCGGAATCGCCTCTTTTCGTTCCTTCAGAGGAGGAAGAACAATCTGAAAAACATTGATCCGATAGAAGAGATCCGCCCTGAAATTACCTTTCTTCACTTCGTTTTCCAGATCTCGGTGCGTCGCCGCGATCAGCCGCACATCCGTTGAACGATATACACTGCCGCCGACGGGACGAAACTGTCCCTCCTGGAGCACCCTGAGAAGTTTGGCCTGCATGGCCGGGGACATCTCTCCAATTTCATCGAGGAAAACCGTCCCGCCCTCGGCCATTTCAAAGATGCCCTTCTTCCGCGCAACAGCACCCGTAAAGGCACCCTTAACATGACCGAACAATTCACTCTCCAGAAGATTTTCGGACAACGCGCCACAGCTTTCGGCCACAAAGGGTTTTTCCCTGCGGGGGCTGTTGTAATGAATCGCTCGTGCAACAAGCTCTTTGCCCGTACCGGTATCGCCCCGAATGAGGACAGTTGTCGGAACATCAATCACTTTTTTCATGAGATCCAACACCTTTCCCATGGCACGACTCGATCCGACAAATTCGCTGAAATCATAGCGGGTACCGACTTCCGATCTGAGACGCAGATTTTCTTTGTGCAACGAGTCGATGTAGGTCTCCAGTTCGCCGTAGAGAAGTGCATTCTCGATTGCCACGGCAATGGTACCCGAGAGTACTTCCAGTATTTTTACATCATTTGACGTAAAGGATCCCTTCAGTTTATTGAGGGCATAAAATATTCCGATAGTACCTTTCCGCGTCTTTAATGGAACACAGATCATGGAACGCACAAAAAAGCTGTCACCGCTTTCAAATCTCCGATAGACGCGTCCGTCCTTCGAGGTATCGGGAATGATAATCGAACGTCCTTCCCGGAGCACCTCCCCCGCCACGCCGAGGTGATCGGGGAAACGCATCCTGTGCATCTTTTCATAATCACCGGTTTTGGCCAATTCGACGGTCTGGATGAAATAAAATTCATTATGCCCGGCATCATGAATCGCCAGGGAGGCCCCTTCAATGTTTAGAACAGATCGAATCTTTCCGAGGATGCAGTGCAACATCTCCTCCAGATCGCGGATTGCATGCACAGACGTTGACACCTCGTGGAAGAACGACAGCATGTCCGGTGTGAATATCTCTTGGATGGTATCGTTTTCCATTCGCTACCTCCTGACAACTTGTAATAGACGAGATGACGAGAGAAAACTGTACGCAAAATATACACCATATCGCATGGAGTGTCTATTCCGTTGACGACCTGCCACGGGTTTTTATACGCGGGGGACATGCGCTCGAAAGCACGCTTATTAAATCAATTATAACATATACTTATATTTTTTATTTTTTGGGGCGCCATGTCGGGCTCATGGTATGTTCTTTGCTCCTACTATTGTAAAACGGCGGTGGTGGCACTGTTACGGGAGAGAAAATGAGGACCGCATCTCTCAAAATTATGACACAAGACCTCCTGGGAAGACATTTGGGCTCCCCGCGAAGTGTTTTTCCTCTCGACGCGTGGCAGGTAGTCATACAGTTACGACGGGAATATTCCCTAAAACTATGGTGTGGTGTTCCATGGCAAGGCTATACGAAAAAAACACATGGATGAAAAGTCGTAAACCCAGAGGACTTAATGATTATTTCGAGCATTTGCTCACCAAACAATGGAATGATCATTATGAACATCTGGTAAGTATGGGCAGTATTAAACGCCTCATCAACAAAAGTGTGAGCATTTAAACAAAGAGGGGGAAGTCATGATTACAGAAAACGAAAAAAAAAGAAGGGCGAAAGGCCAGGAATCAATGAAATCCAAGGATTACGTTGACGATCACTATGAGCAGATGGTGAACTGGGGCTATGAGAAGCGCATCATAGAACTCACGAAATTCGGAAATAATTTCGGCCCGTAAAAAGCCCCCGTGGCCAACATCGCATAATCGGCAAGAATGAGGTGAGCATACATTGCCCCCTTGCCGGGGGATGCCGAAGCGCACTGAAGCATCACGAAAATTAGATAATGTCACGAATGGAAACATTTTTTACAGATGAGTAGCTCGAAGATCGTACGACGGATGCCCTGGTTCATATGACTGGCAGTACACGCCTCATAAACCACACTGGGAATACTTAAAAAAGAGGAGGTATCATGATGACAGCAAACAAAAAGCAAGGAAGGGTGCAGGGCCAGGCGGCAATAAAATCCAAAGATTACTTTGATGATTATTATGAACAAATGGTGAGCTGGAGCTATGAAAAAGGAATTCTGGAACTGACAAAATTCGGAAATAACTTCGGCCCATAAAAAGTCACTGCACGATCAGATACAATAATTTTTTTGTAAGCATCGAGTAAAGGCAGTGCCGTCTCCGGCGCTGCCTTTTTATACAAGAGACACTGCGTCAGGCCATGCTCGCCGGATGAGTAATCACGGGGTGTCAGTTGGCACGCAGAAGATGATCCTTGATGCTCACATAGTGATATATCTGCGTTTGATACCTGCTTCCTCCCTTTTTCGTTGACGATCCCACAATTTCCGGTATGATTGAAACGTAATCATTTTTTCGGGACATCGCATGAACACAACTGTCAACACAACACCACTGCCAAAGGAAGATGAAACCGTCGACGACCTCATCGGCGGGCGGCTGAAGATTTTCCAGAAAGAACGGGGATACCGTTTTTCCGTTGACGCCCTCCTGCTGGCCCACTTTATCCGCATCAGGCGTCGCGCCCGGGTTGTCGACCTGGGAACGGGAAGCGGTATCATCAGCATTATGCTCGCATACCGTTTTCCATCGGTACACTGCGTGGGCATCGAGTTCCAGGAGGCACTGGCGGATATGGCCACTCGAAGTGTAGTCCTCAATCACCTCGAGGAACGAATCGATATCATCCACGGCGATGTAAAACACATAAGGGATATCTGCACACCGCAAACGTTCGATACAGTCGTGTTCAACCCGCCGTACCGGAAATTGAACGCCGGCAGAATAAATCCCGAACGGGAAAAGGCGGCAGCCCGGCACGAACTCAACGGATCGCTTGCGGATTTTATGAAAGCCGCACACTACCTGGCAAAAGACTCGGGCACAGTGTTCGTGATTTATCCCGCCACGCGCGGCACCGAGCTCTTGGTCCGTATGCGGAGTAACGCGATAGAACCGAAACGGCTTACAATGGTACACTCCAACAGGTCATCACGGGCGGAGTTTATGCTTGCCGAAGGAGTAAAACGAGGCGGTGAAGAATTGGCCATTACAGCACCGCTTTTCATATACGAAGAAAACGGAATATATTCCCGGGACATGGAAGAACTCTTCAGGAATCTCTCTATTCCTGTCGAATCCGTCTGTTGATGATTTCTTTTGTCATAACCCGTTTCAGTATGTCCCTGAGCTCTTCATCAGAAATTGATTTGGTGCTTTCTTCGATAATCTTCAGGTCGCGCGTGCGCAACGGATACTGCGTTAGATCGGGAAGTGCCTCGGGTTGACCCTGTTGCGGGGGCACGGGTATCTGGCCGATTGAAAAATAAATATTGGATATGGTTTTATCCGTGAAAACCGCATTGACTTTATTGAGGATTTCCTGTTTCATAAACTGGAGCTGTTGCATCCAGGTGGAGGTCGATACCTTCACAAACAAGGTATCACCCCGCACGTTCTGGGCCATGGTCTGAGCGGCAATAATCGGACCGACGGCCTTTTGCCATGCCTCGGAGATATGCTGGTCTTTTACAGACACCCGGAGTTTCCTTTTCTTGAGTGTTTTTTGAAGGACATCTCCAATATGATCTAAGTCCGATTTTTTTCGACGCCGTGCCATAGTTCTGTATCCATCACTGTTGATAAACTCACGACATTGAATATAGCATAATAAAACAGTTGAAGGTAGGTGAGAAAAATGAATTTAATAGAAATGATTGCCCAGGTAAAAGCGCATCCCGATTACCACAAAGCAGGAATGATCCTCTGCCATAACGGTGTGGTCCGAAATGTATCGCGCGACGGAACAGCCGTGCAGGAACTAATCGTTACCGCCGACCGGACCCGTCTGAATGAAATCATTGCGGAAACAAAAAAACGCCCCGGTATCATCGAAGTGTTCGCCGAAGTGAACGAAGGTACGCTGCATCCCGGTGATGACATTATGTACGTCGTGGTGGCAGGTGATATTCGGGAAAATGTCATT
>Ga0272442_10011822_pt1 | contig 10615 bp, 9 predicted proteins | sample SSMForm2O_FD_200262 | JGI IMG/M metagenome (GOLD analysis project Ga0272442, IMG submission 200262) | Marine sediment archaeal communities from Little Sippewissett salt marsh, Falmouth, MA, United States - SSM-Form-2O | ecosystem: Environmental > Aquatic > Marine > Wetlands > Sediment ... | reverse complement strand
GCCGGGCCCGCCGCCCATCCCACGCGCCACCCCGTCATCGCGTGCGACTTCGACCAGCCGTTCAGGGTGATCGTCCTCTCGTAGAACGCGGCCGGGCTCTTCGGCGGGGCGTCGTACCAGAACGGGCTGTACACCTCGTCAGACAGGATCGTCAGGTCATGCTCGCGCGCGAAGTCGCACGCCATGCGAATCTCGTCCTCGGTCAGGACGACCCCCGTCGGGTTCGCGGGCGAGTTGAGGATCATGAGCTTCGTGCGTTCGCTCACCGCCGCATCGAGCGCGGAGCGCCTCAGGCGGAAGTCGGGATACAGCTCGTAGTAGACGGGCGTAGCCCCGCACATCACGGCCAGCTGCTTGTAGCTGACGAAGAACGGATCCGGAACGAGGACTTCATCTCCGGGGTCCACCGTCACCAGCAACGCGTTGGTGAGCCCGCCCATGGTCCCCGAGGTGATCATCACGTCCTCGGGCTCGAAGCCGTGGTGCGTGACGCACTGCGCGCGCACCGCATCGCGCAGTTGCGGGAGCCCGGCCGAGGGCGTGTAGCGATTGTGACCGGCGTCGATCGCCTCGCGCATGGCCTGTTTGGCGGGCGCCGGCACGTCGAAATCGGGGAGACCGATCGACAGGTTGATGGGATTCTCGATCTTCGATGCCAGGTCGAAGACCTTGCGGATTCCAGACGCGTCCATCGACATGATGCGGTTCGAAAGCATGCGCATCGCTCCATTTCTGCGGGCTGCGCCCCCGCGCGGCGGGCCCGATGGTAGAGCGGCTCGCCGGGTGCGTCAAACCGGCGGCGACGCGGCCCTGACCGGGCGTCCTCCGCTCTTGATGGACGTCGGCCGTTGCGGTATTCTGTGAGGGATTCATCACGCTGTCTCGTATCCCGGTGGCCCGAAGCTGGAGGCCCGGCGCCGATGGCCGACACCGCGCTCTGCGACCAATGCGGCAAGCGTCTCACCGAAGAAGACTTCAAGGAAGGTCGTGCGTTCCGCGACCGCGCCGACGTCTTCTGCGCCGAGTGCGCCCGGATGTATGCCAAGGAAGAGCGCGATCGGAAGAAAAAGGCGGCGACCGCCGCGACGCGCCGCAAGACGTCCGCCACGGGCATGAAGAGCCGCCGCAAGCCGACCGCCCACACGCGGGCGATGCCCCGGGCCAGCGGCGGCCTCTCGCGGACGACGGGTTCCATGCGAAGGCCGCAGCGGCAGGACGCCTCCACCATGGTGTTCCTCATCGCCGCCGCCGCGGTCGCCGTGATCGCCGCAGCCGTGATCCTCGTCGTGTTGCGAAACAAGAGGGCCGAGCAGGCGACGGCTCCCGACACATCCGGCGACGTCATCGTGACGCCGATGCACACCGCCCCGCCGTCGCCGCAGCCCCAGGTCACGCCTCAACCGCAACCCCAGCCACAACCGCAGCCGCAACCCCGGCCCCGCCGGCAACCGGTTCACGGCCGCTCGCTGTTCGGCCCGGGGGGGGAGCTGGACGACCGCAACAGCAAGTAGACGCGCGCGGGGCCGCCGTCACCGGGCACTCATCACATGACGGAAGGGACGTCGAGATCAGCTCTCGCAGGCGGGGTCCTCTTCGGACCGGAGGATCTCGAGGGCCTTCGCGGCCGCCCCCTGCTCGGCTTCCTTCTTGGTCCGGCCACTCGCGGTGGGAAACGCGCGGTCCTTGATCAGCGCCTCGACCTCGAAGATCTTCTCGTGGTCGGGCCCCTCCTGCGAAACGATGCGGTACCGCGGGAGGTCGCCGTACCGGGATGACGAGAGCTTCTGTAACGCGGCCTTGTGGTTGCTGTCGCCCCGGTTCTCCGCGGTCGACTCGATCTCGCCGCTGAGCTGGGCTATGACGAAGTCCCGCGACGGCCCGAATCCCGCGTCGAGATAGAAGGCGCCGACCACCGCCTCGAACAGGTTCGCGAGGACCGAGTCGCTCAGGTCAGGCCCGGCGGGCATGCCGCGACCCATGCGCGCGAACTCGCCCAGGCCGAGGCAGCGCGACCGTCTGGCGAGCGCACCCGCGCTCACGACGATCGACTTGATCTCGGTCAGCACGCCCTCCTCGCACTTCGTGAAGAGCCGGTAGAGGTGGTCGTTCACGGCGAGGGTCACGACGGCATCGCCGAGGAATTCGAGCCGTTCGTTGTCGGTGCACGTGCCGGTGGTGGCCGAGGCGTGCGTCAACGCCTGCTCGAGCAGCGCCCTGTTCTCGAAGACGTGCCCGATCAGCTCTTCGAGTTCGCCCAGTTCTCGGACCGGCATATCACCCTCCGACCGGCACCGTCACGCATCCCAGAGCGGCGGGCGCTCCGCCGCGAAGCCCGACGCGGCCTCGTAGGCCGACGCGACGGCGAAGAGCTTGGCCTCTTCGAAGGCGGGGCTGATGAACTGCACCCCCACGGGCATGCCGTCCTCGCCCCGTCCGCAGGGGACGCTGATCGCCGGCAGGGCCGCGAGGTTGATGCTGATGGTGAAGATGTCCATGAGGTACATCGAGAGGGGATCGCTCATCTTCTCGCCGAGCTTGAAGGCGACCGTCGGCGTCGTGGGTCCGACGACGGCGTCGACGCCCGCGTCGAATACCCGGTCGAAGTCCCGCCGTATGGCGTGGCGGACCTTGAGCGCGCGCAAGTAGTAGGCGTCGTAGTATCCGGCGGAGAGCGCGTACGTGCCGAGCATGATGCGTCGCTTGACCTCGTCGCCGAACCCCTCGTCGCGCGTGCGCGAATAGAGGCCGATGATATCGTCGGCGTTCTGTGTCCGGTGCCCATAGTGGACGCCGTCGTAGCGCGACAGGTTCGAGCTCGCCTCCGCCGTCGCGATCACGTAGTACGCGGCGATGGCGTACTCGGTGTGCGGCAGCGAAACCTCCACGACCTTCGCGCCGGCGTCTTTGAGCACGGCAACCGCCGCGCGCACACGCGCCTCGACGAGTTCGTCCAGGCCTTCGCTCACGTACTCGCGCGGCACGCCGACGCGCACGCCCTCGAGCGTCTTGCCCCCCGCGGCCGCGGCAAGGTCGGGAACGGGACTGGCGCTGGAGGTGGAGTCGCGCGGGTCGTGACCGCAGATGGCCCCGGCCAACAGCGCCGCGTCCGACACGTCGCGCGCGAACGGGCCGATCTGGTCGAGCGAGCTGGCGAAGGCGACCAGGCCGTAACGGCTGACGCGGCCGTACGTCGGCTTCGCGCCCACGATGCCGCAGAACGCCGCCGGGAGCCGGATCGAGCCGCCCGTGTCCGAACCCAGCGCCAGCGGCGCCATCCCCGAGGCGACCGCCGCGGCCGAGCCGCCCGACGACCCGCCGGCCGCGCGCGTCGTGTCCCACGGGTTGAGCGTCGGCCCGAACGCGGAGTTCTCCGTCGACGACCCCATGGCGAACTCGTCGAGGTTCGTCTTGCCGATCGGCACCGCGCCGGCCGCCCGCACGCGCTCCACCGCGGTCGCATCGTAGGGGGGGCGCCACTCGCGCAGCATCTTCGACGCGCAGGTGGTCTTCGCGCCCACCATGCACATGTTGTCCTTGATGGCAATCGGCACGCCCTCGAGCGCGCGCGCGGGCTCCCCCGCGGCCAACCGCTCGTCGGTCTCGGCCGCGGCGGCCATTGCGATCTCCTCGGTGGTCTCGAGAAACGCGTTGACCTCGCCGTCGATCGCCGCTATCCGGTCGAGACACGAACGCGCGGCTTCGCGCGCCGACGTCTCCTTGCGCGCGATCGCGTCACGTGTCTCACGAGCCGAAAGCTGCCAGAGCTCCACCGTGTCGTCTCCCGAGGGTTCCTACTCGATAACGGGTGGGACGCGAAAGAAACCGTCGCCGGACGAGGGCGCATTCTCGAGGGCCTTCGAGCGCGGGAGCGTCGGACGCGGCGTGTCGTCCCTGAGGAGCGCGCCCTCTGCCGCGTGCATCATCGGCTCCTCGCCGCCGACGTCGAGTTCCCGAAGCTTGTCGAAATACTCGACGATTCTGGCGAGCTGGCCGGTGAACGTCTCCATCTCCTCTTCGCTCAGCCGTAGCCGGGAGAGCCGCGCGATGTGCGCGACGTCGTCGCATCCGATCGCCATGCTACACTCCCACCTCGAGCCGGCGCGCGAACTTCTCCGGCAACCCGACGCTGACGATGGCCTTCTTCGCCCCGGCGATGTCATACGGCTTGCGCACGAAGGTGATCGTCCAGCTCGACGAGTCGAAGATGGCGAACGAGCTGAGCGGACACTTGTCGCGCGGCTGTCCCACCGAGCCCGGGTTGATCAGGTACACGTCCTTCTGGCTCAGCTGGAACGCCTTCGTCTCCCGCAGGTCGCGCACCAGGCTCTTCGTCCCGATCAGCATCGGCACGTGCGTGTGCGCGAAGAAGCAGATCCTCATCCCCTTGAACTCTTCGACCATGCACTTGCGGTTCACCTCGACCTCTTTGGTGTTGAGGATGTACGCGTCGCGGGACAGCAGCGAGCCGTGCACGAGTATGAAGACGTCGTCGAGCGTCTGGCCCTGCGCAAGCTTCTGGAGGTAGCGCATCTGGCTCGGCTTGAGGACGCTCTGCGTCCACTCGAGCGCCCGGGTCGCGGTGCGCCGCATCTGCGGGTCCTTGTCGCCGGTGACCTGGCGATCGTGGTTCCCCGAGATCGCAACGAGGTTCTTCTGGTCCTTCAAGAGATCGATGCACTCGCCCGGTTCGGCGCCATAGCCGACCAGGTCGCCAAGGAACACGAGCTTGTCGATCCCCGCCTGCTGCAGCGAACTCAGCGCCACCTGCAGCGCGCGGAGATTGGCGTGGACATCAGCAATCAGGCCGTACCGCAAATCGACGTCTCCCCGATGGTGTAACTCACCCGGCCGGCCGGCCGACGATCTCGCGCAACAGCAACCAGAGCGCGGCCTCGGCCGAACGCTGTATCACTACGTCACGGCTCCCCTTGAATCGCTTCTCGACGCTCTCCGTCCCGGCGGCCGACGACACGCCAACATACACCAGGCCGACCGGTTTCTCCAAGCTGCCGCCCGTCGGGCCCGCGATGCCCGTCGTCGACACGGCCACGTCCGCGCCCGCGTTGCGGCGAACGCCGTCGGCCATGGCGCGCGCCACCTCGGGACTCACCGCGCCGTGGTCGCGAAGGAGCCGTTCGTCGACGCCCAGGGCGCGCGTCTTGGCCTCGTTGGCGTACGCGACCACCGCCTCGACCAGCACCGACGAAACGCCCGGCACCGCGACGAGCTTCGACGATATCGCCCCGCCGGTGCACGACTCGGCGATGGCGATCTTCACGCCTTTCTCGATCGCCGCTCGCGCGACGAACTGCGCCAGGTTGTGGTCTCCCTCGCCGCAGATCGCATCGCCGAGGCGCTCCCGCACGAGGCGCGCGGCCCCCTCGACCACGCGCTCGGACTCTTCGCGCGTATCGCACCGCGCGGTCGCGCGTACGAGGATCGTGCCGTAGCCCACGCGCGTGCCCAGCATGAGGTGATCCCACGCGTCGGCCACGCCGTCCAGCAACGCCGCAAGCTGCGATTCCGGCACTCCATGTACCACAAAATAGCGCCTCGCGGAAGCGCCAGTTCCGGACAAACGCTCCGCCAGGATCTCGGGGATGACCGAATCGGCGAGCATCCGCTCCATTTCGTGGGGAACGCCCGGCATCACGTACACGGCCTTGCCGTTCACCTCCGCGCGCAGGCCGGGCGCGGTCCCGTGCTCGTTGGCGATGAGTCGCGTGCCGATCGGGGCGCGCGTCTGCCGCCTGTTCTTCTCGGTCAGGGGACGCCCGATTCGCTTCTCGATCGCGGCGACCGCCTCGGGGCGGTGCTCCAACTCCACCCCGAGGACCTCCGCGAGCGCCTCCCGCGTCAGGTCGTCGTCGGTCGGCCCGAGGCCACCGGTCACCAGGACCACGTCCGCCCGCGAGAGAGCTGACCGCATGGCGTCGGCGATTTCGCCCTGCTCGTCGCCGACGATGGTGGCACGCGCGAGCTCGAGGCCCTCGGCGCCGAGCGCGCGGGCGATGTGCGCCGAATTCGTGTCCATGATCTCGCCGAACCGGAGCTCGTCCCCGGTCGCGACCGTCTCAATCCACATGTCGATTCTCGCGCGACGTGATGCTGTCCCTCATGGAACGGTCCGGTCTCCGTCGACCACCGTCGGAGCGTCATCGAAGTCGAGGTCCGGACCGGCGATGTCGACCCATTCGCGCTTCGGCGGGGCCGCGCCGACGGCGAACGTGGGACCATCGTTGGTGACGAGCCTCTGGTCGGCCTTGACGATCTTCGGCTCCGCTTCGGGAGGCTTCGTCTCGATATCGGGCTCCTCCTCGCGAGGCGCCTTCTCGGGGGGCGCTTCGTCCGCCTCGGTCGCGCCGGCCCCCGCGGCGAGGCCCGGTCCCGCCTCCGGTGCGGCCTCGGCTTCCTTCGGCGTCGCCGGTGCGGCCTCGGCAACGACCGGCCTGGAAACGCTCTCTTCCGGCGGTGAGAGCGCATCGACCAGCCGCAGCTCCCGGTCACCCGCCACACGCGCGTGGACCAGGAGCGCGAGCCCCGCCGACGCGACCATCGTGACGAGGCCGAGAACGGCCACCAGGAGCCTCCTGCTGCCCCTGCCGCCGCCCCGGAGGATATCGAACGCCCGCTGCTCTTCCTGCGGGGTGAGCTTGCGCAGCTCGTCGACGACCATCTTCGGATCCGTCGCCCCGCGCGCGACGCGCGATCCCGCCGGGCCGACCGACCAGATCCCCTCCTGAGTCTTGATGGTAGAATGCAGCGACTCCCTGCGCTGCTGGAGATCGTTCACCGCCGCGACGTTGTCGCCGATCGCCCATCCGAGCGTGATGCCACCGTAGCCGCGCGGCAGGCCGGGCTGGCCCGTCGGGGGAGCGTGGGAAGCGGGGGGAGCGGGGTGAACGGACCCCTCCGCGCTGATCTCCCGGAGGTTCTCCGCGGCGTTCGCGACCGCGCCGGAATCGAAGTCGATGGTGCCGGCATGCGGGCTGGCCGGAGCGAATGGCGCCGGCGGCGGCGCGGACGGCTGCGCCGGCTGGGCCCCTGGCTGCGCCCGCGCGTCTTCGGGTTTGGCGGCGGGGAAGTTCTGCGACTCGCGGCTCAAGCGCTGCGAGAGGATGCGGTCCCATTCGGATGAATTCTGATCTGCCATAGCCTCGAGAGTATTTCTATCTCTCCCGACGAGTTCGCGTCAAGATACCACACTCGCCGGGTCTGCGGAAGGGCCCGTATCGGGGGGAGGGTAGCGGCGGGTCCGTGAACGCACGCGCCGACACGTGCACGGCCCGCCCGCCTCACTCGCGACGCAGCACGTTCCCCAGGCGAGCCCCGGTGATGCGTCCGTCGCGCACGGCGAAGCGGCCCGCGACCATGACGTGGTCGATACCCACGGGCAGCTCTTCCGGCTTGCCGAAGGTGGCGGTATCCGCGATCGTGTCGGATCTGAACAACACGAGATCCGCCGCGTGGTCCGGCTGCACCCGCCCCCGGTTGCCGAGGCCGAACCGCTCCGCGGGGAAGGACGTGATCTTCCTGATCGCCTCGCCCAGGCCCAACCGCTTCTTCTCCCGCACATAGCGCCGGATGAGTCGGGCGAAGGCGCCGCGCGCGCGCGGGTGCACCGGGGCGGACGACCGCGGATCGTCCAGGGGGCGCGCCGGCTCTCCGGAACCGATGGCGACAAAGTCCCAGCCGAGCTCCCGCTCGCGATTTCCTTCGTTCATCTCGAAAAACGTCGCGACGCGCCCCGGCTTGCGCGCGATGAGGTCGAGACAGACCTCCTCGGGAGGACGCTTGCGCGACGCGGCGACGTCGGCGATCGTGATGAGCGCGTCGGACGATGCGAGCCGCTTGAGCCGGCCCGAGCCCGTCTCGCTCGCACTCACCGACGCTTCGAGGCCGATCGGCCGCACCCGGGACCAGTAGTCCGGTTCCCGCGCCGTGCGCTGCTTGAGCGCCTCGAGCGCGGGCGCGCGGAACGTGTCCGAGCCGAGACGCTCCTTCAACTGCTGCAAACCGCCCTCGCGCGCCTCGGGAGGAAGCAGCCTCGCCAGCGGCCCGGTCCAGGCCACGTACGGCTCGATGACCAGCGTGATGTTCTTGCCGGATTCGTTGATCTCGCGCAGCTGGCGCTCGACCCAGTCGATCTTGTCCCAGTTGTGCGCCGGGCCGACCCGGAAGGCGGGAAGCACCAGGTCGACGCCCGTCCGCGAGACGATGTCCAGCACGTCCTGGAAACTCCGCTCGAAGTCGAGCGCCGTGTCCCTCATGACGAGCGCGACCAGCGAGCTCGCGTCGGACACCACGCGCGAGACCTCGACCAGTTCGTCCACATCGGCGAACGCAGACGGCGGTTCCGTCATGTCGAACGAGAGGCCCACGCACCCCGCCTCGAGGGACGACTCCACGAGCCTGGTGATCTGCCGCGCCTCGTCGCGCGTCGGCGGCGCGTCGGTGGGACCGATGACCGAGGAGCGGATCTGGCCGTAGTCCGCGTAGAAGGCGCGGTGAATGCCCGATTCCGCGCGCGCGACCGAGAGCATGTAGCTGCGTGCGTCGGGCCACCCCGGCGGTGAGCCCAGAGCCCCGGTCAGGTCGTCGCCCCCGGCGGTGCCGTCGGGGACCGGGAACGGGCACTGCCCGAGCGCTCCGGCGACCTCGGTGGTGATGCCCTGCAAGAGCTTGGACTCGGCCCCGGGGAACGCGGGCGCGAACGGATCGATCGCCGCCCACGCATCGATGAAGCCGGGCGCGATGACGAGCCCCGCCGCCTCGAGCACGGGCGTCTCGCTGGCGGGGGACAGCTTTCCCACGTCGATGATCGTGTCGCCCCGTATGGCGATGTCCGCCTGCTTCGCCCCCTCGCCGGTACCGTCGACGACGCGCCCCCCCCGTATCACCAGGTCATAGCTCTTGGCCACGTGCGAACTCCCCTGTGAACGAGGTTCACGTCAACGCCAGCGTGTCGAGCGCGCGCTGGAAATCCGCGGGAAACGGCGCTTCGTACGCGCAGATGGCGCCGGTCGACGGGTGCCGGAAACTGAGCCGCGCCGCGTGCAACGCCTGGCGCGATATGAGCGGCTCCTCGCCACGCACTCGCTTGCCGGTCCGCAGGAACTCCGGCCCGGCCTCGATCTCCCGGCCGTACATCGCGTCGCAGATGATCGGGTTGCCGCGGCTGGAGAGATGGACGCGCAGCTGGTGTGTCCTCCCGGTGCGCGGCTTGAGCGCGAGGAACGAGAACTTGCCGTATCGCTCGAGCGTGCGGTACTCGGTCGCGGCCTCCTTGCCGTCCCGGCGCGTGCGCATCTTCTTCCGATCGTGGTAGTTCCTCCCGATCGGCATGTTGATCGTGCCCGTGGGCGGGTTCGGCACGCCGTGGACGATCGCGCGGTACTCCTTGTACGTCTCGCGCTGCCTGAACTGCTCGGCGAGCTTCCAGTGCGCGTGGTTGTTCTTCGCCACGACGAGCAGGCCCGTGGTGTCGAGGTCGAGGCGGTGCACGATTCCCGGCCTGATGGGCGCGCCGGTGTCGCTCAGCTGTTTCACGTGGTAGAGCAGCGCGTTGACCAGCGTGCCGGTCGTGTGGCCAAACGACGGATGCGTGGCCATCCCCGCCGGCTTGTTGACCACGACCAGATCCGCGTCCTCCCAGATGATGTCCAGCGGGATGTCCTCCGCCACGGGCTCGAGCCGTTCTTCCTGGTTCTCGACGATGGTGACGGTGATCTTGTCGCCGGCCTTGAGGACCGAGCTCGCTTTCGGCGTGGCGCCATTGAGCGACACGTTGCCGAGATCGATCATGCGCTGGAGGAAGGTGCGCGAGCACTCGCGAATGCGCTCGGCGAGGAATCGGTCGATTCTCGTGCCGTTCGATTCGTCGTCGACCGTGAAGAAGATCGCCGGCTCGGTGACAGGATCCATATCCGCTCCGAGCCAGCCTCAGGTACCGGGCTTCTCTTCCGTGGGAGCTGCCTCTCCCTCAGGCGTCGCGTTCTCGGCGGGGGCGACGGGCGCATCGCCTTCCTCCGGGTTCGCCGCGGCGGGCTGCTCTTCGGCCTTCTTCTCTTCGGCTGGCGTCTGTTCCGCCGGCTTCTCGGCAGCCGGCTTCTCGGCGACGGGCTCCTCGGCAGCTCCGGCCGCGGCATCGTCCGTCTTCTCGGCGGGCGCCTCGCCGGTTGCTTCCTCGGGCTTCTTCTCCGGCGCAGGGGCGCGCTCCCCGCGACCGATCTTGGCCAGCAGATACTCCGCGTTCTCGCGCCAGACGGGTTTCGTCGGCCGCGGCCGCTGGCCATAGCGCTCGGGCACGTAGATCACCTTCGACGAGAGTTCGACGGCGAGCAGGAGAGGCTGACGGGCCTCGTCGGTCCTGCCATCGAGGTAGAGATTGCGCGCGATGTCGTACCGGAGCTTGGGCTCGAGCGTCCCGGGCTCGGCGCCGAGCGCGTTCTGGAACACGTCGACGGCCTCGGAATACTCGCCCCGCTCCTCGAGGAGTTCGCCGAGGAGCATCAGGGCGTAGAGATTGAGGTAGTGGTCGGGATAGTCCTGCGAGAGTTCGCGAAGGGGCTCTTCCACCGTCCTGAGGCGCGCCGCGCGCTCTTCGTCCGCTTCC
>Ga0272442_10011820_pt1 | contig 10616 bp, 3 predicted proteins | sample SSMForm2O_FD_200262 | JGI IMG/M metagenome (GOLD analysis project Ga0272442, IMG submission 200262) | Marine sediment archaeal communities from Little Sippewissett salt marsh, Falmouth, MA, United States - SSM-Form-2O | ecosystem: Environmental > Aquatic > Marine > Wetlands > Sediment ... | reverse complement strand
TCATAAAAGCAAATTCACTTTGTAACAAATTAGGATTAGATACTATATCTTGTGGAAACACTATCGGGTGCGCGATGGAACTTTCCCAGAATGGTTTACTAAACGATAAGATTTCATGGGGCGATGGTAATACAATCTTAAAATTAATAAATGATATTGTTTCCAGGAAAGGAATTGGTAAGGAACTTGCCCTTGGTGCAAAAAGAATGGCTGAAAAATACCATAGACCTGAATTAGCTATGCATGTAAAAGGGCTGGAACTTCCTGCATATGATCCTCGCGGAGTTCAGGGGCAGGCTTTAGCATACGCAACTAATAATAGGGGCGGTGGTCATATAAAGGCTTATATGATAGGACCGGAGATCTTGGGATCACCAGTTTTTCTTGATAGATTTTCTACAAAAGGAAAACCCGAAATACTTATCCTAATGCAGGATATTTCTGCGGTAGTGGACAGTCTTATTTTGTGTCGATTCCTCGAATTTGCTGTAAGTATCGATTCTTTTGCTGAAATGTTCAATATTGTAACAGGATACGAATATACAGGAAGTGATTTGATCATGATCGGGAAAAGGATATACTCTATAGAAAGAAAATTTAATTGTGATGCAGGATTTTCCCGGGAAGACGATAACCTACCTGAAAGATTTACTAAAGAGGAACTAAAAGAAGGTGCATCAAGAAATCGTACGGTTAAGATGGATGAAATGCTTGATAAATATTACGAGTTAAGAGGTTGGGATAATAACGGAATTCCTAAAAAAGAGACATTAAAGAATTTAAAGATATAAGAGGATGAATGAAAGTAGAAATTGCCGGTTATAATCTTGATAAAAGTTTGATTGATAAAATTGAAAATCAACAGGTAACTACACCGGAAACTATTTCCGCTGCTTATGCCAGAATAAGCAGAAGCAAAAAAAGTGTAACCGAATTAAGGCAAGAAGCAATCAGAGATGTGGAAAAAGCCAGGAAATCGAATGAAAACATCGTTTTTGAAATGGGGCACAGCTCCATCTCAGAACACGCAGTGTTTAATTTCGATCTCATTGGAATATCACGTTTTTTAGTCGAATATGTTGAGCGAAGTAGATTGGTATCTTTCACTGAAAAATCACAGAGATATGTTACTCTCAAAGGTGATTTTGTGATTCCGGAAGAGATCGTGGGAAAACCTGAAGAAAATATTTTTTCTGCTCTCATAGAACAACAGAATAATCTTTATACCGATCTTTACAAAGAACTGAAGGAATACCTCCAGAACAAGAACTGTTTCAATAGCAAGAAAGATCTAGCCAACAAAGCGAAGGAAGATGCTAGGTATGTTCTCAGCTTGGCTACACAGACCCAACTGGGAATGACGATTAATGCCCGGAATCTCTCAAACCTATTAAGACGCCTTGATCGGTTATATCTTAAAGAAGCTACTCGTTTGAAAACTCTCCTGGAGAAAGAAGCAAAAGCTGTGTCTCCCTCTCTGATAAGATATACCCAAACATCAAGTTATGAAAAGGATTCCTTACCTGAGCTTAGTATAAGAATTAATCAGTCCTCAGATCAAAATGTTAAGCTGATCTACTATACTCCGGAAGCTGAAAATAAAATCTTATCAGCCTTAGCTTTTGAACAGGGATTATTTGATTTCGAAGCAGCAAAAGATTGGACAAATACACTTAATGAGAACGAAAAAGCAATTCTCTATAAGAAATTGTTCAGTAATATGAAAAGTTATCATAAATGTCCTAGGGCTTTCGAACTTGTGTATTTTCTATTTGAGATAAAAATGTCAGCTAGTTGTTTTGCTCAATTCAAAAGACATCGCATCTGTACTATCCTCAGATCGCAATATCATCCCCAGCAGGGTTACATTATTCCGGCATTGATCAGGGAGATAAACAGAGAAAAAGATTTTAACACCCTGATGACAGAGACTGAAGAAGTATTTTATCAGCTGGAGAATATAAAAACAGGTCTTGGCAATTATGCATTGACCAATGCTCACAAGGTATCTGTATTAATGCAGGTAAATCTAAGAGAACTATATCATTTTTCTAGGTTAAGATCCGATAGTCATGCCCAATGGGAAATACGAGAAATATCGCAGGAAATCGATGCTATTGTTAAATCGCTTTTACCGCATGCGGCTGGTTGTTTGATGGGTAAAGACCAATACGAATTTTCCCAAAGAACTGATTGATCCTTACTTAATAAACACCATCTTTTTATTGGTCTCTTTTTTACCTGTTTTCAACTTATAAAAATAAATCCCGGATTCTATTTTGTTTCCATTATCATCAGTACCATCCCAGATATATTGATGATTTCCCTGTTCCATTACCTTGTTGATCAAAGTTTTGACAGATTGACCCTTCAGATTGAATATATTTAGTTCTACCTTGATATCTTCCCTTAATTTGAAGCGGATTAAAGTTTCCGGATTGAAGGGATTAGGATAATTCTGATATAATGTATGAATGGGTGGGGTGTTGGATGATCCAATTATTTCCAGATTAACTGGCAGATTTAATTTCTGACCTATACTGGAAGTAATATTAAGAAAAGCTTGATATATTCCTGTTGGTAAATCGAAAGTAGATATCTCAATAGCAATTGGAAAATACTCTTCTCCTATTATCGTACCTTCAGTGATGTTGCATTCCAACCAGTTGACAGGTATATCACTGATGGTAAAATAATCCGTTTGATTTCTTATATTCCCATCTGCGGAAATTAATTTTATCCGGCATCGATTTGAAGCAGGACCAGGTACAAGATATTCAAAAAAACCATTATTATTTATGTTCTCACCTAATGTTATCCATGTATATCCAGCATCAGTGGAAAGCTGGACATCAATGGTTTCAGATCCTCCCAGATCAGACCATAAAACACTGTCGATCGTGTTGTATTGAATTATCGTTTCAGAATTAGGGTAAATAAGGTTCAAGCCTCCTATGCTGAAAGAATGGTCCGATTCATCGAATATCTGGGATTGGGGGGAAATTAATTTAAAAAGGCAGTTGTCAGATTGCAGATTTGGTACGGTGAAAGGGAAAATACCAGTGTTTTCAAGATCGGAGGCAAATAGTTCATAAGTATCTCCTCCATCACTGGAAAAATACAGTTCGAGTTCTTCAATATCCCCGTAAGATTGCCAGAAGAGATTTTCTTCGGTTCCATAAACCAGATATTCATAACCGTTGGGATATTCTATCCAGATAAAAGATTCAGTACTTGGAATGATTGTTAAAGTGTCGCAGATAGTATGGGGCTCAGAACCAATTCCATCACCTTGAATAGTCCAAACTATTTCCAGGGGTTCATTATGAGAACCGTCGATAATTACGGTAACATCAAAGGGATGAACTCCCGGTTGAGATATATCTTCTCCATTACCAAATCCCCAGCTTACATCAATGTCATCTCCTGTTTCGTTGTTCCATATAAGAGAGGAAAGGTCACTTGCTTCGGTAATTTCAACTCCCTGAGGGAAAGAGAGGTTCACACCATGAACAGCCTCACCATCTTCTTGTAAGTGAACCAGATAGAAAAAAAGATCATTTGGAATATATGGTACATAAGGGTTAGAAGAGTTGAAGATGAAGTCAGAACTCAGATCTCTAACCTCTTTATTGGTTTGATCGAGCCGTGAAAAATGATTTACTTCGATTGTAAAGTTAACCGGTATGTTTGAGTTTCCATTATTGAACAGGTTAACTAAGTGGGTATAAATCAATTCCTGACCCAGAACGAGATTTACTTCTGTTTGGTCGATTGCCAGAAGCGGAATAGTTGATATACTTCGAGGTGTGAACAGAATTGCTGATTCGGGGGATAATTGATGTACAGAAGGAGGATAAAGGTTAGCAAAACTCATAAGTAGGCCTGATGTCTGCTCTAGATTCTCTATACCGATCGTGGCATAATTATCTTCTTGATCAAGATTAGAGATTTGCTGGTATTGGATAAGGATCTGACCATCTCCCGTGGGGGTCGAATAATAACGAGGATCATACAGAATAGCTTCAAAGCATTGATTATAGTTGGGATCATAGACACAATGGAAATCAGACCATTCAATTATTATTCTGTGCAGTTCAATATCATAACCTACAAAAACCTCACCATCTTCGAGGTTATCCCAGAAAGGAGCAATCATGGCAGGCGGTCCGGAACCTGAGGGAATGTTTCGATTCCGATGGAATACTTGTCCCACCTGTCCTAAACTGAGCCAACCGTTGGAGCAAATTGTTATTTTCTCATAAAATATACCAAAATAAGAAAAATTAAAGGGCAATTCAAGTGTGCTTATAAAACCATCAGCAGTTTGATGATCAGGTTCAATTAAGATTCCATTTCCACCTTTTTCCGGATCGAGTTCGATCCAATTATATTCCGGAGGAGAAAATTCAGCAAAATCATTTGATTCAACGGCGCAATAACCATAATCACAAAATGTTGGGGTTCCGAGCTCGATATTTCCTATTTCTGTTTCGTAATAGATCTCTTGAACCGTGATTTCGTTTTTTATGATTTTAATTAAGAATGCCACTGTTTCACCCGGAAAGAAATTACTAGTCTCGATTTCAAGATTTTGCAAACTGGAACCAGTTTCTCCAATTTCGATATCCTGATAAATTCCTCCCGATTGGATAACAGTGATCAAATTTGATTGACTTTCCAGAAGCAGATCGAAATTACCACTTGCAGCCGTGCCTTGGTTCTCTAGCAGGAAGTTGATTTCAGTAGACTCATCAGGGATTATATAACCATTTTCGTTACACACAACTAATTGTTCAACAATAAGTTCAGGTCCAAGATTTGGAACTGCAATATAAAATTCATTATTCACGTTTGAGTTGAATACTTCCAGCATCAATTCATCAATAGCACCATTTCTCCAGATAGGAGAAGTGGAAAAATCGAATTCCAGATTGCAAACAGAATCTGGATCTATATAAGCAATCAAAATAGAATCAGTTTCTAATTCAATGTATTCGCATTCTTCTTGGAGAATAGCAGACAATTCACTCAATTCTTGCTGACTTTGATTTTTTATGGCTACCTGCAATGTAATTTCCTGATCCGGTACTGGTTCAGGATCCATTTCCTGTGTAAGAAGATTTAAATCGTATGATCCCTCTACTTCCAAAAGGATACTTACAGGAAGATAACCGTATTTGGAAGCAGTTATGGTATATTCTCCTTCCTCGAGCTGAATAGGAATAAGAGCTGTCCCTGAAGCATCAGTATATCCTGTTTGATACAAATATTCCGAATCTGTGATCGAGATTAAAAAATCTTGGAGATCTTCATCATCGCTATTCAAAATGATTTCCAAATGATTAGATCCTACCAGATATTCATTTGCTAACTCGATTTGGAACTCTTTGGGAAAATCTGTCCAAATTGCTAATCCCGGATCTCCCAGCAGATTATAAACATAAAAGTAAAATTGATCAGAGTCGTATGAACTACCCCATTCGTGACCAAAAGGATAATTAAGATAAAGTTCCATTTTACCCCGCAGAAGCATTTCTCCGCCCCTGTAAAGACCTTCCTGGGTGATCCCTTGGTAAATCCCCATATCCAGGGCATTGTTAAAGGGTGTTTTGGTATCCCTTTCACTGGGTCCGATGAAACCAATTGCACCTTTTGGCGTACCGGGAGTCCCAGCACTCATCCAGACTTCACCAAAGCAGCGGGGATTTTCAAGAGCAGCAAAATCTCCACCTCCGCAGGTGATACTGGTGATAAAAGGCAACATAAATCCATTGTTCAAATTGAGGACGTTTTCGCTTCCAAACATAGTACCGGAAAATCCAGCCCAGTAGTTATAATTTCCAGCTCCTCTATAATTGACCAGGGAACATCCCGAATTAATCATTTCTTCTAATTGAAGCTGACCAGGTTGGTAGGGACTGATACAGGTATCTACTATTGTATGGGTAAAATTGAGGAGTTTATCTCTTACAGCCATCTTGGTTTCTCGAGCTGAAAAGTATGGGTAATAGGAACTGTTCATTACATAACTCACCATAATAGAACGAGTTATCCAATTCTGATCTAGGTATGGTTGTTGCTCGTAAGAGATGATTTTGTTGATTATTGTTAGCAATTCAGTGATGTCACGTACCGAAATTCTTCCGATATGGACATCGGGAAAATAGTCATCACCTTCAAGCAGACTATAGGGATGATCGCTTACATCATATTGGGTTAAAGTTCCATCGACGTAGTAAGAAGGTATGCTTATACTACCCGTAACATCACCCACCAGTACCACATATTCAGGTGGGATATCCCAGTTATCATAAGCATTTTGGATATATTCTTTTATCTCATCGTTTAAATATCCGGTTTCTGAAAGAGGAGCAACATTGGTATCAAACCCAAGTTTTCTTTTCCAGTTCAGAAGAGGTTCCAGAATGAAGGCATAATCATCAGGAATTATGAAAAGATAAGATGAGAGTAGTTCTGTTTGATCATCCCGATCATATCCGACAATATTTCTGCTTATTATTCTATTAAAACTGGTTGAGGACGGTTTGAAATCGCTGGTGCAGGAGTTTTCAATTTTACTGTAATCAATCTTAAAATTGAGATCAATCGATCTTATTACTCTTATCTTTTGTAAGGTTGTATTGACCTGAATAGGAAAGATTGAAAGTTGGCAAAAACGTTTTCCCCTCATAATCACCGGTTCAGAAATTTGGTAGAATTGTTGAGGATACCAGTTGTAAAAGTCAGGATAATTCAGCTTGGGATCATCTTCCAGTCCATTCAGGACAATTGGGTTATCCAGATTGATTTCATCAGTTTGAATAGATTGGAATTCAATATTCAGATTACCAGAGCGGGGAAGAGCAACCAATTGGGAATAAACAGGTAAGATTGGATTACCGACCACCCCGGAATTTTTGCATTGCTCCATAATTATCTTGGTATATTGCTTGTCTTCGATACTCAGATAGTTAAACTTTGGTTCAGCAAAGTTACCAGTTATTTCAATATTCTGGTAATTACCACTGATCTCGATGTTGCTTTGTAATTCACAAACTAGTATCAGGATCATTAGAACAAACGAGAAATGTGATTCTAGTTTCATATTTTTCCTTTTTGTATATGTTTATTAAATCCAAAAATGAATATATCAGCCTTATACGAATTATTTAGATATCTATCCATTTATTTGACTAGCAGACGCTTCTCTACTACTTACAACATTTTGATCGTTCGTAAGCACGATGCAATATATACAGCTGTTTGATCTTATGCCATACTCGTCTTTTCCATCCCAGATAGAAGTATGTTTTACAGCAGGATCTAACAAGTCTATCAGTGTTATAATCAACTGTCCCTTGATATTGTAGCTAGTAAGATTGATCATACTTTTTTCAAAGGTCTGATATTTGTTAAATTGAATAGGGTAAACTATTTCTTCGGCTTCTGATGGGTTTATAGAATCAATACCAGGTGAAAAATCTTTAATTTTTAGATCAATTTGATGCTCATCAGAAGAGGTTGCCTTCAGAATCAGATCGAAGCTAGATATAATAAGGGGTAATAAAAGGATCTTATTCATACTTTACCTCATTTCAATAGGACACACTTTTTAATCAATTCTTCCTTATCAGCTTTAATCCGGTAAAAATATATTCCTGATGAAACCATTTTTCCATTTTCATCTATACCTTTCCAGCTTTCTTGATAAAATCCGGGAACTTTTATTTCATTAATAAGGGTTTTTACTAGCTGCCCCTTTAGGTTAAAAATGTCTAGTTTAACCTTACTTGTTTTAGATATATGATAACTGATAATTGTGCCTATGGATCTATCGGATCCATTGTTTGAAAAATTAAAAGGATTAGGATAATTTTGATATAGTTTAACCGTTGCAGGAACAGCGGGATTCTTTTTGGAATTTTCTCTGAGAATAGGAATTTCAATACTTGTTTCGCAATAATCGAGTAGACACTCAGTGATCATATCAGAAGTACGAAACTGGATTTGATAGAAATCATTTGGGAACACGATCTCGGTTCCAGGATTAAATTCCTCCCAATTGGTCCAGGCAGTTAAACCGACATTATCGAACCAGGAATATGCGATTCCGGATTCAGGACAATCGCTGTTGCATCGAATATCAAAATAGTTGGTATTTTCTGGTAAATCCAGGTCCGAATAGAAATAAGCCCAATCATTATCTCCATCAAGTTCAATTCCGATATTCTCGGAGCTGATATACCAGCTTTGATAACGACTTTCATAATATCTTATCTCGATTGTAACATTGGCACCGTTACTGGTTTTAAGATAACCTTGCAGGGTGTAGTTATCGTAATAACGTTTTAATCTGTATTCCAAATTAGTGATAATATTATCACCGGAATTGGGATAACGCCGATGACAGAGGGATCTTAGTCCTTCATAAGCTTCATCTTCGTCGTACCATTCATCATTGCTGTTCAAGTTCCACAAGCTGCAGCCTTCATCTTCAAAGTTTCCAAACCATATAGTTTCACTTCCTAACCTGTATTCCCAGTCAGATTCTGGTGAAATTGCATTCAAATTAGAAATATTTCCATCCCTTACTAAATTAATAGGTTGAGAAACTGAGTATGGGAAATCCATTTGAATTGGAGAATTAATTTGATAATCGTTCTCATAAAGCGTCATAGTAAGGGAATCCATAATGACGTTAGCTGTTATATTTTCTCGATCTACAGCCACATAGGTCCCGAGCTCTCTGGAGCGTCTGGCAATATAATCCAGAATATAAAGACCAAGCTCACCAACTGCGGGTTGCGGGATCCAATCATCAATAAAAACGGGAGTGATATCGAAATGATAAAAACCTGTCTCGTTTATTTTAGTGTTAAGGATCATGCTTGACATAGTCTCCGGGTATTTAAGATCGAAAGCGAAGTTTCCCAGAGAATGGGCAATCAATTTGCCATTATACAGTTCCAATCCTTGAATGATATGGGGATGATGTACAATTACCAGGTCAGCTCCTACATCTACTGCATGATGTCTGATCTCAATATCCCACATGTGAGGAATATCAATATCGGGAAAATATTCCTCCTCGGGGTAGGGGTCATCAGGGTCAATAAAGTCATAATCATTACCTGGTTCGGTAGAATATTCACTTCCAGCGTGCATCTCCACGATCACGAAATCGGCAACATCCTGTACTTCTTCAATCTGTTGCTGGATATAATAAGGAGTCATGTAGGCGAATCCTGGTTTGTTGTAGCCAGCATTAAGATAAGGTTGATAGTTATTATACTGTCCTGTTCGATCACTTGAAGCCAGATAGGCAAAGGTAAGTCCACTGCTACCTAGAAAAATGGGTTCGTAGGCTTCATAAGAATCTATGCCTGCTCCGGAATGCAAAATCCCGTTGTTGCTAAGGACAGATTGAGTTTCAGACAAACCGGGATAATTATAGTCTAGGATATGATTGTTTGCCAGAGTAACAACATCTATGCCAGCATAGGTAAGACCTGCTATATTTTCCGGATTACCCTTGAAATAAATGGTTTTAGTAGGGTGATGAATGTTATGGGTCGTCAAGGGGCACTCGAGATTTGCTACGGTTACATCAGCTGCGTCACCAAGAACTGAGAGAGTTGGAGTGAAGATTGCTTCTACACCCTGAGTTTGGATTATACCTCCATTTTCTTCATAACCTCTAGCCAACATGATATCACCAACGAAGTTCATTGTAACAGGTAAAGTACTATTACCCTGTTCCAGATTAAACTTAATTGAGTTTAAACCATAATAACCTTTTTCATTGGTTATTTCGAGAAAGATTGTGTATTGATGATCATCCTGAACCTGATAAACATGAACAGGACTAGCTAAGTTACTGGTCTCACCATCTCCAAAATCCCAATAATAATAGTATTCGTCCGGAAGAGGATCTTCTATAATTGCCTGGAAACCGACCAGGATACTTCTCTGTCCTTCCGGATCCAGAAAATCTTCCAGCATAGTAAAAGTAATCTCAAATTGCGGAGAGGTCGGGATGTTGTTTGAAATAATTATCACATTATCGAAGTAGTATGTACCTGGAGAAACATCATCGGCATCGTTTACAAAAATTAGTTGGTTGATCAAGGGATAATATTCGTACCAGGCATACCAGTCATCAGCTATCGGTAGTTCAATACTATTCCACTGCCCATCTGCAAAGGCTCCCTGATAAACGGGAATCCATTCTTCAATATCCAGTTCTTCTGTTCCTGAAAAAGAATAGAATAAGTAGTTCTCTCCATCAGATAGCCCCAAACCATGAATCTCTCCACAGGATTGCTCGTAAGTTGCAATCTGCCAGACTTCTTCCTGATCAATCTGGGTAGGTTCGATCTCAAGAGTTTTCCAGGTATTGCCATACAATTTTAGGGCAAAGGGAGAATTATGGTATGTATTTTCATCTGAGAGTTCCCAATGATCGGGTTGTATGTCTTCATCCTGATATGAGGAGAGTTCAATATTACCGTCATCAAAATCCTCGATCGTGATTATTTCCCGATAAACAACATGAGCTTGAAAAGCATTGTGGTATGGTGTCGTAAAAAGAATTATAACCAGAACTAAAATGA
>Ga0272442_10011819_pt1 | contig 10617 bp, 9 predicted proteins | sample SSMForm2O_FD_200262 | JGI IMG/M metagenome (GOLD analysis project Ga0272442, IMG submission 200262) | Marine sediment archaeal communities from Little Sippewissett salt marsh, Falmouth, MA, United States - SSM-Form-2O | ecosystem: Environmental > Aquatic > Marine > Wetlands > Sediment ... | reverse complement strand
AAAGGTGGTGTTTTTGGTGGCCATGATTTACATCACAAAGGTGTTTCTAGAGCTTTTATTGAATTTATAAATGATAAAAACGACGAAATCGAAGAATATTTTGTAGGTGATAGTATTCATCCTGATTGGTGGGTATTAAAAAAAATTATTGATAATAAAAATACTAAAGTTTAGGAGGTTTTTTCAACTGCTGAAGTTAAAAGGATATTCGGGTTTTGAGCTTTCAATAAAACAAACTAGCAAAGGTTTTTATTTTAAAAAACATACCAATACAAATACTGGAAGATTATTACAGCAATCCAAGAAACAACAATTATATAAGAAAAAACTTTTGAAAAATCCATTACATCATATTTTTGATATTCCAGAAATTGTAAATGTCGAACAAAATGATTTTTTGATGGAATATGTTCATGGATGTTCAATTCTTGATTTAATCGAGTATGAGCAAATAGATATTTTGAAATCTCTGGTAGATTATTTATTTGATCTTATTGAATGGGAAACGTCTTTATGTAAAAATAGAAAAGTCCCTGTATACAGGTTTATGGATAAACTCTGTAAAATCCCTGATGTTTCAAATTTTAAAAACATATTAAAAAAAAAACTAGTGGAAAACAACAAAAGTATGATACCTATAGGTTTTTGTCATGGGGATCTTACTCTTTCTAATATTATTTATTCTAAAAAAATATATCTTGTAGATCTTCATGATCCTTTTATAGAGTCTCCTTTGCAGGATATATGTAAACTTTTTCAAGAGGTGGATTTAAAATGGAGTTTTTTGATGTCTAAAAAATCTGTTGATAAACCTAAAATCAATATTGCTTATGATTTTTTATGTAAGAGGGTCTATGATAAAGCAGAATTGTTTTGTAGAAAATATTCTATCAACCGTGAGGTATTGTTTCTTTTTCATTTTATGACCCTGTATCGTTTGTTTGCATATACTAAAACAAAAAATATGAAAAATTTTGTTAAAAAAAGTTGTTTGAGGTTGTTAAAGGATGAAGAAAAATTTAATTCTCCCTATAGCTGGAGAGAGTAGTCGTTATGCCGGAACAGTTCCTAAATGGGCTTTAAAGCATCCTAGGGGAACTTGTATGTTAACTGAGGCGATTCGTGGTTTAGAATTAAAAGTATTTGATAGAATTTTACTAGTTGGTTTAAAATATTATAAAAAATTTGTTGAACAAGTATCTAGTGAGATGGAACAAGAGTATGGTTTAGATGTTGATGTTTTGCTGTTAGATAAGCAGACTGATAGTCAACCTGAAACAGTATATAAGGCTATTCAGAAAGCAGATGTTAAGGGGGCTATTTTGATTAAAGATTGCGACGGGAGTTTCAAGTATTCTCCGAACTGGGATGTTAATCATGTAGCTGTCGGTGATTTGAACGATGTTGGTAAAATTAATGCTGGAAATAAAAGCTATGTTAAAGCCAATAATAATAAAACTTTGGGTAACATCGCTGAAAAAAGGGTTATTAGTAACTTGTTTAATGTTGGAGCATATTATTTTACTTCAAGTGAGGAGTTCTGCCGTTATTATAATTCTATATCTACTTGTAAGAAAGAGTTGTATATTTCTCATATTATCTATAAAATGTTGTTGGATGGTAAGATTTTTTTTATTGAACAGGTTTCTAGTTATAGGGATTGGGGGACACAAAGGGATTGGAATGAATATAAAAATAGATTAGCAAAAGATAAATCTATAGTTATTGATTTAGATGGAACAATCGCAGAGTTATCAGATAAACCTTATGAAAAAAGAAAAAAAATTAAGAGGGTTGTTGATAAAATTTGGGAGTATAAAAAAAAGGGTTTTTATATAACTATTTTTACGAGTAGGCAGATGAACACTTTTGATAGAAACATAGGTATTATTAATAAAAAAACCGCTCCAGTTGTTTTAGATTGGTTACAAGAGCATAATGTTCCTTTTGATGAAATATATTTTGGTCGTCCTTGGTGTGGGCATAATGGTTTTTATGTCTGTGATAAAACTGTGTCTCCTGATGTTTTTGTTTCATATTCTTATGATAAAATCATGGAGATGTTAAATTGAAAGGTTTTATTCCTATCTCCCAGTGGAAGAAATCTAGAGATAAACTTTTGTTATCTACTATTATTATTATTTTAGAATCTAAAGAAAAAAACAATTCCTACAATGTTTTATATGTCTCGTTTCAGTTGTTTTATGTTTTTGTTTTACTCTGGAAAAATTTAGTTAAAAGTCTTTTAAAGGGTGTTAGAAAACTATGAGAGTTGCATATTGTTTGTATGGTCGTTCTAGTGGGGAGGTTGAGAAATATGGTGGGTTGCCGATTGGTTTTAAAAAAGGATACGAAAGTTTTAGGAAACATTTTTTTAATGTCAATGATGATGTTGATGTTTTTATTCATACCTGGGGTAATAACTATGAAAAAGAAATTAAAGATTTTTATAAACCAGTGAAAAGTATTTTTGAAAAGCAAATTGTTTTTGACAGGCCAGGTTTTTTTAGTAATTTTTTTTATAAAAACTCAAAACATCTTAATAAAAAACCGTTTTATAGACAAAATACTATTAGCCGTTGGTATAGCACTAAAAAAGTTGTTGATCTTAAAAAACAGTATGAAAAAGAGATGTGTTTTAGATATGATTGTGTATTTCTTACTCGTTTTGATGTAGTATTTTTTACTGATATTATTTTTAAGGAATTTGATATGAATAATTTTTATGTTGGTGATTGTTTTTCACTTTTCAATCCTGATGGAGATAAGTTACCCATTTCAATTTATTATTATGCTGAGAGGAATATAAATATTAATAGATACCATAAAGAAAAGGGCGATTATACACCCAACGGAGATAATGGTATAGTGGATTATTGGTTTTTCTCTGGATCTAAGATTATGGATAGTTTCTCAGAATTATATGATTTTTTAAATGATTATTTTGATAAAAGATTACTTAGTAACCATGATCTTTCTTTGTATCATCTTAGAAGACTTAAGGATTATGGTATTCTAGCAAATATAGTACCTATTTTTTATGATTATGAAGATTACTCATTAGTGAGACGTAAATATATCGGTTCAATTAGGTAAAATTTTATAAAAATTTGTTTTTTGATTATTATGTCTTGGGGGTGTGCTAAATGAGTGTAATTCACAAATTTTATAATTTTTTTGATACTTACTATTCACATTATTTGAAAAAAAATTTCCTATTTTTTTCATCCGTCCTATGATTAAATATATAAATTTTAAAAGAAAGATAAGAGATTAAAAGTAAGTGAAATAGTAGTAAGTGCAGGTATGAATAGTATGAATATCTTGAGTAACCTTACAATAGAAAAGATGTATTTGGTTGATCCATGGGAAGAATATTTTGAAAATGGGAGATATTGAACTTTATTTTCCAAAAGTTAGAAAAGGTGGTGTTTTTGGTGGCCATGATTTACATCACAAAGGTGTTTCTAGAGCTTTTATTGAATTTATAAATGATAAAAACGACGAAATCGAAGAATATTTTGTAGGTGATAGTATTCATCCTGATTTGTGAATATTAAAGAATAATTAAATAAAAACTAATTTATTATTTTATTTCATTATTATTTCCTTTAATTCATTAATACTTTCAGGAAAAAAAATCTTGTTTTTTGATGCTTTTTTTAAATAGTTTTTCATTTCTTTTTTATATGATTTATTTTTCCAATCTACAAGTTCCAATAATGAAACTGCTTTTAGATGTTTTATTCTAGCTGCTGATATTAAAGAAACCGAAAATATTGAAATTGCATTTCTTTTTATATTATTAAAAAGCAGCTCTATTGGTATATAACTTGGTAATTTTTCAATATCCTTGAATTTCTTTTTAGAAAAAAAATCTCCGCTTCTATTTATGTTTGTTTGACCTGGGTGGTTTTTAAAGCTGAGATCTATAGATAAATCTAATATTTTAGTGTAAATCTTTGAAATAGAATCATATTTTATAATGTCTTTGGTTGAGCCGTCGTCGATTATAATATTATCATATTTTCTTTTTAAAATATTGCTATTTTTAACTACTTCTGAAATGAGTTCATCATAGTTTTTTTCTGGTATAATTTTTCTTATATTGTGTTTTTTAAAAAATTTCTCATCGAACCCATAAACAGGACTTTCATTTATTTCAAAAAAAACTATGTCTAAACATAGTGCTATTTTGAAAAGATATTTCATAAAAAATTTACCCCAAAATAAAAAATGTTTCAGAATATTTTTTTTAAATAAATCACCAATATCAAATCTATATTTCTTGAACTCTCTTTCACTGTTCTTATAATAAACTTTACCCACTTTAGCAAATTTTGTAGCTAAGTAAAACTTTTGATATCCAAAAACATTGGATAAAACATAAAAATTATCGTTTTTATTAAATTTAATTTCATCAATTATTTTATCGAGTCTTTTTTTCAGACTTTTTATTTTGTAGAAAGATTCTAAATCTAGGGTTAAAGAATCAAAATATATACAATCTATTTTACTATAATCACAAAAATTTTTAATATCATTATTATATGTTACAATCTTAATATCACTACCTATTTTTTTAAGATATAATGCAAAGAATAAGTGTCTATAAGCACCACAGAAGACATAATTCATTTTATTTCATCTCAACAAATATTAGTATATTTTCATATCTGGTCTAGATAATCTTTTATAATAGATGATACTACAAATCTGTATTTACCTCTTCTTGTTCTTGGGATTTGATCAACAAATTCATAATTTATATCCATATCATAACCTAGTCTTTTCATTAATTCTTTGTCTAAAATTTTCGTATCTTTCTCAGAAAAATAGTCCTCTTTTATAATTTTAACTGTTATTTTTCCTATTTCGTTCTGTAGAATCTGACTTTCTTTTATCCCTTTACTATAGTGAAAGGCCTCATCTAGTCTTCCAACTAAACTTTCATCTTTGGTAATTATTACATCATCAAGTCTTCCCTGTATCGATTCTAATAAAGTTAGACCACGTCCACAACTACATTTTTTATTAGAAAGACAAGCAATATCCCCTAGCTCATATCTTATAAATGGCATAGCATAATTATAAAGAGATGTTGCCACAACCTTACCTTTTTTACCAGGATTACACACTCTTCCTTTTAAATCAACAATTTCAATAATACCATATTCACTTATATGATAACCGCCATATTCGCACTGGCCGGCTGAAACAATAGCTTCATTTGATCCATACCAATCAAAAATTTTACAGCCAAAAGCTTCTTCGATAATTTCTCTATAACTTGAAAATAATGTCTCAGATGAGGTAAAAATAGTTTTTAAACTTAAATTAAGATTAATATTATTATTCAAAATATACTTAGCAATAACATATAATGTAGAGGGAAAACCAAAAATAGCCTTGGGTTTAAAACCCTGGATTATATCAAGATATCTCCCAATATTTTCAATTTTGAGATGAAAAGAAGAAAGTAACATCATATTGCCCATAATATTAAAAGAATAAGGAATCTCCTTTTTAGAATCCTGAAATAATGCATACCTCATAACAATCCATCTCTCACCATAATTATAATCCGACCAAAGCTTAGCTCTCCAATATGCAGCATCACGAATAATCTTACTATTTTTATCTCTATAAAACTTCAACGGTGATCCTGTAGTACCACCAGATTCAAATTGAAATGGTCTAAATTTAGATGCATTAACTGCTAGCATTTTCTCAGGGTTCTTTCTAACATCATTCTTTTTGATAATCGGCAAAATTCTTAGATCCTCTTTTGACTTTATATCATCCGGAGAAATACCATACTCGTCAAATTTTTGCTTATAAAAAGGAACATTTTTATAAGCATGGTTAAGTACAGAATGCAATCTATTATTTTGAATTTTGTTTAATTTTTCTTCATTCCACCATTGGGATTTCAATAATCTGTTATATTGAAACGCAAAAGAAAAACCATCAACATATGGAAAAGGGATAAAAGAATGAGTTTCTCTCATTAAAGATTTAATAGATTTTGGGCTTTTTTCATAGATATCTTTAAACATCCGCTACCTCTCCTATAATTTTAACTCTAAATTAGGCAATCTTACGACCTCATATAATCTTGCTGCTAAAGTTAGTGGATCATGTGTATTTTTATTCATCATATTTTCTTTAAAATTATAACAATGATTTATCTGTTTCGAAATCCAATAGCTTGCAAGTTTTTTATAGTCAATATCATCTGGCAATAATTTTTTAAAGATTAATATGGCATAAGCATTTTCAAAACCTGGAGGATTGTAAGCATATCCGTATCTATTATGAATCAATATTTTTGTTCCTTTTGGTATTCTTTTTTTAGTATCAAAATCAATTGGTTTATCCAAAGATTTTTTATATTCATCAGTCAAAATATACAGCAATGATTTTTGAAAAATCTTTGTTTCCCAGAATCTATGGTCTGGAAAATTTTTATACAATAATGCAAATCCATAAAGATGAAAACCCTGATAACCAACAGCCTTATAGTAATTTATTTTTTTTCTTATTTTAGACGTATTAAAAAGAAAATCCAAAGAGTAAAAAATTCTTTTAAAAGTATTTTTTGAGTGTTTTCTTATTCCAATATCGATTAAACCGTCTGGGTTAACGCGCATAAGTTTCGGCGTCATATCTAAAAATTTATTAATGTTTTTATTTTTACCAATCATAGATCCTGCAGCTGCAAACCAAAGCTGATGATTAAAAGTATGATCGATACTCCCTTTACTTCCATCTACATTGCGTCTGTACCAAAGCCCAATTTCCTTGTTAAAATCATGCATTAAAAAAACTTCTTTAGCAATTTTTTTATATTTATTTTTTTTAAGTTTTTTTGATGCTTCAACTAAAGCTTCTATTGTCCAAGCAGCACCAATTAGATTGTTACAGAAATCTTTTTCCGGGTTTTTTCTATGGAAAAAATTGGCATCCATAGGGCGCGCATCTTTACTAATTAAATACTCCGCTAAATCAATAGATGCCTCTCTAAATTTTTCATCCTTTGTGATATCATATGCTTTTAAAAAAGTAATTAACCAGTGAGATGAGTTGCGAACTGGTGTTTCCTCATCGTAATGTGGTCCATCATGTCCTGGTGGCATAAATTTTTTTTTACCTTTAAGTCTAAGAGCTTGCCTAGAACTTCTAACTATTATATCATATAACATCATTTGACATCACAATATTACAAATTTTTTTCAATTTTTTTATAAACATCAATAAGCTTTTCTTTTTCTTTTGGCCAATTGTACTCTTTAAAAGCAGCTTCAAATGCATTTTTCCCAAGCTTTTTGCATAACTCCTTGTTATCCCTTAGTAAAATTATTGCCTTTTTAATCTTCTCTCTTTTATAGGTTACAACAAGACCACATTCTTTTTCTTTAGTGATATTTCCTGAATAAGTATTCTCAGTACAAATAATTGGTCTCCCACATACCATAGCTTCAAACTGTTTATTGAAAACATTATATTTATAATGTTCATCTTCTTCAACATTAACTAAGATAAAAGTTGCATCTGAATTTCTAGTTAAAGGAAGAATATCTTCGGTAGGAATCTCCCCTAAATAATCAACACATTTGTATTTTTCCATCTGTTTTTTTATTTTTTTCTCTGCATTTTTATCTTTTTCTTTCCCCGCTAAAACAAGTTTTACGTTATCTATCTCCTCTACAAGATCTATAATATCTGGAAAAAATCTTTTTTTACCTCTCGAACCAATATAACAAAGAGTAAAAACCTTGTTATTAGGTGGTTTATATTCTGAATATTTTAATGGTTTACAATGGGTTACTATTGTTATATTTTTATTTGTAAATTTTTGGTAATAATTTTTATATGCTTCATCAATAACTATCATCTCATCAATATATCCCAATAATTTTCTCTCTAATTTGTCAAAAAACGAGGTGTAAATCCTTGGAACTTTTTTTTCAAACATTAATTTCCAAATTTCATGAGCATCATAAATTAATTTACAACCTAACAGTTTTTTCAGTATAAAACCAGTTGGCAAGGTATCTAGATCATGACAGTGAACAACATCAAATTGAAAGTCTTTTTTATATAGTAACAAAGCTTTTTTAAGTGAACTTTTCCACCATATAGGATAATCTAAGACATTCCAAAATTTATCCAAAATAAAAGTATGTAAACGAAAAATCTCAAAATCTTTCCAAACCTCTCTTTTTGAAAGATTTTTATATTTATCCCATACAATTATTTTAACACTATGCCCTTCTTTTTTTAGAGCATCTATCTCATACAAAACCCTAGTATCATTTTTAACTGGATTGCTAAGTAACATCAATACATTCATTATACTGCCTCGCTATCGGAATTATAAATCAAAGAAATATCATCGATTTCTTCCAAAACCCATATACTCTATGTTTTTTTCAAAATTGTCAATATTAGAAAATATATTCCATATATCAATAACTCTTATTTGTTTATTTTTTCCTCCAAGAATTTTATTAATGTCAAGTTCACAAAATTCTTTATGCCTAGTTAAAAAAATTATTGTATCTATATCTTTAAATGAGATTGATTTTATGTTCTCATATAAATTTACTTTATCTGAAATATCGTCAGCAAGTTGAGTATAATAATTTTGATTAAGATAAGGATCATAAACAGATACGCTGTATTCCTTATCTAACAATCTTCGAACAATTTCTACACCATGGCTATATCGAAAATCATCAATATTTTCTTTAAATGATAAACCAGCAATCAAAACATTTTTTCCTTTAACACTTTTTATAATTTTTTTGTTAAACCAATCATTTGCCAACCTTCCATAGTACCAAAGAGAATTAAATCCTCTTCCTTTAGCAATCTTTTCAAATGAAAGCTCTAAAATATAGGGGTCTTTACCAAGACAATATCCGCTTACTGGTCCAGGGAATGGAATCTCATTTCGATCATATCCTTTATTAGCTGCATTAATGGCTTCTATTACATCTATATTTTTCTCCTCTGCAAGGAAAGCTAACTCATTAGAGAAAGCGAAGCGGGTGTTCCTCCAAGAATTATCAACTAGTTTTATAAACTCAGCTGTCTTTGGGTTAGAAACTTTTATTATTTCCCCACCAATTTTTTCAAAAAATTTACTTACTTTTTGAAATCCTTTATTATTAAAAGCACCAACTATTTTTGGTAGAGAGCGTTCTTCCTTAACGGCTTTTCCTTCCATGATACGTTCCGGTACAAATGCAAACCAGAAATCCTTTCCTTCTTTTAAACCTGTTTTTTTCTCAATCATTTTTTTAACATTGTCTGAGGTGCCAATCGGGATAGTAACTCTTAAAATAAAAGTTTTACCTTGGATTCCTACTGTCATTAACTGATCGATAATAGAATATAGCGTAGTAAGTTTCGGCTTATCTGGATATTTAGCAAAACCAGTTCCAACAGCAATCATTATGTATTCTGCCTCTTTAATCTTGGAACTAATATTTTCTCCTTGAAGAATTGGGAAAAACCTCTTATTGATATATTTTTTCAAGAGTTTTTCAATACCAGGTTCATTGAAAGATATTTTTCCTTTCTCAAGGTTAGTAATTAAAGTTTTATTAACATCTATTCCTGTAACTTCGTAACCACTATCTGCACAGGTTAAGGCGATAGGTAAACCTATCCTTCCTAGTCCAAAAATTACTATTTTCATTTTGCTTCCTCATAAATTTTTAATAATTTTCCTTCTTCTTTTTTCCAGTTGTATTCTTCAATAGCAGCTTTCAAAGCATTTTTACCAAGCTTTTCGCATAATTCTTTATTGTTCTTTAAATCCAAAATTGCTTTTTTTAATGATCGCGTATTATAATCAATGACTACACCACAATCTAGAATTTTTGTGATTTTACCTACATATGTTTTATTTGTAGTAATTATCGGCCTTCCGCATACCATTGCTTCAAATTGTTTATTTGCTAATGCTCGGCTATTATTCGGGTCTTTTGGATTTATCATACAAGCAACTACATCAGCTTTTTTGGTCATTGGTATAACTTCTTCCATGGGAATACGGCCAATAAAATCAACGTTATCTGATTTAGAACATTTTTTCTTTAGAGTATTAACATAATTTTCTTTATTTCCAGATCCTGCAATGATACAATATACATCTTTGATTTTTTTAACGACATCTACTAGCTCCAACAAAAATCGGGGTTTACCGATAATTCCAATATAGATAATAGTAAATATCTTATTATCTGTCGACTCATATTTTTTACTTTGTAAAGGCTTTGCATTCATTATGATTGTAATTGGCTTATCAGTTATTTTTTGAAAATATTCTTTCAAGGGATCATTTACTGTGACAATATAATCAACGTACTTCAGTAATCTTTTTTCTTTAAAGAGATAATAATTTGACCATGTTTTCGGTAAATCGCGGGAAACCATATATCCCCATATTTCATGAGCATCATAAACAATTTTAATATTAAGCTTCTTTTTAATTTTCATACCAATAGGAAGAGTTGAAAGATCGTGACAATGAACAACATCAAATTTTTTTTCCTTAAACAATTTTAATATATCTCTATATCCTTTTTTCCACCACCAATGTAA
>Ga0272442_10011817_pt1 | contig 10619 bp, 7 predicted proteins | sample SSMForm2O_FD_200262 | JGI IMG/M metagenome (GOLD analysis project Ga0272442, IMG submission 200262) | Marine sediment archaeal communities from Little Sippewissett salt marsh, Falmouth, MA, United States - SSM-Form-2O | ecosystem: Environmental > Aquatic > Marine > Wetlands > Sediment ... | reverse complement strand
GGAGCCAAGATGCTCATCGATATGCTCATGGTCCTGCGAGACAAGACCACCGGCAACCTCACCCCGGAAGAGGAAGGCTACCTGGCCCAGACCTTGTCCGACCTCCAGCAGGGCTACGTCGTGCGCTCCCAGCAGGTCCAGGAAGCCACCCTCCGCAATGCCGGAATCGATCCGAACGCGGGCCGCTAGCCCGCCAAACGGCCCGTCGCCCTGCGGGCGACTAGGTCGTCGCGGCACAACCAGGCGTTTCTCAGGAGGCCGTCATGGCTACATACGTTGTCGTCGGAATGCAGTGGGGCGATGAGGGCAAGGGCAAAGTCGTCGACTACCTGACCCGATACGCCGACGTCGTGGTCCGCCACCAAGGCGGAAACAACGCCGGCCATACCGTCGTCGTTCAAGGAAAGCAGACCATCCTCCACCTCCTGCCAAGCGGCGTACTCCACTCCGACAAACGCTGCGTCATCGGCAACGGCACCGTCCTCGATCCGGCCGTCCTCATCGAGGAGATCGACGCAGTCACCGCCGCCGGCTACCAGTTGGCCGGCCGCCTCTTCATCTCCGAATGCGCCCACATCATCATGCCCTACCACAAGCTCCTCGACAAACAGCAGGAACAGTTCCGCGGAAAGAAGAAGCTCGGCACAACCGGCCGCGGCATCGGCCCCGCCTACGCCGACAAGGCCGACCGATTCGGAATCCGCCTGTGCGACCTGGTCGACACCGAGACCTTCAAGAGCAAGCTCGCCTCCGTGCTCGAATACAAGAACAGGCTCTTGCAGCAGGTCTTCGGCGAGCAACCGCTCGCCTACGAACCCATCTGCAAGCAATACCTCGACTATGCCGAGCGACTGCGTCCCTTTGCCGCCGACGCCGTCACCTTGGTGCACCAGGCCCTGGACGCCAACCAGCAGGTCGTGTGCGAGGGAGCACAGGGCTCCATGCTCGACATCGATCACGGCACCTTCCCCTACGTCACCAGTTCCACCACACTCGCCGCCGGCGCCTGCTCCGGAATAGGCCTCGGCCCCAAGGATGTACACGGCGTCATCGGCATCGTCAAGGCCTACACCACCCGCGTCGGCGAAGGCCCATTCCCCACCGAACTGCACGACCAAACCGGCGAAAGGCTGCGCGAAAAGGGCCAAGAGTACGGCGCCACCACCGGACGGCCCCGACGCTGCGGATGGCTCGACACCGTCCTGCTGCGACGCGCCGCACGCGTCAACGGCGCCACCCACCTCGTATTGACCAAGTCCGACGTCCTCGGCGCCTTGGACCCCATACGCATCTGCACACAGTATCGAATCGACGGCACCACCACCACCACCTTCCCGGCACGCGTCGCGTTGCTCGAACGCGTCCAGCCCGTCTATGAAGAAGTGCCCGGCTGGCAAGAAGACATATCGAACTGCACCTCGTGGGACCAACTCCCCGAAAACGCCCGCAGCTACTTCAAGCGGATCGAAGAGCTGGTGGGAGTGCCCGTGGCCATCGTCAGCGTCGGTCCAGGCCGCGAGCAAACCATCGACTACGTCGACCCCTTCCAGTAGCACGCCCAACCAAACCAGGGCCTAGCGGGCAAGACCCGGATCAAGGACGGGCGTACAAGGGAAGAGCCATGACGCCGCATCTGCCAGCCCTGGCATTCATACTCGCCCTCGCGGCCGCCTCCGGCGCCGAAGCCCAGACCCACCCCGCCCAGATCTTCTTCCAGGCACACCGAGGCGGCCTGCTCGAAGTGCCCGAGAACACCCTGGCCGCGTTGCGCCACGCCTGGGCCTGTCCCGGCGCCGTGCCCGAGATCGACCTCCGCACCACCAAGGACGGCGTCCTCATCTGCCTGCACGACGACACCCCCGCGCGTACCCTCGAGGTCCCCGAGGCCTTCCACGATACCGATATCGCCGAGATCTCCTTCGAGCAACTCCGTGAGTGGGACGCCGGTGTCAAGTTCGGCCCCCGGTACACCGGCGAGAGCGTGCCCCGCCTCGACGAAGTCTTCGAGATGATGAAGCAGGCCCCGCAGCGGCAGATCTACCTCGACCTCAAAGGCGTCGACCTCGATGACCTCGACGCCCTCATCAGGCGCTACGGCCTCCTCGAGAACGTCATCTTCGTCCACGGAAAGCAATCCACGTGCGTTGCGCTCAAGAAGCGCTTCGAGGGCGCGCGCACCATGACCTGGCTCAGCGGCATCCCCTTCCTCATCAAGCGCCGCTTCGAAGACATGGCCGAGACCGGCTTTCAAGGCATCGACCAGATCCAATTCCACCTCAAGACCAACAAGGCCGAAGGCGCCATCGAATACGTCTTCGACGAGGACTACCTGCGCTACGCTTTCCAGAAGACCAAGGCCGCCGGCGTCCAGCTTCAATTGAGGCCGTTCCGGTTCGACGCGGCCTCGTTGCGCCCACTGATCGAGATCGGCGTGCGCTGGTTCGTCGCCGACGAGCCCCGCCGCTTCTCGCAAGCACTCGCCGATGCCATCAAACCGGCCCGCCCCGCGGCGCCGAAAGAGGAGTCGTTTCATGGCCGCTAACGAAACCATCACCGAAAAAGACCGCGAACGCGCCAAGGGATGCCTCAACTGCCCCGTGTGCAAACGGGCCCGCGAAAAACAGCGCGGCGTCGCCTACTGGGTCGTCAAGCACGTCGAAGAGGGCCTGTGCCCCAACTGCAAGGCCTACAACAAGGTCTACGGCCGCAAGGCCCACGAGCCCCTACCTACCCAGCAGAAGTGACCGGCCCACGCCGCCGTAGCAGCAGGGGAAGAACGAGTGCCTTACACGAACGCGCTGTCGGCCTTGCTCGTCTTGCTGGTCGCGGGCGCCCAGGGCGGCCCCGCACTGGGCAGTGCCCCGCACGGCCCGGCCGTATATTTCCAGGCCCACCGCGGCGGTCTGCGAGAAGTCCCCGAGAACACCCTGGCCGCGTACACCTATGCATGGCAACTCGGCGGCATGCCCGAGATCGACATGCGCACCACCAAAGACGGCGTCATTGTATGCCTGCACGACGACTCGCTCGCGCGCACTACCGACGCCGATGACGCCATCAAGGACCTCCCGGTCGCGCAGTTGACCTATGAACAAGTGCGCAGCTGCGACAGCGGAGTGAAGTTTGGCCCCGTATTCAAAGGCGAGCGCGTTCCGGCGCTTCGGGAAGTCTACGCCGCCATGCAGGGCCATCCGGAACGCCAAGTCTACTTGGATTTCAAGGACGCGGACCTCGAGCAACTCGCTGATCTGATTGATGCGTTCGACGTCGAGAATCAGATCATCTTCTCCCACAACAACCAGGATAATTGCATTCGACTGCGAGATCTGTTGGGCTCGATTCGCACTATGCTCTGGATCGGCGGCGAACCAGAAGAGATCAAGGCGACCTTCGAACGGGTCGCCCGAACCGGCTTCGAGGGGCTCGATCAGGTCCAGTTGCACCTTCACGACGAGGGCCCCCCGGGACGCATCGAGTATGCTATCGACGCGGACTTCCTGAGAGGCGCTTTGGCGAAAACGGCCGCTGCCGGCGTCGACCTCGAGGTGCTTCCGTTTGCCTTTGACGCGCCTTCGCTTCGCGCGCTCCTGGATCTCGGCATCCGATGGTACGCCACCGACGAGCCCAGGCGCTTCACGCAATGTGTCCGCCAATGGCGGGACGCGGTCCCTTCCGGCTGATCAGGAGAGGAGCATGACGACTATGGCAGGACTGGTTCTGACGGCGTTCCTCTTGGGCGCGGGTGAAGTCAGCGATGCGCCGGCCCGCACGATTCACCTCTTCAACGGCAAGAATCTGGACGGCTGGTACACGTTCATCAGGGACCGCGGACGCGACACCGATCCCAAGGCCGTGTTTACCGTGCAAGACGGCATGATCCGCGTCTCAGGCGAGGAGTGGGGATGTATCACCACGCGCGCCCAATACCACGACTACCACCTCATCGTCGAGTTCAAGTGGGGCGACCAGACCCATGCGCCGCGCGAGGAGCGTGCGCGCGATTCTGGCCTCCTGGTCCACTCGACGGGGCAGGACGGCGCCTACGGCGGCGTCTGGATGCACGCCATCGAGTGCCAGATGATCGAAGGCGGCACGGGCGACTTCCTGGTCGTAGGCGACGGCACCGAAGGCTTCGCCCTGACCTGCCCGGTGGCGCGGGAGACGCAGGGCCGCTCGCACGTGTTCGATCCCACCGGTGAGCCGGTCACGATCCACGGGGGCCGCATCAACTGGTACGGGCGCGACCCGGACTGGCAGGACGTGAAGGGCTTTCGAGGCCGCCAGGACATCGAGAAGCCCGTCGGACAGTGGAACCGCCTCGAATGCATCGCCAAGGGGCAGGAAATCACCATCTTCCTGAATGGCGCCGTGGTCAATCGCGCCATCGACGTGCGCCCGCGCAAGGGACGCATCCAGGTCCAGTCCGAGGGCGCGGAAGTCCTCCTCAGGTGCATCGACCTTGTGCCCCTCCGCCCCAAGCCGGCGGCCAAGCCTTAGATCGCCCGGCTACCTGCCCGGCCCCGAGACTTACACGAGCGCGCCGTCCGCCGCCAGCGTCTGCCGGAGCCCCTCGACCTCGACCTCGCGCGGCGCCACGCCCGCCTGCACCGCCAACGCCGCCGCGGTCCCGGCCGCCTGCCCGATCGCCGAGCACGTGCCCATCACACGAAACGCGGCCATAGCCTCGTGCGTAGCCGAGATGCACCGCCCCGACACCAGCAGATTGTCGACCCCCTTCGCCGTCAGGCAGCGGTAGGGGATGTCGTGCCAATCGCCTTCCGGCGGATGCAGCGCATCCCGCGCAAACATGGTCGAGTCGTGTTCCGAGGCCCAGAACGGGCATTCGGCCTGCCCCGGGCACTCCTTGACGCACAGGTGCACGGGGTGGGTGAGCCCCAGCGGGCAGTGGATATCGACCCAATACGAGCTGCGCACCACCCCGTCCGTAAACTTGCGGCCCTGGTGCAGGTCGTCGCCCGTCAGCACGTAATCGCCAATCACCTGGCGGCTCTCGCGCACTCCGGCCTGCGGCGACGTCGCCCGCAAGTAGCAGCCCTCGAAGCCCGCTACCTCTTCGCGTAGAAACCGCACCAATTCCCATGCGTCGCGGCGGATCGAGACCTCCGCCTCGCTCAAGTCGCGCTCGTTCGTCGGATCCCCCGACCACCGCGTCATGTTGGGCGAAAAATGGTCGCGGCGCACCGTGTTCGTCGAAGCAAAGCCGGCATTGTAGAAATGCAACCGCCCCGCCCCCATCGCGTCGCGGACCTGCTCGACCGCCGCCGAACGCGCCTCGTCGGACAACGCCGGAACGCCCGCGAGGTGCATGAACGAACCCATCGACTGCACCCGCCCGTCGAACGGCCGACCCTGCCGCGTCGGCGCGCCCGCCCGAAACGCCACGTCCGCGTCCCCGGTCCCGTCCACGAACATCTGCCCCGCCACCGCCTGGCGGCCCGACTTGCTCTCGATGACGACCGCCGCGATGCGCCCGTCCTCGACCACCGCATCGGCCACCAGCGCGTGCAGAAAAAGCGCCACCCCGGCCTCGGACGCCATCACGTCGGCCACCCGCTTGAAGGTCTCCGCATCGAACCGGATGCCCCAGTCCTCGCAGGCCTCCTCCCACGAGGGCGCGCCCCCCAAGGCGTGCATCCGCTCGGTCATCTCTTTGAGCAGCCCTTCAACGACCGGCTGGCTGCTCCGCGAAGCCGTGTGCCCGAGTATGGGGGAGACCAGCCCCGCGGTCGCCAGCCCCCCGAGGAAACCGTAGCGTTCAATGAGGGCCACGCGCGCCCCGTGCCGCGCCGCCGCAATCGCCGCGGTCAGCCCGCCCGGACCGCCGCCCGCCACCACCACCTCCGCCTGCTCAACCACCTCCACTTCCCGTGCCGGTTCCTCGATGGTTCGCATGCCTCATGCATCCTTTCTCGCCGCCATTGTCGTGCCCAGCGCCGTTCTCATTGGGTGCCTATGGTAGGCGAAGCGGACCGGCCCGTCAACGCTCAACGAAATCATCGCTCCCGCAAAAGGACGCTCGCGCTCGTTGCGCTTTCGAGAGGCGTACCTGAGAATCTGGACCTCCGCCTGTGCCCTTGACGCCTGCGTCTGACCGCTCTATCATGCGAAGCCTCGGCTCAGTGTTCGGGAGGACGTGAAGGCATGAAGCGCGATCTCGCCGCCATGGCGAACAAGAGCTACGATGTGGTGGTCGTTGGCGGGGGCATCACGGGCGCGTGCGTCGCGCGCGACGCCGCGCTGCGCGGCCTGTCGGTGGCGTTGCTGGACAAGAACGATTTCGCCAGTGCGACGACCGCCGCGTCCTCGAAGCTGATCCACGGGGGACTGCGCTACTTGCAGAACCTCGAGATCGGCATCGTGCGCGAATCGCTGCGAGAGAGAAGGATCTGGTCAAACGTCGCCCCACACCTCGTCGACCCGATGACCTTCCTGATGCCTATCAGAACCGACACAGGCCTCAAGGACCGCTGGGTCAAGGCCATAGGCCTGACGCTCTACGACTGGCTGTCCTATGACCGAAACCGCATCGAGGACCCGGAGAAAGCCATCCCGGCACACAAGAAGCTCAGTAGGGAAGAGGTCCTGGCGCTCGAGCCGGGACTCGTCTCGGACGAGCTCCGCGGCGCCCAGATCTTCTACGACTACCAGATGTACTCGCCCGAACGCCTGGCCCTCGAGTGCATACTCTCAGCCGTCGAGCACGGCGCAGACGTGGCCAACTATGCCGAGGTCGTCGGCTTCACCAAGCAAGACGAGCGCGTAACGGGCGTCGAGCTTCGTGACCTCGCGCCCGCACTGGGCGCCTCCGATGAGGACGCGCCGCCCGGTGAGACGTGGAGGCTTGCCGGCCGCGTGGTGGTGAATGCGGCTGGGCCGTGGGCCGACCTGTTGATGACCGCCATCCACCGCAACCAACAGGACCACGTGGACCTGGCCGCTCCCCGCCTGATCCGCTCCAAGGGCATTCACCTCCTCACCCGCGGCCTCACCAAGTCACACGCCATCGCCGTGACCGAGGAGTCCACTCACTTCTTTATCCTGCCGTGGCGGGGGCATTCTCTGCTCGGAACCACCGACACCGTATACGAGGGCGACCCGGACAAGGTCCACGTGAGCGAGAAAGACATCGTGGACTTCCTGGCGGTGGTCAACAAGGGCTACCCAGGCGCGCAATTGCGGCGCTCGGACGTGCTGCATTTCTATGCCGGATTGCGGCCGATCATGGATACGACCTCCCCCGAGCCCAAAGGCGAGGAAGAGAGACCCGACCAGGCGCCGGCCGAAGGCGAGGAAGGCCCGAGCAAGTCCTATTGGGCCAGCCGGGGCGCCGAGGTGTACGACCACGAGGTGAAAGAGGGCATCAAGGGCGTGGTGACGGCCATCGGCGGGAAGTGGACCACCTCCAGGCACTTGGCCGAGCAGGTGGTCAACATGGTGGCCGGCAAGCTCGGCATCGAGGATGCGACCTGCCGTACCGTAGAGACCCCCACCTACGGCGGCAACGTCGGCCGCTTCGCGGAGTTCAGCAAAGAGATGCTCCAGAAATATCCCGACCTGCAACCCCAACTCGTCGAGCATCTGGCCAAGAACTACGGCACCCGGATCGCTGAAGTCACGGCACTCGGCCAGGAGAACCCCGATTGGCTGAAGCCCCTCTCACAACGCTTCCCGGACGTGTCCGCCCAGGTCGTGTACGCGGTGCGCAACGAGATGGCCCTCACCGTCGAGGATGTCCTCTTCAGGCGGACAGGGCTGGGCACCCTCGGCACCCCTGGCGACGACGTCATTGCCCGCGTGAGCGACCTCATGGCGCAGCAGCTGAATTGGGACGCCGCCGCGCGCGCTGCCCACGACGTGCGGGCCGTGGCCAAGTTCGTGTCATGGGCGCGCACCCTCGCCGTGGTCAACCCACATTCGTGGGGCGACCGCACCGGCGTGATTTGGCCCGATATTGAAGACAAGCTGCGCCGCGCCATCGGGCCGGTCAAAGCGGTGTTCACCGACGCGCCCATGGCGGGCGAGCGGCTCACGCGCCAGGCCCTCAAGGACGGCATGGAACAAATCATCGCCGTGGGCGGCGACGGCACCATCAACGAGGTCATCAACGGCTTCTTCGACAACGGACAACTGGTCAATCCCGAGGCGGTCGTGGCGGTGTTAACCAGCGGCACCGGCGCCGACTTCCGGCGCACCTTCGGCATGTGCGATGACCTCGACGAGCAGATCGACCGCCTCGCCGTCAGCGAGATCCGGCCGATCGACCTCGGCAAACTCACCTACACCCGCCACAACGGACGCGAGGCCCACCGCTACTTCAACAACATCGCCAGCTTCGGCCTCAGCGGGGCCACCGCACGCGCCGTCAACCGCCTTACCTTTGGCAAGAAGTTCGGCGGGCGATTCGCCTTTCAGTGGGGGATGCTCAAGGCCCTGCTCACCTATCGCAACCGGCCCGTCCGCATCCAGGTGGACGACCACTTCAACGACATACTCCACGTGAGCACGGCCGCGGTATGCAACGGACAGTTCTTCGGCAGCGGAATGCACATGGCCCCCAACGCACGCCCCGACGACGGCCTGTTCGACGTCGTCATCGTACACGACCTGGGCCCCATCGACCTCATACGCGGCATGAAGCCCCTGTATCGAGGCGAGCACCTCCACGATGACCACGTAACCGTCGTTCAAGGCAAACGCGTCGTCGCAAGACCCGCCGGCGGACCCGACGAAATCCTGCTCGACGTGGACGGCGAGGCCCCGGGAAGGCTCCCCGCTACCTTCGAGATCCTGCCGGAGGCCGTCTACTTCCGGAGCTGACGTGCCCGAATCGTGCGAGAAACACCCACGGCCTGTGAAGGAACAGAAGGCGGCCCCGTACCGCTTCTTCACGCGTCTCTGCACAAGCCTTCAGCGGAACGCGACGGCGGCTAGAAACGCCACTTCGGGATGATCTCGCCCTGGCCGGTGTCCGTCGGAGGACCGGGCTCGCGCTCGAGCGCCGCTTCGCGACGCTTCTTCCACTCCTGGTAGGCGGCTTTCATCTCCTTCAGTTCCGGATTCTCCAGGTCGAGCGCCTCGGCGTATATCGGGCTCGTCATCGCCAGCACGTCGCGTGCGCCGAAGCCCTTTGACGCCGGGCCAACCACGCGCACCCGGTATACGGCGTAGTTCTCCGGCGTGTGGTCGTAATCGAGCGCAAAGGTCTTCCCCTCGATTTGCTTCGAGATGAGCGGATAGCCGTTGAGCAGCACCTGGACGTCCTGGCCTTTGGCGTTCTCCACCACCACGTGGAAGCGCGTCGGCACGCCGTACGGGATGATCCCACCAAGTGAAACGTCCACGGTCCCGTCCTGCAGCACGTCCGCGCAAAAACGGATCCGTGGGCCCTTGAGCCCGGAGGACACGTAGGTGCGGCCGCGCCGCATGCCGTCCAGGATGCCGCGCACCGACTTCTCGGCGGCGTAGACGTAGGTCACGGGCTCGCCCATCGCCACCTTGGGACTGGCCGTGTGGCTACCGGCGATGACGGCCGCCTTGAGCCCGCGCACCAACTCGGAGTCGTAGAAAATCGCCGCCTGCCCGTTCGCCGAAAGAAGCGGACCATCCGCCTCAACCAACGGCGTCCGTGCGTACGCCGACGCCGCCGCAAAGGCGATGGAATGAATGTACTTCCCCTCGTGTCGCTCGGTCATGTCCTCGATTAGGCTCGTGGGCGACATCGGCGGCACCGCGTTCCATTCGCGGCACCACACCTCGACGCCATTGACGTACGAAAGCCCCCATTGCCACGGGGCCGTCGGAAAACACGGATGGGCTATCGCCCAAAATCCACCTTGCGCCTGGACCAGATCCACCAGGGCCTGCGCCTGCGTGATGCTCTTGACGAAACCGGGGAACGTGGCCGCGCCGTACACCAGCGAGACCCCACGTTCCTCATTCCCCCATTCCATGGCCGGGAGCAACACTACCGAGTCGGACGTGAACTCCGGGTCCTTGCAGGCCGCCATCGTGTTGCGGTCCGTGATGGCCAGAAAATCCAGCCCAGCCCTCTCGGCCCGGCGCACCAAACGGGCCACGCTCTCCTTGCCAACTCCGTACAGCGAGTGGGCGTGGAGTTCGCCCCGGCGCCAGCCTGCCGTGTCCTCGAAAACGCGCGCGTCAAACACAATGCGCTTGCGGCCCGGAATGCTCCGCGCGTCCGCCGGATCCGTGCCGCACGCCTTCTCGACACGGTCAATGGCAAAATCGCTGTCGCCGTCGAAGTCCAGCAGCAAGCGGTTGCCGCCGGCCCCCTCGACCAGGTTCACCAGAACATAGGCCGGCCCATCCCGCGTCACCCTCACGTCCTGCGCCTCGACCATTACCGGCACCCCGAGCACGTACACGTACACGTAGGCCCGGTACGCGCCCACAGGCACCGCCGCCGTCAACTTGCCCTCAGGCACTTCAAGCACCTCCCGGCGAGGCGCGTCCGTGCCCTGAAGCTCCACCTGCGCCGGCAGGTCCTGTCCCAGCACATCCGTTACGTCTATGACCACTTGCCCCTGGACCACGGCAGGGGAGGCCGAGGCCCCGTGCGCCGCCAGGATAGGCACGCC
>Ga0272442_10011816_pt1 | contig 10619 bp, 9 predicted proteins | sample SSMForm2O_FD_200262 | JGI IMG/M metagenome (GOLD analysis project Ga0272442, IMG submission 200262) | Marine sediment archaeal communities from Little Sippewissett salt marsh, Falmouth, MA, United States - SSM-Form-2O | ecosystem: Environmental > Aquatic > Marine > Wetlands > Sediment ... | reverse complement strand
TCGTGTGGAGCGTTTGCCCGACTCGAGGTGATCGTGTGGAGCGTTTGCCCGAGTTCTCGACTGCTCTGCGGAGAGGTTGCCCGACCCCGCTCGGGTCAATGCTCCGCGGAACGTCCAGAAACTCGGGCAACGCTCCACAGAGCAGTGCGAGGCCAGGCCAACGCTCCGCACAACGCGCACCGATCGGGCGAACGCTCCGCACGATGGCGCCTGAAGAGGCAAACGCTCCGCACGATCGCGCCTGAGCAGGCGAACGCTCCACGCAGCCGCCTGCGCTTATCCGACCCGTGCGGCCTGCCGAAACCCCCTAGGATCTGGCGCCGATGGCGGAGCACCCTTCCGACGACCTCCCGGTCGATCCCGACGTGCCGGCTCGGCCGTCGCGTCTGAACCATCCGCGACGCTGGGACATCGCACTGGCGATCGCGGCGGGCGGGGCGATCGGGGGGACGATGCGGCACGCGGTGAGTGTTCTGGTCCCCGACGGGGACGGCGGATTCCCATGGGGCACGTTCCTGGAGAACGTCAGCGGCGCCTTCGTACTTGCCGTGCTGGTGGTCTACCTCGTCGAGGTGTGGCCACCGAGCCGCTACGTGCGCCCGTTCCTGGCCACGGGGGTGCTCGGTGGGTACACGACCTTCTCGACGTTCATGAACGAGGCCCGCGAGCTCCTGCTGGACGGCAGCGTCGTGGTCGCGTTCGGCTACGTTGCGGCGACGCTGCTCTTCGGGTTGAGCGCCACACTCGTGGGGCTGAGACTCGGACGACGGGCCACGAGGGTCGGGTAGTGAGGCGGGCGATGTCGACACAGTCCGGCACGAGACGTCAGGAGGGCCACGCATGAAGCTCGAGGGACCGGCGACGAGGCTGACGATCTTCATCGGGGAGGCCGATCAGCACCACCACCGGCCGCTGTCGACCGAGATCGTCCACCGCGCCCACGCAGCGGGGCTCGCAGGGGCCACCGTGATGCGCGGGATCGAGGGATACGGTCGGTCGTCGCGCGTGCACACCTCGCGGATGATCAGCCTCAGCAGTGATCTCCCGGTCGCTGTCGTCGTGGTGGACTCGGCCGAGCGCATCGACGCGTTCCTTCCCGAGCTGGACGAGCTGATCACCGAGGGACTTGTGATCCGCGACGAGGTTCACGTGGTCAGCTACCGCGGCAGGGAGCCCGATGCGCCGTGACCGTCTGGTTGCTCATCCTCGCTGGTGCAGCGCTGGGCGCACCGGCGAGGTGGTTCGTGGACGGGGTCGTGCAAGCCCGCCACGACAGCGTCTTCCCCTGGGGCACGTTCACTGTGAACGTGCTCGGGTCCTTCGCCCTGGGTGTGCTGCTCGGGGCGAGTCTCGAGGGGGAGACACTGGTCAGGTTGGTCGCCCTGGTCGGGACAGGCTTCTGCGGGGCGTTCACCACGTTCTCGACGTTCTCCTACGAGTCGGTGGTTCTGGCGGAGGACGGCTCCTCGGGGATCGCCGCGGCGACCGTGCTGGGCAGCGTGGCGGCAGGGCTGGCAGCGGCATTTGCCGGCTGGGCGCTGTCCGGGGCGCTGGTCTGACCCCGACCAGTGCTGCGGCCTGCCCTGTGAGCGGGGTCGGCGCGCCGTCGCACCGCGTGCACCTGCTGGCCGGGGGGCGTCGAGGTGTCTGACAGCCCCCGGGTCGACGCCACCCTGTACGCGGGGCGGCTGCTGCTGCGCGCTGAGGCTGGTCTGTCGGCGCCGGTGGTCAACGTGGCCGGGCCGAAGCTGGGCACCGACCCGGTGGCTGTGGAGCACGCCCAGCGGCTGACCGTCTCGGTGGACGGCTCGTCCGTGCGGGTTCACGCCCCCCCACCGCCGGGGCGGGGCCGCGCACCGCAGCTGCTGGTTGACCTCTCCGTCCCACAGGGCACGCATGTGTGGGCAGATGCGGGGGAGGCGCAGGTGGTGGCAACCGGGCCGCTGGGCAGCCTGCGCGCGCACACCTCGTCCGGCAGTGTGTCAGCCGAGAAGGTCACCGGCCGCGTCGACGTGCGGACGGGACGCGGCCCGGTGACCATCCACGCCTGCGATGGCGGAGTCGTCGACGTCAGCGACTCCGTGATCATCATGCGCAGCAGCCGCGGCCCGCTGGAGATCCGCGGCCGCAGCGGCGACGTCCACGTCTGGTGGATCAACGCCCCGGCCACCGTCACGACCTCGACCGGCAACATTCGCCTCGGCTGGGCTCACGACCGCCCGGTGCACCTCGACGTCCGCACCGAGCTCGGCAGCCGCGTCGTCACCGTGCCCGACGACCCCACATCACCCGACACGCTCACCGCCGCCAGCGTCGTCGGCGACATCAAGGTCACCCCCGCCGAGCCCTGGCACGACAACCCCGCTCGAGGCCCGTGGGCCTTCGTGCACGACATCCGTGCGGCCGCCCGACGCTGGTACCCCCGCTGACGATGCTGTCCGGGACGCCCGGCAGGTTCGTTACGAGTGGGGACAGCCCGTCACCCCGCGGAGGCTTCGCCGGGGGTGCAGGTGGCGGGCACGTCGTTGCCGCTGATCCGAACTGCTACGGCGCCGATCGTCCTGCGCGCTTGGGTCGGGTCTGTCGCCACTGACGTCCTTCGCTGATGGTTCCCAGGGGCTGGCTGCCGGGGACATCCTCACATGATGACGAGGTTGCCCCTCGACTGTGGTTCCATGCCCACGGCCCTGGCGAGGATCAGGGAGCCAGCGGTAGACGTGTGATGGGGAGTGACCCGCGATGTCCGGCGACACCGAGCTCGACCAGTTGCGTGCAGAAGTCGCCGACCTGAGAGCTCAGGTGAGCTCGGAGCGGCAGGCCCGCTCGGCGCGGGCGCGCAGCACCATCTCGTGGATTCTGACCGTGATCGCTGCGATCGCGACGGTTCTTGCCCTGCTGGGGGTCTGGACCCTGCGCACGATGACCGAGACCGACCTCTTCGTCGACCGGGTCGGCTCGATCATCGAGCAGCCTGAAGTCGCGGCCGCGGTCGGGGATGCTGCTGCCGGCGAGCTCGTGGAAGCGCTCGAGCTCGAGGACCGGCTCAGAGACGAGCTGCCGGACGACCTCGGCATCGCGGCCGGCCCCATCACGACCGCAGCCGAGAACTACCTCGCTCAGGGCGCGACCGCCCTCATCCAGACCGACCAGTTCCAGGCAGCCTGGGATGCGGCGCTCGCCGCCGGGCACAGCGTGTCCATCGCCGTGCTGAGCGGGCAGGATCGCGGTGCCGTGCAGAACGAGGACGGCGTGATCGTCGTGAACCTCACGCCCGTGGTCAACGCTCTGGTGGCCGAGGGCAGCGGGTTTCTGTCGGACCTGCTCGGCCGCGAGATCACGGCTCCGACCCTGACGGGCGACGACATCGAAGCGGCTGTCGGAGCGCTTGAGGAGCAACTCGGGGTCGACCTTCCCAGTGACTTCGGCGAGGTCGTGCTGTTCGAGTCGGACGACCTCGCTGCGGCTCAGGCGGCCTTCGACTCCGCCCGGGCAGCGGTGTGGCTTGCGCCGATCGTCGCTCTCGTACTCATCGGGCTCGCCATCGCCGTGTCCACGAGGCGCGGGCGCACCTCCCTCGCGATCGTCGTCATCACGGCGGTGCTGCTGCTGGTCGTCGCCATTCTGCTGCAGCCGGTCGAATCGGCCGTCGTGAGCTCGGTCGCCGACGTGGGTCTGCAAGATGCAGTGGCCGCCGGTATCGGGACGGTGCTGGGGTCGCTTCGCACCGGAATCGTGCTGGTGGTGCTGCTGGGTGTGCTGGCCGCCGGCGGTCTCGTGCTCACCGGCTCGGGAGAGACAGCGCAGCGCAGCCGAGACATGGTTGGCCAGGCCCCGTCACTGGCCGCCCGTCATCGCGGATGGGCCCTCGTGGGAGGCGCGCTGGTCGCGCTGATCGTGCTCGCTGTGCTGCCGGGACGATCCTGGGGTGCGGTGCTCATCGTGCTGCTGCTGTACGCCGCCTACGCGCTCGTGGTCGTCGCGCTACGGGCGCCTCAGGCTGCCGACACCGAGACGGCAGGGGAGCCCTCAGCGGTGGGGAGTGCCGCAGTCGAGGACTGAGGCCCGCCTCAGCGGTGGAGGCCGTTGATGTCGCTCTGGGTGACGTCCTCAGGGTGCTTGCCCGCGATGATCATGGCCAGCACCTCGTCCTGCGTCACGTCCGCCTTGTTCACCGTGCCGACGAGCTTGCCCTGAAGCATCACGCTGATCCGGTCGGCGAGGTCGAACACGTCGTGGATGTCGTGGCTGATCAGGAAGATGCCAAGGCCCTCCTCGCGCAGCTGGCGGATGAGCTGACGCACCTCGTCGGTCTCCGCCGGGCCGAGCGCCGCGGTGGGCTCGTCCATGATGAGGATCTTCGCGTTGAAGTGGACGGCCCGTGCGATCGCCACCGACTGCCGCTGGCCACCTGACAGTGACTGCACAGGTGCGCGGAAGTTCTTGAAACGTGGGTTCAGGCGGCCCATGAGCTCGCGGGTCGTGGACTCCATCGCCGTGTCGTTGAGGGTGCCCAGCCTGGTGCGGAGCTCTCGACCCAGGAAGATGTTCGATGGAGCGTCGATGTTGTCGGCCAACGCCAGGGTTTGGTAGATCGTCTCGACGCCATACTCGCGCGCGTCCCGGGGGTTGCTGATGGAGGCAGGCTCGCCGTTGACGAAGATCTCGCCCGAGTCCGCCTTGTGGGCCCCCGACAGGGTCTTGATCAGGGTGGTCTTGCCCGCCCCGTTGCCGCCGACCAGGGCGACCACCTCGCCCGGGAAGAGGTCGATGCTGACGCCGTCGACGGCGTGCACACCGCCGAAGGCGACGCGGATGTCCCGCATGTCGACCAGGGGAGTCCGCTGCTCGGTCGCCGACTTGGCTGCTGTCGTCGTCATCGCTGCACCCTTCGCCGGTAGATGCTGTCCAAGGCCACGGCCACCACCAGCACGATCCCCAGTACGACGTCCTGCAGGGGGGCGTCGAGCCCGATCAGCACCATGCCGGACTGCAGGGACTGCGCCACCAGGGCGCCGAGCATGGCACCAGGGATGGTACCGATGCCACCAGCCAGAGACGTGCCGCCGATGACCGCGGCGGCGATCACGTACAACTCGAAAGTCACTCCCAGACCGCTGGTCGCTGCGTTCAGACGCGCCGTGGTCACGGCTGCTGCGATGGCCACCAGGATGCCCATGATCATGAACGTCTTCACGATCGTCCAGCGGGTTTTGATACCGCCCAGCTCGGCAGCCTCTGGGTTGCCGCCGATGGCGAAGACGTACCGGCCGAATCTGGTCCTCGTGGCCATGAACGTCATGACGATGCCGGCGACGATGAGGATCAGCACGGGGTTGGCCAGGCCCTGCGGGATGTCCAGCCCGCCTTCCGGATAGTCGATCCCGCGCGCCTCCGCGTACTCTCGAGCCAGCGGCTGCGGCAACGGGTAGCTGTTGATGACCCACGCTGCACCCAGCACCAGGGCCGAGCCGACGACACCGATCGCGACGTCGGCCCAGAGCGGCCGTGCGGCGAAGCCGTACTTGACCTTTCGTCGCCGACTACTGATGAGATACCCGATGAGTGCCGCGCAGGTGACACCCGCGATGATCCATGTGGCGGGACCACCGATGGTCCCGTCCCGGCCACCGCCGAGCCTCTGAAAGGTGTCGTCCATCGGCGCGATGGTGCGGCCGGAGGCCATGGCCCACGCCACTCCTCGCCAGACCAGCAGACCTCCTAGCGTGACGATGAACGCGGGTACTCCCACGTACGCCACGATCGCGCCTTGGAATGCGCCGATCGCCGCGCCCAGGGCGATGCCGGCCGCCAGCGCAATGAGCCAGGTGGCCGGATGGTCGAAGCCCAGCCACTGAGGAATCCACTCGCGCTGCAGGATGGCCATGGCCATACCGAGCGTGGCGAGCATCGACCCGACAGAGAGATCGATGTTGCGCGAGACGATGATGAGCACCATCCCCGTGGCCATGATCCCGATCACGGCCGTCTGGACGGAGAGGTTCCACAGGTTGCGCGGTGTGAGGAAGGTGCCGCCGGAGAGGATGTGGAACACGATCCAGATGGCGGCCAGCGCGACGAGCATCCCGAGTAGGCGCGGGTCGAGCTCGAGCCGTCGAATCAGGGAAGGCTTGTCGCCCTCTCCCGACCCGCTCGGGCTCGTGTCCGCCCCTGGCGTGGACTCGCCCATCGCTTGCGGCGTCGTCGGCTCAGCCATCGTTGCACTCCCTCTTTCACGCGGTTGGTGCGGCGCCCCGGGTCTCACCGGGACACCGCACCAACCAACTCATCGGACGACCGAGTGCAACCTCTACGGACAGGCAGGCACGGAGCCGGCCTCAACCCCGGCGCACACTTCTTCCTGCGTCACCGCGCCCGCGTCGATGGGCTCGTCCAGGTTCTCCTGGGTCACCGGTGTCGGCGCCAGGATGATCGACCACACGTCGATCTCACCAGGCGTGGTGAACGGCTCAGTGGTCGTGCTCGCCGGAGCCGAGGAACCGAGGTCGCTAGTCACCTCGATCTCGTCCAGCGCCGTGCCGTTGGCTAGGCGAACCGCGATCTCAGCGGCAGCCTCACCCAGCTCGAACGCGTTCTTCCACACGTCGACGGTCTGCTCGCCCAGTGCGACCTTGTTGAGGTTGGCCGCATCGCCGTCCTGACCGGAGACCGGGACGGAGCCGGCCAGGCCTTGCGCGTCGAGCGCGGCGATGACGCCCAGCGCCATGCCGTCGTTCGACGAGATGACCGCGTCGACCTCGTTGTTGTTCTGGGTCAGGAACTGCTCCATGTTGGTCTGGGCAACGGAGGTTTCCCAGTTGTCGGTGTAGGACTCTCCGACGTTCTTGATGGGGCATTCCGCGTCCGGGTTGTCCGTGGTCAACGGACCGGTGCACCCGGACAGCTCGAGCAGCTTCTCCTCCTGCCCACCGCGCAGGAAGTCAGCGTTCGCGTCGGCCTGGTTGCCCTTGATGAACACGTAGTTGCCCTCAGGCACCTCTTCGTAGATGTACTCGGCCTGAAGACGACCCACCTCGACGTTGTCGAAGGAGATGTAGAAGGCCTGGTCGGACTCGATGAGACGGTCATAGCCCACCACGGGGATCCCCTGGTCGGCAGCGCTCTCGACGGCCGGAATGATCGCCTGGCCGTCCTGGGCCAGGATGATGAGCGCATCCGCACCCTGAGAGATCAGGTTCTCCACGTCGGTGAGCTGCTGCTCAGCCGAGGAGCCTGCGTCGGTCGAGATGTACTCCGCGCCCAGCTCCTCGAGCTTGTCCTGGATTGCGGGCTCGTCGAACTTCGCCCAGCGGGGCTCGTTGAAGTTGTTCCACGAGACGCCGATGGTCAGGCCTTCACCTGAGAGTCCATCGCCGGCATCGCCGGCGGCCTCCGTGGCCTCCGTCGTCTCGTCGGGGGCCTCCTCGTCTCCGTCGTCCGAGCCGCAGGCGGCAAGGACAAGTGCTGCTGCCGGCAGTAGCGCCAAGTAGCGAAGCTTCGTCACCGCAGTTCCTTCCTTTGTGGCATGCCGATCTCGGTGACCGGCCGTCGCCAACGTAGACCTCCCGAGGCCCTGTGCCACGGGGACTTTGGTCGCTATTTGGTAACACTCTGGAAACATTGCCTCGCCGAAGACATCACGACCCCGCGGGTACAGGCCACGGTGGAGACCGGATCTAGCCTGTGAGTCGCGGCGTTGCCACGGGGCTGCGCCGACACGGGTGGAGGAGCAGGTGACCGGAGAACGGCCAGGGCGAGCGCTTCCTGCCGCCGTCGGGATCCTTGTCGGCTTCGCGGTCGGCTTCGGAGGCTTGTCACTGGCGTCATCGGCCTGGACCCAGGACGATGCCTGCACGCCGAACGAATCGCCCTGGTCGGTAGCTCGGCAGTGGAACGAGGCGACTCTCGACGCCATCCGGCGCGACGAGCCTGCGCCGACTGTTCACGCCCGCAATCTCTTCCATACATCCGTGGCCATGTGGGACGCGTGGGCCTCCTACGACGATGTCGCGCGCGGGTACCTCGTGAGGGAGAAGAACGACGCTGGTGACGTCCGCGCCGCGCGCGAGGAGGCCATCTCCTACGCGGCCTACCGTGTTCTGGAGTCCCGCTACGTGGACGCCGTCGGCGCATCGGACTCGATCCCTGAGTTCGACGCCCTGATGGAGGCGCTGTGCTACCCCGTCGATGTCGTCACGACTGTCGGTGACAGCCCAGCCGCGGTCGGCAACCGGATCGCCGAGCAGATCCTCGCGGCGTCCGTCGATGATGGTTCCAACGAGATGGCCGGGTACGCCGACCCGGACTACGCCCCGGTCAACGACCCGCTCGTGGTAGCTGCCCCCGGCACTGTCATGCGCGAACCCAATCGCTGGCAGCCGTTGCAGATCGAGGAGCCGGTGACCCAGAACGGCATCCCGGTTGCGGATGGCGTACAGGCCTTCATCGGCCCGCACTGGGGTCATGTCAGAGGCTTCGCATTGCCCCCGGGCGGTCGGGTCGGCCTCCCACTCGACCCGGGGCCCCCACCGATGCTGGGTGATTCGTCCACCGACGCCGAGTTCAAACGATCGGCGCTCGAGGTGATTCGTTACAGCGCCTCGCTCGACCCACGAGACGACACGCAGATCGACATCTCCCCCGGGGCACAGGGCAACAACGAGCTCGGCTCCTACGGTGGTACCGGGCATCGCATGAACCCGGCGACGGGCCAGGCCTATGCACCCAACGTGGTCAACCGAGCGGACTTCGCGCGCGTTGTCGCCGAGTTCTGGGCCGACGGCCCTGACTCGGAGACGCCACCCGGGCACTGGAACACCATCGCCAACGAGGTGTCTGACGAGCGTGGTCCTGATCTGCACATCGGCGGGGTCGGAGAGGCAGTCGACCGGCTGCAGTGGGACGTGTCGCTGTACTTCGTGCTGAACGGCGCGACGCACGACGCCGCCGTCGCCGCATGGGGCTCCAAGGGCTACTACGACTACGTTCGGCCGATCTCCATGATCCGCTACATGGGGGGGCTCGGGCAGTCCTCCCGCCCGGAGGGTCCGTCCTACGATCCGGACGGACTACCGCTCGAGCCCGACCTGGTCGAGGTCGTGACTGAGGACTCGGTGCGAGCCGGCGAGCGGCACGCGCACCTCTCCGAGCACGTCGGTGACGTGGCCGTGCTGTCGTGGCGGGGGCGGCCCGACGACGCACAAGGCGACGTCGGCGGAGTCGGATGGATCCTGGCGGTCGAGTGGGTCCCCTATCAGCTGCCGACGTTCGTCACACCCTCCTTCGCCGGATACGTCTCCGGTCACAGCACGTTCAGCCGGGCTGCGGCGCAGGTGCTCGCTCGCTTCACCGGTGACGAGTTCTTCCCCGCAGGCGTAGGCGAGTGGCGGATCGCCTCTGGATCGCTCGAGTTCGAGGCAGGCCCCGAGGACGACATCGTCCTCCAGTGGGCCACGTACGCCGACGCGGCGGACCAGGCAGGTCTCTCTCGCCTGTACGGGGGCATCCACGTGGCCGCGGACGACCTGCGGGGTCGCGTGATCGGAGACGAATGCGGCCGCGCGGCGTGGGAGAAGGCACGCCTCTACTACGGGGCGCCGGCATGACGGGCTCGATGGGGCGTCCATCGCGTTGGCTGGTGGGCGGGGTGGTGGCCGGCCTGGCGGCGGGCGCCGGCTCGTTCGTCCTGACACAGGGAGACGCGACGGCCATCTCGACCTCGACCGCCGACGAGGCGCCCACCGTCCCCCGCCTGGTCGAGGAGACGCGGACGTCAGGCATTCGGCACGTCTACGGGGGCGACTTCCAGTTCTTCGTCGGCGGTGGTGTGGCAGTGCTCGACTGCGACGACGACCAGAAGCCGGACCTTTTCGTCGCCGGTGGTGAGAATCCTGCCGGGCTCTTCCGCAACACGAGCGAGGTGGGTGGAGAGCTGACGTTCGTCCGGCAGGGCTCCGCGTCGAGCGAGCTGAGGGGAGTTGTCGGCGCCTACCCGCTGGACGTCGACTCAGATGGTCGGGTGGACCTGGCTGTGCTGCGTATGGGGGAGAACGTGCTTCTGCGGGGGCTGGGCCAGTGCGAGTTCGAACGGGCGAACGAGTCCTGGGGTCTCGACGGCGGCGACGCGTGGACCGCTGCCTTCAGTGCAACCTGGGAGGGCGAGTCGGCTCTGCCCACCCTCGCGTTCGGCAACTACCTCGCCCGAGTCGCAGACGAGCAGAACCGCCGGGACTGCGTCCCCAGCGAGCTCGTGCGCCCGGCGGACGGCGGCTACGGCGAGCCGCTGCCGCTGACACCGGCGTACTGCACCTTGTCCCTGCTGTTCAGCGACTGGAACGCCGCCGGTCGCGCCGACCTGCGCATGACCAACGACCGGCACTACTACCAGGACGGTTCCGACCAGCTGTGGAGCATCGAGGAGCGTCAGCCCCCGCGGTTGTACTCGGCGTCGGACGGCTGGGAGCCGCTCGTCATCTGGGGGATGGGCATCGCCCAGCGAGATGTGACCGGCGATGGCCTCCCGGAGGTGGCTCTCTCCAGCCAGGGAGACAACAAGCTGCAGACACTCACCGACGGGCCGACGCAGCCGACGTACGACGACATCGCTATTCGAGCGGGAACCA
>Ga0272442_10011815_pt1 | contig 10619 bp, 8 predicted proteins | sample SSMForm2O_FD_200262 | JGI IMG/M metagenome (GOLD analysis project Ga0272442, IMG submission 200262) | Marine sediment archaeal communities from Little Sippewissett salt marsh, Falmouth, MA, United States - SSM-Form-2O | ecosystem: Environmental > Aquatic > Marine > Wetlands > Sediment ... | reverse complement strand
CTGCAAAGGGCGGCTGACCTGCAAAGGGCAACTGATCCGGGTTGATTAATATTAATATGAAGCAGACACTACAGAGCTGCCGTTCAATTTTCTGGATTTTTATTTGTTGATGAAGAAAGTATAAACTCATATACTGTGGAGACTCCCTCTTTCAAGTATGATCAGGAAGCGCGGATTTTCAATTTCTTTTTACATTAAAGCGTGGTTCAGAGGACAGGCTCGTATTGAAAAAATTTATTATTGGATTTTTATTAGCTACCATCCTGATTAATTCAGTTGCCCTCAGTTTTTTTTTCGTAATCCATACACATTTCAATTACATCCAGCGCAGGGATAGCGAGATCCGGGATATTGAGCGGGAAATGCTCTTTGATCTGCAGAGCTTCAGCCTGCTGATACAGCCCTTCGAGGAACAGGCACGGGAATATAACGAGAAGGCCCTGTCGGATCTTTGCGCGGCCATTCTTGCCGAATCCGGAGACAATCCTCTCGCGATTTCCAATGACGCCTTGATAAAGATGGTCGAACCCTATGGAGTTATAGATGCATATCTGCTGGACAAATCCGGTACGATAATACGAAGCAGTTTCACAAAGGATATCGGTCTCAATCTGCTGGAGCTGGGACATGCTACTTTTAGCACTTTTGTCCGGGGAGTATACGGAACGGGGAATATCAGCACCCAAAGATTGTCGCTTTCAAATATGAGCGGGAAAAAAATGATCTATTCCTATTACAGTCCGGCTGGCTCAGACTGGCTGATAGAGACATCCGTCCGTTTCGAGGATTTTATCCGGACCCGGTATTCCGATGAGCTGTATGACCATCTCTTTCATGCCTTCTTTGATCAACTCTCACTCACTCACAATCAGTTGAAAAACTTTGATATTATCTACCAGACCTCGGTCAGTTCCCGCTCGTTTCTCTCGGGGGAGGAGGTAAGGGTCGGACCTGAAATCCTGGAGGTTCTGAACAAGGGAGAATCGTATATTTTTCGTAACGGGACTGTGCGCAGCATTTATATGAAGCGGAGGATGGAAAAAAAGGAATTCGACTTCGTACAGTTCCCCATCCTGTACCTCGAATATGATCTCAGCGCCCATTTTGTATTTCTTCTGAAATTTTACGTCATATCGGGAATCGGGATATTGTTGTTTCTGGTGATGCTTTCCATCATAGCTTACCGGCTCGTGGAAGCAAAACTGGTACGGCGGATCGAAGAACTCGCCGATGTACTGCAGAGTTCCGTTGACGAGGATTACAGCCGGCGTGTCGCATATTCATCGAGAATTCCCGAGCTGATGATGCTCGCCGATTCCGCGAATCTTCTGATAGAAAAGGTGAGGGACCGCGAGCTGAAGCTCCGTCTCACGCTGCAGGAAAGAGAGACCCTCCTGGAAGAGATAAATCATCGTGTGAAAAATAACCTGAACGTGGTAGTAAGTCTTCTCAATCTGCAGGACAATCAGATCACCACTATCGGGGAAGCGAAAAAGGCCCTGTTGAAGACAAAGAACCGTATTTATTCCATGGCCCTCACTCATGAAAAACTGTACCAGAGCGAAGATTTTACCAATGTGAAGATGAAGACTTATATTGAGAGCCTTGAGAACAATATAAAGACTTCCTTTGAAAAATCCGCCAATATCCGGACTGAGACTGCTGTCCAGGAGATCTTCCTCCCTATCAGCTACGCGATACCCTGCGGAATCATCATCAATGAACTACTGATGAATGCCTACACACATGCTTTTCCCGGAGACAATCGTGGAAGTATCGTGATTCGTCTGGAGAATGACGGGAATTCCGGTTATATCCTCACCATTGAAGACGACGGGATTGGTATGCCGGATGATTTTTCACTGCACTCCATCGATACACTCGGACTTATTCTTGTACAAACCCTCTCGGAACAGCTGGACGGCAGTCTGGAGGTCCTTTCAAAATCCGGGACGCAGTGCATAGTACATTTTTCTCTCGCAAGAAATTGATACAACGCGGAATGAAAAGATGATATTATCTTTTCAGACAATCAAGTGTGAGGACAAAAAATGATTACGAATTTTGATCATCTCATTTCCGGGGTCCAATCGGGGGTCCTGAGAAAAATCGCGGTCGCCGGGGCTGGAGACCCACATGTACTTCAGGCGGTAGTACTCGCGAAGGAGAAAGGAATTGCCGACGCGGTCCTGGTAGGGAACGGGCCGGCAATTGAAGAAGCCTTGAAGGAATGCGGGTCCCGGACCTGTGATTTTCATATTGAACATGTTGATGGAGTGCTGATGGATACCGCCCGGAGGACCGTGGAACTGGTCCTCGATGGAACTGCCGGGGCGATAATGAAAGGATTTATGGACACATCAATTCTTCTCAAAGCGGTACTGGAGCAGAAGGGCCTGCGTACGGAGAGGTTTATGGGGGTGCTCGGAATCATCGAGCCCCCGTCCTATGGAAAGCTTCTTTTTCTCACGGATGGAGGTTTTATCATCCGGCCGACCCTGGAACAGAAAATCGATCTCATCAAAAATGGTGCGGAGCTGGTGCGTAAACTGGGCCGTGAGATACCCAAGGTGGGGCTCGTGTGCGCTATCGAAAAGGTAAACGAAAAGATGCCGGATACGGTGGAAGCCGCCGAACTCGTAAAGATGAACCGCGCCGGCCTGCTGCCGGGATGTATAGTAGAGGGGCCCTTCGGCTTCGATAACGCGGTATCGGCGGAGGCGGCAGCCTGCAAGGGAGTTGAAGGGGAGGTCCCGGGGGATGCCGATATCCTCGTTTTCCCGGACATCGTGTCCGCCAATGCCGTCTACAAGGCCTTGGGATTTCTGGCCGGTGTGAGAACAGCCGGATACCTGGCGGGCGCGAGGGTCCCGATTATTGTCTCCTCCCGCGCGGACAGTGTCGACACAAAATTGAACTCTATCGCCATGGCGGCCCTCGCGGCTTCCTGAAACCGGGCGGGATATTACCCGTACGGGATATGGACCGGGCGGGGACTTCTTGTGATTGGGCTTGCCGGGCGGGATATGATATGGTATTATAGTTGCATACACAACGGTTGTACATGCAACTAAATTACAGGTAATTGAATCTTATCAGGAGGCGGACCATGCAGCATAACCATCATGCGCATTATCACGACCAGCATCACCATCGTTCATTGGGCAGAAAATTCGGCATTATAGCCCGGAATATTCAGATCATAGTTCGGGAAACACTGCGTGACAGCAGCATCGGCAGCGGCCAGTTCATGTTTCTGCACAGAATATTTCTGAATGACGGGATATCGCAGCAGGAGCTGAGCCGCATCCTGGATGTTGATAAGGCTACCTGCGCGAGGGCGGTATTCAAGCTTGCAAGGGCAGGCTATGTGCGGCGAAAACCGGATGGCGAGGACCACCGGCTCCACCATCTTCACCTCACGGATGAAGGGATAGAAATAATGCCCCGAATAAAGCGGACGATGCAGATGGTCACTGATATATGCGCCTCGGGATTATCAGGAGAGGAGCAGGATGAATTGCTGCGTCTTCTGGACATGGTAGTTCATTCTACCGCAACTGCAATAGATACAATCAGGAGGACAACATGAGCACAGACGGCGACAAATCCGTCCCCCGGGCCAAACTGACGGAAGGTCCCATTGGACCAATGCTGATCAAATTGACGATACCCATGATCTTCGGGATTCTCAGTATGGCCATCTACAACATCGTGGATACTTATTTTGTCGGACGTCTGGGAAAAGAACAACTGGCGGCGCTTGCCTTCACCTTTCCTGTTATCATGGTGGTCCAGAGTATTTCCCATGGTATCGGAATGGGCACCTCGGCGGTGGTTTCCCGCGCGCTGGGCGCCAGAGACAAGGAGTCTGTCCATCGTTATGCCACGGACAGCCTGGTGCTTGGATTGCTGATTGTGGGAATATGCGCGGTCGCCGGGCTGCTGACCATCGAACCCCTCTTCAGGCTCCTGGGGGCAGGTGAAGAAATAATTCCCTACATCAGAGAGTATATGAGTATCTGGTATCTGGGAGTAATCTTCGTGGTTGTCCCGATGATCGGGAACAATTCGATACGGGCAACAGGGGATACCAGGACTCCGGGGATAATTATGGTCATCGGGGCCCTGATCAACGCGATCTTTGATCCCCTGCTGATTTTCGGGCTGGGGCCCTTTCCCGCCCTGGGGATCAGGGGCGCCGCCGTGGCGACCTTGATCGGGCGTTCGTCTACATTCTTTGTGGCTATATATGTACTTGCGGTTCGGGAACGGCTTCTCTGCTTCACATTGCCCCGTCCGGCGGAGGTCCTCCGTTCCTGGAAGGACATCCTGCATATCGGTATCCCGAACGCGGCTACCAAAATGATCACTCCCCTGGGAGCGGGAGCCGTGACGAGAATCATCTCTGTCTACGGCCCTCTCGCCGTGGCGGGATATGGTGTGGCAACCCGGATCGAGTTTTTCGCCCTCACCGCGATAAACGCGCTCTCAAGCGTGATCGGTCCTTTTATCGGGCAGAATATCGGCGCGGGTTTGGGAGGAAGGGTGAAAACCGCGTTCAAAAAGAGTGAGCTGTACTCAGGTATCATCGGGACGGGTCTGTTTCTTTTTTTCCTGGTAACGGCACCCTGGGTCGCTCGCCTGTTCAACGAAGATATTCAGGTCTACAGCGTTACAACAAGGTATCTGCGGATTGTTTCCTGTATGTACGGGCTGCAGGGATTTTACTTTATCGTAGTCTCAGGGCTGAATGTGCTCAAAAAACCCCTCAAAGCCGCCTCCCTGAGCCTGATGCAGATGTTTATCCTGATAGTTCCCCTCAGCCTCCTCGGTTCCCGCTTTTTCGGTATCACGGGAGTGTTTGCCGGGATAGCGGTAAGCTACGCGGTGACCGGCCTGGCTTCCAGAAGTGTTTTACTGGGTGAACTGAAGCATTATACTGATGACAGGAGGCCAGTATGAAATACGCGGTACTTCACCTGTCCGGGATCTACAGGGAAACCGGAAGCATGGTCCATTCCCTTCTGTCGATGAAAAGGGAAAAACATTTCAGATTCGATCATTTTCTCATCCGGATTGAAAGGATCCTTTCATCAAAAAAAATTGACAGGATAGTGGTGATCTGCGGTCCGGATTTTCATCCCCTTCTCTGGGGCGGCGCCGAATCCGTTCGGGAGCAGCTCCTCAGGCTTGCCGAAGCGGGGAAGGAGACATGGTTTTACTCTGCTGACTACGGTCCTCTGCAGCTCTATCTTTCCTCCGCCTGCAGTATCCGGATGATACATCCCCTGGGGACCTTGTCCTTTCTGGGGCTTTCCCGCAGCTTTCTCTTTTTTAAAACCGCCGCCGATAATCTGCGGATAAAAACCACCGTTCTGAGGCGGGGAAAATATAAAAGCGCCGGCGACCGTTTTCGTACCGACAGGATCGATCCCCACAACAGGCAGCAGTATGAGCAGTATCTGAATGGTGTTGTCCGGGAGATGGGAGAAAAAATACTCAGCGGTCTGGATAAGCGGCAGAATGATCTGGATGATCTGGTGGAAGGGATGATCCTGCAGGCTGAGGAGGCGGAGCGGACCGGATGGGTGACTATGGTGAAAACCTCCGATCAGCTGCGCAGAGAATGGAAGCGGCAGAAATATAAATCCTCCAGTTTGAAGAAAACCGGGCGTTCGTACGGCCGGGGCAGAAAAAAAATTGCCGTCCTGGTATTCGAAGGGGCCATCATTGACGGAGAATCAAAACGCGACCCGATCCTGGGGCAGGCTGTCGGAGCGGGTTCGTTCGTGAAACATATACATAAATTGACCGATGATTCCTCCGTGAAGGGAGTTGTCTTCAGGGTAAATTCCGGCGGAGGCTCAGCCACGGCATCGGAGGATATTCTGAACGCCCTCGCGGAGCTGCAGGAGAAGAAGCCCCTGGCGGTTTCAATGTCCGAAGCGGCGGCCTCCGGCGGTTACTGGATCAGCTGCGGGGCCGAACGGATATTCGCGCATGCCTCGAGCCTGACCGGTTCCATCGGGGTCATCACCCTCAGCATTGTTGTACAGGATCTTCTTAAACGCCTCGGAATAAACGCGGACAGCCTTAAAACCGGCCCCCACGCGGATCTCGGTTCAGCCCTCAGACCGCTGACGGAAAAAGAAAAAAGGATGATCGACACATCAGTAGAACATCTGTACCGCCGTTTTATCGGCAGGGTGGCGGAAAGCCGCAGGATGGAAGCAGGTGATGTGGAAAAAGCGGCCGGAGGACGGGTATGGTCCGGTTCCGACGCGCTGCAGCACCGCCTGATCGATGAGATCGGGGGGCTGCAGAACGCTCTCGAGTACATGAAAGAAAGGCTGAACATGCCGAAGGCAAAAGTTGTATTCCATCCCCGTATCAGGCGTTCCCTGCTTCAGCGGGCGATAGCGCAATCTCCCGGAGACACCTTCGCTGAGGCTGTACTGAAAAGGTCCTTTCAGCGGACTTCCGTTCCCTTTTCTCCCCTGCTGCTGCTTTCCGAAAGTCATCTGTGGACCGGCGGTACTCATTTGTAGAAAAAAATGCTTCACACAGGCAGGTAGTACTCATTTGCAGAAAAAAACGCTTCACACAGGCCGGCGGTACTCAGCCGCAGATAAAAAGAGCTATGTAAGGACCAATTTTTTATAGCGGCGCGTTGATTAAAATCACCGGCTCAATTATGGTTCTCTTGTGCTTTTATTTGAAAGGAAACAAGCGGTCTTTCTGCTGCTCCTCTTTATCTTCAGCTCTTTCGGAGTACAGGCCCAGCAATGGGCCGTAAAAATCAGGCTTTCCGACAAAGCCGTTGTTTCCATGGTAACCATCTTCCCGGGTGAGGCCCTCTACTCAATGTACGGGCATACCGCCATCAGGGTCGACGATCCTGAGAATGATATCGATCTGCTTTACAACTACGGGCAGGCTTCGGTGCCCTTTGATTCAGGATTCGTTCCCCGATTCGTAAGCGGAGATCTCCCCTTTATTCTCGGAGTGATCGATTCGCTCAGGGCCTTTAAATTCTACATGAAATACGAAGACCGGAGCATCTATGAACAGGTACTCGATCTCTCCCGGGAGGAGAAACAGGCAGTGTTCAGTTATCTGGCGGAAAACGCCACCGAAGAAAACAGGACCTATATATACGATTTTTTCTTTGATAACTGTACAACCCGCGTAAGGGACCTGTTGTATGATGTGTTCGGCGTCGGCCTCATGATGCCCGAAAGCACCGCAGCCGGGAGTACCAGTTACCGTGAGGATATCTCTCCGTGTCTGATGGGCGTACCGTACGTGATGTTTGGAATAAACCTGATGCTCGGGAGGCTGACCGATACAGAGGTGCCGAAAGAGCGGTCCCTGTATCTGCCCCTTCAGCTGATGGACGCGGTGGAAGAGGCCCGGTTAATACGGGATGACGGCCCGGCGGCTTTTGTACAATCTTCCTACTACATATATACCCGGCAGCGTTCGGACCCGGCACCGTTTTTTCCCGGGCCGGGTGCGGTCCTGTGGCTGCTCTTTCTCGCGGGGCTGCTGCTGGCTGTATTTAACCGGCGCTTATCGGCGGCTGGCAGGATTTTTGATTTCAGTGTTTTTTTTCTCACCGGCGCTATCGGAGGCGCGGCTGCCCTGCTGTGGATTTTTTCCGGGTATGAGATGACTACCTGGAACCTCAATGTCTTCTGGGCCTGGCCGACCCATATCGCCGCGGCCTTCTTTTTTCTCCGAAAAAGACCCGGGGCTGAACACGGACCGGCTGTTTTTTTCCCCTATCTGGTCCTGAACACCGCGGTTTCCGGGTGCGTACTGATCATTTCACCCCTTCTCTTACAGAATTTGCCAGCCGCGGTTATACCTCTTATGCTTACAGTAATAATGCGGGGAGTGCTGAAAATAGTTTGTATAAAGAAGGCTAAATATGCACACAATGCTTGATAAAAAAATTGAATCGTTCCGCAGGGAAGCGGTCGAATTTCAACGGGGACTTACCGAACGGCCCGCGGTTCCGCCCAATATGGGAGGGACAGGAGAGGCTGAAAAGGCAGAGTTTCTGAAAGAATGGTTTCGTACAAGGGGTATCAGCCAAATCGAGCAGTTTGATGCTCCGGATGACCGGGTGACGGGAGGGACCAGACCAAACCTTATCGTTACCCTCCCCGGGAAAAATGCGAATAAAAACATCTGGATCATATCCCACATGGATATCGTACCGCCGGGTGAGCGATCGGCCTGGACACATGATCCCTACAGCCTGATAGAGGAAGGGGATATACTGTACGGCAGGGGGGTGGAGGACAATCAGCACGGAATTGTATCTTCCGCTCTCGCCCTCCTCGCGCTTCACGAACTCAAAATTACCCCTGCCTGCAATCTGAAACTGCTTTTCGCCGCGGACGAGGAGTCAGGTTCGGACCTGGGGGCGAAGTACCTTCTATCGAAGTATCCAGATCTGTTCGGACCGCGGGACGAATTCATCATTCCCGACCATGGATCTCCCGATGGAATGGATATACAGATCGCTGAAAAGAGCATATATGTACTCAAATTTACCACCGAGGGGAAACAATGCCACGCGGCAGACCCCCATAGCGGTAACAACGCATTCACCGCCGCTTCAGCACTCGTGGTAGCCCTGAGCAGCTTGTCCGACAGGTTCTCCTATATGAGTGATGAACGCTTCCTGCCTCCCTTTTCGACCTTTGTACCCACGAAGAAGGAGCAGAATGTAAACGCCACTAATGTTGTCCCGGGGGAGGACCGGTTTTTCATGGACTGCCGCCTGCTTCCGCAGCTTGATTTTGAGGAGGCCGCCGAGACGATAGATGAGATCAAGTCCATGGTGGAACGGGAGTACAACGTGAAGATCAACTGGGATATACACGCGTGTAAATCGTCTTCTCATACTCCGGATTCGGCGCCCGTCGTCACCAAGCTCCGGGAAGCGGTCCGAAAGGTCCGCGGAGGGGAAACAAGACTGGTCGGTATCGGCGGGGGGACTATCGCGGGTGATTTCCGGCAAATCGGACGGGAGGCTGTGGTCTGGTCCACCTGTCTCAATACCGCCCACATGCCGGATGAACACTGTTCGATCAGGGACCTCCTCGATGACGCCAGGGTGTTCTGTGTTTTTTCTCTGATGGAAAAATAGAATACCTGCGATGAGGAATACCGCTGCCGCCGACGATTGAACCGGCGGCCCGGGCGGGGCTTCCATGATGGTTTCATATTATAAAAAGAGAGGTGGATATATGCCCCTGGCCGATTATCTCACCCCGGACCGTACACTTCTTCTGCCGGCTGGAAACAGGGACGAAACGATAAACCTGCTCGTTGCCGCGCTCTGTATCGATGAAAAACACCTGACAAGGGAAAAAGTCTTCGAGCGGATCATGGAACGGGAACAGCTGCTGACATCCCGCCTCGAACAGGGGATCGCTCTGCCTCATGCCGTTTTCGAGGAGTGTGATACAAGCATGCTCGCGCTCGGTTTGAGTAAAGAGGGTATCGAATGGGACCCCACTACCGATGAACGTGTACATCTCGTCCTCCTCCTGGTCGGGGGAAGGGCGGAACACTTGCGTGTCCTCAGTGATATTTCGCTGCAGGTGAAACAGACCGGAATATCGGAACGTTTGATGACGGCCAGGAGTTCTTCCGAATTGTACTCCATTGTAACTGCCGAAGCGGATAAATTTGATATCCATGTCAGCGTAAAAAACCGGGAGATCTCAAGGCTCAGTCTCGAACAGGCCCTTTTTATGACCCGCCAGATGAAGGGATCCAGGCTGGTCGTGTACGCCGATGCCGTCGGGATTACACAAGAGCTGGAAACCATATTCCGGGACCCGCACGCGCTGGTTGTCACAGGGGGGGATATACGTGACGGTGTCCGGGGGATAAATGAAAAAAATATCATTCACATACCCTTCCGCAGCATAAACCGCTCCGCGTCAATACAGTTTACCCTTCTTTTTCTGCTCTCACAGGGACTCATCAGCCGGGACGAAGTGATCATCAACCTGCTGGGTATTCCCGGATCCGGCTATTTTGATACCATCAGGCTTTCGTATATTGAACATGAGCTGCGGATACCCGATATGATGAACGGGAAAGATACTCCGGCGTATAACCAGCATATCTTTACCCGTATTCTGCAGATAGCAAATGAACTGGCTGTTGAAGGCAGGGAAGGAAAGTCCATCGGGACCCTCTTTGTCTATGGCAACTACGATGAAATAAAAAACTACAGCCGTCAGATGATTATAAATCCCTTCGGCGGAGTGGCGGAGGAGGACCGGAATATACTCGACCCGAGTCTCGAAGAGACGGTAAAGGAATACGCGAAGATCGACGGGGCTTTCATTATAAGCGAAAACGGAACCATCATGTCAGCGGGAACCTATATCTCCGGAGTACCAGAGTCGGGGGAACTTCAATCAGGTCTCGGCGCGCGTCACGCGGCGGCGCTGGGCATCACTGCCGTAACCGGCGCATTTTCAGCAGCGCTCTCGGAATCAACCCGGAAAATTTCACTTTTTCAGGGGGGCAGAAGGATCATGGTGCTGTAGCGGATCCGAGCATTTCGGCAGCCTGGTATGAGC
>Ga0272442_10011814_pt1 | contig 10619 bp, 10 predicted proteins | sample SSMForm2O_FD_200262 | JGI IMG/M metagenome (GOLD analysis project Ga0272442, IMG submission 200262) | Marine sediment archaeal communities from Little Sippewissett salt marsh, Falmouth, MA, United States - SSM-Form-2O | ecosystem: Environmental > Aquatic > Marine > Wetlands > Sediment ... | reverse complement strand
ATCCACACCTTTCTTTACCATTTCTGCGCACACAGACAGAGAAGTATGTGTTGTATTGGGAAAACTGAACCCGCCTGTATCACAGACAATACCATTATACACATACATTGCCATATCTTTTGAAAGTCCAACATCCAGCATACCGACCATCCTGTACACTATCTCAGCGGTACTGCTGGCGCCTGAATCCACATAATTGAGGGTTCCGAATCCATCATTACTGGTATGATGGTCAACACTGAGAATAACGGCGCTGTCGGGAATGATACTCTGAACCCGGCCAATGCGATCCAGGTTTGAGGCGTCGAGAACAACAACGGTATCTGGTGTAAAATCGCACCCTTCATCAAAGGCAACAATTCGGTCAACACCTGGCAGAAAATCAAATTTCTTCGGAATTATATCATCAATGCAGATACAGCACTTTTTACCCAATTGCCTGACAATGGCAGCAAAAAGGAGTGTCGACGATATTGAATCACCGTCGGAATTGATATGACCTGTAATTAAAAAGTTGTCCTGTTCCTGTACAACGGATGCTATATCATGAAGTTCGTTTCTTTGCACTGCCATATCTTTTTGTTAGTATATACCCTTGTTCATTATTGTTCAGTCTGCCGTACCGTCTTCCGGCGTATGCAGCTTTCTGAAAATATCATTGATTTTCTCACTGTAATCAAGGCTCGTATCAAGATAAAAATTCAGTATCGGTGTATAACGTAAACGCACGGCTGTATTCAGTTCGCCCTGAATAAAAGAAGCGGCATTTTTAAGGATATCCATTGAGTCCTTTTTATCCTGTTCTGTCCCCAGGATACTCACATACACCCTGGCATTGCGCAGGTCCGGCGATATGTCAACCTCGGTAACCGTAACAAACCCGACCCGCGGATCTTTCATCTTTGTCCTGATAATATCGCTTATGGCACTCTGCAGAGTACCTGATACACGTTTTTGTCGTTGGCGTCCCATTGTAAAGCCCTACAGTACTTCTTTGACAGTATCGATTATTTCAAGGCGGTCGTCACGTTCAATCAATACGCATATCTTGTCAAGCACAGAATCTATCATCCTGCTGCTGTTGGACACAATTGATATGCCGATACATGCTCTCTGCCACTTTTCCTGAAATCCCACCTCTGCCACAGACACATTAAAACTGTTTTTTATCCGGGACACAAGGCTCTTAAGTACATACCGTTTTTCTTTCAATGAATGGCACGCAGGTATATGCAGCTCCACCTGCATGGATCCTATCAGCATATCCTAGAGCACCCTGGCCTTTTCTGTTATTGTATAGACCTCCAGCATGTCTCCTTCTTTCATATCATTGAAATTCTCGAATGTGAGCCCGCATTCATAACCGGCATTCACCTCTTTCACATCATCCTTGAACCGTTTCAATGAAGACAGCTTTCCGTCGTATATTTCTTCACCGTCCCGCCTTACTCGTACGAAACTGTTTCTCACTATTTTACCGGACAGCACATAGCACCCGGCAATGAGCCCTATCTTCGATGCCTTGAAAATGTTCCGTATTTCCACTTCGCCCATCTTCTCTTCTATCTTTTCCGGTTCGAGAAGTCCGGAAAGGGCCATTCTTATATCGTTAACCACGTCATATATTACTTCATACAGTCTAATGTCAATATGTTCAGCTTTTGCCAGATCCAGGGCCTTGCTGTTGGGCTGCACATGGAATCCAATAATAACAGCTTCCGATGCCTGGGCCAGCAAAACATCGGATTCATTAATAGCTCCCACAGCCTTATGTACAATAAGGACACTGGCCTGGTCTGTACTCATATCCATAAGGGAGTCGCTGAGAGCCTCAACTGAGCCGTCTACATCGCCTTTCAGGATAACCGCAAGCTCCTTGGTTGTTCCTTCGGCAATATTCCTCGAGATCTGATCCAGCGTAAGGCGCTTAACCTGACGGAACTCCTGTTCCCGTTTCAGCTGCTGCCGTTTCTGGCTGATATCCTTAGCCTCCTGTTCCGAATCAACAACAGTAAACACATCACCAGCCTGGGGCATGCCGGTAAAGCCCATTACCTGAACAGGTGTAGAAGGCCCTGCCTCATCAATCTTTCCGCCCTGGTCGTTGAGCATAGCACGTACTCTGCCGTTAAAAGCGCCGGCCACAAAAATATCACCGACATGCAGGGAACCTTTCTGCACCAGTATATTGCCGATAATTCCTTTCCCCTTATCCTTGCGCGATTCAACAATGACCGCCCTGGCTTTACCTTCAGGATTCGCTGTTAATTCCAGCATCTCCGCTTCCAGCAGAATGGCTTCCAAAAGGGTTTCCACGCCATCACCGGTCTTGGCTGACACCGGGACGCATTGCACTTTGCCGCCCCACTCTTCAACAAGGATATTATTTTCAGAAAGCTGCTTTTTGATACGGTCAGCATCGGCATCGGGCCGGTCCATTTTATTCACAGCAACAACGATGGGTACATTTGCTGCTCTTGAATGATTTATAGCCTCCCTGGTCTGGGGCATAATGCCGTCATCAGCAGCGACAATGAGCACAACCATATCTGTAACCTGGGCGCCGCGGGCCCGCATTGCAGTAAACGCCTCATGTCCGGGAGTATCAAGAAATGTTATCTTGCTTCCTTTAACCACCACTTCGTAGGCGCCGATATGCTGGGTAATACCGCCCGATTCCTTGGCAATAATATTGCTCCTCCGGATATAATCCAGAAGAGATGTCTTCCCATGGTCCACATGCCCCATAATTGTCACAACAGGCGCCCTCGGCTCCTGTTTTGACTCATCATCATCTTCTTCGATTATGGCCTGTTCTTCAGTATCCTCGCCATACTCGGTAAGGAATACAACATCAAAACCGAACTCATGAGTAAGCATGGTAATAACTTCCCTGTCAAGCCGCTGGTTAATAGTGACCATAAGCCCCAGAGACATACATGCTTTTATAACATCACTGGCATCGACATCCATAAGATTGGCCAGTTCCGCAACAGACACAAATTCAGTTACCTTTAATACATTTTCCTCAACAGCATCTTCATCATGGGCCTTTTCTTTTTTCCGCCTCTTCTTCTTGCTCGTATCGCTCATCCTGGCAAGAGTCTCTTTGATTGAGGCGCTTATCTCCTTCTCATCTATCTTGACCCTGGGGCCTTTCTTGCCTTTTTTACGCTTCTTGCGTTTCTTGCCTTTTCTATCGTCGTCACTGGTCTCTTTAGTTTCAATCTTCCTCGTCCGTTTCTTGGGACGCGGAGCCTCTTCTTCGGTCTTTTTCTTCCGTTTTTTCGGGTGGTGTTTTTCAGAAGCCTGTTCAGCCGCCTTTTTAACATCCTTTTTCAAAGACCGCTTCTGCTTTTCTGCAGGCTTATCCTTATCCGAATCTCCGGCATGGCCTGATTCAAATTCTTTAATGGCAGCAACTTCAGGTGTAACCGGCCTGGCTTTTTCCCTGGCCTGAGGTTTGGCATCTTCTTTCTTTTTTTCTGTACCGGCTTCAGGTTTCTCCTTGGGCTTCGGCGGCGCATCAGTGACTTTCAACGCCTCTTTTGTCTCTTTCTCCGCCCGTTTACGCGCCCGCTCCTTACCGGTTATGGAAACAGGTTCAAGATCGCCCTCTTTTGAACGCTCCAGAATCTCATTTATCTCTTCACGAACAGCTTCTCTGCGTTTCTCCTCTTCTTCTTTTTTGATCTCCATCCGTTTGCGGAAATCGGGTTCCCGTGTTTCAGTGCTTTCAGTTTTGTGAAAATGGCCATCCACAAGAGCATACATCTCTTCTGTGACAGGAGCCATATGGTTCCTGATCTTAAACCCCTGATCATGCAGAAACTCAATAAGAGCCTCATTAGATACACTGTACTCTTTCGCGACGCTGTATACTCTTTTTTTCTTAGCCAATGTTACCCTTTTTCTCTGTTTAATTGATCACTCATCGGGAAGCCCTGCCTACTCGTCGGTATCTTCCGGCTCTTCCTCGTAGTACGACTCAAGTATTTCGAACAACTTCTCAACTGTCTTCTGCCCGACACCCTTTATTTCAGAAATAACATCCTGGCCTGCATCGAGTACTTCTTCAGCATTTTCGTATCCGGCAAATGTGAGTTTTTCATACATGGTTTTTGTCAGTTCTGGAATATCTTCAAGCATCAGTTTTTCTTCCTGCTCCTGATCATGCTCCCATTCAGACTGTTTAACTGTAGTAATCTCATAGCCTGTAAGCCTTGATGCGAGCTGCCGGTTCTGACCGCCGCGCCCGATAGCCAGAGATATCTCATCATCGGACAGAATTGCCGTGGCAGTCTTTTCCTCCCGGTCAAGAATGATCTGCAGGGGCCGGGCCGGGCTCAGTGCGCGAGCGATAAAGATTTCCGGCTCTGCATTCCAGTTAATAACATCGATCTTTTCATTGTTCAGCTCTTTTACAACAGCCTGGATCCGTACGCCCTTCAATCCCACACACGCCCCTACTGCATCAATACGGTTGTCATTGGATGAAACCGCAACTTTTGCCCGCTCACCGGGAAACCGGGCAACATTTTTAATATCAATAATACCATCATAAATCTCGGGTACTTCAATTTCAAACAATCCCGTAAGAAGACGCGGGTCAGTCCTGGACACGATAACTTCGGGCCCTTTGTTGGTCCTTGTCACCTGTTTAATTACTGCTTTTATTGTATCACCCCGGTAATACCGTTCATTAGGTATGAGCTCCGATTTGGGGAGGTTCACTTCCATATTTTCCACACTGATAAGCACTTCTTCCCTGCTTACCTGACGGATGTCCCCGACAATGATCTCACCCACACGGTCCTTGAACTCTTCAAAAAGAATCTCTTTCTCAGCTTCCCGTATTTTCTGGGTAAGGGTCTGTTTCGCCGATGTTATCAGCCGCCTGCCGAATACAGACGGATCAATAATTTCCACAAACTCATCACCCAACTCAAGATCAGGCTCTGTTTTTGTGGCATCTGCCAGAGTGATCTGTGACACCGGGTCTTCAACCTCTTCGACAATGTCTTTGATCTGGTAAATCTCCACTTCACCCTTTTCCATATTCACGAAAATATCGAAATTCTCAATACTGCCGTATTTCCGTTTAATCATAGAAAGGAACATTGCCTCTAAAATATCACTGACCACTTCCTTGGAGATATTACGCTCCTTGGCGATCTGCGTGACGGCTTCAACAATATTTACATTCATCTACCTGTGTCCCTGTTATTACCACTTTATTACCCTTTTGGCGCGCACAATTTCAGAATAATGCACAGCCATTGTTTTTCCTTCGACCCGCAGCGAAACAGCCTGCTCGTCTGCATCGGCAACAGTACCTTCCACATCGGCCTTTTTATCCTGGCTGTCACGATACACCAGCGAAACCTTTCTGCCTTTGCTGCGCAGAAAATCACGCATAGTCTTAAGGGGCCTGTCAAGGCCCGGTGAAGACACTTCAACCCTGTAAGAGCCCGATGAGACCACATTAGCCTCCTCAAAATATCTGCAGATAGTCCTGTTGAGTCTGGTAAGATGATCTACAGTTATTCCGGCCGGTGTATCAACAAAGAACTGAAACACCTTTCCCGAAGGCCCTCCTTTTATTATAACATCAACAAGATCTGCCCCTGAATCTTCAACTATGGGAGCAACCTGCTTTTCGATACTGTCTGATACGTGTTCCACCTTGTACCCCATTAAAAAAAAGTGGGCATATGACCCACTTCGATGCATCAATATATAAAAAGTTTTCCTTTAATGCAAGGAAAATATACAGAAACAATAATCTTATTCAGAATTAGCCTTCACGCAGACTGTTCAGCATAAATAAAACTTCCTGCTTGAATTCATAGTCTGCGTAGGTATCCAGAACTCGCTCCAGCAACTGTTCCGCTTTTTCAGAGTCACCGGCAGACATATTACACCTGGCTGCGCTCTGCAGATAGAAAGGGGCTGAGAACACATCAGTAAAGTCTGCTCCCGCTTTCTCAAACATTGCTGCTGCTTCTTTGTATTTTCCCTGCATCTCAAGGCACTGTCCTATACCGGCATAGCTTGATGGGGCATATACTGGATCCGAAACCAGGTTTTTTGCGCACCGTTTAAAAAAGGTGATACTGTTTTCGAAATCCTGCATCTCATAATAGGAATTTGCCACAAAGAACGCAGCTTCGCCGGCAGCTCTGGTTCCCGAGTATTTATCAATAATACCGGGCATTTCCGTAACGACTCTGTTATAGTCGCCCTGATAATAAAACTGCTCGGCCACAGCCAGCTGACCGGCCGCGGAAAATTCCGCCCGGTTTTTGCTTCGCACTGCCAGAATCGCGATAACCAGCACTGCAACTACAACTGCTGCGCCTATATTGATCTGCTTTGTATGGGCTTGAAAAAATTTCTGAAACCGCAGGTACTTAGTTACCAGCGGATCTTCCCTGATCTCCTTCTTGCTTATTCTCTTTCTTGGCTGCAACATATAAATTACTCCATTAACAGTATGTTATTGTCTGTACTCACCGCCCAGCACTTCCTGCACAATACGAGCCACAGTGGTCTGTAAATCAGCAGGTTTGGTAAAAAACGGAAACCCGTGATCGTGCTGCTGCTGCAGAACCTCTGCTTCGTCTGCGTATCCTGTCATAAGAATGACCTTCTGCTCCGGGTTCCTTCTGCGCAGCTCATTAGCCAGCTCGAATCCTGACATAGTAGGCATGCGGATATCTGTTATAACCAGGTCTGGATGAAACCGTTCCCACTCGGACAATGCGTCTTCACCATTGAAAGCCATTCTTACAGAGTATCCCTGACGCTCAAGAAACCGTGCGTAAACGCGGGCTATGGTATCGACATCATCCACAACCAAAATCTTTTCATTCATCCTGAAACCCCCTCTTTTGAGATGTATGGTTTCTGACTACCGCAATATTTTCGTTTTCAGGCGTGCATTGTCAAGTACCATACCAAGCCTCTGGTCCGGACTCCATGCAGGGCCATTTCAAACTCAAAACTCTGTACCCCAGGTAGGAATTGAACCTACGACACCCGGTTTAGGAAACCGGTGCTCTATCCCCTGAGCTACTGGGGCAATAAAACCCGTCAAATAATGTATTAAACTCTATCACAAAAGGCAAGATTTTTTTCAATTTCTAATGAACTTAAATCATCTTGATTTACTGCTTATTGTTTCGTATACTTGATGATATGCAATATATTATATTCTCACCAAGGAGGATCCGATGAATACTGAAGCTGCAGAAAAAATATTCAACAAAATTGATTCCTATACTGACAGCGTAATAAGCCTTCAGAAACAGTTGACCGCTATTCCAGCCCTCAGCCCCGAGAACGGCGGTACCGGTGAAAAAGAAAAATCCGACACCATTAAACTGCTTCTCGAGGAGCTGGCATTCGATTCGATTGAAGAGATCGACGCACCCGATGGCCGCGTTCCATGCGGATACAGGCCCAGCCTGCTTGCCATAAAAAAAGGGAAAAACACAGACCAGACTATCTGGATCATGAGCCACATGGATGTTGTGCCTGCCGGCGACGCGGAAAAATGGGAAACCGATCCCTTTGAGGCTGTTGTAAAAGGCGATAAAATATTCGGGCGAGGCACCGAAGATGACCAGCAGGGATTTGTCTCTTCATTCCTTGCCGTGAAAGCTCTGGAAGAAGAGGGTATTGAGCCTGAACACAACATCGGTCTGGTTGTTGTCGCTGATGAAGAATCGGGATCGAAATTCGGAATCCAGTATGTCCTCAAAAAGCGCCGGGATCTATTCAAAGAAAACGACCTCATCATTATCCCCGATGCAGGGGACGACAAAGGAATTACCATTGAAGTCGCTGAAAAATCCATACTTTGGGTCAAATGCGAAACCCAGGGAAAACAGACCCATGGGTCCACACCGGAGAAAGGGTTGAATGCTCACAAGGCTGCAGCTCATTTTGTTGTAAAGATGGATGAATTATATACCGTATACAATAAAAATAACCCCTTGTACGACCCTCCCATATCCACCTTTGAACCAACGCAAAAAGAAAAAAATGTCGACAACGTCAATACCATCCCCGGGTCTGATGTAGTCTATTTCGACTGCAGGATCCTTCCTGACTACTCCATTGAGGAAGTTCAGAAGACTATACGCGGCTGGGCCGATAACATCGAGAAGGAATTTGGGGTCACTATAACACTGACCTACCCACAGCTGGAATCGGCTCCCCCTCCGACACCTGTTGACACACCGGCTGCCCTTGCTCTTAAATCAGCCCTCAAAGAGTTGAGAAATATCGACGCCTACACCATGGGCATCGGCGGCGGCACTGTAGCAGCCTATTTCCGCAGAGAGAATCTTCCGGCAGTGTGCTGGTGCACCCTGGAGGACACACTCCACGCACCCAATGAATTCTGCCTTATAAAAAATGTCCTCGATGATGCAAAAGTGTTCGCGCACATTGCAATGCAGACATGGTAGCTGAACACAGGTGACCGGCAACAGGAAAAACTGGCTCCGCCTGGCCACCGGCGGACTGGATATGGAGATTGTCAAAAAAAGGGCCGGACTGCTTCGGGCTGTCCGGTCCTTCTTTTATACTGAAGGTTTGATGGAAACAGACCCGCCCCTTGCAACGCCCTGGCCTACTCTTGACGCCAATATAGACTCAGTTTCCATTTCATCGTCCGATTCTGCACACAGGCCGTTAAAGCTGTTTCTGCACACTTCGCCTGAACACGCAATGAAAAAGATGCTTGCCGCAGGATGCGGAGACATCTATTTTCTGGGTAAAGTGTTCAGGGACCGAGAAATAACCAGCCAGCACAACATTGAGTTCACTATGGCAGAATGGTATGTACAGCACGCGACATACCGTGAAATCATGGATATGGCAGAAAGGCTCATTGTGTTCTGCGCAGAATCAGTGAACGGGTCCACAAATGTATGCTGGAACGGGACAGTCATTGACCTCTCTCCGCCGTGGGAACGCATATCAGTACGAGACCTGTTTCTGCGAAATGCGGGAATTGACCTTAATGATTCCATGGAGACAGAAGCTCTGCACAAAGCCGCAGGGGAAAACGGCATTATTCTAAGCGCTGACGACGACTGGGATACTGCCTTTAATAAAATTTTTCTGGAACGGATCGAACCTGCCCTCAATACAGCCCGCCCCTGTTTTGTAACAGACTATCCTTCACATACACCCCTCATGGCTGCAAAAAAAAAATCCGATCCCCGGTATGTTGAACGTACAGAACTCTTTATCGGGGGCCTCGAGCTTGCTAACGGATATACAGAACTCACTGACAGCCGGGAATTGCTTGAAAGGTTCAAATCCGAGGGTAAAATACGGCCCGGCCTGCCCATAGACCATGAATTGATCCAAGCACTGGAACACGGCATACCCCAATGCAGCGGCATAGCCCTGGGCATAGACCGGCTCCTCATGCTGCTTACAGACAAGCATGATATTGAAGAGGTGATCCTTTTCCCGGCTCACCAGATGCGTTTTTCCGGACTATAGCACTCTGTTCCAGGTTATTACTCCTTTCAGGGCTCTTTTCCGTGCGATACACCGCAGTAAATAAAAATCATACGTGAAAAAAAATGTAAAACTATTTCACTATTGGCTCGTCATATAAGTGTAATCATCAAGGAGACTGTATGACAGACACTGAACTCGTATTACGCTGCAGAAAAGGCGACTCACACGCCTTTACCATGCTTGTCCGGCAGTGGGAGCCGGCTATCTACAATTTTGCACTGAGGAATGTCGGCACAAAACACACTGCCGAAGATATCTGCCAGACCGTATTCCTGCGGGTTTACGAAAAAATCGGCACTCTGCGCAAGCCTGAAAAATTTAAACAATGGATATTTACCATTACCCACAATGCATGCAGAGATGAATTCAAGAGGCGGAAAAAACTGCGGCTGTCCTCTTCGCAGGCACATTCCGGCGGCGATGAAAACCCCGGTTCTTATCTGGACAATCTGCCCGGTGCCAGCCCCACACCTGAACAGGAATGCAACTCATCTATTATCCGGTCAGTGCTCTACCGGGCGCTTATGGAAATTCCCATTGAACAGCGGGCTGTTGTAGTAATGAAACAGTACCACAACCTGACATTTCCAGAGATAGCCCGAATAACAAAGATACCCGAGAATACAGTAAAATCACGGCTGTATTACGGACTGAAATCTATGAGAAAAATTTTAAAACAGGAAAACATTAACAGGGAGGCTTTGACACATGAAGTGTGAAAAATATAAAGAAGACCTCATCTCCCTGGTATACGGAGAGATTGACGCTGAAGCAAAGAAGAGGATTGAGGCTCATCTGGCCCGGTGCGGACAATGCCGCCAGGAACTGAAAGAGCTTCAGGATACATGTAAAACCCTGGAAACGTGGGAAGATGAACATCCGGAAATACAATATGTGTTTGTCAAAACCGAGCCGTTTATAAAAAAAGTGTGGAACGCCTTCTCTGATCTGGCATGGCCCAAAAAGGCAGCTTTGTCAGTATGCACAGCCCTCCTTGCAGTATTCTTCATCATGTCGGCTGCACATACAACTATTACCGGAGGTAATGGAGCGTTCCGTATTGCCCTGGGCGT
>Ga0272442_10011813_pt1 | contig 10619 bp, 7 predicted proteins | sample SSMForm2O_FD_200262 | JGI IMG/M metagenome (GOLD analysis project Ga0272442, IMG submission 200262) | Marine sediment archaeal communities from Little Sippewissett salt marsh, Falmouth, MA, United States - SSM-Form-2O | ecosystem: Environmental > Aquatic > Marine > Wetlands > Sediment ... | reverse complement strand
TTGTGATGCTGCCGGAGCAGCTGATACCCCTTCATATATTCGAGGAACGTTACAAACTGATGATCGGCGAATGCCTCGCGGATGACAAGGTGTTCGGCATCGTTTATTTCGATGGACAAAAGATGTGCAGCGCCGGCTGTAGCGCACGGGTTCAGGAAGTTCTCAAGAAATACCCGAACGGAAGGCTGGATATTGTTACCCGTGGAGAACGCCGGTTTATCGTCGGACAACTCGACGAGTCCAAACCTTATCTGCAGGCAACGGTCGACTATTTTGACGACGACCCCGAAAAGCCGGATGCCGACATGCAGAGGGATGCCCATCGCGGCATAATGCTTTTGAATCAAGTGGTTAGTCTGAAACCACACGAGAGTTCGCTCGACTTGACAGACAGTCCAGATTTCAAAAGCATTTCGTTTTTAGTGGCCGGCAGCGCCGGCTTCAACGCCCCTGAAAAACAGAAGTTTCTTGAAATGACATCGACCCGTAAACGTCTCCAGAAAAGCGTTGCCGCCCTGTCCAGAATAATTGACCGCATCCGGCTCACCGAGGAGATACAGAGCCTCATCGGCGGTAACGGCAGTCTGCCCGAATCGCTGAAGCAGCGGTTATCAGGGCTTTGATGCCATGACGGTTAATAGTCGATCCAGATGTCGGAAAGATGCTGCAGCTAGTCAAAACCACTGTGTCGGCAACTGCCGGGCTAACGGCCGACCGACAACGTAACCGTTTCAGATGGAGCCGACCGGCTCAGTGTCGGATTCTTTCTCACGACACAGAACCCGTGTGAAACACTCCCATTGATTGCAGTGGACAACGGCCGTTCCGGAACAATCCGATTGGTCCTCCCCCTTCGAAACAGCGCCCTCTTGCGCCTTGGCCCTGTTGGAACCGGTCTTGAAGATGTCTCTTTTAACGACTTTTTTCATCTCTTTCATCTTTTTCATTAAAATTTTTCTCCATTTATGGCCCTAACCCAAAGGCGCTGTGGTTTTTCGAAGCAAGATAGCGCTGTCAGTGCCCGCCGAGCAGTGCGAAGGCCGGCCATCGTCGACAGCCGTCAAGATCATCCATAATGGCTTTCGTCAACTTTTGTTGGACATTGGCGGTCATCTTTGCACACCCCGGTGCAGATTCCGGCGGCGGCCGACTCCGGATCAATCAACTTCCGGAGGCCTGGACATTGGAACCCAGGCGGGTTTCCATCCACCTTACCGACCAGGAAACAATCAGGATCAGCAGCAAATATTCCAAAACCAGAACGGTGTAGATTTCAAGCGGCCGATAGACCGTGACCGTCAGTTCATTGGCTTTGCGTGTCAGTTCCTGGAGCCCAACGACGGATACGAGCGAAGACATTTTGAGCATGTAGACAAACTGATTTCCTAAAGGCGGCAGGATCCGGCGAATTGCCTGGGGTAAAATCACGAAACGCATCTTGTGAATGTAGCCCAGCCCGATGGCATCGGCCGCCTCGATCTGTCCGCGCTCTATGGACTGAATGCCACCGCGAAAAATCTCGGCCTCAAACGCGCTGTCGCACAGCGCCAACGCCAGAACACCGGCGGTAAAAGGTTCAAGAGAGATCCCAAAAACAACCGGCAGACCGTAATAGATCCAGAGTATCATGACCAGGGTGGGCACGGATCGAAAAGTCTCGACGTAAACACGGTTGATCGCCCGCAGCATGCGGTTCGCAGCCAGGCCCGGAAGGGCGACCAACAATCCGAGGCAAATGGAGATGACGATCGAAACCGATGCCAAGCTTATGGTCAAGCGAAGACCCCCGAGAAGGAACATGAGGTTATCGGTCCCTCTCAGCGTGGTCGGAAGGACCTCGTACCACCCCCACTGATACTCTGTCCGGCTGCATCCGCCGATAATCAGCAGCCATAAGAACGCAACGCCGGTCAACGATGCGATCCGTCGGTCCATTCGGTCCCCATTTCCACCGTTTGTCTGACAGGCTGCTGAAAATCAAGTACCAGACCGTCACTCCAGCATCAGCCACTTTGTTTTAAGCCGATCGAAAAACCCCTCGTTTTCTTTGATAGTGATCCACTGATTCAGAAAATTCAACCACACGATGTCGTCCTGCTGAACGATAAACGCCAAGTCAGCGGGGCTGCGTGGCTCTTTCACCGGCACAACAGCCAGTCCCGCATGCGACTGAATCAGCCGCGACGCTTCCAGGTTGCTGGTCACCGAAACCTGAGCCCGCCCGGAGAGCACCTCCTGGTAATCGCGGGCCGGTGCTTCAATGGAGCGAAGTTTCGCATTGGGAAAGAACTGCTTGACCTGTTGTTCCTGCGATGTGCCGAGAGTAACGGCCACGGTCACATCCGGCTGGTTTATGTCTTCCCAATTCTTGAACCGTGACAAATTGGTTTTCAAGGTCACTGGAACGGTTTTCACCTGGTAGTAAGACCGGGTGAAACCGACGGTACGAATCCGGTTGACGGTAATCGATGCACTGGTGCTGATGTCGTACTTGTCAGCGACGATGCCGTTGATCAGTGTTTTCCAGTCGGTGGGCACGAACTGAATCTTGACCCCCATATCATCGGCAAGCGCGTTCATCACATCGATGTCGAATCCCTTGTAGCTGTTTGTGGCCGGGTCCCGGATGGACATGGGGTTCCAGTCGCCTGTGGTGCCGACCCGCAGTTGACCGGATTCGAGAATTTTGTGCAACCGCGACCGGCTCTGCGCGTCAGCACTGTCGACGACACCGGGGACGGTCAACAACATCACACATAAGCTTGTTATAAAAGGAAGAATTTTCATCAAAATATTCCTCTGGGCTGTAATCAATCCGGATAAAGTGAACCGCACGCCGTCCTGAGGGAGGATCGTTCGGAACACACCGGCCGTTAAATAATGAAACAAGTTAAAATCAGTTTGACCTTTGTCAACCGCAGGGGGGCCAAGGCTCGGCAGAGGGAATATTCGCCGGCAGAGTGGGAAATCGACCGCCGGTGACTTGACGCCACCCTCAGCGTTCCTTTATTAGTGTCCATTATTAGTGTCCATTCAGAAAAAGCGAATTTCTGTTCAGACCAAGGCCGCCGTGGTTTTACAACCGCGGCCCTTCATGTCTTTCCATTGATTTATCGAGATGCGACATGCCGGATAGGCACGTGAACCATAGCGAAACCAAACCACCCGGACGCAGTGCGCTCAAATGGCTGATGTTCATGGCTATCGGTCTTGTCGGCGCCAGCCTGATCGCCCTGCTTGTGGTAGGTGGGTATTTTTATCGACACCCTTCCAGGGTAAAGGACCTTGCGGCCGAACACCTTTCAAATCTGACCGGCGTAAAGGTCAGTGTCGGAGAACTGTTCTACAGTCTCAACCCGCTGCACCTCCGAGCGCGTGACATAGATGTGCGCCCGACGGACGGCAGGAATGGTTTCGAGCTGCAAGTCGGAACTATTGCGGTCGATGCCCGCGTAACCGGCCCATTCGGCCGCCGCACGCTCGTCGTCGAGCACTTGCGGGTAAAGGATTTCTCGGCGCTCGTGAAAACGGACGCCCGGCTGCCGACGGCACTGTCAGAAGCTGCAAGCCCTTCATTCGCGGGTCAACTGGTCCGACAGGTGATTGGTTTTTTTCTGATATCCGATATCGCCTGGTCCTCCCTGGAGGCCGATAACGGCCGGCTCACCATCACCGGTGACGCGACGCAATTGGTGCTCGATGGGCTTCGACTGGAATCGGACGCGGCCGACAGAATCAATGCTCGCGGCCGGATGCTGGAATCGCGAATCGGAGCGGACACGCACGTGGCGGTTGCCGACTACCGAATCCATCTCGAGCCGACCGCTCGCACGGAAACCGGCTCAATTAACGGAGAGGTCGTACTTTCCGGCGGCCGGATTTCCGGATCTCAATTTAGCGCTGACGACATCACGGCTGCGATACGACTGGTATACCGACCGGACCGCAATGAAATCACCCTGCCGGAAATGAATTTAGTCGGTCACCTCTCGCCCCCCCTGATAGCGACGGTCGGCGTACGTCCGACCAAGCGGTTGTCGCTTGAAGGCCGGGGCGTTTATCGTATGGCAGAAAAGGTGCTCGACCTGGCCGGGTGGTCCCTCGAGGCCGCCGGCCTTTTAGAAGCTTCCGGTGCGGCCCGGTTCGAGGTCGCCACCCCTTACCGGCTGCAGCTCAGCCTAACGGAGGGACAACTCGATGCCGCTCAGTTAAGCGCTTTTTACACCGGCCTAGCCGGCGCCCGGCCGTTGCCTCTGGTGGTCTCCGGTGCCATCGGCCTCAAGGGAAGCGTTGACGGCCCGCTGACCGGAAAGGGGTCCGAATGGCAGGGAAACCTTCAGGTCATGTTTCAGGGTGTTCCGGTTGCATATCACGACACCGGCAACCGCCTGCGGGCGGTTTTGTCCGGAAGCGTGCAGGCCAACGGTTATTTCACAGACCCCCAAGTCCAGTTGAACCTGGAAGCAAATGATATGGCGATCACCACCAAGTACGGGGGGTTGACGGAATTCCGGCCGCTCATGAGCGCCTCCGGGCATTTTCCCGTGTTGGACATCAGCCTGCACACCCGCAGTCCGGGCGCCCGGCTGACCGTCGGGTCGCGGCGCCTGACGCAGGTCAGAGTCGAACTGGATCGGGGACGGATTAATCTGCAAACCGGGGAAATATCACTGCCCCGTATCGCCCTGTCCAGCTCAACGCTGGCAAACCTCGCAGGATCGTTTGCCCGAACCGGAGAGCGCACGCTTCTGAGACTTCATGGTCGCAACAGCGCCCTTCTGCGAGCGGCCGCTGCCTGGGATTTTCTACCGGCCGACTGGCGCTTCAACGCACAAGACACTCTCGACCTGGCTCTGGATTGGCAGACCGGTGTCGACGGTACACTGGATTGCCGGATGGGTTTGACGGACTTTGAATTCAGCAACCCGGGGGAGAGCCGTTTTGCCGAAAAACTGGCCGTTGCGGTTGAAACCAAAACCCGCTTCGGCCCTGAGGCGGGCACCGTTCAATCGGATGTTCGATTGACGGCGACCGCCGGAGAGATTCTCTGGGGAAAATATTACCTCAACCTCGGCGTCATGCCCTTCAGTGCCTCGGGGCGTTTGAAATTAATGACCGATCAGGGTCTTTTGGCCGTCGATCGTCTGGAAACCTCCCTCAAAAACCTGATTGCCCTGACGGTTTCCGGCTCGGTGCGATCGGAGGCTGAGGACCTGAACCTGGATATACGCCTCAATGTGCCCGCAGTAAAAGCACAGTCGTTGTACCGGCATCTGATCGCCGAACCTCATAAGTACGACCAGCCTAACCTGAGCAATGTCCAGGTCGACGGCCTGATCGGGGGCGAAGTCGCCTTATACGGCGGCCTGCAATCGATGCGCGCCAAAGGGCGCGCTTACTGGCAGCAGGGTCATGTCAGCAGCAACAACGGAACCCTCGCACTTTCGGGTGTCGACCTGGAACTGCCTTTCTGGTATCAGTCGATACCGCAAGCTGCGCCTTCGTCCACCCTTACCGGACACCTGACGGTGGAAAAAATGCAGCTTCCCTATCTGAGTGAACAGCCGCTGGCTCTGAATTTCGACGTCGGCCCCAATCGGCTGGTGCTCCGGCAGCCTCCCGCACTGCACCTTTTTTCCGGCCGGATCGACATCGGCCCAGTGGTCCTCACCAACTTGTTTCACGAACACGCCAAGCTCGAAACACAGCTTACCGCAACCGGGATCGAAATCGACAACTTGTTGAAAGGGATCTGGTCCCAACCTACTGGAGGAATCCTGGCCGGTCGGCTTGAATCGGTCCGATTGGAAGACAACCGGCTCACCAGCCGGGGAACGGTGACCATCGATATTTTCGACGGCAGTATCGACATCATCGATCCTGGCGTTTCCGGGCCGCTGACTTCCATACCGGTGTTTTTTTTCAACAGCCGTATCAACGACCTCGGCCTGGAAAAAATGACGGCGGGCACCGCCTTTGGAAAAATCCAGGGCATCCTGCGGGGAAGCGCGACTGACGTGGAAATCGTCAGCGGTCAGCCGCAAAAATTCGGAGCACGGCTGGAAACGGTTTCAAAGAAAGGCGTACAGCAGAAAATCAACGTCCGGGCCGTGGAAAGCATCGCCAGTCTCGGCGGGGGGGGGAGTCCGTTCATGGGACTGGCTGGATCGTTCGCGAGGTTCTTCAGGGACTTCCCCTACTGGAAAATCGGAATTGCCGCATCACTTGAAAACGACGTTTTCAGGGTTAACGGAACCATAAAGGAAGACGGTAAGGAATATCTGGTCAAAAAGAGTGGTTTTTCCGGAGTTGATGTAGTAAATTTGAATCCAAACAACCGGATCAGTTTCAAAGACATGGTGAAACGGATTAAACGCATATCGGGGGCAGGCGGCGGCCCGGTGATTCGCTAACAAAAGGAGGTGTTCATGAGATCGTCCAACCGGGTTTTTCGGGTGGTGTTTTTTTGCGGCATTCTTCTGATCGGTGCCTGTGTAACAATCAACATCTATTTTCCGGCCGAAAAAGTGGAATCAGTGGCCGGTGAAATCGTGGAAGATATTCGTGGACCGCAACCGGAGACACCACCGGTGCCCGAAAAAGAGCAGCAAGGATACCACGGGGATCGATCCCTTTTTGCGTTTCTGGTTTCTACCGCCTGGGCCGAGGAGATCACAACCGTCTCGAACCCCGCCATCCGGGAGCTTAAAACCCGGATGAAAAACCGTTACCCGCAGCTCAAACCCTGGTTCGCCAGCGGGGTTCTCAAAGAGGGCGGGGACGGCTATGTGGTCATTGCCCAAACAGACAGCCTGAGCGTGCGGGATAAAGGCACGGTCCGAAACCTGGTGAGCGCCGAAAATAATGACCGCAAGAGCCTCTATCTGGAAGTGGCCAAGGCACTCAACATCGATGCCGGCCAGGTCGACCGGGTGGCCGGAATCTTTGCCAAAGAGTGGCAGAAGTCTGTGCAATAGAGATTGCTAACCCTGAGGGTTCACGAAAAAATAAGTTCGCAGTTTTGGGTGTCGAGGCGCCCGGCCGGTAAGGCGCGAAAACTCGGCATATCTGGATACTCCGAGTTTTCGCACCAGCAGCCGGACGGGGTGCATCGGCGTCCCAAATGAGACGTTATTTTTGAGTGGGCCCTAAGGAACCAGCCAGACGGCGCCTTTCGAGATTTTGTTCAACACCGTGTTTGTGACACTGCCCGTAAAAAAACTCTTGTTGACACCGCTACGCCCCATCACGACCGTGTCGTAACTCCCGGTTTGAACTTCTTTCAGAATGGCTGCACCTATATTGGCAAGACCGGTTACCGTCCTGGTTTGAATACGATCTTCCCCGAGGTCGAATTCATTGAGCTTTTTGAGGGCGATGGTATAGAAGTTATCGATGCAGGCCTTGTCGCCCTTTCGAATCAAGTCTTCGAGCGTTTCGGCTTGGGTCGCTTCGAAATCGACTTCACAGTAGTCCTTGAGCTTGGGCCTGACGTGAAGAAATGTCAGGCTGATGCCGACGGCATCGCTTAAGGCAAACGCAAGGTGGTCGATCGCGCGCAGGCTGTATTCGGACCCGTCGACAGCCACCAGAAACTTGGCCGGGGCAACATCGCCACCGATAATCCAGACCGGAATAATGTTTGAATTCTGAGTGATGTTGGATGAAACGCTTCCCATGAAAAGTTCCTGCACGCTTGAAATCCCGCGCCGTCCGATGACCAGAGCATCGAATCGGCCGGCTTGCGCATACTCGATGATGTCCTTGCCGATATCGAGGTTCCGGGGCTTGGTCACGGTCTGAATGCGGGATTCGTCGACTCCTTCTTGGAGCATCAGCAGCCTGAAATTATCGAGCAGCTTCTGGGATTTTATCGCGTTTCTCTCCATCACCGCTTTCAACTCCCTTTGGGATTTTGCGTTTTTTTTAGCCTCATCAACCAGGAATTGCGACACCATGGGCTGGGCATTGAAGAGAACGTAGTTTAAGCTTTCCAGACGGGAAGACAGCCGTGTAACGTAGCGTACCGCATTTTTTGAATGCAAGGAATCGTCGACAGCGATCATTATTTTTTTTATCATGCGCATCATCCTTTTGAGTTGCCTGCATTAATTGATTTCGATCTTAAAAAATTTAAGAAGGAAGATAAGCCGATTTTTGAAAAATTCAACCGCTCGACAGGTCTTGGTGCAGACTGGAAACGGATTGCCCCCGAGAGGCATAGTGACTGCACTGAAGGCGTTGCGGCTGATTCCGTGAGATCGAGTCAATTTGAATCACAGCCAGATCGCAAGAATAGAAATGACATCCGAACGAACGGGAAACCATTTTCTCCAGATCTAAAACCTTTAAGATAAAGTGTTGGGCAAGGCCAGAGAGAGAAGGCTGTATTGTAATGCGCCGGTGACCGATAACGCAGTCCAAGACCTTTATCTTTAAGCCTTTAGTTTTGAAAGGGTCTTTTATGAGCCTGACCAGCCGCATCCTTCTGGCCGCCGCAATCCTGCTACTGGACCTGGTGTTTTTTTTCCTTCCGCTGACGGCCGTTTTTTTGGCGTACATCATCATTTTCAACCCGTCGTGGTTCCGAGAATTCATTAACCATCTCGACCCGGCGGAAAAAACTTAGTGCTTCGATTCGCAAATACGATACCACATGGAAGCCACAACTGCGGGAATACACGTCCACCCCCTTAATTTGAAGACGGGACTGGTTACCCCGGGCTTAGAACCCTTTGGCGGCGAGTTTCAGCCGCCTTTCGCAACCGCTTATCCGGGCAGAGACGCCCACCTTATTTTCGTATTAAATTTCTGCCGCTTTTTTAGGGGTGCTTGCAAAATCGTTTGAAAAACTTTAGACTGCCGCATTCCGCTGAAAAGTCTTTTGGACATCCACAGGATACACTCTTTGGTTTCCAAACCATAATTACACCATAACCCATTCAGAACAAGTATCGCATGTATCGGCAACTATTTGGTTTTAAGAAAAATCCGTTCAAACAACCCACCGACCATGAACGTCTTTTTTTAGGGCGTCACCATGAGGAAGCCCTCGCCCATCTGACGTATGCCGTCATGGAATGTGAAGGCTTCAGTGTGGTTACCGGCGAAAGCGGGGTCGGAAAAACAACGGTCTGCCGGTCATTTTTGGAGCGGCTGGACCAGGAAGTCGTTGCGGCTTACATCGCGGCCATGACCGGTCTCGGCCCGTTACAGTTGCTGAAAGCGATCAACGCCGAATTCAAGGCCCGCTCTGATGTCGGCACGATAAAGGACCTGACGGATGCCCTCAATGCTTTTTTGATCCAAAAAAAGCTGGAAGGCAGGAAAGTGGCCTTGTTTATCGATGACGCCCAGTTGCTCTCGACTGCGGCGCTGGAACAGGTCCGCCTGTTGTCGAACCTGGAGACGACCCGTGACAAACTGCTGCAGATCGTACTGATCGGCCGTCCGGCGCTTTCCAAGATGCTCGGAGCACCGTCTCTGCGGCAGATCGGACAACGGGTTTCGGTCAACTACTTTATCAGCCCCCTTGATTACGAAGAAACGGTCGCCTATATCCAGCACCGCATTTCGATATCATCGACAGGACCGCCCGTAAGATTCGACCAGGCGGCCATCCGACCGGTCTATAAATTCACCAAAGGAATTCCACGTAAAATCAACATCGCCTGCGACCGCATTCTGACGACGGCTTATAAGTACAGGGAAAGAACTGTTACCAAAAAGACGGTCAAAGACGTCCTGCGGCAATGGCACAAAGGACCGGATCCGGCCCTGTACTATTTATTCCGGCAAAAATTGCCGGCGATCGCCATCGCGGGAGTCCTGATGCTGGCGGCTGTCGCATCTTCGATGTATTTATTTGGCGGCAAGAAAACGGAGTCACCGACAGTTGCAATAGGACCTAAAACCGACAGACCCGCCCCCCTCATGCCGTCACAACCGCCCTCCGCACCGGCTCAGGCCGAATCGGTCGCAACGACAGCCCCCCCGGAGAAAATGCGGCCCGCAGAACCGGCGCAGAAAAAAAGCGTGGCGGCGGTAGACCAACCGGTCCCCCTAAAGCCGTCACAACCGCCCTCCGCATCGGCTCAGGCCGAAACGGTCGCAACAACACCCCCGCCAGAAAAGATGCGGCCCGCAGAACCGGCGCAGAAGAAAAGCGAGGTGGCGGTAGACCAACCCGCCCCCCGCAAGCCGTCACAACCGCCCTCTGCACCGGTTCAGGCCGAAACGGTCGCAACGACAGCCGCCCCGGAGAAGATGCGGCCCACAGAACCGGCGCAGAAGAAAAGCGCGGCGGCGGTAGACCAACCCGCCCCCCGCAAGCCGTCACAACCGCCCCCTGCACCGGTTCAGGCCGAAACGGTCGCAACGACAGCCGCCCCGGAGAAGATGCGGCCCGCAGAACCGGCGCAGAAGAAAAGCGCGGCGGCGGTAGACCAACCCGCCCTTCGCAAGCCGTCACAACCGCCCCCTGCACCGGTTCAGGCCGAAACGGTTGCAACAACACCCCCCCCGGAGAAAATGCGGCCCGCAGAACTGGCGCAGAAGAAAGGCGAGGCGGCGAAAGACAAGGGCCAATTGCTGGCCGTGCTCGACTCCTTGCGACTCCA
>Ga0272442_10011808_pt1 | contig 10621 bp, 7 predicted proteins | sample SSMForm2O_FD_200262 | JGI IMG/M metagenome (GOLD analysis project Ga0272442, IMG submission 200262) | Marine sediment archaeal communities from Little Sippewissett salt marsh, Falmouth, MA, United States - SSM-Form-2O | ecosystem: Environmental > Aquatic > Marine > Wetlands > Sediment ... | reverse complement strand
GTGAGCACGCCGTCATCATAGGTATCCAGGAACTTGCCGTGCTCTCCCCGGGCGATGCCCAAACCGTGCCACGGACAGATCAGCACGCCATCCCGTAGCCTGCCCTCGGACAGCGGGGCTCCCATGTGGGGACAGCGGTTGATCACCGCCGTGGTCCCGCCCTCGCTTTTCCAGACCGCGAGCTCGTGACCGTCGATGGTGAAGAACCTTGGCTGATCGGTGAGTGTATCGGTGGCGGCGACCACGTGCCAGCCTCCTGAAGGAAGCTTCCGTACCCGCTTCAATACCTGTTCGATGTGCCGTATCCGCGCCTGCTGCCAATCGGGCTTTTCGGTTTCCCCGGCTCCTGCAGACAGGGCAGGCAGGGGCCGTCCGAACAATCTCAGGGTCTTCCCGTGCGCATCCGTTTCTTTCCGCATTGGTCTCCCTCTCAATCCGTGTCTACCTGCTGCTTTCGAGCGTACCGCGACCAGCCGAAAAAGGTCAATGGCGGATCTTGAACTTTCTTTTATTTTCGTTTAAGCTCATAAACGAAAATAAACAGAAGGAGATGCCATGCAGACTATCGGTGTAATTTTCGGAAATCGCGACTTCTTTCCCGACCACCTGGTGAGCGCAGCGCGGAAGGATGTGACGGATCTTTTCGCCCAGCTGCAGATCAATCCCGTGATGGTATCGGAATCGGATACCAAGCTCGGCGGTATCGAGACCTACGCCGATGCCCGCAAGTGCGCCGATCTTTTCAAGGCAAACGGGGATGCCATTGAAGGCATCCTGGTGGTTCTGCCGAACTTCGGTGACGAGAAGGGCATCGCCGATACCATTCGCCTGTCCGGGTTGAGCTGCCCGGTCCTGGTGCAGGCCTACCCCGACGAGCTCGCAAGGCTTGAACCGGCAGCCCGAAGGGATGCTTTCTGCGGCAAGGTTTCGGTGTGCAACAATCTCAAGCAGTACGGGATTCCCTTCTCCCTCACCGACAGGCACGTTGCCGCCGTCAAATCGGAGTTGTTTCGCCGCGATCTGTTGCGATTTCTGTCCGTGTGCCGGGTGGTGGCCGGGATGCGCCATGTGCGCCTGGGCGCTGTCGGGGCCAGACCGGGGGCGTTCAACACCGTACGCTACAGCGAGAAGATACTCGAACGGCACGGGATTTCGGTCACAACCGTCGATCTGTCCGAGATTTTCGCCGCTGTTGGTAAGCTGGCCGACGCAGATGCCGAGGTTGCTGCGGAGCTGGAGAGAATATCCGGCTACGCCTCCACGGATCTGGTAGCCGAACAGCGGTTGAGACGCATGGCAAAGCTCGGCGTGGTGCTACGGGACTGGGCAGCCCAAAACGCCATCGACGCTCTGGCCTTCCAGTGCTGGACCTCGATCCAGGAGAACCTGGGCGTGAACCCGTGCACGATCATGAGCATGCTCAGCGAACAGATGCTTCCCAGTGCCTGCGAAGTGGACATCACCGGCGTATTAACGATGTACGCCATGCAGCAGGCCGCCGGAGCGCCGGCCGGGATCGTGGACTGGAACAACAACTATGGGGATGAGGAGAACAAGTGCGTGTTCTTCCACTGCGGAAACTGGGCCAAGTCCCTGATGGGCGGGGAGGCCGCTATCAGCACCGCACCGATCCTGGGCACCACGGTCGGGGAGGAAAACACCTACGGCGCCCTGTCCGGCCGGGCGCCGCAAGGACCGATGACCTTCGGCAGGCTTTCCACCGACGACAGCGCGGGGATCATCCGGGCCTACGTGGGAGAGGGTTCCTTCACGAACGACGAGCTGGATACCTTCGGAGCCCGGGCGGTCGTGGAGGTGCCGCGGCTGCAGGATCTGCTTCGTCACATCTGTGCCAACGGTTTCGAGCACCACGTGGTGATGACCCGCTCGCACACCGCGGAGGTGCTGACCGAGGCCTTTACCAAGTACCTGAAGTGGGACACCCACCGCCATGACCCTCGCTGAGCTGAAGCGCAAATCCCGCTACTACAGGCAAGAGATCCTCACCTTCATCTATCAGGCCGGTGCGGGCCACACCGGCGGATCTCTGTCCTGCATAGATATCATCAACGTGCTCTACAATGCCGTGATGGACATCCGTCCGGAGAATTGGAACTCCCTGCAGAGGGATGTCTACATCCAGAGCAAGGGGCACAGCGTGGAGGCCCTCTACGTCGTGCTGGCGGATCTGGGCTTCTTCGAACGCGCGGAACTGGGCACGGCAAACCGCTTCCGCACGCGGCTCATCGGTCATCCCACCCGCAAGGTGCCGGGGATCGAGCACAATACCGGGGGGCTGGGGCACGGGCTGTCCGTGGCGCTCGGTATGGCGCTGGCCGCCAAACTGGACAGACGAAGCTCCCGGGTGTTCTGCCTGCTGGGCGACGGTGAGCTGGGCGAGGGGTCCAACTGGGAGGCGGCCCTGAGCGCCGCTCATTATAAGCTGGACAACCTGATCGCGGTGGTCGATCGCAACGGGCTGCAGATCACAGGCTCCACGGCCCAGGTCAACGATCTGGAGCCGCTGGAGCGCAAGTGGTCCGCCTTCGGCTGGGCCGTACGCCGGATCGACGGGCACGATATCGCGAAGCTGGTGCAAGCTCTGGGCGGCCTGCCCTTTGCCCGGGGGCGGCCGGGGGTGCTTGTCGCGGACACGGTGAAGGGCAGGGGCGTCAGCTTCATCGAGGGGCAGGTGGAGTGGCACCACAAGGTGCCCAGCCGCGAGCAGTACGAACTGGCCATGCGGGAGCTGGAGATGCCCTCATGAGCGGGGAAACGGATCGGGGAATCGGCCGAGCCAACCTGGAGGTGTTCGCCGAGACCGTGGAGCAGCTGGCGGCGGTCGATCCGTCCCTGCTGGTCGTCACCAGTGACTCCCGCGGGTCGGCCCGGCTCTCCGCCTTTGCCGCCCGCATGCCGGATAGGATTATCGAGGTGGGAATCGCCGAGCAGAACCTGGTGGGCGTGGCCGCCGGGCTGGCCGCGGGCGGCAGAAGGGTCATGGCCGTCTCCCCGGCCAGCTTTCTGGCCACCCGCAGTCTGGAGCAGATCAAGCACGACGTCTGCTACTCCGATCGCCCGGTCATTCTGATCGGCATCAGCGCCGGGGTGAGTTACGGTGCGCTGGGTTCCACCCATCACTCGCTGCATGACTTCGCCGCACTGCGGGGGATCCACAACATCACGGTTGTGGCGCCGGCGGACAACTGGGAGACCGCCGAGGCTCTGCGTGCCGCGGTGAGCGCCGCTACCCCGGTCTACATACGTTTCGGCAAGAAGCCCCTCCCGCATCTGCCCCGCCGCGGTTCCTTCGCCTTCGGAAGGGGAAGAATACTCCGGGAAGGAAGCGACTGCGCCTTCATCGCCACCGGGGAAACCGTTTGGCGGGCCCTTGAGGCGGCGCAAGCACTGGCAGACAGCGGCGTATCCGCGGCGGTGGTGAGCATGCACACGGTCAAACCCCTGGACGCGGAGCTTGTCCGCGCGGTGGGCCGATCCGCCGCCGCGGTGGTGGCCGTGGAGGAGCACTCCGAGCACGGGGGCCTGGGCGATGCCTGCGCGCGGGTATTGCTGGAGGCCGGTCTTGCGCCCCGGTATCGGGTGGTGGCAATTCCGGATGAATACACGGTCACAGGATCTCAGGAGGAAATCCTGAGCCATTACGGAATCTCGGCATCCGGCCTCTCGCGGGTGATGAGCACGCTTCTCGGGGAGGGTTAAATGTCCCGGTACATTCTGGCAATCGATCAGGGAACAAGCAGCACCAAATCGATAGTCTTCAGCCCGGAAGGCCGACAGATGGCAAGCGCCACGGCGGCCCTGCATACGCGCTACACAGCGGATGGGAAGGCGGAACAGGACCCGGAGGCGATCTACGGCAGTGTCATCGATTCGGTTGCAGCCTGCGTACAGAAGTTGGAGAGCGAGGCCCTGATACCGCGGGATCAGATCGTCTGTGCGGGTATCGCCAATCAAAGGGAGACTTTCCTGCTCTGGGATGAGAACGGGCCGCTTCACGAGGCGGTTGTCTGGCAGTGCAAACGCTCGGTGGAGATCTGCAATGAGCTGAAGGAGGCCGGGGCGGAGGCGGAGATTCGCGCCCGCTCGGGGCTGATCCTTGATCCGTACTTCTCCGGCACCAAGCTCACCTGGTTGCTGCGCAACCTCCCCTCGGTGCGTGCCTGCCATGAGGCCGGGGACGCCCGCTTCGGTACCGTTGACACCTGGATTGTGCACCGTCTCACCGGGGGACGGGTATACGCGACGGATCAGACAAACGCGTCCCGTACATTGCTGTTCAATATCCATACCCTGGATTGGGACGAGCAGCTTGCCGGGATCTTGGGGGCGCCCTTGCTGCGCCTGCCCGAAGTGCTTCCTTCCGCGCATCGATTTGCCGAATCCACCTTCGAGGGGATCTTCGCTGCGCCCCTTCCCATTACCGGGATGATCGGAGATTCTCACGCCGCCCTGTTCGGCGAGCGCTGTCACCGCAGCGGGGAGGCGAAGGCAACCCTGGGCACGGGATCCTCCATCCTCATCAATGCCGGGACCACCGCACCCGCGCTCTGTCCCTCGGCCATGAGCACGATCGGATTCGGGCTGCCCGGCCGTACGGATTACGCGTTGGAGGGAATCGTGGTCAGCGCCGGTTCGCTGTTGAACTGGCTGCAGAATGAGCTGGGGCTGTTCGGTGACCCATCGAGCCTCGATGAGATCGCCCGCAGCGTGGCAGACAGCGGCGGGGTATGTGTGGTTCCGGGCCACGCCGGGCTGGGTGCGCCGTTTTGGCGGATGGATGCCAGGGGATCGATCGTCGGATTGACCTTTGCCAGCTCCAGGGCTCACCTGATCAGGGCTACGCTGGAGTGCATTCCCTATCAGATCCGGGCGATCGTGGATGCGATAGCCGAGGAGAGCGGAGTCCGCTGCCGGTCGATCAGGGCCGATGGCGGGATCAGCAGGAACGAGTTCGTGATGCAGTGGCTGGCCGACACCCTCGGCCTACCCGTCCACACCTTCACCTTTGCGGATGTAACGGCTCTGGGCGCGGCACTGATGGCCGGAATCGGAGCGGGCCTGTACAGCGGGATCGAAGAGGTCGCTTCCCTCGATTTGGCCGAGAAGGTGCGCAAACCGCTGCATTCGGAATCCACCCGGAGCCCGGCGTACAGCGGTTATGCGGTCTGGCGCCGGCATGTGGACGATCAGGTGAACCGGTAGGAGCCGACGATGCTGGCAGAGGAACGCCGGGCTCAGATCTACGACCTCATCCGGGAAGATGGAAGTGCCCGAGTCTCCTCTTTGAGCAGGGTATTCTCCGTCTCCGAGCCCACGATCCGCAGCGACCTGGAGAAACTTGAAAATCAAGGCCTGGTGATCCGCGACCACGGGGGCGCCTACCTGCGGGGCATCGACACGCTGGTACGTTCCCACACCCTGCATCACAGGGAAAACGCCGAGCAGAAACGGCTGATCGGCAGGCGCGCGGCGCAGCTGGTCAGCGACTACGACACGCTGATCCTCGACTCCGGCTCCACGGTCACGGAGCTGGCCGGGAATCTGCTGGATAAACAGGGTCTGCATATCGTGACCAACGCTTTGAACATAGCTTTGATTGTCGGATCCGTGCCCTCTTTCACGGTTCATATGACCGGCGGGGAGTTCAAGGCGCCCACCCTCTCGCTAACCGGCGAGGCTGCCTCTGCTGTCTTCGAGAACGTGTTCGTGGACAAGCTCTTTCTGGCCACCGCGGGCATATCTTTGGAGTCCGGCCTCACCTATCCGGGTTTCAGCGATCTGCCTGTAAAGCGGGCCATGATACGGGCGGCCAAAACGGTTTATTTGCTCGCCGATTCCTCGAAGATCGGCAGGAAATCCTTTGCCACCCTAGGCGGCCTCTCCTCGGTTCATACACTGATTACCGACCCAGGCATCGATCGCCACAGCAAGCGAAGGCTGGAATCCCTGGGCATCGAGGTGCTGGTGGCCTCGGACTGACTGACGAAGGCGGTCTTCAACCGACCGCCCGGCGGTCATTTCTTCATGTCGAACTTCATGCGCTCGATCACGTCGTTCTGCAGCTCCCGGTTCAGGGGGGTGAAGAAGGCGCTGTAGCCGGCGATGCGCACCATGAGGTCCCGGTACTCCTCCGGTTTTTCCTGGGCTTCCACCAGGGTCTCGTCGTCCAGCACGTTGAACTGGATGTGGTACTGGTTGTTCTTGAAGTGAGTCTTCACCAAAGCGAGCGCGCGATTGCGCCCCGCCTCGTTCGTGAGCGTGTCGGCGGACAGTCGCATGTTGAAGATCGAGCCCTTCTGGAACCAGATGCTCGGCAGCTTGGCCTCGGAGTTGATGACCGCGGTCGGACCGTGCTGCTCGGAGCCGTTTGCCGGGGATACGCCGTTGTTCACCGGTGTGCCTGCCTTGCGTCCGTTGGGAAGCGCCCCTACCGACTTGCCGAAGGCCACGTTGCCGGTAACCGAGCTCAGGCTCAACGAGAAGCTGGCCGGGATCGGCCCCTTGCCGTAGCGGGAGCTCTTGAGCTCCTTGTTGTAGGTGTAGCCCAGGAAATCGTCGATCTCCACGGTCCACCTGTCCGCATAGTCATCGTCGTTTCCGAACTTCGGTACCTTGTTGATGAGCATCTGGCGGATCTCTGTGCCGGTTGGCGAGGTGCTCTCATCCTCGAAGTTCGTCTGCATGGCATGGATCAGCTGCTGCGGGGTGAGGAGCTTCTTTTCGAAGAGGACATACTGGATGGCCGCCAGGGAGTCCCCCACGGATACGGCTCCGGCGGTGGGCCCGCCGTCCGCAGTGTAACGGGCTCCGCCCTCGATCAGAGACTTGCCCCGTTCGATGCAGTCGTGCACCAGGGAGGAGCGGAAGGCGTTCTGGTCGTGGAGGATGTGCATCTCGTCGCTGATGTGCTCCACGATGACCTGAAGATCCATGTAGTAGCGAAGCTGTTTTTTGTACGCCTTCATGATCTGTTCGGCGCTGGTGAAGGTGCTCAGATCTCCATCCCCGGGCAGCAGAGTTGCGCCGCTGGCCGGATCCGTGCCGTTGTTCAGGGTGATCTCGAATACCTTGGCCAGGTTCAGCCAGGAGCCCTTGGCGGCAAAATCCCACTTGCCGGGAATGGTCGCTTCGATACAGCCCACCGGCGCCCAGTTGTACAGATCCTCCTTGGCGATGCCCATGTTGTCGAGGATGCGCATGACGCTCGGGTCGCTGTACAGCGCCGGCTGCCCGCCTTGGTGGGCCTGCACTACCTGCAAGGCGCGGTGCATGAACTCATCCGGGGTGCCCTCGAACCATTTCAGCGACACCGAGGGCTTGGTCAGTCCCATCTCCTCGGTCGCCTCCAGCACGAGGTGGGTGAGCTCGTTCACCGCATCCTTGCCATCAGCGGTCTGCCCGCCGATGGCAAGGTTCTCGGCCAGGTGGTAGCCGGGAAAATACTCGCTGTCCGGCCAGGAGCGCAGCTTGTTGATCTCATTCGCCTTGATGAAGAAGGATTCCACCAGCTCGAGGGCGAACTCACGGGTGATGAGCCCGGAGTCGATGTCATGCTTGTAGTACGGCCACAGATACTGGTCGAAGCGTCCCAGAGAGATGGCGTGACCATTGGTCTCGATCTGGAGGATCAGCTGGATGAACCAGGCCGTCTGGATCGCCTGCCAGAAGCTCTTGGCGGGATTCGCCGGCACCTGGCGGCAATTCTCACTCATGGTGAGCAGCTCCTGCTTGCGCTTCGGATCGGCGGTCTGCTCCGCCATCTGCGCCAACCGGTCGGCGAAGCGCCGGGCGAAGTTGATCACAGCCTCGTTTGCCTTGATAACCGCCTGGAGGAACCAGTACTGGGAGATCGTGCCGGGCTCGGTCAGATCCAGCTGTTCCAACCGCTTGCGCGCCCGGGCGATGACCCCGTTCAATCCCTCTTTCAGCACCCATTCGTGATCCGGAAGCACATTTCCCAGACCGGCGGCCGCACACCAGGTGTCGTCGATGGCGTTGATCTCCCAAGCCACCCTGGCCTGCTCGGGCAGCTGGCTCCAGACGTTTTCGATAAGCGTCTTGTTGCGCCAGTAGTCGATCGTGTCCAGGATCTGTGTTTTGGCCTCTTCGGTATAGGTGAATTGATCGCATGGGCGTTGGGCAAAATGGTAGGGCTCACCGCGGAACTCGCTTACGATCCAGTCCGTGGAGTACTCGGGGAACACCGGCGCAGCACGAACGGAACTGGCCTGGTTGCCCACGAGGAGCTCTCCATCCCGGACAAAGATGGTCATTCGATCCAGAACATCGTAGAGAGATTGGGCCCGTCGCTTTACGATGGGTTGCCCCTCGGTGCTCTTCATTGATTTTGTGAAAATTACGGCTCGTTCCGGGCAGATATCCGGTATATTCTCGAAGAGCCCGTCACGAAGCGTCTGAATTCTATCTGTCACTTTATCCCCCTCTGCTGAAAACGGTTACACTACATGCTAAGAATAGCACGATTTTTTTGCAGAATCAATTGGTAAATCCCGCTCAGATCAATTTTCTCCTCAGCCTCAACTTGAGTTGACAAGGCGGACAAACAGCTGTACCATGCATGTATCTGAAAACGGTTTCGAACCGTTGGGAAGCAAAATGGCTCGTTACACCATCACAGAGATCGCAAAACTGTGCGGAACCTCACCGGCTACCGTATCTCGGGTGTTGAACAACCCGGAACTGGTGGCCAAGCCGCTTCGGGACCGTATCCGGCGTAAAATGGAGGAGGTCGGCTACAAGCCGAACCCCTTTGCCTCCCGGCTCAGCTCGAAGTCACGCTGGGGACTCGCCCTGTTCGTGTTCGACATTCTCAATCCCTTCTTCGCCCTTATCGTACGGACAATCAGTCACCTGGCAATGGAGCAGCGCATCCCCATCACCGTATGCGATACGGAGAACAATGCGGAAAAGGAACGGATTTTTCTGGATTATCTCCTGGACAACCAGATTGCCGGGATCATCTTCAGCGAGGGCATATCCATACCCACCATCGAGCGGGCAACAGAGGCCACGGAAACCGTCCTGATCGATCGTCATTACCGGGAGGGGCTCGTATCCGAGGTGACCAGCGACAACTACAGAGGAGGATGCCAGGCCACAGAGTATCTGCTGCAGCTGAACCATCGCAATATCGCCTTTATCGGCGGCCCCGAAGGCTGGACATCTGCGGAGGATCGCTTCCGGGGATACCTGGACACGCTTGAACGCAATAATCTGCCGTTCAGAGAGCAGCTGGTATACCGGGGGGACCTGCAATTCGAATCCGGAATCAAGGCCCTGGAGTATTTCCTCACCCTGCCCGAGTGGCCCTCCGCCATTTTCAGCGCGAACGATCAGATGGCCTTCGGCGTGCTGACCAAGGCAAACAGCCTGAATATCTCCATTCCCAAGGACATCTCTCTGATCGGTTTCGACGATATTCCGATGTACGGTTTTTATGCCACGAGACTCACAACCGTTCGACAGAACATCGACGAGATGTGCAGGTGCGCCTTCCAAACCATGATGTCAAAACTCAAACGAAACCATGAGCAGGACGAGCGGAAGAGCGAGCAGCAGCGAACGGTCATTCCCACGGAACTCACAATCGGAGAAACCTGCGGCAAGTACGGCGGAGCTCTGGGCACGGGACTGCAGAGAAACGGCTGAGCCCATGGCGCAGAGATCGGGTAACCGGGGCATTTCGGCTACGGTTTTCGAGATAGAGCGATACGCTACCGAGGACGGCCCGGGAATTCGGACCGTGGTTTTCTTCAAGGGCTGCAATCTCTCCTGCAGGTGGTGTCAGAACCCGGAGTCCCACCACCCCCGTCCCCAGGTCATGTACTATAAAAACCGCTGCGTAGCCTGTCGCCGTTGCCTGGAGGCGTGTCCGGCTGATGCGATCAGAGAGATTCCGCCGCTTGGATTTATCACGGACCACTTGAAGTGCAGGTTATGCGGAGCCTGTGTGGATGGTTGCCTCTCGGATGCCCGCAAGATCGTGGGGCAACCCATGTCTCTGCATAGCATCATGGAGGAGATCCGCAAGGATCGGGCCTTTTACGATGAGTCCGGTGGCGGAGTCACCTTTTCCGGTGGCGAGCCGTTGCTGCAGGCGGAGGCGGTGCAGGAGCTTGCCAGGCGCTGCAGGGAGGAGCAAATCCACACGGCCGTGGAAACCGCCGGTTCGGTACCCTGGCCGAAAATCGAGGGAATCCTTCCCTGGCTGGATCTGCTGTACTTCGATCTGAAGCACATCGACTCCGAGGCGCACCGCCGCTACACCGGAGTTCCCCTGGAGCTGATCCTGGCCAATCTCCGCAGGGCCGGTGAATGCTTCGAGAATCTCGTGGTGCGCATCCCCGTGGTACCCGGTGTGAATGCAACCAGGCAGACCATGACCCAAATGTTTTCCTTTCTACACGAGAATACCCAGGTTCGTCGCGTGGAGTTGTTGCCGTTTCACAGGCTCGGGCTGGCCAAGTACGAGGGATTGGGCATGGACTATGCCATGGCGGAAATCGACAACATGAGCAAAGAGGACTGTGCTCCCTTTGCGGAAATCGGCAGAACGCTGGGACTCGAAGTGCGGGTGGGA
>Ga0272442_10011807_pt1 | contig 10622 bp, 7 predicted proteins | sample SSMForm2O_FD_200262 | JGI IMG/M metagenome (GOLD analysis project Ga0272442, IMG submission 200262) | Marine sediment archaeal communities from Little Sippewissett salt marsh, Falmouth, MA, United States - SSM-Form-2O | ecosystem: Environmental > Aquatic > Marine > Wetlands > Sediment ... | reverse complement strand
TAGGTTGCGATATTTCACACCATTTGCTTAATTTACAGGTCTCTTCAAGATGCAATCTCGCTCTTCAAAGCCGACCAATTCCCACCCGGCCTGGCCAAGTTCATTCAATTTCGCTTCAACTCTTTCATTATTGTTACGTGTGTTGCTAACACCCGTAGGCAGAGACACAGCATAATACTCCCATTGTATTGTTGGTTCGGCTTCCTGCGCTGTGGCCAGCATTGTCGTAAGTGCAAATCCTACCAGTAAGACTGCTACGATCAGCCATAAATAGTTCCGATTCATTGTTTTTCCTTTCTAATATTTGGATTCAATCCTATATATTCCGCCGGAACGTAAAGCACTTAACAACTATAGCGCGCACCAGCATTCCCACTAAATATAATAGGCATCTCGCATCCTTTGGGTAACACAATTGAACAGAAATTTCTAAAATTTTCGCTCTTAACGCTTCTATTGTGGTGAATCTTGTCCTCTAAAGCAAAAAAAATCCCGGCGTATCCGGGATTCTTGTGTTTTTCATTTTACAATTTGATTTTTTTACAGACGCCACGGTGCGCGCAAGGGTCTTGCTATCATCTTGTCGGCCTCCGGGTCATTCAAAAACTGTTCTTTTTCAGGATTCCACCTTAGTGGCCGTTTGAGCCAGTATGCGATATTACCCAAATGGCAGACCGTAATCGAACGGCATCCCACCTCGGCGTCACTGGCCGGCCTTTTGCGCGTTTTAATACACTCCAGAAAATTATCCGGATGATTTATACTTTCATACAGATGTATTTCATCTGGGCCGATTTGTTGCCTTAGCAGGCTCTCGGGCTTCGCTATCAAATGGTCCCGGCTGACCTCAATCATTCCCTCGGTTCCTATAAATAAAACACCTGGCACCTCTCTGCTAATCTTATCCCGCGTCATAATAGTACCGTTGGCATATTTATAGGTTAGTACCTTGTAATCCTTGCCGTCCGGCGGAATTATCTCAACCGGCCCACTCTCGTCCATCCCCATCGCCCACTGTGCCGTATCGAACATGTGCGCTCCCCAGTTGGTCATCTCACCGCCCGAATAATCGCGATAGCCCATCCATCCGCCGGGCGCAATCTTCGATGTATAAGTTCTCCATGGTGCCGGCCCGAGCCACATATTCCAGTCAAGCCACTCCGGTTCCGGCTCACCCGGCGCATTACACGACCACGCAGGCGGCCCGCCGACATTGACCGTTATCGATTTTATCCCGCCGATATACCCGTTGCGAACCAGCTCACATGCAACCCGGAATTCCCGCCACGAACGCTGCTGCGTACCGGTCTGGAATATCCGCCCGTACCTTTTAGCCGTATCGGCCATCTCTCGGGCCTGTCTGATAGTAAGTGAAAGCGGCTTCTCACAGTAAACGTCCATCCCCGCCTTGACCGCCGCGATGGATGTCAGAACATGCCAGTGGTCCGGCGTTGCGACCAATACCGCGTCGATGTCACTCCTTGCCGTAAGCTCCCTGAAATCATTATATGCCGCGCAGTTGTTATTGCCGTAATGCTTATTAACTATACCGACGCCGCGATTGCGATGGTTGGCGTTCACGTCGCAAATAGCCACAAACTGCACCACCGGCTTACTTAAAAAACCGCCTCCCTGCACCCATATTCCCCCGCCTACGTGCCGTGTCCCCTGCCCGCCGACGCCGATAGCGCCCATTACAATCCTGTTGCTCGGCGCAACCGCCCCGGCGTTACCCATCGCCGAAGAAGCGACTAAATAGGGAAAGCCGGCCGCTGCTGCGGATGTACTCGCTGCATGCCTTAAAAATTGACGTCGATTAATTCCTTTTGCCTTCATAATAAAAGCTCCGTTGTTCTTTTATTATTAAATGATAAACAATTATAATTTTAAAGTTTCCACGGTGCACGCATAGTCCGCGTAAGCATATTGTTCGCCGCCGAATCATTGATAAAGCGTTCGGCCTTCGGGTCCCATTTAAGTTTTCGCCCCAACATCATCGCGATATTACCCAGGTGACAAACACTGGCCGAGCGGTGCCCGATCTCCGCCGTACAGATTGTGTCCTTGCGGCTCTTAATGCAGTCCAGGAAGTTTTGCTTGTGGTCGTTGCTCTCGTACAGGTGAATCTCATCGGGTGCGATTATGCTCGTTAGAAGCGATTTCGGCTCGGCGTCTATCTTGCCGCGCTTTACATCGACCCAGCCTTCCGTACCTTCGAAACGTGTATGTCCGCTGCCGCTTTTGAGAAACAATTTCACGCCGTTAGCGTATGTGTACTCGATGTTCTCGTTTTGAGCGGTCGTAAACAATCCCGTTTTGGGAAAATCTCCGCTGCCGACAATCTCGACCGGCCCGGTATCGTCCGCTGCATTGCCCCACTGTGCAATATCGAGATAATGAGCGCCCCAGTTGGTCATCTGGCCGCCGGAATAATCTAAAATAAAACGGAACTGATAGTGACATCGCTGCGTCGTATAAGGCTCCCACGGCGCAGGCCCAAGCCACATATCATAGTCGAATCCGTCAGGTATCGGCTCGGCCTCCCATGTAGGCGGGCATTTACGGTTGTTGCCGTGAATCCCGACTCTCATGGTGTGCAGCTTGCCGATCCGGCCGTTACGCACCAGCTCGCACGCGAATCGAAACTCATTGCCTGAACGTTGCTGAGAGCCTGTCTGCACAATCCGTCCGTACCGCTTTGCTTCATCTGCAAGAACACGTCCCCCGCCTATGGTCAGAGTCAATGGCTTTTCACAATATACGTCCTTACCACTGCGAACGGCCGCAACCGAAATCGGCATGTGCCAATGGTCGGGCGTTGCCACTGATACCGCGTCGATATCATCACGGGCCAATACTTCACGAAAGTCCGTGTAAGCGGAATTTGCATTAAGACCCGCTATCTGAAGCGCTCTCTCCATGTGTCCGGTATCGGCATCACAAACCGCAACCACCTCGCAGTTCTTCTTGCCTCTGAATCCCTTCATATTACCCGTTCCCTGGCCTCCCAGGCCGATACAGCCCATTGTGATGCGGTTGCTCGGCGCTCCTGATCCGAACACCGAAGAAGGAACGATTGCCGGCCACGCTATGGCCGCCCCCGTGACAGCCGCCGAACCCTTCAAAAAATCCCTGCGGCTCACCGTTGCTGTCCGTTTACCTGGTCTGTTGTTCATTGCGTCTTCCCTTTGCGCTTTGCCTGGTTCTTTTATAACTATTTAAGACTTTTAATTCTCAAATTGCGAAATGCCAGCTTGTCGCCGTGCCCGCAAAAAGCAATGAAACCTTTCTTGCGTTTCAGGCCCGGATGTTTGTTTCCATCCATAGTCTTGGGCGTGCTCTTTTTTTTGATGTCCGCATCCACGATTGTCGTACCATTGAGCATGACCGTTATCTGGTTACCTTTGGCGGTGACCTCCTCATAATTCCAGTCGCCCACGGGTTTGAGATACCCGACCTTCGCCGGAACAACACCGTAAATCGACCCGTGAAACTGATAAGGCCTCAGGTTCTTGTACTTGTCCGCCGTATTATCCAGTATCTGCAGCTCCATCCCATCATAAGCCGGATTACCTTTCAAAGGCGTGCGAATCCCAAGGCCGTTGTTCGCCCCGGGTGTCAGCTTAAACTCGAACCGCATAATGAAATCGCCGTACTCTTTTGCCGTATAAAGATTACCGCCGCCAAGCTCCGGCTCAACAGAGATCGTACCGTCCTTAACCACGTAACCCTTCGTATTGCCCTGCCAGCCTGTCAGGTCCTTTCCGTTAAACAGCAGGTCAAAACCATCCTTCTCTTCCTGCTCGGTCAGTTCGTTCGTAATCTCACGTATAAAAATGTTTCTGAAATAAAGCCGGCTGCCGTGCGATTGAAGCTCTATCTGCTCGCTCGGATAAATCGGCTTGTCCCGCTCCCAGTAATTCTCCATCACAACGTTATTGACCACCTTAATACCGTTCAGATACACCGTCACCCTTTCCCCCTTCATAATAATCCTGAACGTGTTCCACTGTCCGACCGGCCTGTCTGCGACCCTGTCCGGCTTGCTCGGACCCTTCTTGTTGTTATACAGTCCGCCTGAGCCGACATCTGCGTTCGGTCGGCCTGTGTCCCATATCTGCACCTGTGGCGAACCGCGAAGATATATACCGCTGTCGCCGCCCTTCTCGATCTTCCAATCGACCAGCATCTCGAAATCACTGTAGTCCCTCGCCGTACAAAGGCTGTGTCCTTTTCCGTTAAAGAAAAGCGCACCATCGACCACCTTCCAGTTCACCCGCATGTCCTCATCCGCCCTAACCTGGGCCTTGGCCAGTTCTTCCCGGCTCATTTCACGCCGGCTTTTCGGACTGCCGACCAGACCCTTCCAGCCCGTAAGATCCTTACCGTTAAACAGAGCAACAAATCCTTTGGGCGGCTTGTTCAATTCCCGACCCTCCGCTCTCGTTGCCCCGTATCCCAGACATACTAAAATAGTGATAAGTAAAAGATTACTTAACATTAGGTTTGATTTGGATGTGCTTTTCATCATTTTTGCTTTCCTTTCCATAATTTGCTTGTTCTTATACTTACTTGATGTCCCGAAATGAAAGTTACCTTCCATCCTACACTCTTCGCCGAACTCTCCTCATAATTTCACCACCTGTTGCAACTTCGACAGCACCAGGCGCTTGACCAGAATATCGCTCGTTAAAAAGGGTGAAAGACGGGATTCGAACCCGCGACCCCTGGATCCACAATCCAGTGCTCTAACCAACTGAGCTACTCTCACCATAAATCCTTCCCCCCACCCAAAAAATCAATTATATCATCCCCGCCCGCTTACGTCAATGCCCGTCTTTAACGTTTTCTATAGCGAAAATTCTCTCGAAAAATCTCCCAATTTATGTTACTATACCCCCCAGAATGGAGTTGTAACGTAATACATCTAACACATCTGGCATCGGATCACATACATTAGCACTTTTACTCATAATGCATTGTCCCTGCGTCTCTCGCCCATCGTCCATCATCTCTCTTCCTTCCTATCTTCAAGAAAATTCGCCCGCACTGCCTGTTGTGTCTCTCGTCCGATTCCTCTATTACTCAGGAATACTTCAATACCCCCTTCGGCCCATACCTTATCTAAGGAAGCCTGCAGCCATCCAGTCTTGACGTCTTTGCCCGCTTTAAGTGACAGAAGATAATCGGCCATTATATCGTCACGTTTAACACCCAACAGAAGATGAACCAGTGCGACCATCCCTCCTGCCCGGTCCTTTCCTGCCGAGCAGTGAATAATTACCGGCAGATTGTCACGTTCAGCCAAAATATTGAATACAGTGGAAATAGCAGTGGAAATCTCTGCATCGGTAGCAAACGCCTCATAAGCTTCGATACGGGATGAAGCATTAACTACAATAGGTAAGGATTTATACTCAGCAAACTCGAACAGGCACTCCGCATCCGGAGCCGACTGTCTTTCTTCATCACTTCGCAAATCGATAATAGTCTTTATGCCTGCTCTCTGAATAACGTCGCATTCTGTTTCTGTGATTTCGGACAACTTACCGCAGCGGTACAGTAAGTTCCTGCCCATAATCATCCCGTCCATCGCAGGATAACCACCGGCATCCCGCGCATTGGGGGCATTTTTCAAATTCAGTGACCGTTCTCTGGGGATGCCCCCCGGCCCGCATCCACCCCCATGCCCCATCATAGCTGCGCAAACTAAAATCCGGAGACAACACTTGAACGCCAAAAAGAATCGTCTATTTACTCCGTCTATATTGTTCATCTGAAATCTTCCTAAAAAAACCTTCAAAGAAATAAATCCTCAAAAGGACGATGCCGTCTTTTGAAGATAAAACTTGTGATGACCGGCTTTCATATATTCCCACACGCCCTTTTTCCAGGTCTCAACGCGCCTTTTCTCAATATCCGTCCCGGCAAGCTTTTCAGCCTCATCAATGTAAACTCCAAGCTCTTTCATCCGCTCCGGTGTCCCCAGCTTTGCCCAGGATTTTTCGCGACTGGTACCCACAACTGCCTGCTCTTTGTTGATTTCGGAAATGCGGTAGTAAAACGTCTTCATGGGTTCAGAGGCACCGCCAAAATACAGAGTGAAAAACTCATCCACGAGTTCCTTATAATCGGTATCGACGTCGAAGGCGGTCTGTACGTACAAATAATAGTCGAGCTGCTGCCCGATTCCGCAGAGGAACACGCCGCGAATCCCGTCTTTGTGGTAACGTTTTATTTCGCGCGATATCACGTCCGGCATGAAACAGGGGAAACAGTTCCACTTGCCGATCACCGCCGGCTCCATCGGATGATGGAAGTAATTCCAAAGATACAGCGGACGGTCTCCCTTCTCCAGCCAGGCACGGTAGATAGCCAGGTCATTTTCGTAGTATGTCTTCTTATCGTAGCCGTAACAGATATGGAGACAGGGAGCGACACAGATATTGGGCTCCAGTTCCAGCCCCTTCGGAGGATAAGCGTATGAGGAATAAGCAAGGGCGACGATGAACTTGTGCGGATGAGTCTTTCTGACCTCCTTAGCCACTTCGTTTACGAAATTGAATATATAGTAGCTGTTGCGGGCATTACTGAAAAATCCTTTTCCACGTTTGTCTTTTTCGCTAACGGCAAGAATTCGTCGGCACTTCTCACACCTGCACCATGAGTAGTTGTCATCGGGGACAACGGCGAAGTAATCGCCCATTGCTTTGAAGCCGTCCGGCAGTTTCTTTCCGTCAAAATAATCACGAGCCACACGAGCGACCTCTTGCACAAGCTTGGGATTAGTGTAGCAAAGCTGGCTCCCACTGCCCCTGCCTTTGGCTTGATATTCCGAGTCGTTGAAGACTTCACGTACTGTCTTGGTCCAGATTGCGTGATTGCCTGCCCATTTCTCACCACCAATGCGCAGGCGCCGCCAGTACAGATTCAATTCGTCGTTGTCCGGGTTGTTCCACTGAACCTTGATAATGGGCCAGCCGCCGCCCAGGGCATGGACATGCTTTAGATCTCGGGAACACCGGATCCCGCTTCCACGCACGGTCAGTGACTTCCGGGAGGGCAGCACAACGTTAAGTTCCGTCGGACCATACCAGCGGACCCCGCAGAACCGCTCCAGGAAATGGTAGGCCGCGTAACAGGTACCCTGGTCGTCGAATAAGCCGGGCAGTGTGATTGCTTTGGTGCCTTTTTCAGCTTGTCCTGTAGCCTTATGATAATCAATGTTGTGTCGGCTTGACTGAATCGTGCGGCCGTAGGTGTCCCTGCCCAGTTCTTCACGGTTCTCCTGCGTGTCCTGCCAGTCGCGACCGATCAGGGTAATGATATTTGGCCTGAGCTGTATGAGGTATTCCAGTGTCTTGAAATCTTCCCCCTTGATGCCAAGGGCATTCGTCTGCCTGCTTTCGCCAACGAGGATACGGGTGCCTGTTATCTCTTCACGATCCGTCCTTATAGGCACGATGGCCCCCGTGATCTTCCGGATATGATACTGCAGCTCCAGGGCGGCCAGTCTGGCTGAGTGTGTTGGATTCTGCGCAACAACAATTGATGCGCTGGGCCTGCCTTCACTAACCAGCGTTATTTCCACCAATGGGTCCCCTGCTGCCACCGACATACTCATACAAAATCCGACTGTCACAATCGCGGCCATCATCTTCTTTACTAAAATCATCATGCTCTCCAGTGTGAACTATTGTTTATATGGTTTCCGTATTAAACTCCTGAATCCTCCGAGTGTCAGTATAACATCCCTTTGCCCAAAGTCTATCGGCAAATAATCATTTATCGATATCACAAATCCGGCGTCGTTTAATAGAGTAAATAAACTGTCCGAAAATCGCGGTTGAGTTAACAGTAGTAGTTATTATAAGGATGCAGGCAATGTGGATGCTGAAAGTATAAATGAAATAGATAACAACACAACTGGCATCAGGCCACATACATTAACTCATCAATCCCTACCGTTTTTGAATTAGTTCCTTAAGCTGAGCAAAAAACTCATTTCGTGCATTCTCTATTTTCAAAGCTTCCTTGAAGCCAAAGATAGCTTTGTCTTCATGCTTAAATCTGTCTGGTTCAACTTGTAAGGCATAAGAGTTGACTTGTCTTTCCCAAAACCATTCTGCGCAACAGAACTGGATGTTCTCCGGGTCTATAGCAGTTATTTTTTTCAGATCGTTAAATAGCCTCCTTCCCGAATCACTGGTATCGATGCAAAAGGCAATGTAGGCTATCCTGTACTCCACCCTTGCGATAATATCTGTAGCCGGCAAGGGATTGAGGTTATTGGGGTCTTTCTGACCGTCATAAAGAAAGTGTCCATAACAGCTTTGCAAGGTAAAACAATAAGGCAATCTGTTAAAGCCGTTGATCAGCCTGATTATTGGTTCATCGATCATATCATCAGTGAGTTCGGCCAGGATCTTCCGCCTCTGGTCTTGATAATACGGATTCATCTCTAAATCTTTAGGCTCTATGAAGGTTTCCATTTAACATCCGGGACATTTCTTCGTTGTAGAAGATCAACAAACTAAAAAACCAGGTACAATCACCCACATCTTGTTCTGCCCAATACGTACATAATATTAATGTATTCTATCTCACACCACAGAGAATATCACAAAACAAGGAAAAAAAGTAAAAGAATCCTCTCGGCAAAAAATTAGACTGCTTCCGACTCCTGCGATTTCATAAGGGCAGAGGGTAAACAGAAAGGCCGGATTTAATTGCTAAAAGACAAAGAAATTTCTTATTGGGTTGACAGAATCGGTTTAAGGTAATATATTAGCTAATCTTATTTTTCCCTGTGGAGTTGCTGCTTTGGTAAATGTTACTTTTTGCTCTGCGAAGGGTCGCTGAGCTTATACGGAAATATTGGATATAATCACTGTTTTCAGTGATTATTAATGCAAAATTGTAGTTAGAAGGAGAATTTTAACAATGGCAGAAAAAAGGGTGTATTTTTTCGGCGGCGGCAAGGCCGACGGTAACGCTAAGATGAAGGAATTACTGGGAGGCAAAGGCGCCAATCTCGCCGAGATGACAAGTATAGGAGTGCCGGTACCCCCCGGCTTCACCATCGGTACGAAGGTATGCAGCGAATATTATAAATCCGGTGGCAAATGGCCGACAGGTCTTAAGGCCGAAGTCGATAAAAATCTTGCCAAGCTCGAAAAGGCAATGAACGCCAAACTCGGCGATCCCAAAAATCCACTGCTTGTCAGCGTCCGAAGCGGAGCCGCCGTATCGATGCCCGGCATGATGGACACCGTTCTTAATTTAGGGCTGAACGATGATGTTATCGAAGGCATTATCAAAAAGACCGAGAATCCGCGATTCGCATATGATATTTATCGTAGGTTTATCGACATGTTCGGCGATGTTGTTATGGGCTGTGACCATGAGCACTTTGAAGAGGTAATTCATGCGGCGAAAAAGAAGGCCGGGGTCGAACTCGATAACGAGTTGAGCGCCGAACAATTGAAAGAGGTTGTAAATAAATATAAGAGTGTCTATAAAAAGCACGTCGGCGAAATGTTTCCACAGGATGGCAGAGTTCAGTTGAGGCATGCCATCGACGCGGTATTCGGCTCGTGGATGATACCAAGAGCGATTAGGTATCGGGAGCTTAATAATATTACCGGCCTGCTTGGGACCGCCGTGAATGTTCAGGCGATGGTGTTCGGTAATATGGGCGACGATTGCGGCACTGGCGTTTGCTTTACGCGAAATCCGAGTACGGGCAAGAAGGAATTCTACGGTGAGTTTTTGATGAACGCCCAGGGCGAGGACGTGGTGGCCGGGATAAGGACGCCGATGGAATTAAAGAAATTGAACAAGAAGCTGCCGAAGGCTTACAAGAAACTTACGGCACTTATGAGCCGGCTGGAGAAGCATTATAAAGATATGCAGGATATGGAGTTCACCATCCAGAACAAGGTGCTTTATATCCTTCAAACTCGAACGGGCAAGCGGACTGCCGAGGCCGCGGTAAAGACAGCCGTCGATATGGTTAACGAAAAACTCATATCGAAAAAAGTGGCGGTTACTCGCGTAGAGCCGGAGCAATTGGACAGGCTGCTGCATCCGCACTTCGACCCGAAGGCCAAACGCAATGTAATCGCAAAGGGCCTTCCGGCATCGCCCGGTGCGGCGGTCGGGCAGGTTGTATTTACCGCAGACACCGCAGAGGCCTGGAGAGACAAGGGCAAGAAGGTCATTCTCGTCCGGAAAGAGACCAGCCCGGAAGACATCGGCGGAATGGACGCAGCCGAAGGTATTCTGACGGCTTTCGGTGGCATGACAAGCCATGCGGCGGTTGTAGCGCGCGGTATGGGTAAATGCTGTGTCGCAGGCGTCAGCGCTTTGAATATCAACTATAAAACCAATAAACTTACTATTGGTAAGCTGACTGTCAAGGAAGGCGGCTGGATAAGCCTGGACGGCACGACGGGTGAGGTTATGACCGGCCAGTTAGCTACGGTGGCACCGACGATGAGCGGGGACTTCGGCAAGTTTATGAAGATTTGTGACGATGTGCGAAAATTAGGAGTTCGCACGAATGCCGATACACCTGGCGACGCAAAGAGGGCAAGGGACTTCGGAGCAGAGGGTATCGG
>Ga0272442_10011806_pt1 | contig 10622 bp, 5 predicted proteins | sample SSMForm2O_FD_200262 | JGI IMG/M metagenome (GOLD analysis project Ga0272442, IMG submission 200262) | Marine sediment archaeal communities from Little Sippewissett salt marsh, Falmouth, MA, United States - SSM-Form-2O | ecosystem: Environmental > Aquatic > Marine > Wetlands > Sediment ... | reverse complement strand
CACTCGAACTCGTGGTCAAACGAGACCTTCAGGAAGGTCTCGGACCCGATGCCGCGGCAGACTTCGTTCGCCTGCTTCGCCTGCTGGAAGGTCTCGTCCGACGCGCCGATGGTCCACGGCTTGCCGTCCCGCGCCCAGATGTCGCTCGACCATTCCCGCGCCACGAAATCCAAAAAAAACGCCTCGATGCCGCGCCGCGCCCACTCCTCCGCGTCGGCGATGATCTGGTCCGGCCCCGCCGAGAACAGCACCGTCTTGGGCGGCGGCAGTTCGTCCGTATGCCCATACGTCAGGTCCGGCTCCGCCTGCCGCGAGGCCACGACCGGGTGAGTCGCCGGGACGCTCGGCGCCGCCGCAACCACCGGAACCGCGGCAAGCCCCATGATTGCGATGGAAAGCAGCAGTCCTCTCATAACGCCTCCTTATGGCAGCCCAGCGCAGCAATTGGCCGCCCGTTAGATCTGCCAGCCGGGACGCCTGGCGTAGGAGAGCAGGCGGTTGGCCTCGGCGTCGGCTGGGAACTCCTCCTTGACAGGATCCCATGCGAGTGTGCGTTTGAGCTGCATCGCCATGCCGGCCAGCAGCACCAGGCTCATGGATCGGTGTGCGGTCTCGACGTCGCAGATGGTGCGCTTACGCGTCCGGATGGCGTCGAGGAAATTGCCCGAATGGCTGTTGCTCTCATAGAGGCGTGTGTCATCCGGCCCGAGCGGCTCATCGAGGATGTCCGGAGGGTCGGCAACCAGCCGGTCGCGGTCCACGGCGACCCGGCCTTCCGTGCCCACGAAACATGCGCCGCCGACCTCGCCCACGGGCTCGTCGGGAAACGCGCACGCATGCACGGCCACGCCGTTCTCGTAGCGAAGCACGGCGTGGCCGTCCTGCACGTCGAGCTCCACCGGGCCGGCCTGGTCGTTCCCGATCGCCCACTGCACGGTGTCGTAGTGGTGGGGCCCCCAGTTGGGATCTCCGAACGCAAACAGACCGCAATGGGCATTGCCCCCAGTGTAGGGCTGCCACGGCCCCGGACCCACGAACAGGTCCCAGTCCAGCCCCTCCGGTACGGATATCCCCGGCTTGGATGCGTTACGAAGCTTCGGCTCGAAGCCGCCGCCCGGGCGGTAGGCGTACACCTCCTTGAGCGTGCCGATGCGGCCGTTGCGCACCAGTTCGCACGCCCGGCGAAACTTCCCGCCGTACTCCGAGCGCTGCTGCGTCCCGGCCTGGTACACGCGACCGTATCGCTGCACGGTTTCGACGAGGGTGCGTCCTTCACGAATCGTCAGAGCGATGGGCTTCTCGCTGTAGATGTCCTTGCCGGCTTTGGCCGCGAGGATCGCCATGAGTCCGTGCCAGTGGAACGGCAACGCCATCAGCACGGCGTCCACGTCGTCGCGCGCCAGCAGGTCGCGGAAATCCCGGTAGGCCTCGGCGGACGCGTAGGCCCCCGTTCCCGCCTTATTCGCGTAGTGCTCGTTCACGCGCTGCTGGGCCTTCTCGAGTCTTTCCTGCCGCACGTCGCACACCCCCAGCACCTGGACCTCGTCCCGGCCGAGGTAGCCACCGGGCACGTAGGTCCAGCCGCCGCTGAACAAGTGTCCCGAGCCTTGCCCGCCCAAGCCGATGAAGCCCATGGTGATCCGTTCGCTCGGGGGCACGGCGCCCGCCCGGCCAAGCACGGACGACGAAACAATCATCGGGGCCGCGCAAGCGGCCACGGTACGCCCCAGGAAGCCGCGTCGAGAAAGCGTCTTGCTTGTCATGTCTACCCACTCCTCCGTTGCAGAAACGCATGCACGCCCTTCTTGTTCGACGTCACGACGTCGAGCAGCCCGTCTCCGTCGAGGTCGCAGACCTCGAACTGGGTGCCGACACCGGAGTCGTCGTTGATCTCGTGAACACGAAACCGGCACCCGCCCTCTTCCGGCCGTTCGAGCTCGAGCCAGAACAGCATGGCCGGCTCGCCGCTGCCGGGGTCGTTGCCGTTGTGCGCGTGGTATCGCTTCCCGGTAACCAAGTCTTGAAGGCCGTCGCTGTTGATGTCGGCCAGGACCAGGGCGTGCGTTTGTGACACCTCGTTGTAGATTTCGTGTCGCTGGAAGCTTGCTTCTCCGTTGTCCTGCTCATGCTCGAACCACCAAACGCCGTATTCGTGCGCCGAAGTGGTCAGGATATCGTTGTCGCCGTCGCCGTCCACGTCGTAGACCACCATGTCGGCGCACGCCGGGCCAAGGGGCGCCGGGTGGAAGGTCCAATCCGGGCGCGAGCGGTCTTCCGGCGCCTCCCACCAGCCGTCCGTTCCCAGGAGGTCGGCCCGGCCGTCGCCGTTCACATCGCCCATGCCCAGGCCATGCCCGAAGCGATCGAAGGCGGCGAGTTCCTGCGTAACCGGATAGGCCTGCCATTCACTCGCCGGCTCTTCACCGGGCCGGAACCACGTGAGGCGGCGGTTGAGGGCAAACACCGGCACCGGCCGGCCGTCGCCCAGCAGGTCGCCGAAGATCGGCGTCTCGCCACAGGCCGACGGCGCGAACGGATGGGCCGCCCAGTGTCCCGTCGCCTCGCCGGGATTGCGGTACCAAGACGCCGGAGCGCCCGGGAATCCGACCACAATCGAATCGACCCACCCATCTGCGTCCACGTCCGCGGCAAAGTTCGCGAAACACTGGCTGTACCCTCGGTCAGGATCGTAGGTCTGGGGGGGGCGAATCTCGTGGGCTTGCCAGTCCGGGGCCGCGTACCAGACGTCGCCCACCAGGATGTCGTCGAACCCGTCACGGTTCACGTCAGACACCGCCACGCCCTCCGACCTGAACTGCTTGTCAACCACGACGTGCTCAAACCGGACCTGATCGCCCGGCACCGGCGCCACTCCCACCGCCCGGTAGACCTCCAGCACCGCCCGTTGCGCATCCTGAGGGACCGCCGCCTGCCGCACGGCATCCAGCGCGGCTTGCGCCGAGGTGCGCACGAGTTCGGGATGGGCCTCGCGAAGGGCCTCAACGATTTGCGCCCAGGCCACCGCCGCTTCAGTTGCCACGTCGCCCTCGGAGAGATGTGCCTGCGTGCAATCCAGCGCACCCGCCGTGTGACAGCCGCCCAGAGCGCCAAGAAGGAGTCTCTTCTCCTCGGCCCGCTCCGCGGCCGCGAGGCCCCGCAGCAGCGCCTCTTCGCGCACCGTGGCCTCGAGCTCGGCCGCATCCGAGGCCAGCCGTGCGACCGCCCTGAGCGCGAGAACACGGTGGGTGAGCGTCGGGGCCGTCTCCGACACCGGCAGCAGGTACGCCAATGCGCCGGGATCCGGCGAGTCCGCAAGCGCACGGATCGCCGCGTCCTGGATATCGGATGCGTCATCGCCTACCGCCTCGCCAAGCGCCAGCAGCAACCGCGGATTTCGAAGCTGTCCGCAGACACCCAGCATCGCGCAGCGGAGATCGGCGTCATCCTTGCCGAGGCTCGACAAGACGGCCTCCACAAACTCGGGAGGCGTGTCGAGCCGCTCTGCCAACAACACCAACGCGCGCCCCGCGGCCGTGCGTTCCGCGGCGTCCTCCGCTCGTGCCGCGAGCGCGCACATCAACGTGGCGTCGCCAACGTCTCCGGCCTCTCCCAAGGCCAAGACCGCGGCCGTGCGGATCGCGGCGTCGTCGTTCCGGGCCAGCCGGCGCAGGACCGGCTTGCCCTCTTCGGCCCGCCGGCGTCCGAGCGCCTCCGCGAGCGCAACCGTCTCGGCCGCGTCCGCTTCCTCCACCAACGCGAGCAGGACCGCCGACGCGTCCGGCGCGCTGAGCCGTGCCAAGGCCGCTGCCGCCGCGGCACGCCCGGGCGTCTCGCCGTGTGCCGCCACCCTGACCAGAACGGGAACCTCGGAACCGGCGCCGATGAGTCCCAGTGCCCGGACGGCCATAGCGCGCACGGCCGCGTCCGGGTCGTCGACCGCCTCGGCCACTGCCGGCGCCGCGGCCGGGTCGCCACGCTGGACGAGCGCTTCGAGAAGGCCGGGAAGGACCGCCTTCGGCACGCTGCCAATCAGCGCCGCAAACGCCCGCGCAGCCTCCGGCCCGCCGGGGGCACGCACGGCAGGCAGGGCTGCGGCCCACAGTATCGGATCCTCGCCCAGCAACGCCGACGTGACCAACGTCCGCGCCTCACTCCCGGCCGTGAAGATCATGCCGCGGTACGCCGCCGTGCGCACGTGGTCGAGCTCCGTATGTTTCAGCACGTCGGCGTACAACTCATGGGCCGCTGGTTCATCCTCGGCACCGAGCCGCTCGGCGCAGCGCAGCAGACCGTCGTTGATGGCCGCGTGCAGCGCTTCCGCGCTGCCGGGCCGGGCCGCCTTCAGCGCTTGGATGGCCACGGGGCCGCCGATCTTGCCCAAGGCAAGCGCCGCCGCCAACGCCACCATGGGGTCGGCGCCCCCCACCAAAGGCGCCACGAGCGGCGCGGACTCTGCTTCCCGCCGCTCCCCGAGTGAATCACAGATGCCTGCTTGAGCGGCGCCCGTCGCCGTGCCCAGCGCCTCGCGCAAGGCGTCGCCCGCCTCGCCGAACGGCATGGGTTCCAAGGCGAGGCGAGCGGCATGCGACACCTTTTCGTCGACGAGCAGCGCCGCCAAGGTGGGAATATCGTCCCGCGTACCCACGCGCCGGAGTTGTTCGCAGGCCTGTGCCTTGCCGTACGCGGGGCCCTCTTGGCCAAGGACGGCGATCCAGCGTTCCTCCTCCCCCATGTCCGTATCCCACACCGGAACGCCCCCGAACTCGTCGTCGCAGGTGTCCGACACGGTGATTGCGATGACGTTGATCACGGCCTGGCCGTGCCTGTTCACGATCCCCACTGCGGCCAGCGGAACATCCGGCCGCGGATTCCGAACGGACAACCGCCAGAAGCCGACCTCCTGCGGTTGTTCCGCGCTACCGATGGCGTCGCTATGGGCCTGGCCGGCGAAGGGCAGCGCCCCCGGAAACCACCAGTCCTGGATATTGAGGCCGCAGGCGAGCGGGACCTCGACCTGCTCTTCGTCCGCGAACACGAGCACATACGCGCCGACCGGGTCCCCGGCATGTTCCGTGTAGTGCAGGAAGTGAATCGCGCCGCACGGCGTCGGCGTCAGCTCGATGCGCTGTTCCTCGCCTGGGGGCACTCGCACGCGCGTCCCCGCCAGGCGGAACGAGACGCCGTGAATGGCCCGTTCACCCGTTCCCAGTTTGGGGAAACACGAGCCAAGCTCCGTGCCGTCATGCGGCGCTAGGTCCAGCGCGCGCTGCCCGGGTGCCGCCGCCACAAGCGCCGACGCCGCAACAACGGCACAGGCAACGACTGCGGTTCTCTGCCGGAACGCGTGCATAATGATCACTGCCTCCTACAATGTGTCCAATTCTACTCAGAGCTTGTCAAGAAGTGCCCGGCTGCCCCGTAGCGCCGGCTGTTAGCCGGTTCCGGCCCGCGAGAGTGCCCCCGGAACCGGCTAACAGCCGGCGCTACGGGAACGGAGCGTTTCTTGCGGCATTTCTTCACAAGCTCTCAGTTCCGATTCATCACCAGGCCTGCACCGCTTACAGGTCCCACGACATGAGCTCCCAGAGGGCCTCGAGAAAGCGCTTGCCGAACAGGGCCGCCAGCGCCGCGCATACGGCCGCCGCGGATGCAACAATGATCCACGGCATCGTGTCGGTTACGTCACACACATACCACAGAGCGCCCACACCGATCACGGCCCCGAGGACCGCGCCGATGACCACCAGAACGAGCCGTTCGATGAGTTGATCCAACATCCGACTTCCCCCATGGCGGGGACCATCTCCGAGAGCGCCACGCCGCAAGTATGGGCCAGCCCCCCCAGGCGATGTCAACCGCGGCAACGCATATGTGCGTGCTTCGACCAGATGCCCAGGCGAGCCGAGCGTTGAAGACGGCCCTGCCCCCCTCTAGAATCACACGAGTCCGCCCCGTCAAGAGGCAATGAGGAGGAACGGCATGGTCCGCATGTTCGGCCGGACGACATGGGCTTCTTTGGCCATCGCGGCACTGTGGCTGTCGCAGGGACTATGCCACGCCGACGCCCCCGAAGAACCTCTGGGCCTTGGCGAAGGCGCACGCGGCCCGTGGTGGATGGCGCACACCGCCCTCACACCATCGGGCGGCCTGCGCATGGACGACAAGCCGTGGTGGGATCGCGCCGCCGCGCTGGGAGTGGGGGACTCGTTCCTGCTCGACGAGGGCCGGCTCCTCATCCGCCGCGAATCATTCAAGAATCGCTCAGGGAGACCCATTGACGCCATCGTCTGCGTGCTCGACGACGATGAAGACGGCAGCCTCGAGGACGGCGGCGACAAGGACTCGGACTGCTACGTGGCCGACTACGGCCGGGACGGTACGGTCGACCGCATGGTGGACTACATCGATGATGACGGCGACGGCGAGCCCGACGAGATGGACATCCGCTACTTCGTCGGCGGCGAGATTCGGTACTGCTGGTTCGGCGCGGACCTGGACGACGACGGCGCCATGTGGAGCCTGCGCGGCTACGAATACGGCGGCCCAAGCTTCTTCGAGGCCGATCCTTATGGCGACGGCCTGGTCTACATGAACAAGCTCGACACCGAGACCGGCGGCTGGGCGCCGATCTCCGAATGCCCCTTCGCCTTCTACGATACCGACGAGGATGGCTACAGCGAGGTCGTGGTCCGCTGCAGCGCCGTCCCCCTCAGTTACGACGTGGACGCGGACCCCGACTACGCCAACGACTACGGCAAGTTCGCCGCGCCATGGAACGAGGCCCTCCGCAACATGGGCATCGTCAACATCCGCTACAGCTTCGACGTCGACAACCTCAGCTCGACCGACACGCCGCTCCACTACGATTTCGGATTCAACCTCGTCGGCGCCACGCCCTACGACTTCCCCGGCATGCGCCACTTCAATCCGAAACGACGCCCGCCACAGGTCTCCGCGGTTACGCCCTGGCAAGACCTGCGCGACATCAGCGACCGCTACCAAGCGCGTGAGACGGGCTTCACCTGGCACGAACACGCCGACGACACCATCGCCATCGGCTACGGAAAGCGCGCCCAGGACGACTTCCGCTGGGAAGGCGTCTTCTGGATTTGGGAACGGCGCTTCATGGAGAACACCGGCGGCCCCTGCCAGAAGTGGAACGTCCGCCGCGAATACAGCGCCACGCCTGCCAGTCGCCGCGAACTGTACTACAGCGGCGTCGATCGGCGGATTCACCTCAAACACGCGCAAGAGGGCTGGATCCAGGTCGGCCATTTCGCCGGCCTCGACACCCTCGGCGAGATCCGCATGTTCGACACCAATGCCAACGGCTATTTCGACCGATGGGAATACGATTTCGGCGCCTGGCGACGCGTCGCCGCCGTGTCTGACGAAAAGGCCGAAGACCTCCCGTGGGACTATGAGGCCGTGAGCACGCGCTACACGCGCGACGTCCTGCCCGAGGCCATGGACGTCAACAGCCGCTTCATCGCCGCCATGGCGACCGTCCATCCCTTTGAAGCGCCCAGCGAACTCGAACAGGCCCTCGAGAATGGTTCCGCAAACTGGCGGCGCTATGCCCAAGACGTGCTGCGCGAACTCCAATACGCCGATTTCTTCACGCACTGGTCCGGCATCGCGGCCGACGCCCTCGCCGGCCAGCGTAAGGACGACCTTCACCGCTTGTCTTCAGCCGCGCGCGCGTCAAGGTCTACCTCTCAAACCGCCTGGGAACTCCGGCGCCTGCTCTCTCGAATCGACCACCTCTACGGCCGCGGTGAGCTCGAGGAAGCCCGAGACCTCATCGAGACTTCGACACAAACCTTCCAGCTTTTGAAGCGTGAGTAGTGCTGCCGGCGTACCGGCAAGACAGGGAGGACTGAGATGAACGCGACACGTTCCAGCCGCTGTGTAGTTGCCTTGGCCCTGCTGCTGGCGTGCGGCCTGGCCCACGCCGAGCTCCGCATGCGCGCGCCCATGACCTACCTGATCGACTACGACACCCAAATGCGCTTTATCAACCACCCGCAAACCATCGCGGACTTCGCCCAAGCCCCGCCCGACCTGGTCCACGTCGGCAAGGCCGTCCCCATCTTGCACAACTGGGGCGCCGTCCCCCTCATCTGCGGCGAGAACCAGTTCACCGGCGGGCCCGGCCACACCTTGAATCCCGACGCCATCCGCCTGTTGACGCCCGACGAAGTGAAAGACCGCATCGCCCGCCTCGAACGCTTCACCGCGGCCTGGCACGACGCCGGCGTGCCCACGCTCATCCCCTACACCTCGATCCACACCATCGCCGGCGACCACGAGAAACGCCTCGGCTTCTGGACCTTCTATGACCACTGGGCCGACTACGAGCCCTGGCTCGGCCCGCGGCCCGACCAAGACCCCTTCGACTGGCTCATGGTCGACCGCGACGGGGACTTCCTCGCGGGCGCGTGCGGCGGCTATTCGCCCGACTACTACGCGCCGCTCCACCGCTACCGCGTCTGCCCCAACCATCCCGCCTGGCAGGCGTTCCAGCAGCGCCTCATCCGCCTCATCGCCGCCGTGGGCTACGACGGGCTGTTCGTCGACAACGCCTCGCCGCGAGACGCGTGCTTCTGCCCATACTGCCGCGAAGGATTCAAGCGCTTCGTGGCCGGCCTCTCGAAGCCGCAGCGCGAATGCCTCGGCCTTGCGGAAGACGCGACGGATCTCGCTCTGGAAGACAAGGACACGCCCGCGGAACTCAAACGCCGCTATCGTATCGCGACCAACGACGCCTACCTGCGCATGGTGCGCGACGCCGGCCGAGCGGTCAATCCGGACTTCGTCGTGTTCCCGAACGCCAACGCGTACCAGGATTTCATGCCCCTCACCGAGGCCTGCGCGTACTTCATGTTCGAGAGCAGCGGCTCGCCCGGATGCACCATCCAGGGCGACATCCCCGAGGACGATCACGTCACGATTCGGGTGGGCTCGGACGCCCCCGGCGACGAACACATCGAGTTCCGCCTGGCCTTTGCCGATTCGCGCGCCTTTGTCGAGCTCGAAGCCGGCATCGTCTGCCCGAAACGCGCCGAAGTCGGGCAGCCGGCCACGCTCTCCTGCGCGATCGCGAAGGTCGGCAGCAGCGATCGGGACGACGACTGGGCCGCTGACTTCGCCTGTGTGTTGACTCACGCCGACACAGGGCGCGAGGAACGCGTCGCCTTGGCACCGGCCGGGGCCGTCGGCGGCGCCTCGGGCGCGCAACGCCCGCCGGTCAAACTGAGTGCCGCGTGGACGCCGCAAGACGCAGGGGCCTATACCGTGGCCTTGGCCTATCGCTATACCGACCCCGGCCACCTGGCCACCACCGATGCCCTCGCCCGCGTCGAGCCGTTGCGCTACGAGCACGTCTACCGCACCCACATCGGCGAACTGCTGTGCACCATGCACGCGCCCGGGCGCGCCGTCCTGCTCGACTACGACTCGTTGCGAGGCGGCGCCGACCACCTCCAGGAACTCGGCCTGGCCGAGTGCGCCGCGTTCAGCAACGGCAGCGCCATCGCCAGCAAAGGCGGGCCGCAACGCACGTTCATCCGCTTCTTCAACCGCACCCGCCACCTGTACGAAGGCGCGGCGCCCTACGCCGACGTCGCCCTGCTCTACGGCTACTGGGGCCACAATCCCGGCAGCATGAGCATGCGGCCCGGTAGCGGCGAGCCACCGGCCGAACGGCTATCGGCCCAGCACCGGCTCATCCGGCCGCTCGTGGACAGAAGCCTGGCACGCGACGATTTGGCAGGCCTGAAGGCGCTCGTCGTCTGCGGCGCGCGCCTGGAATTGGACGACGGCCAGGTCGCCGCGCTGCGCGCCTTCACCGACCAAGGCGGCCGCCTGCTGGTCTACGGCCGCGACTGCCGCCTGAACGGCAAGCCCATACAAGAGGCCCTGCCGCAAACAGCCCCGTGGCAGCCCGACTGCGACCCGCCCGGCATGCCCCCCCTGGCCCCGGCCACCGGTCTCGCGCGCGGCCTGCGCTTCGCGGCCTTCGCGCATCGCGGCGATGAACCCAAGCTCGTCCTACACGTCGTCAACTACAACGTCGCCGTGCATGACGAAGACCATCCCGTAACGCCGGTCCATGACGTCGCCATCCGCCTGCCCCTCCCGCAGGGATGGGCCATCACCGCCGTCCAGGTGCACGACCCCGACCACGATGCACCCGACAAGCTGGCCTTTCGCACCGAGGGACAAGCCGTGACCTTCGTGCTGCCGCAAGTCAGCATCTACGCCGTGGTCGAACTCGTCGCCGCGGCGTAAGCCAAGCGCGCCCCCCGGCCCACGCGCGGCTGTCGTTTGCAGTGCTTTGGGCTTTCTGTGGCCGGAGAATCAGGCCACCAAGAGGCGCAGGAGGCACAAGAAAGAAGTCGGGTAGTGTGGACTCAATTCGGGGAAACAACGCAAGAAGCATTTGAATTAAGGTAAGCGTTCAGCCAAGGATGAAGGATGCAACTGAGGGATATTCAATATCGAATGCTCAACGCCCAATGCTTAACGAGCCCACTCTGGATTCCCCTGGGCATTGGACATTGAGCATTCGATATTGGGTATTTCTGTGAGCCTTTATCCTTCGGCTGAACGTTTACGAA
>Ga0272442_10011805_pt1 | contig 10622 bp, 6 predicted proteins | sample SSMForm2O_FD_200262 | JGI IMG/M metagenome (GOLD analysis project Ga0272442, IMG submission 200262) | Marine sediment archaeal communities from Little Sippewissett salt marsh, Falmouth, MA, United States - SSM-Form-2O | ecosystem: Environmental > Aquatic > Marine > Wetlands > Sediment ... | reverse complement strand
GAGTACTCGGTGATGTGCCTGGACGGGCACGCCGATGGGATGCTGGATTTGTGCCAGAGGCTCCGCATTCATCCGATGGCCTGGTCGCCCCTGGCGGGGGGGCGGTTGTTCCATGAAGAGTCACAGCGTGCGGACCGCCTTCGCGAGACCCTCAGCCGGGTCGGTCATCAGGTCGGTGGGGCGACGGTAGACCAGCTCGCCCTGGCCTGGATCCTGATGCACCCTGCAGGCCTGGTGCCGGTCCTGGGCACCGGTAACGTTTCCCGTATCAAGAAGGCCGTCGCGGCGCTCGATGTCGAGTTGTCGCGCGAGCAGTGGTTCGAAATCTGGACGGCTTCTAACGGCTCCGACGTCCCGTGACAGGGGCAATGCCAACAGCCTTGCGGGAACGTTCGGCAATTTCGAGACGGCCGCGGCATTCGTGCGGGCCTTCGAAAGCGACGGCATCAGTCTTGAGGTCGAGAAAGAGACTCATGGTCCAAGTGGCCGACATATGTGACACGAATTAGGAAGAATCCTTGCGCGTTTGTCATCCTGAGTTCGACAGCGGCTTCGCCGCGGGGATACACAAGAAAATGGCTCTGGGCCGGCGTCGCTGCATAAGTTGTTTCTAATCTTGCAGTTACGAGCCTTCTGGACACTCTCGGCACAAGCCATGTTCTTAGGAGGCGGAGGCGAATCCCGGCGCGCCGGGATGGCTATCGAAAAAGAGGTTCGTTCCAGCCGCAGGCCAGATCCTTCACTTCGCTACGCTACGTTCAGGATGACATGCCGCCCGAGAATTTATCAGAATGCGTATGATTCGGTATGCGCGCACTCAAGCGGTGTCCGAGATAGGCGTCGGCCTGCCGGCCAAGACTGTCCCAGAAAGGATCAGTCGACCACTTCCGGGCTAGAGAGGAGGTAGTCGAGGATGTCGCTGAGCCTGGCGGTTGCGACGGCGATGGTGCAATCGGCTGCTCCGTAGTACAGGTGCAGCTCGTCCGTCTCCTTGCGCACGACGGCGCCGGTGGGAAAGACGACGTCGCCCACGTCACCGACGCGCTCGTAGTAGGCGTTCGGGCCGAGGACCCACTCGTCGCTGCGGCGCAGGAGCTTCCAGGGCTGATTCAGGTCCAGCAGGGCCAGGCCGACCCGATAGATCTGTCCGGCGGTGGTGGTGCGAACGCCGTGGTAAAAGACCAGCCAGCCCTCGGCGGTTTCTATCGGCTGACACGCCAGGCCGACGCGGTGACAGTCCCAATAGGCCGGCCGGGTGGGGATCAGCAGTTGGTGGTCGCCCCAGTGTTTCAGGTCCGGTGAAAAGCTTAGCCAGATGTGGGCTTCACCACGGACGATCGGGCGGTGAATCAGGGCGAAGCGGCCGTCGAAGCGGCGGGGGAACAGGCAGGCGTCCTTGTCTTCCGGCGGCAGCAGCCCGCCCAGACGCGCGAACGTGCGGAAGTTCTTGGTAATGGCCAGCGATACGATCGGGCCGCCTTCGCTGAAAGAGACGTACGTCACGGCGAACTGCTTTTGCTCCTCCAGCCAGACGATGCGCGGGTCTTCCAGGCCCCAGCGTTCCTCGTGCGAGTGGGGATCGGCCGTCAGGGTCGGTTCGGCGTCGATCTGCCAGTCTGTGAAGCCGTTCGGGCTGCGGGCCACCGTCAGGTGCGAAAAGCCGCGCATGTCCTCGACGCGTACGAGCAGCAGCGTCTCGTCGTTAAGCTTGGCGGCCGCCGGATTGAAGACCGCATTGGCCGGGTAGGGCCACTGCTCCGGCGACAGAATGGGGTTCTTGTCAAACCTCGTGAAGAGATCGTGTGCTTTTTTTTCTCTTATGCGATGCGGCATCTTTGACATCCAACCTGGGGCTACGCCTTGATCAACTGTGTTTCATAGAGCCCTTGATACACAGAGGACTTCTGCATCAACTTTTCGTGTTGTCCCTGGGCGACAATGCGGCCGCCCTCCATTACGACGATCATATCGGCCGCGACCACCGTGCTGAAACGATGTGCGATGATAAAGGTGGTGCGATCCTGCATGATTTCTTCAATGGCCCGATGGATCTTGGCCTCGCTGTCGGCGTCGACTTGGCTGGTGGCCTCGTCGAAGATCAAAATGGCCGGGTTTTTCAGAATCGCCCGTGCGATGACGATGCGCTGGAGTTGCCCGCCGCTGAGCCCGACCCCGTGTTCGCCGATGACGGTTTCATAGCCTTGCGGCAGGCGGCTGACGAACTCGTGCGCAAAGGCTCGCTCGGCCGCCGCGACAATCTCCTGCTGCGTCGCGCCAATCCGGCCGTAGCCGATGTTGGCCGCGATGGTGTCATTGAAGGTGAGTAACTCTTGCGTTACCATCCCGATCTGGCCGCGCAGGCTGGCCAGAGTGACCTCGCGGATGTCTTGGCCGTCCACGAGCACCTGCCCGGAGTCGGGATCGTAGAAGCGAGGCAGCAGGTTGGCCAGCGTGGTCTTGCCCGACCCATTGGGCCCGACGATCGCGACATTATGGCCTGCCGACACGGTGAGGTTCACTCCGTTCAAAGCCGGACGCTCGGCGCCGGGATAGGTAAAGACGATGTCGCGGAAGGTGACATCGATCTTGAGGGGGGCCAGGAACGGGGCGTTGGGTTTCTCCACCTCGATGGGCTGGTCCATGACGGCAAAGACCCGTTCCGCTGCCGCGTTGGCCTGCTGAATCTTGTTCCAGATGTCGCTGGTTTTGCGCACGGCCTCGGCCGAGGCGCCCAGAAGGGCCAGAAGGGCGAGGAACTCAGGCGCCTCCAGGTTCCCGCCCGTCACCCACCGCATGCCCGCGATGATGGCCGCCGAGCCGGCCAGGATGCCCAGGACTTCCAGCACGGGGTGGGTCGCCGCTTCCACTTTTGATATGCGAAGCTGTTGCTTGAGCAGACGGTCGTTGATGACGATGAATCGTTCCCGCTCGCTCGCTTGCTGGTTGTAGACTTTGATGACGCGCAGGGCGGCCACCGACTCCTGCAACTTGGCCAGCATTTGCGAGCTGGCCATCAGCGAGCGGCGGGTGGCCTTCTTCATCTTCCGTCCAAACGTCCCCAACAGGGCCACGATGAAGGGCCCGCCGCACAGAAAAACGAGCGTCAGTTTCCAGTTGAGGAACATGGCGGCGCCGAGCATGAACAGCGCGTTCAACGGCTCTCGCAGGGCCTTGCCCAGCATGACTTTGATCGCCACCGCCATGATGGCGGTATCGCGCACGATCCGACTGACGGTGTCACTGGGTCGTTCGCGGACGAAAGCGCCTATCGGCATCAGGGTGACCCGGGCGAACACGTCCGCGCGCAGATGATTGATTCCCACCTGCACGATCTTTTGCCCCACATAGTCCTGGTAGAACTTGGCGATACAGCGAACGATCGTGATGACGACGATCGCCAGCATGATCGCCATGACGGCGACGTCGGTCTTTCCGCGTGGCAAAAAGGCGACGGCCCAGCGCGCCGCGTCGAGGCCGCCGAGATAGACGTGGTAGCGGAGGCGCTTGAACCAGCTCCAGTCGAGGCTCTCGATGTAGGCCTGGTCATGTGGTGTGCTGAGCTCGATGGTGACGGTGCCGGCCTCCGCGCGCACGATCTCAACGGTGATCGTGTTCTCGGTGGTCACAGCCATCTCTTGCAGCAGCCGCACCTGCGAGACGCCTGCGTCGCCCTGTTGGGCCGGGGTTGCGACGTTCGTAATGCGATCAGCCGCCCGGAGGCCCGCTTTTTCCGCCAGGCTATCTTCCCTGACCTTTACGACGACCAGGCCCGGGCGGAAAGACCCGCCGGGCTCGTCGCTCAGTTCCGCCACCTTGGGGACCGGGAACTCCAGACCGTAGCGCTGCTCGCATGTCTTTCGGTCCACCCAGCCGTGCAGGCCCTCGCTGCCCATCATAACCGTCAGAAGGGGGATGATCGTCATGAAACTGATGGAAACCAGCAAGGCAACCAACATGGCGCTGAGCACCACGATGATGATACGCGGCCACTGGGGCCATACGTACTGAAATACGCGGCCTAGTTCTTTCATCGCGTCAGAGCTTCTCCGATGAACAACAAATGTGCCGCACTAATTCGCCGCCAGGCACATGTGGCGAGGCGGCGCCGGACACAAAAAATGAAGGGCCCAAGGCCCTCAAACGCCGGCGCAAACTACCAGACGCGCGCCAAACGGTCAAGCCCAAAGAGGCCGCCCTCATCCCCGGTTTTGCACGGGGATGCAAGAGAAGGGGGGCCGTTCCGGCATAGCCCGGGCCGATACGAATTCTGATTAGTTCTTGCGCGGCATGTCATCCTTCACCTGTGGCTCAGGATGACAAACGCTCAAACGCGCACGAACTTTTCCGAATCCGTATGATTGGGGTCGTTCGTCCCGGAGGGGCCGTGCGGCCCGCCTTTTCTGTGCTTCGGCCGCCTGGCTCAGGGCAGAGCAGACGACTTGCTCGCCTGGCTGCTGCCACCGTAGGCACCCATGTTGATTGCACCGCCATGCGGCTGAGGCTCCTCGCCGATAGGGCTGTCTGGGTCGCCCGCGTCGATGCAGGGGCTGGTGAGAGCATCCTGAACCCAGGTTCGGCCGACGGGGTCCCAGCGTCCGGCCTGGGATTTCAGATGGTAGTCGCCATCGACCCAGACCGCGTTGGCGAAGTCCGGTTCGACCGCGACGTTCGGGTCGGCGGGATCGGCCCAGTAACCGGCTTCGGCGAAGAGCGGATCGGCATCGATGTTGCCCTCTCCGTCCCAGCCGCCCTTGACGTCGCTATAGGCAATGTCCACATTCCAGCCATCGACGTCCAGGCTGGATGGCCCCTCGTCCCACAGGATGGAACTTGAGATCGCGCTGAGTGATGCGGCGCATGGGCCTCTGTGCCCGGACGGCAGAGCCAGGGTCGCGCCCCTGTTGGCCAGGTTGTCTGCGAACGTGCAATTGGTGATGTCGACAAGCAGGGCGCAGCCGCTGTAGAGGGCTCCGCCGGAACCAGTGGCCCGATTGCCGGCGAATACACAGTTCATGAGAGTCATATCTGCGTATGAATTGTGCAGCGCCCCTCCTGCCCCGGCTGTATTGCCGCTGAAGAGACAGCCGTGCAGCGTCAGAGGCCTCCCCGCGTTGTTCAGGGCTCCGCCGGTTTCCACGGCCAGGTTGCGCGTGAAGTCGCAGCCGGCGATCCAGGCGCGTTCTTCCCAGCGTCCTTCGATAGCCCCGCCGGCCCGGGCCATGTTGCTTTCAAACCGGCTGTCGCTTAGCTCGAGTGTGCCCTTGTAGTGCATCAGCGCCCCTCCCTGGTCGGCGGCGTTGCACTCGAATAGGCACGCGGTCACGGAGAGGTGGCTTTCGAAACTGCGAATCGCGCCCCCCTCCACGCGCGCCGCGTTGCCCCAGAAGCGGCACTGGGCCAACGTAAGGTCGGTGTGGCGGGCGAAGATGGCGCCGCCTATCACTTCGGAGGCGTTGTCTGTGAACGTACAGTGTGACAGGGTCGGGGCCCCGGCCTCGCAGCGGACCGCCGCGCCCTCGTAGCCGGCGTTTTGCCGAAAGACACAGTCAATGATGTGGGGGCTGGCATCGAAGCAGTCCAGCGCGCGAGAGATGGCCGAGGCAAGGACGAAGCCGTCCAGCACCGCCGATGCGTCTGTGCCGCTGGTGGCGATAATGCAGACGCCGTTATCCAGTCGAAGGAACCTGGCGATAGGATGCCACAGCCCCCAACTATCGTCGTCGTTCCCTTCCAGGTCGCCGCTCAGAATCGTCTGGTACTGTTGCACGTCTCGGGCGTTCGGGTCGTCGGTGCCGACGCCGGCGAAGCCGCCGCGAATCGCCACGCCGTTCTTCAGTCGAAACGGCACGTACCTACCGAAGTGGGCAACGGAAACACCGTGAGGACGCGGCGACGGAGCCCCCTGATTGGGCTTGTAGGTTCCCTGCGCCACGCGGACCTCGTCGCCGGCCTCGGCGTTGTCCAGTGCGCTGTGCAAGTAAGTGAACGCGTCGGTCCAGGACGCGCCATCGTTGGCGCCCGCCGCATCATCGTCTACATAGATGATCCGGCCCGGCGCCACAGAGCACAGGCCCACGATCACGGCGCAGACGGCCATGACTGCCGTGATGTTGTTTGCCTTTTCCATTTTCGGCTCCTTTCATTTCAACGCCCTGCATATGATGCCTGCACGATATACGCGCTGTACACCGTGGACGGGCAGGTCCTTCTGTTTCGAGCAGTTCACCCGACCGGTCCCGAGTCTGCCTGACGGAGGGTAATCACCACCGGCTTTGAGACTGCGTTGCGGCCCCGGTCATCGGTGGCATTTGCCGTGATCGTATACGTGCCTTCAGGAAGGTCGCTCCCCGACGGCGCGCGCCAGTACCAGTAGAGGTACCAGCCGTCCGGCTCACGGCTGGCGGGAAAACCACCGCTATAGCGGGAGTCCTCTGACTCATGGCTAATGTGAAATCGCACGTTGACCGCCGGGAAATCAGGATCGCTGGTCACCGCGCGGATCAGGATCGGCTCTGACCTCTCGACGTGGAGGACCGCTTCATTTATCGGCTCGACGATACTGACGGGGGCGGGTTCGGCCATCCCGCTGGTCCACTGCGAGATCAGGATCAGGAGATCGTCGAAGTTGACCTTGCAGTCGCCGTTGATATCGCCGGCCCAGTGCGTTTCGCAGACAGGCCCGCCGAAGTGGGACTTGCTCGCCTCGGTCGTACCGCCGTAGACGCCGATGTTGATCCGCCCGCCGTTGGGGAACAATTCGTCCTGGATGGGGCCGTTTGGATCGCCCGCGTCGATGCAAAGGCTGGTGACATCGTCTTGTACCCAGCTATCACTTGCTCGGTCCCAGCGGCCCGCCTGGGATTTGAGATGGTAATCGCCGCCCACCCAGAAATCGTCGTCCGGGTCATCGAGCGTGGCGTTCGGGTCCCAATAGCCGGGCGCGGCGAAGCACGGGTCCGTATCGATATTGCCCACGCCGGGCCAGCCGCCCTGAACATCGCTGTAGTCCACCGAGACATATTCGGGCCGTAACTCTGAAGACACGATGCCCCGGGCCCCGCCCCACAGGATGCAGTTGCGGAAGATATTGGCCACCGGCGAACCGTGGCTGCCAAAGGCCGAGAATGCATAGCCGTCGGGGGATCGGTTTTCGACAAAAGTGCAGTTGGCAAACAGCAGCGCCCCCAGACATCGCACGACGGCGGTGCTCTCCAGCGCCTGGTTGCCGTCGAAGAGACAGTTCTCGCAGGTCAGTGCCCCCCGACCGTCGATGGCGCCGGCGCGAGCGTACGCGACGTTGCCGGTGAAGCGACAGCCTCTCAGTGCTGTCAGATTGCCCTGTATGGCTGCGCCGGAGAATCCCCGGTTGTTCTTGAACAGGCAGTTGGTCGCCACGGCTTGCCTTCCGGACGGGTTGTTGATGCGCACGGCTCCGCTGCGGGTGGCGGGACCGCGTGCCGGCCCGGGCGGCAAGGTGGCGTTGCCCTCGAACGTGCAGCCGGCCAGAGACAGGTGGCCGTTGACATGGTACAGGCCGCTACCGTCGGCCGCCCGGTTTTTTTGGATCGTGCAGCGGGAGAGGGACAGGTCGCCCAGGTGGCTGGAGATGCCGCCGCCTTTCCTGGAGGTGTTGGCAGAGAATTCGCAATCCGCCAGGAACAATTCGGTTTCGTAGGTGAATACGGCGCCGCCGTAGTTTCCGGAGGCATTGGCCATGAACCTGCAGTTGCGGATTTCCAGGCGGCTGACCATCTCAAAGTCGCTGCGAAAGACAAAGACCGCCCCGCCATTGGAGCCCCAGTTTTGGATGAAAGTGCAGTTGCGCACGACCGGGAAACTGCCCTGGATTCGCAGGGCACCGCCGCCATCGGAGGGTCCGCTTCTCCCGGTGCTGCCGCCGGTAGCGTGCCCGCCGCAGATGGTGAATCCATCCAGCTCGCAAGCGCCGGCCTGCTCGATGGTGACCACATGGAAGCTGTTGTCGGGGCGGCTCGGCGCGCTCAGCGGCACCTGGGCGTCCGTAAAATTGGAATCGTCGCCCAGCAGATCACCGCTGAGAATACTCGCGAAGAGCTCGACATTGCGCTCGTTTGGGTCCGGCGTTCCGCCGCCGGCGTAGCCACCGCGCAGGACGGCTCCGCCGGGAATCCGGAAGGTCGCCTCGCGGTCGCCCGGAGTGATCCCGGTGCCCTGGTCGGGCTGATACATGCCCTGCGCGACGCGAATCTCGACCGGTTCCTCTACGAATTGCGCGAGAATCAGGGCATCCTGTAGGTAGAGCAGTGCGTCCGCCCAACACCCGCCGTGGTTGGTCCCGTCGGCAGAGTCATCGACGTAGATAATCCGGCCCGCCGACAGCGGACAGAGGCTCACGATGAGACCGAAAACGACCGCTACCTCTATGATTGTTCTATTGCCGTTCATAATCCGCTCCTTTTCAAAGAGGCCGTTCGCACGGCCCGCGACGCTTACTCGTGGAGATACACGGGGAAGTGGGCGTATTGCCACGAATAGGAAAAAAATGTTGGAATTTTTCCGCCCGTCGCCGCCGGCCATGCGGTTTGGGGAGGCGGCACTTCGAGGCGGCGAAACGCCGGTGCGCGTGCGTGCCCGCGAGCTTTCGCTACAGAAAAAATCTTCTTGGGAGGCGAGTTTGTGCGTGCCGGCGGGCGGACTGTGGTATAATAGAGCCGTGAGTCGTCCTTGACATATCGTTAGACATCGATTTTCGCACCTTGGAGCAGCCGTAACGATCCGACGTTGGGAGGATACAGGTATGGCTATCGTAGGGGTGCTCATCTGGGTAGCGTCGGCCGTGCTGGCCTACCTGCTGTTGGAGGCCGCGACGCTTTGTTGCAGCCGCCGGGCCTGGGATCACGCGACCAAGGAATTCGCCCTGGTCTGCAGCATCGTGTTAGGACCGGTCTTCCTGTTGATCTCGCTGGAACTGTTGCTGCTGGCGGTCATCGGCAACGGCCTCACGACCAACCGAACCAGACGGTACAAGGATTCCTGAGGCGCCTCGCCCTTACGGCGCAGCCGGAGCAGGCAGACCGAAAGCGGCCACTGTGTGCGCCGCGAACGAAGATTGTCGGCACGGATGCCGGGGCCACCGCGTCAATAGCTGAACTCGAGCACCTTGGGCTCAACGAGCCTGCGGTAGTCGGCCATGCTCATGCGGATGGCCTGGCCGTGTGTGCCGGCCTGGAACACGATGTGATCGTCCTTTTCCAGCGTCTGGTCGATCACGGTCGGCAGGCCGTACAGGTTGCCGAAGGGCGGCTCGGCGCCCAGCTCGCAGTCGGAGAAGAGGCTGCCGATCTCCTCCTCGCTCGCCAGTTCGACGGACGCCGCTTCCAGTTGGCCTTTGAGCTTGCTCAGTTCCACCTTTTGCGGGGCGGGCAGCACACACATGATGTAGCGGTCGTCGGCCTTGACGATGACCGGCTTGGCGACGTACTTGCCCGGCTCGTGCTCGATGGCGGCCAGTCCCTGAGAGCTGAAAACCGGCGCGTGCTCCAACGTCTCGTACTTGATCTCGTGCTTGTCCAAGAACTCTGTGACGTGCATCCGGCACCTCCTTGCGAAAGCTGACGGAATATCGGTGTGACCCTGCTGCATATCTTGAATCCTGTCTCCCCATCAATCAAGCGAAAAAAGCTGCTACCGGGCGGATTAGGTACAGGGCGACAGCGGCGGGGGACAGCGAGGCCTCGACACCGGTTATGATTGCATCGCAACGTTGCAGGGGCAATGCCTCTGCAGTTGCCTGTTCCTGTTGGTGCGGGGCGCGGCATTGCCGCATCCCTTGGGCAGGCGCGGACGCATTGGGATCGCGGATTCGACGCCGGCGAAACCATGATTGTGCAGTCCCCAGCCCGCGATTGGCAGGGGGCCTACGCCTGCGGCCATGACCCCGTGGGCCGATACGACGAGCGGGACGGCGATGGGGGTGGTGCATGTTATCGGGCCATGTCGTGACATGCCCGCCCGGGGCGTGCCGTGGTGCTCCGCCCGGCAAGCCGTACCAGGTCAACGCCGCGCGGTCCAGCATCGTGCCGATAGCCTGCTTTCGATGAGAAGATGGGGTGTTTCCAGGCCCCCTTTTTTGTTGACACAGGGCGGATTTAACTATATTATAAGCTTTCTAAAGCCGAATATTTCAACGGCTTGTACTTTGTGACCGTCTACAAGAAGGACAGACCGCTCGATTGCAAATGCCGCGAGGTAAGGGGTTTCTGAACCATTGTTTCCGCTTTTTGCAGCCGGAAGCGGTCCTATGACTGCACGAATAGTGCATTAGGAGACGTCTTGATGTTGAACGCACGAGTCGTTGCGGTGATGCTGTTTATCGGATGTATGCTGGCAGGAGCCGGTTGGGCCCAGGGTCAGAGCCCGACGCTTGAGGGCAGTTGGAATGACTTTCTCCATTTTACCAAGATCGGCCGCTTTGACTTGGCCAAAGGGCATGCCAACGCGATTCTACAGAGCAATCCGGACCCGGCGGCGCTGTTCGAGTACAGCCGCCAGAACCAGCCGGGCTACGAACTGGCCCTGCGGGTGGCCGAGAGCGCACACGACGAGGAACTCGCCGGGTTGACCGACCAACTGCTCGAGATCAT
>Ga0272442_10011804_pt1 | contig 10623 bp, 8 predicted proteins | sample SSMForm2O_FD_200262 | JGI IMG/M metagenome (GOLD analysis project Ga0272442, IMG submission 200262) | Marine sediment archaeal communities from Little Sippewissett salt marsh, Falmouth, MA, United States - SSM-Form-2O | ecosystem: Environmental > Aquatic > Marine > Wetlands > Sediment ... | reverse complement strand
CTGTCAAAGAGCAGGGGTTCGTCGATGTACTGGCCGCCGTAGACAAACTGGCGGTTGACCTGCCAGCCGCCGCCGGCGTTGTCGTGCTCCTCGACGACCTGCCAGCCATCGTAAATATATAGGATATCCGTCCCGGTTTCAAGGTCCTTTTTTACCCGGCGGTTCAGGCCGTCGTAGAGGTAACTGACAATGTCGTCGCCGTTATCGTATTCGACGAGGGTGAGACGGTTGCGGTAGTCGTAAGCGTATTGGTACGTATCACTTCCGTCGTTGGTTTCGAGGGTGGCGATGTTGCCCGCGGCGTCATGAGTGATCTCGCGGGGCGTATCGTTCACCGTACGGACCTGCCCCTGGCCCCCTGCTGGCAGCGCGATCTCGTTGACCTCGTTGTGCTGGCGGACGTCCTCGGTGCCGTTGTCGTCGAAATCGGTCCAGTTGCCCAACTTGTCGAGCGTCCAGTCCTGGGCCTTCACCTCGTTGTCGATGGACGTCTTCTGGGCGGTGAGATCGCCGCGAGCGAAGGCCGTCAGACGGTGGAGACTGTCGTAGGTGTAGCGTTCGTCCTTGTCGTCGTTCTTCAGGTCCTCCTGGTAGGTGGGGTTCGAGGCGTAATCGTAGCCGTAAGCGAGCTTGACGGCGTTGTCGCCGCCGGCGACCTTGTAGTGGCGCATCCAGACGGTGCGTCCGAACGCATCGTAGCCGTCGAGGTCGGCCGCGTCCTTGTAGGTCAGTCTGAGAACGTCGGCGTTCAGCTTGCGGTCCTGGAGGTAGTACCCCTTGTAGCCGTAGTCGCCCAAGGTCGTCCCGCCGTCGGTGATCGTGTCGAGACGGTTGAGAGCATCGTAGGCGAAAGCGAGCGTGCGGCCGTTGGGATAGGCGAGACTCGTCCGGAGGGTACCGTTGTCGATGACGCTCGTGACGTTGTCAAACTGGACGTCGTCGATATAGAGCTTCTCGACGACGGTCAGGTCGGTCGAGTCGTCGTCCCACGTATAGGTCCACGTGACGAGGGTGTGGTTGTCGTCGGTGTCGCCGTTGTTGTCGGTGAGCTGGGTCATGCGGCCGAGGACGTCGTAGGTGCGTGTGATCTTCGAGGTGCCGACGAGCGCGGTGTCGCCGAGTGCCTCGACGTTCTCCTCGGTCGCTCGGCCGAGGGCGTCGTAGGTATACGTCGTCTTCCACTGACGCTGATCGGTACGGGCCTCGACGGTGCCGTCGGCGTTGTAGGCGACGACGACCTCGCCGGTATCGGGATAGACAGTGGTGGTCACGCGGCCCGCATCGGCGGTGTCAGCGCGGATGTATGTCGTGACCTGGTCGTTGTACGAGCCGTTGCGCGCGGTGATGGTGTCCTGAACGTATCCCTTGCCCGAGACGGGTTGATCGTAGGCGTAGAGGGTGATGCGATCGATGCCGTCCTTGGACTCGACGGTGCGCGTGCTGCGTCCGATGCGATCGACGTAGGCGAAGCGCTGGATGCCCATCGGGTCGGTCGAGCAGGCATAGGAACCGTAGGTGGAATCGCACCCGTAGGCGTAGGTGGAGACGAGGTGGTTGTCGTCACTGACGCCCGGCGAGGTGGGGACGTTGTCGGCATCCCAAAGGACGGGCTGCGCGGGCCAGGTGGTCGTCGCGGAGGGATCGTTGGTGCCGTAGACGGCCGTGGCGCTGACGCGTCCGTTTGCGTCGTAGAAGCTGACGCTGAATTCCCTGCGGTTCGATCCGAGCCCGGCGACGTGGGTCGTCTCCTGCACGGTGGCGCGTCCGGCCGGGTCGTAGGTGCTGTAGGTCTTGTTGCCGAGGGCGTCTTCGACACAGGTATTGCGCCCGGCGGCGTCGTAGGTGTGAACGGTCGCGTGATCGTTCGGATCCTCGTGCTTCTTGACGCGTCCGAGGGGGTCGTGCCAGGTCTCGACGACGATGGTGCAGGACTGGTTATCGGGGTTGTATTCGATGGACTCATAGACGCGGCTGAGGGAATCGTACTTCGACTCGCTCTTGGCCCAGAGCGTGCCCATGGCGGTGTTGTCGTAGAGTTCGGTGGTGAGCAGTCGCGTCTGGTTGTCGTATTCGTAGTGGGTGAGGTGGCCAAGAGCGTTGGTGACGTTGTCGAGGTTGCCGCTGCCCTTCTCGTAGGCATAGCTGGTTTCGTTGCCGACCGCGTCGGTGACGACGCTTTGCTTGCCGTCGGCGGTGTAGGTGTAGGTGCCGATGACGGTGGGCGCGCACGCCGCCCAGCCGGCCTTCTGCTTGACCATCCGGGTGCGGTCGGTGCCGAGGATGTAGTGGTATTCGGTGACGTTCCCACGGACGGTGCCGCTCCACGAGCCGTTGGCCCACGCAAGGTCGGCGACGTTCGAATAGACGCGCTTCGTGCGGCCGCACTCGTCCCACTCGGTGACGGTGGACTGCTCCTCGGGGAAGCCGACAGCCTGGGTGGTGCTGCAGGCTTTTCCGTATTTGCAGTAGTGGTAGCGGGTTGCGGAGACGACCTCGCTGCCGCAGGTGTCGGTGCGCGTGAGGATGCGGTCGGCGGCGTTGTAGTCGACGGTCGTCTTGTAGGCGGCTTCGGGCTCGGTGATGAGCGTGGGGTTACCCCAGGCGCCGTCCTCGGGGTTGACGGTGGTGTAGTCGTACGTGGTGACGAGGTTGAGATACGTGCCGCCGAGGCCGTCGTGGTTGTCGGGGTCGACGATCTGCGCGGTCTTGAGCCACCGTCCGCCCACGACGGCATACTGATACCGCGTTTCGAGGTTCAGGCCACCCTCATCGACCACGGTGCGGGTCAGCTCGAAGCCTTCCGAGCCGTCCACCTCGTCCGTGGTGCCGTCGCCGTCGCTGTCGAGATCGTCATCGTCGGCGTAGTAATACTTCGTGGAGGCGAGGTTGTCGAGGTCGGTGGCGACGGTGGGCCAGTCGGCGGGGGTGTTGCTCAGCTTGACGGAGCGCCTCTCGGTGACGCGTCCGTAAGCGTCGTAGAACGTGCGCTCGCCGAGGTAGTAGTTCACGTCGTAGGACGAGCCGTCGTAGCTGTTCTGGGTGCTCAGCACCTGCGGATGGACGGTGCAGACGAGGCGGTTGTCGGCGTCGTAAATGTACTCGGTGACGAGGGTGGTGGCGCCGTCGACGTGGGCGGTCTCGTTGTCGACGAATCGCGTGTCGTCGACGTAGCCCCACTCGGTGATCGTGACGCAGTCGGCGCCGTCCCACGTGGCCATGGCCGTGCGCCGCAACGAGGCATCGTGGGTGAAGCGGTTCCCGGTGATAAGATTATCGGCGGTGTAGGTGGCGTTGTCGGGGTCCTCCCAGTCGAACTGCACGTCGTAGTGGATGATGTTGTCGGCCTGGTAGTCGCTGTTGTACTTGTAGGCCTTGAGCAGCCCCACGTTGTCATCCGCCCGGGTGAGCTGGAAAAGCGGCTGCTCGTTGTCGTTCATCTGCAGGACCTTGATGAGCCGCTTGGCGCCGTCCTCCCAGCGGTAGACGTTCATCTGGTAGGTGGGTGCGTTCTCGTTGTCGGGCTCGGTCTCGCCGAGGTACAGCTTGGTGCTCAAGGGATCGGGGTAGGTATACTCGGTGCCGAGGACGACGCCCCCGCCGCCACAGCCGCAGCCGCTGCCGCTCTGGGCCTTGACCTTCCCGGCATAAGCATGGCCGGTGGGGTAATACTCGTACACCTGCGTGGCATACTTCTCGTTTCGGTCCGGCTCGGTGCTCGCAGCCCAGGCGTCATACTGCTCGGGCGGGATGACGTGCGTGAGTTGCCCTTCATCGTTGTAGACGCAACCGGTCCGCCGCCAGTAATAATCGGTCGAGGTGGGGGCGGTATCCCCGTCATCGCCGGCATCGGCGGCGACCGTCTTGGGTACGCCCACCTCTTCCCGCACCATGTTGCCTCCCTCGTAGACGAACCGCGTGACCTTGCCGTGCGTGTTGTTGAGGGGGTTGGTGGGATCGCCCGGGTGCGACTCGATCACCTTGCTGAGTACCGAGTTTGCCCCGGAGGTGTACTGATAGGTGGTCGTACGGCCGAACTCGTCGGTGGTGCTGGTAAGCTGGGCGCTGCCGTTGTAGGCGAAGGTGGTGGTCTGAGTGCTGCTTGCCGGGTCACCGACCGTGCGCGAGATGAGCTTGCCGTCGAGGGCCGAGCCGGTGAAGCCGTAGAACTCGTAGACGACCTTCCCGTGCTGACTGGAGCGGGTGAGGGTCATGTTCTGGGCGGTGTTGTCCCCGCTCAGGGCGTAGGCCGACTGCACCGGCGTGCCGGCGTCGCCGTAGTTCTGCCACGGCGAACTCCGTCGGAACAGCAGCACCGTGCCGTCGGGTTTGTAGACGACGATCTGGTCGTCCGGCGACCACCCGCACGAGTACTTGCCAAGGGCGTAGACATAGCAGATGCGCCACCCTGAACCGCTGCTGTAGCACAGGACGTCGCTTGAGGTGTGGCATCGACCGGTGGCGCCGTCAACCCCGTCGGTACAGACCCGGTAGTTGTTCTCCCCCTCCAGCGCGGCGGCGATGCACGCCGCGCACTGGCTCTGGGGGCAGCCCCCGGCGGTTGCCGGGACACTGACGGACATCGACGCAGCTAGCGCGACAAGCGCAATCAGCAGTGACCTCTTCATGACAATCCTTCCTTTCGGGATGGCGTTTGCGTGCAGACCGTTAGCGGGACTCGGTGCCGGCTCGATGCCGACGGACGCGGTCCCCTCAAAGACCGTATAGGGGCTTCTGCGGCGAACGTTACGGAAGAGTTCTCAATATTCAGGCCGTCGAAACACCGCCGGCGCCAATTCGTGAAGGATCTCAACGATCCGGCACAACAGGTGATCGGGCACGTTGCCGGTGACGTAGTCGTGCGTCACCCACTTGTAGACCGGCGTGTGCACGAAGCCGCGGATCAGCTCCGGGTCCACGTCCTGATGCCGGATAAGCGACTGAACATCGATCTCCTCCCAGGGCACCTTCCGCCCTTCGGCCTCCAAGACGTCTGCCGAGGCCAGGATGAGCGCCGTGACTCTCTCCACGACCTTCTGCCGGGCCGTTTTGACATCCGGGTCCGGCACATCCACGTCCATGTCAATTCGCCCCTCGGTGGACATGCTCTCGTTCTCCTTTCCCTGATCCCACACCGCCGTCTCGCTCCAGCATGCAGGGCCGGCCCGACAACGTGGTATTGAGTGTCTCCACGGCGACTGAGATCTGTTCGAGCCTGGCGAGGAATTCCCTGCGTTCCTCGCGCCGGTCGTCCATGAGCTGTTTTCTCTCCTCTCTCAGAAACCTGAGAAAGAAGATGCTCAGGACGACGACGGCGGCGCCCGCGCCCCCGGAACTCAGCAACTGAATCAACTCGGGACTCATCTGCCTCCCCTTTCCTTGATGTGGACCTCGCATCAGGATTCCGGCGCCTGCAATGTCTTCCGAAGCCGAGTCGCTTCGAGGGCGCGCTCCACAAGGCGTGCCTTCAGCGCGTCATCCAGTTCGATGGCCTCCAAGGCCGTTTCGGTCGCCTGCACGTAGAACTCGTCCGCCTTCTGCGTATCCCACAGCCGCCAGAGATTGCCTGCGCTGATCAAGATGTCCGCAGCACGCAGTGCGAAGACCTGGCGCAAGAGAGGCTCCGATGCGAAGACCGGCGAGTTCCCTGCCTGATCGTACGTGTGAACTGCGGCAGCAAGATGGGCCTCCATGGCCTCGCGGTTGACATCGATGTCGTCCATCGCCAGCGACAGTGCCTTCTCGTAGTCGATGTCCGCTCTGACAACGGCCAACAGGGCCTGGTTGGACGGGGAGAGAGACGCCACGTCCACGAGGAGTTCCACGCGCTGAAGCGCGGTCTCGGCCCTGTCTATTTCTCCTGCCTGAACGCAGGCGTAACTGACCAGGAGTCCCGCCTGGGCGACCCCCTCTGCGCCATATTCTCCGCTTTGCTGCGCCACCTCGTCCGCATCCGCCTGCAGACCATCGAGGCGTGCCGCATCGAAGCCTGAGACAGCGCCCTCCTCGAAGGACCGCTTGACGCGAGTCAGGGAATTTGCGCATCCGGCCGTCAGTAGGAGTGCGAGGAACAGCGAGTATCCGATCACGCGAGAGCGGTTCATTGGAGTGCCTCCTGAAGGAGTTGGATGACGCGTGCGGTCTTATCGGTCTTGGAGAGGGTGGAATCATCGAGCACCCGCTTTATCTCGCCGGTGACCGAGGCGACTTGGGGCAGGAGAGACGCCTGATCGCGCACCTCGGGGGCGAAGAGGAAGAATGCCTCGTCCTCCCGGCGGCGCAGGTAGCGCCCGAGCGTGATCATCAGGCGCACGCAGTTCTGCGTCGTATCGCGCAGTTCCCAGAAGGTCTTCTGGGGTTCCGTACTGACGAACTCCGGGTTGGCGAGCACGAACGCCTCTGTCGCTTCCCACGTCGGCACCCGCGTCACGTGGGGGATAGGCACTTTCCTCTGAAGCGCTTCGGCGAGCAGTGCCCGGTCGAGGGTCTGGTAGAACTCGTAGACGAGTCCGAGGCCCTTCGCGATCAACTGGATTGCGCTGCCTGTAGGCGCCATGGTCACGTCTCTCCATGTTTCAAACTCGGCCGGAGCGGGCGCGTTAAGAGGGCTCGAATCACCGTGATTTCACCCCCGCTGTCCCGCTCCGGCCGGTTCGGGGGACGGGGCGGTCGACCGGGGCCGACTCGGCTCCGGTTCCACAGACCTCATAGGGTGAGATGACGGGATCGTTACGGAGAAAAACAGGGAAGGGCACTCGGTCATAGGCACGCAGCGTGATGAGCGCCGCCGACCTGCAATCCATCACGGATGCGCTGCAACGCCGCGACGATGGCATCGACCTCGCCGGCGGTGTTGTAGATGTAGAGCGACGCCCTGACCATCCCGGGCTGACCGAAGGCCCGGACGAGCGGTTCCGCGCAATGGAGTCCCGACCGCGTCATGATGTTGAAGCTGTCGGAGAGCTGCCGGGCGAGTTCGTCCGCGGCGATTCCCGGCATGACGAGAGACGCGATCCCGACGTGGTCGCGCGTGCTCTGCGGGTAGACCTTGAGTCCCGGGACCGATCTGAGCCCCTTGACGAGGCGTTTCCCGAGGCTCAAGCTGTGCCGGCGGATGTCGTCCATGCCGACGGACTGCAGGAAATCGACGGCCGCCCCGAGGCCGATCACGCCCTCGATGTTCGGGGTGCCGGCTTCGAAACGGGTGGGGATGCCCTCCAACTGGTACTGGCTGCCGGTGACTTCGGTGACCATGCCGCCCCCGAACTCGACGGGTTCGGCCTTCGCGAGCAGTTCTCTCCTGACGTACAGCACGCCCACGCCGCTGGGCCCGGTCATCTTGTGGCCCGAGAAGACGAGAAAGTCGCAGCCGAGTTCCTTGACGTCGATTGGGAGGTGTGGCGCCGACTGGGCCGCATCGACGAGCGTCAGCACACCGTGCGCCTTTGCCGCGGCAATGGCCCTCTCTACGGGATGGATCAAACCGGTGACGTTGGAGACGTGGCCGATGGCGATCAGTTTCGTCCGTTTCGAGATGAGCCGTTCGACGCTGCCGGCATCCACGCGACCCTCCTCGTCGATGTTGGCCAGGAAGATGCGCACCTTCTTCGCCCAGGGGAGGATGTTGGAATGGTGTTCCGCGACCGTGGTGACGACCTCATCGAGCGGCCGGAAAGGCACGAACTGGCTGGCGATATTGATGCCCTGGGTCGCATTGCGGGTGAAGATGATCTCGTCGGGGTCCGCGTTGATGAACTCCGCCACCTTCCGTCGGGCACCCTCGTACTCCGCTTCCGCCTCCTGGGCCAGGGCGCCAACGCCGCGGTGCACGTTGGCACAGACGCGTGTGTAGTAATGGGTTACCGCCTTGATCGTCTCCTCCGACTTGAGCGTCGTCGATGCGTTATCGGCGAAGATGACGGGCACCCCGTTCAAGCGGAGCTCCAGCGCCGGAAAGTTCATGCGTACAGGCTCCATATTCATGGCCGCACCTCGAGCAGGTCGTGTCCCCCCGTAAACGCTATAGGGGGCTGAAGGCGAAACGTTACGGAGTTCTCGTGAAACGGGTGGAAGGCTGTCTGTGAGGACCGGAGTTGCGACCCCAAGGTGACACTCCCCGGGCACAGAGAATCCCAGGGCCATGGGACATGCCCCGTCGGCGCCCGGCGCGTGGTCGGCACCGGCCGCCGAGGACAATTGGAAAATCGTTGACGTGGTGAGCTAGGCCGGGCACAATGTCGAAGCACCGGGTGAAACGGTGCCGTCAGTGTGTCGAAGCTTACCCCGACGCGTAGCATTAGAGGCTGTCTGCGGGTGTGCCATCCTTCCCCATCAAACGATGGCCTCTGGCGGCGGCGCTGACAGTACAGGCTACAAGGCCTTTTCTTGAAGGATCGGTCAATGGTCTCGACGGAACGAAATTTCGAGCGAACGTGCAACAGATGCATCGAGCGGTTCTGCGACCGCTACGGTGACAGGACGATGCAGAAGCGCGCAGTCAAGGCACTGCGTTTCATTATGGTCAGCGACCAGCCACTGCGCGGCAAGCCCGAAGGCTGGGCAGCCGGTATCATCTACGCGCTAGCCACCCGGGGGCATCAAGCGTGCGGCGTACCCGGCGTTCTGAATGCGGACCTGGAACATCTCTTCGGGGTCACGATGAGCACCGTCCGGAGGCGAGCTGCACAAGTCGGCCGGGCGCTGAGAATCTGACGCGACGCACAGCCGGCCGTGTTCGGCGGGGTGTGTCATATGCCGCCGGTTACACTTGTCCCGGTGATCCTTCCTTAGCCCCGGCGTCCGGCAGGACGAACGTTTCCACGGCACGGCCACCCGACTCCGCCTGCTGCTCCGCCACGCCCCCATCACCGGTTCAACCACAAGCGCGCAACTCCGTGATGAAAGACGGCACGGACGCGGTGGGGCGCATGTGTGTTCTTCCCCCCGGATCGGCCGCCAGCCCGGGCGCTTTTCCTTCGGTACCCGAAATGCTCCGAACAGGTCGAGCAGGGAGCGTGCATCGGATGCCGAGAAATATGCCGGCATCGCCGTAAGTCTTGTCCAGTGCGGCACATGTGACGTGCACAATCCTGCCGGGATTTCCGGAATCCCCTTCCCTGTCTGCCATGAACATGCCTTAATGTGTGTGAGGGGCGCGCGTGGGGCGCGCCGGAACACGACGCGAAGACGGAGGAACGAGCATGGCGAAGCGCAGACGGCGCAAGACGTATGAGACCACGCTGAACGGGAAGAAGACGCGGGTCACCATCCCGGAGGACCCGCGCGACGACGAGACGCTGTTCGAGGCGATGAAGGACAACCTGAGTCCGCAGGCGGTCGCGGCCATCGTCGCCTACCTGGTGGCGCGGCCGACCGCAGCGCCGAACCGCGCGGTCAACCGCGAACTGAACTGGTTCACCGACCGTTTGGCGGAACTCGTCGGCGGCGACGAGGCGTTCAACCGGCTGTGCGAAGAACTGGGCCTGTAGAAAGGAGGGCGTATGACAGAGACGACGCAGAAGGTGCTGGAGTTGCTCAAGACGCGGAACCGAGTGGTGTTGACGTTCAGAAAACCGAAGGAGGAGAATGAGATGGCAAAGAAGAAATCGGCGAAGAAGGCTGCCAAGAAGACCACGAGGAAGACTGCCAGCCCGAAGACGGCGGTGTCGAAGGCGGACGCCGTGGATGTCGCGGTGAAGGCGGTTAAGGCAGAAAAGAAGGACACCACGCCGAAGAGCGGCAAGATGTCGGGTCTCGATGCCGCCGCGCAGGTCCTGGCCGAGGCGAAGCGCCCGATGACCTGCCAAGAGATGACAGAGCAGATGCTGGCGAAGGGCCTGTGGCAGACCGGCGGCAAGACGCCTGCCGCTACCATCTACAGCGCCATCCTTCGCGAGATGAACGCGAAGGGGAAGGACGCCCGGTTCCACAAAGCCGAACGCGGCAAGTTCGAATTGGCGAAGTAACTCCATCACATTCGCTCCTCAATCACCCCGGCGCTGCCTGCCGGGGTGCTCTCCGGGGACTGCGACTCTGGCCTGACAGTTGACGGCTGCCCGAAGCGTGTCTCTCTCAGGCCCCACGCGGCTTCCACATGAAAACCGTTTGCCGAGAACCCATATCACTGTCATAATGTTCGGCTACGGACCTGCAGGAAAGGAAGAATCGTGGCATCGAAAAAGCACTACCGGCAAATAGAAGATGAGGACCTTTCATCCTTGAGGCGTTTTCTCGCCGACCCCGTGTCAAAGCAGGCGCTCAGCAGGCTGAAGAAGAAGGATAAGAAACTCGGCGCCCTTCTGGAACGTATTGAGGTCAGTGTGCGTGATGGGTCTTTTCTGGGCCCTACGCCTTCCGACGCGGATGAGGCTCTGCTTGAGCAAGTCTTCGGCAAGCCCACTGAAGATGAGCAAAAGGAAACAGACGCCAAGCTTGAAAAGTGGCTTTCCGACTTCCGTGAAGTCGAGGAGCAATTCAGCGCCGAGTGGTTGGAGAAAACTGGCGAGGCGCCTCCCATAATACGGACCGATGAGGACGTGGACAAGGTGATTGCCTGGTGGAAGGAGAAAGCCGCCTTAGCTGGGATCGATACGGACGCCATCCTCGCGGCGAAGGATCACGAGGTGT
>Ga0272442_10011803_pt1 | contig 10623 bp, 4 predicted proteins | sample SSMForm2O_FD_200262 | JGI IMG/M metagenome (GOLD analysis project Ga0272442, IMG submission 200262) | Marine sediment archaeal communities from Little Sippewissett salt marsh, Falmouth, MA, United States - SSM-Form-2O | ecosystem: Environmental > Aquatic > Marine > Wetlands > Sediment ... | reverse complement strand
AGCTCTTGCTGAGCTTTCCAGTAATCTTAACCACCTTAGGCAGGTCTTTGTCATCATTCAGCTTCTCAGTAAATGATTTTGCCACAGAGGCCACCTACGCGATGCAGTAAACATAGTACTTGTTCTTGCCGTCCTCCGGCTCTATCATCACGCCGTGGACCTCGTTCTCGAAGCCGGGGAACGCGTTGTCAAAGTCCTCGCAAATTCCTAAGTAGTCCATTATCTTCTTTGTCTTTGAGGTGAATTTTTCACCAGGCATTATCACTGGAATGCCCGGCGGGTACGGGACGACCATCGCGGCAGAGACCTTGTTGTTCAACTGCTTCACGCTCACTTTCTTCACCTTGCCGCGGACGAGGCGCTTGTAAGACTCCGCGGGCGTCATGGACTGCTCGGGCATCTTAGCGTAAACATCCTGCACAATCTCTGTTATCTTCACTTTCTTCAAGTAATCATGCATTTTCTTGCACAGTTGCTGCAGCTTCATTCCAGCGTAAGCCCCTGGGTTTTCCTTAACCAGGTCTGGGAAAACCTCTTCGAGAGGAGCGTTGGAGTCGTAGAGCTCCTTGAACTTGAACAGCTTGCTCAAGAGCGTGCCGGACTTTCCGCGCGTTCCGCCAATAGTGAACAGCATTAGGAACGAGTAGTGCCCAGTTTTTTCTGCGACGATTCCCTCGTTTCGCAGGAAGCGTGAGACAATTCCTGCGGGAATGCCCCAAGAGCCCATTCCCTTCTCTGTAACACCGGGCATTAGGATGGTTACCTTGATTGGGTCTAGGAGCACGTGCTCTTTTGACAGGTCACCGAAACCATGCCACTTCTTCCCTGGCTTGAGCGTCCAATAGTCGGGGTTTTCACGCAGCTTCTCGTCTGGCATTGCATCGAATTGCTTAGCGCCGGCAGTGTCAGGCTGCCACACGGGGAACCACCATGCCTTGGCGCCCTTCTTTTTTCTCATGCTCTTGGAGATTTGCACCATTTTCTTCCTGAACATTACTGCCTCTTCAATCGCCTCGTCAACCAATACTTTGCCGTTCCCCTCTTCCATCATCCTCGCTGCAACGTCAAGCGAAGCGATTATGCCGTATTGCGGGGAGGTGGAAGTGTGCATCATGTAGGCCTCGTTAAAGCGCTCGGGGTCAACTCTTTCCTTACCGCTCTTAACGTGCACCATTGAAGCCTGCGAGAACGCGGCGAGGCACTTGTGCGTTGACTGCGTTGCGAACACGTTCGGGAGCTGGGAATTGTTTTTTTGCTCGTGCATCCCAAACCTTCCAGTGTACATTGGGTGGAACGCGGCGTAAGCATACCACGCCTCATCAAAGTGAATGTTCTCCACTTGGCCCTTTAGCATTTGCTTTATCTCGCCAACGTGATAGCAAAGCCCATCATAGGTGGAGTTCGTGACTACTGCTAGGCGGGGCTTTGCCTTCTTGTCCTTGATTAGCGGGCTTTCCTTAATCTTTTTCCTGATGACTGAGGGCTTGAACTCCTTGTTGTGGATTGGCCCGATTATGCCGTACTTGTTCCTAGTGGGAATAAAGTAAACTGGAATAGCGCCAGTCATTATTATGGCGTGCATCACGGACTTGTGGCAGTTCCTGTCCGCTACGACAACATCCCCTGGTGTTACAGTTCCGTGGAACACGATTTTGTTCGCGGTTGAAGTGCCGTTCGTGACAAAATAGGTTTGGTCTGCCCCAAATGCCTTGGCCGCCTGTGACTCTGCCTCGCCGACCACTCCACTATGCTCTAGCAAAGAGCCGAGCTCTGGAACAGAAACGGACAAGTCAGAGCGCAGGGTGTTCTCCCCGAAAAAGTCGTAGAAGTACCTGCCAGCGGGGGACTTGCGGAACGCGATTCCGCCCATGTGCCCTGGCGTGTGCCAAGCGTACTTGTACTCGTAAGTGTACTCAACCAATTCCTTGAAAAAGGGTGGCAGGAGCTCGCTGATGTACTCTTTAACCGATTCCTCTATCCTGCCAGCAATAAAGTCTGGGGTGTCTTCCATGAGCCAAGAATAGCCGTTGATTTGCTCTACTACCTCTGTTGGAATGTCTTTTACCTCGAGCTTTTCAGCAATTAGGAAAACAGGGATTCGCTTGTTCCTCTCCCTTACTTTTTTTAAGAGCTTTAGCGGCGCTAGGTTGTAGTCCAAGAGCACGCAGCTTATGCTCGCGTCAGAACGAATGATTGACGCGCCGTCCTCGTAAGAGAGCGCTTGTATTACTTCCAGGTCCAGGTCCACGAGCTCTTCAACAAGGTCGCGAAGGGCCCTGCCGCGAGCGGTTTCAGCGTCGAGCTCGTCATCAATAATTAGCACTGGGCGGTTCTCGTACTCTCTCACTTCCATTTGAAACTACCTCCTCTTCTTTTTCTTAGCCTTTCGCTTTGGCTTTTTTTTCTTTGCGGTCTTCTTAGCTGTTTTTTTGGTTGACGGCTTCCAAGACGCTTTCTTGAAGTGCATTATTATGAACGGGAGCACGCACGCGATGAACATGCACGTGGCTAGGAAGCCAACGTAAAACAAGGGGTCGCCCGTGCCGAATTGGGAGGGCGGGATGAACCCAATGCCTATTGAGAAAAAGGATGCAATGATGCCGATGCCCGCGATGCCCCACATCCCGGCTTTCCCGAAGGGCACTTTGTAGGCCCTGGGAGTGTTGGGCTGCGAGTACTTCAGCTTTATTGCTGCAGCGAACATGAGGATGTACATTATTAGGTACAATTGAACGGTCATGGCAGCGAGAATCCAGTAAGAACTGTTAACCGAGGGCATGAAGATGAACACCATTGAGAGAACGGTTATGATGAACGCTTGCGTCATGAGCAGGTTCGTTGGCATGCCGTTCTGGTTGGCTTTTTGGAAGAAGGGCGGGAGGTTCCCGTCCTCGGCTGTTGCCAAGAGCCCTTTGCTCGGCCCTACAATCCAAGTGTTAACCATTCCAATCGACCCAGCTGCAATCAATATTGCTAGAATGGGCATTGTCCAGGCAATCCCGTAATAAGTGAAAAAGGCTTCGAACGCTTCCATTATTCCAGCGGTCAAAAGAATTTTGGATTGGGGGACTACTATGGCAATGGAAAGAGAGCCAAGCAGCGCGATAGCGAAAATAATGAAGACTGAGAGGAAAATTGCTTTGGGGTAGTCTTTCTGCGGGTCTTTTACCTCGCGGGCGTGCACAGCGCTCATCTCTATTCCCGCGAAGCTGAGGATTACGCCAACAAAGAACACGATGTTAGCAATGCTGCTCAAGTCCGGCATCATGCTAGCTGTAGTGAGCGGGATTTGCGTTTGCCCTCCCATGAGAACCCACGCGGTGCCCATTAAAATGACTAGTATGGCGGGAAAGATTGTTCCCACTAGGACGCCGAAGCTGCTTATCCAGCTAGATGTTTTCATTCCCTTGAAGTTGATGAGCGTGACAGCCCAAGTGATGATTAAAATCATCACGAAAGTGTACATGGTGTTGCTTGCTAGCGTGGGGTCGATGATGAACGCGAAAGTGGCTGCTGCAAAAGAAAGCACGGTGGGGTACCAGAAAATGTTTTCGACCCACTGGAGCCAAATGGCTACAAAGCCAAGCCTGGGGCCAAAGGCTTCCTTGACCCACGCGTAAACACCGCCTGCTTTCGGCCACCCAGTCGCGAGCTCTGCTGAGACTAGCGCGCAGGGAACAAAGAAAACAAGGGCTGCAGCGCCCAAGAAGAACACTGCAGCAAGACCGTATTCTGCCAGTATGGCGAGCTGGCTTAGGTTAGCCACGGCTGCAACGTTAATCAGGGCTAGGGTTAGTACGCTCAGTACCTTTGCGTTCCTGGAAACCATTCCACCACCTCAAGAAGTGCTTAGTAGCACCGGCCGTTCCTGCAGTTCTTGGGGCATTCCACGTTATAGTAAAGGACTTCGCCGCCTTGGCCGCAGTAGTACTCTACTAGAGTCGTGCTGTTCATGCAGTAATCAGTATAGCTCCCGGGGTCACCGAGCAACGCGCCGGTTGTAGTGCCTTTAGTGTACTCGTCAGCCCCTTGGTCGGTCTCAGAGCACATTAAGGGGGTTGGTGTTGGCGTGGCTTGCTGTTGCGGAGCGCACCAGTAAGCGGCGTGAGTGTAGACATTGGGGTTTCTTACGCATGAGTCACCTGGCTCGCAGCAAACATCAGCGCCTGGAATGCAGGACTGGTATTGTTGCCTGCAAGGCACTTCAGTAGGGGTTGGCGTTGGCTGTGGCTGTTGCGCTGGAGCACACCAGTACGCTAAGTGGGTTGCCACGTTCGGGTTGGGCACGCACGCTTCGTCATCGTCACAGCAAACGTCCTCGTTTGGCTGGCATTCCATTCCAGTGTCAACGCATGCTTGTGGCCCGCAGTACTTGCCTTCCGCGTCGCATACTCCTGAAGCGCATGGCACCGCGCTAGTGCAAATGCACTCGTTTGTCATCGTGTCAAAATAGCAGCCCGTGAAGAACGTGCCGTCAAGGCAGAACTCGTACTCGCAATCAGGCACGCTTGGCTCCTGGCACCAGTACGCTGCGTGAGTTGCAATGTTTGGGTTCTGCACGCAGATAGCTGGCTCACAGCAGTTTGATTGCCCGGGCGTGCACGCTGTGCCTGGCTCTAAGCATGCTTCTTCTGTTGGGGTCGGGGTTGGTGCTACAGTGTCACACCAGTATGCAACGTGGGTGAAAACGTTGGGGTTTTGCACGCAAGCATCCTCAGACTCACAGCACTCGTCGTAGTTCGGGTCGCAGGCTTGGTGGGTTTTCTTGCACGGGGTTGGCTCGGGCTCTCCGGGCACCCTGCAAGTGTATACCGCGTGGGTTGCAATAGTGGGGTCAAGCGAGCACACGGCGTCTGGGTCACAGCACTCGTCAGTGTTAGGCGAGCAAACCTCTCCTGTTTCAACGCACCCGCCTTCCTCAGCTGGTCGGCAAGTGTGTATTTGCTGGCCGGCGTCAGTTGTTTCCGGTAGGCACCTGTCGCTTGGGTTACAGCAGATTGAAGCGTTTATGCTCAAGTGAGTGTACACGTCAAAGAAGCTGTTTGGCGCTCCAACGCCTTGGCCTTGTTGGCCGTTTGCCCCAGCGTTCGGGTCGCATATTTCACCGGTTTCAACGCACCCGGGGCCTGGCTCGGTGCAAACACCGTTAATGCACACTGCACCATCGCAGCAGGTTGAAGCCATCGTGGCAGTGCTCACGTGAGTGAGCGTCGGGCTTGGCATAACACAGCGCTCTCCTACGGGCGTGCATTCTTCAACTCCTTGGCAGATGTTGTTAATGCACTCGAACCCGCGGCAGCAGTCGCCGTAGCTCGCGTTAGTGTTGTAAGCGCGAGTTAGCGTCGGGGTCCCGCAGCGTTCTCCTTGCTGCCTGCACATTTCAGGGCAGTCGTCCTGTGGGGGTATGCAAATGTTGTTGGAGCAGAACAGGTTGCCGCAGCACTCCCCGTAATAGTGTACGTAGTTCTTTTCTTGGTCATATAGTCTTCCGCAGCGCTCGTAGGCTTGCTGGCAAGTTGGCTGGTCCCTGCACGGGCCCTGGTAAGCTAGCCCTACTCCAGCGCAGCGCAGCCTGCAAACGTTCCCGTATGTCTCGCCGTCTTGGCCGCAAACGGGTGAGTAAACGTCTGGGCAATCACATTCCTGGGGCTGCCTGCAGTAATAGTTAATGCACTCTGTCCCAGGGCAGCACTCTCCATAGTACTCTGGCGGGAAAGCGGCTGTCGCGTACTGCATTGGCGGTGCCCCGCAGCGCGCTCCGATTGGGTTGCATGATTGCTCTGGCTTCTCGCACACTCCGTTGTCAGTGCAGTAGGCTCCTGAGCCCCTGCAGCACGGGATTGTGCGGCTGCAGGTCTCGCCTACTTCAGCGCACTCGTCAACGCAAGTGTTTGTCTCAGCGTTGCAGACTCCTGAACAGCACTCCTCATCTGTCTTGCAGCCCATTCCTGTTTCTTGGCAGTTGTGCTCTCTCTTCCTGCAGATGCCGTTCTCGCACCATTGCGAGCAGCACTGCGCGCTCTTCTCGCACTCCTTGCCCTCGGGCCTGCAGTTGTCTTGGGGCGTGCAGTGGTTGTCAGTGCACGTGCCTGAACAGCACTCCTCATTTGTCTTGCACCTGTCCATGTCTGGCCTGCACTCAGGCTTCTTGCAGACTTTCAGGTCCACGGATGTTGAGCCAAAGTTATAGGTGTCTACTACCACGCAGTCTAGGCCGTTGCAGCAGTCCTTCTCGTTGCAGGATTCTCCTGGTAGCGCGCAGGCGGGGATTGGCTCTGCGCAGTACCCGTCAGAGCAGACTAGTGGGTCGCAGCAGTTGCTCTTTGTAATGTTCTTGCAGTGCTCGGCTCCAGTTGTTGGGTCTACCTCGCACTCTTCAACTGTCTTATAGCATTTTTCTCCTTTTTCCTTGCAGGCTCCGTCTTCACCGCATTCACCGGGTGTTGCGGTTGATAGGTCTAAGCCCTTGCAGACTGCAATGCACCTGTTGGGGTATGTCACGCCGTCAATGCAAATGGGCTCCCAGAGCTCTGGGCAAACGCAGTCATCAGGGGGGCAGTCATTGGGGTTTTCTACGACGGAGCCGTCTGGGCAAGTGTATTCATGGGGCTTTTGGCAGAGGCCGTTAATGCAGAGCATTCCCTCGCAGCAGAGCTGGTTGGAAACGTAGGCTGTAGTGGCAAGGTTTGCTACGTCACCGCATGGGATGCCCTCTCCAATGCATACTTCGTCGCATGGGCCCCTGTAAGCAATTTCTTGGCCCGCGCAGAAGGCTTCACAGCGGTTAGCAAAGGTTTCCCCGTTGGTCGTGCAAACCGGGTCCCAAACGTCTGGGCACAAGCATTCATCAGTTGTTCCTGGGCTTGGGCAGTCAGCTGGGTCAGAAACTACTGTGCCATCGTCACAAGTGTAATAGTCCGGCTCTTTGCAAACTCCCTCAATGCACACGCCCTCGCAGCATGGCATTGTCACGGAGGTTGAGCCAAAGTTAATTGTTCCACAGGCTTCGCCGTAGTCAACGCACTCGAGGCCGCACTCGCCTGGCGTGTAGCTCACGTTAGCGCACGCGGCCAGGCACTTGTTCGGGTAAGTGTTCCCGTCAGCGCCGCATACTGGGTCCCAGACCTGTGGGCAAACGCACGGGTTATCTGCCTCGGCACAGTAAGTGAACGTGCCTGAGACGCATTCATCAGTTTTAGTAACATTGGTTATGTTCAAATCATCGCCAACGCACCCTGATAGCGCGAGAGCGAATACAAAAATAGTTAGTATTAGTATAGCACTTAGGCTACGACAAGAACCTTGCATTAAATAACACCCCATTCAATTGCTATGAGTAGGGGGGTTTAAAAACTATTCCTATAACGTGGCTAACGCCTGCCACTATGCCATGCTATTAAATACTTTGTTCTTACTAATTATAGGCACCAGTAAAGCTGTTATGGGTGTGATTTCATGGGTGGCGAAATGGCTCAGAAAACGGATGGTAGTGAAACAGTAGAGAAAAATCATTTTCATGGCATTAAGCCTTGGGGGGAGGACGCCGAGGCTTTTTTGATGGAGCGCTTAAGCGCTGAGGATTATAACAAGCTTCTTCTTCTTAACAATCTTGAGCTCAACGAGTTTATCGCAGAGAATATTGCTTTGTGCAACCCTGATAAGGTGGTTGTGCTTGACCAGTCTCCTGAGGCCATTCAGTTCATTAGGGACGAGGCGGTTAGCAACGGGGAGGAGATAAAGCTGGCTAAGGAAGGCCAGACAATTCATTTTGACAGCCCGTTGGACCAGGCTCGAGCCAGGAAGGACACGTTTATTTTGTTGCCCGAGGGCAGTTCGCCTCTTGGGAGCAAGTTTAACACTAAGAAAAGGGAGGATGGGCTTGAGGAGCTCAAAGAGGTTTACAAGAACAACCATTCAGACGAAGAGCCAGGGATTATGAAGGACGTGATGAAGGGGAAGACCATGTACATCAAGTTTCATTCCCTCGGCCCTGTTAGCTCTGCGTTTTCTATTCCTGCAGTCCAGTTGACTGACTCTGCTTACGTTGCCCATAACGAGAACCTTCTTTACCGCCAGGGGTATGATGATCTTAGGAGGAAAGCGGAGAAGGGCTTTAAGTACCCTCTTTTCAAGTTCGTTCACTCTGCGGGAGAGCTTGACGAACGGCAGATAAGCATTGGCGACATTCACGGCGTAAGCAAGGTTACGAAGAATATTGGAAAGCGCAGGGTATGCATGGACTTGGTGGATAACACGGTTTACAGCATGAACAACCAGTACGGGGGAAACAGCATTGGGCTTAAGAAGCTGGCAATGCGCCTTTCGATTTACAATGCTTCAAAGCAAAACTGGCTTTGCGAGCACATGGCTTTGCTTGGGGTGCACGGGCCTGAGGACAGGCGAACGTACCTTGCTGTAGCCTGCCCCTCTGCTTGCGGGAAGACTTCGACGTCAATGCTTCCCGGGGAATTGATTGTAGGGGATGACATTGCTTACTTGCGCGTGATTGATGGAATAATGCGCGCGGCGAACATGGAGGACGGCATGTTCGGCATTTCAAGAGGCGTTAATGCAATAGATGACCCGCTTATTTACTCTGTTCTTGAACAGCCTGGCGAGGCAATCTTCTCTAACCAGCTGGTGCTGCCTGACGGGAGCGTTTACTGGATTGGAAAGGAAAAGGAAGAGCCCGAGGTGGGCGTTAATTACCAGGGGGAATGGCATAAGGGAATGACGCACGCTGACGGCACTCCGGTCACGCCCTCGCACAAGAACGGGAGGTTCACGATTCCGCTCAGCAGGCTTGAGAATGTTGACCCAGACCGCAATAACGCAAGGGGGGTTAAGCTCGGTGGAATAGTTTACGGTGGAAGGGATTATGATACCTCGATGCCGGTTAAGCAGGCGCTCGGCTGGCAGCATGGAATCGTGACGATTGGCGCTTCCTTGGAGTCACAAGCCACTTTCGCTGCTTTGGAGGGAGAGGGCACGAGGGAGTTTAATCCAATGGCGAACATGGACTTTCTTTCAATCCCGCTTGGCCAGTACATAAAAGACAACCTGGAATTCGCGAAACAAGCGGATGAGCCCGCGCAAATCTTTGGCGTTAACTATTTCCTTAAGGGGCGTGAGCCTGACAAGGACACCGGTAAAATAGAGTACCTTAACTCAAAAAATGACAAGCACGTGTGGGTCAAGTGGATGGACCTCCGCGTGAACTACAGCATGAAAGACGTTAGGGAGAAGTCGATTGCGTTGACAAAGCTGATTAAGAACAATGTTTTCAGGGGGATTTGGCTTAAGGAAGTGGCAACAGAGGAAACCGGCTCTTTCGTGAAAGACTTGTTTATTGAACAGGATGCGAACATTACCGAGGCTTTTGCAGGAGGCAACGTAACGCTTGAAAAGAAAGCGATTAAGCTACTGCGGTTTGCTGATAAGCTGGTTAACAAGCACGAGGGCTCGATTGGAGAAGCCTTAACGAGGCAGGTTGAGGAGGCTTCAATGGGCTTGGATATTGCATTGCACTCTCCTGAGGCGGACGCTATCAAGACCCCGGTTGGCTTCATTCCCAAGTATGATGACTTAAAGAAACTGTTCAAGGAAGTGCTTGACGAGTACTATTCTTACGAGGACTACAAAAAGCAGTTTACTCTCCGTGTCCCTGAAAACATTGAAAAAATAGAAAGGATACTGAAGCTCTACAGGGACCCCGGCATTTGCCCGGAGCCACCGCCTGAAGAACTGTTCGCAGAGCTCGAGGAGCAGAAGCAAAGGCTCCTGGAAGCACAGGAAAAGTACGGTGACTACATCCCGCCTGACAAGTTCGAGGAAGAACAGGCAAAAGAGCGCGCGGAGCAAGAGGCGGAAGAGCCTGCTGGCGACGCCAAGCCCGAAGCCGTGGAAGAGCCACAAGAAGAAGAGGCTGAAGATGTTCTTTCAGGGCCCTCAGCAGAAGCACAGGGCATTGAAGCATAAGCCCTTTTTTCCTTTTTCCCTTATTCCTTGCTTTCTTCTCTAACAGGGCAAGCGCCAGCTCCGTTGTCATGCTCCCAAGCAATCATCTTGCCCTCAAACTTTTCTAGAATATCAAAGATTTTCTTGGAAGAATCGCCTTCCCCGTACGGGTTCTTTTTCTTGCGCATTTCCCCGTTCTCCGCGTCAGCCTTCTCAATAGCCTTAACAATGGTTTCAGGGCTGTCCGGAGGGGCGAGAATGTTCACGCCAGCGTCAACGCTCTCAGGCCTGTCCGTCACATAACGGGCGGTAATGCACGGGATGTTCAGTGCAGCGCTCTCCTCCTGCATCCCGCCAGAGTCAGTCAAGACAATGTGAGAGTTCTGAATAATGTAGATAACGTCACTGTAGTTCGGGAGTTTTTCCACTTGCCGTATGTTTGGAGCATCATAAATCTTGTTCATCAAGCCATACTTGTTCAAAGCGTTCCTCGTGCCTGGGAGCATTGAGAGGATGATGTCATAGCCCATCTCGCTGGCTTGGACCACTGCGTCAATGATTGCCTTGAACCTGAAGTCATGGATTGTGTTCTCGCGCCTGTGCACAGTAAAATAGATTGGCTTCTTCTTTCCCTTCATAATGGATTCCACGAGGTCTTTCTCACGG
>Ga0272442_10011802_pt1 | contig 10623 bp, 9 predicted proteins | sample SSMForm2O_FD_200262 | JGI IMG/M metagenome (GOLD analysis project Ga0272442, IMG submission 200262) | Marine sediment archaeal communities from Little Sippewissett salt marsh, Falmouth, MA, United States - SSM-Form-2O | ecosystem: Environmental > Aquatic > Marine > Wetlands > Sediment ... | reverse complement strand
TGCCGGAGGGCGGGAAAGGGTGGCGATATGGGGGTAATTGGCTGGATTTGCAGGTGATTTTGTTTAAATGCTGGGAAATCTTTGAAAATCTGCAGGAAAGTGCTATAATAAATGAATCAAGCGGAAATATATATAGCGATGAAAATGAATGGCTGGTGATGCGGGATATTCTGGTATAATAGAGTTGTCGGATATTGCGGGACAGACGGGCTTTTAATCATTTTAGAGGAGGTGGATTATTATGGCTCGAAGACAGTTATGTTTAATGAGCTTTGTTTTAGCGGTGTGTGCGGCTGGTAATGTTTCGGCTGAGGAACTTGGGGATTATTACGTCATAGAAGATTTTGAGGTTTATAGTACTTCCCCCGCAATGAAGCTCTATTGGGATGATACCGGTAGTGTTTTAGACTACTATTCACTTAACCTGGACTATCCTTACAGTGGTCTAAAGTGTGTTGGAATTAATTACTATACCTTCGAGTAACCGTATTATGGCGGCATCAAACGCACGCATGACGAAACCCACCCATGGAATGCGCAGGATCCGAATTGGACAGACTGGACTTTTGGTGGTGAGGCTGAAGTTTTGTCGCTGTGGTTTAGTTCCGGCGGTGAGCCCAACCTTGCTATGGGTGGTATCGATGAGTTGTATGCTAGAATCACAGACAGTAATAGCAATGTAGCTCTTGTTCACTACACCAATAGCTGGCCTGTGAGCAACTTTGGTAACGGTGGATACCAGGAATGGAATATTGGCCTGCAGGAGTTCATAGATGATAATAATAACATTGATTTGACCGATGTCAAAACACTTGAAATAGGCTTTCTTGACGGTCTTGGTAATTCGCCAGCCCAGATGGGCTATGGTTTTATATATTTTGACGATATCAGGCTTTATCCGCGCAGATGTATTCTTGAACATGGACATCCGGAGGCTGATATAAATGATGACTGCGTGGTTGACTGGGATGACGTTAAAATAATGGTGGATGACTGGCTTGAACCATACCATGTGATATATCCTATACCCCCAGAGTACGACCCCAACCTGGTAGCCTACTGGAAGCTTGACGGCAATGCTTTAGATTCAGGTCCTGGGGGTCATCACGGCACGATCGAGGGCAGTCCGATATGGGATCCGAATGGTATAGTAGATGGGGCGATACGTATTATTGACAACGGTGTCGACGACTATATAAACTTCGGCGGGAGTAAAGATCCTGGTGACCCGCTTACATGGGCAGACATTACCGGCGAAATTACGGTCACAGCCTGGATAAAGCCCGATTTCCAAAGTTGGTAGCAACCACTAAATTCTGTAGTAGGCAAAGGCAGAGAAGAGGCCTGGGAACTGCACAAGGCTGGATCAGGACGTCAAATTGCCTTTTATGTTGCTGTTCCAGGTGTTCCGTGGGATGGAGTCCATGCCCAAACGGACATATTTGACGGGAGGTGGCATCACGTTGCCGGTGTGTATACAATCTATGAGCCGGGTGTAAGTTCAGAGGTTATTGTTTATACCGATGGCGTTAAAGAAGGCAGCCTCTCTCTTTTTGGCGACCCCATAGGAACCTGTGACTATCCTGTGACCCTCGGTTTGAATGGTAACAGGTTAGTGAATAGCCAGTGGCACCACAACTACTACGGCCACATCGATGATGTCCGTATTTATAACCGTGCACTTGAGGATTGTGAAATAGCGTGTATGGTACAAGAAGCTCGATGTGATCCGCTGGCGCACTACCCCTTCGATGATGGTACCGCCGACGACGTAAGTGGCAACGAACATCACGGCACTCTGGAAAATCTCGCAACTATCGTTTATGACGCCGACAGGGACAGCAACGTGCTTGATGTAGGCGATGCCAACGGATATGTGGACTGCGGCGGGGGTCACGATTTAAATGAACCCAACTGCACGGAGGAGCCTGCAAACTGCACCTGGGCTGATATCACCGGTGAATTGACTCTTATGGCCTGGGTAAAGCCCGACATAATCGAACAAGGCCAATACCGTGCGGTTGTCATCAGCAAGGGGGATGATGGCGGATACCATAGAAACTTTCCGGCTGATCCTAATCGAAACCGTGAAGGATGGTCGATGGTAAGGCGCGACTGGTATAACGAAGTAACCATTTCAATGGTAGGTTCAGCTAATACCGCTTCGTTTTTCACTCCCCTTGAGGGAATTCCCCAAGAATACATTGATGTGAACATATGGGACAGCAAATGGCATCACATTGCCGCAGTTTACGACAACATAAACTGGATAGATTTGTATGTGGACGGTCTTCATGCCGCACATTGGTGGGCCAAGTCCTGGAATGACCCCCAAACGATAGGCACTACTAACTACCCAATTTGGATAGGCGCTAATGTCGGAGAGGTGCTTGGCGCTGGTGCTTACGCTGATGGTTATCATGCATGGAAGGGTCTTATCGACGATGTCCGCATCTATGAGCGTGCTCTGATACAAGTCGAGGTTGCCGCGGCTATGGCAGGAATGGACCCGTGTTTGTGTTTGCCTGAGAGGTTTCCTGGTGATCTGTACTTTGAAGGATGGCATGGGACAGTCAACTTCAAGGATTATCGGATTCTTGCAAATGAATGGCTTGAGGAGGAGACGTTCCCATTTAAGGAATAATCGGCCGCAGGGGACAGCCTGTAGGATTATTCGAAGAGGATTTTTAGTTTTTGTTTTTTTGCTTTGGTGATTTGTTTTTGGTCGGTCCAGACGGCTAAGTCAAGGCTTTTTCTGCAGGGGCAGCCAGGGGAGGAAAGTTCATTGTCATTTTGTAAGACGGCTGTGATTAACTGGAGGCAGTTGTCGGCTGCGGTCTGCAAATTGGCAATAATTTCCTTAAGAAGGGTCTGCTTGTTTTTTTTGCCTTCGTGGGGTTTCCAGCAGTCATAGTCACTTGCCAAAGCGAGCATCGCATAGCACATCTGGGCCTCGCGCGCCAGCTTTGCCTCGGGCATAGCGGTCATACCAATTAAATCACCGCCCCATGCGCGGTGCATCAAAGATTCAGCACGGGTTGAAAACTGCGGGCCTTCCATACAAACGTAAGTTCCCTTAGGATGGGTTTTTATGCCGATGCTTTGAGCGACATTAAAGATTTTGCGGCCGAGGCGTGCGCAGACGGGGTTAGCCATCTCGCAGTGGACGGCTGCGAAGCCGTTGAAAAAGGTGCCGAGGCGATTGAATGTTTTATCGATAAACTGGTCAACGACGACCAGGTCACCGGGGGCAATTTCTTCACGGAGGGAGCCTACGGCGCCGCTTGTTATCAGAGTTGTGACGCCGAGTTTTTTTAGGGCAAAAATGTTGGCTGCAAAGGGGATTTCAGTCGGGTAGAGCTTATGCCCTTTGCCGTGGCGATTTAGGAAGGCGATTTTGTTTTGGCCCAACCTGCCGATTAAAACGGCTGCGCTGGGAGAGCCGAATGGGGTATTAATATCGTGAAACTTAGCATTGGTGATTTTGGGGGCCAGTGCGTCGCCGAGGCCGGTGCCGCCTATTATGCCGATTAGTTCTTCTTTCATTACCTTTCATCTCCTTTACGGTTACAGTCGCTGAAAACAGGTATGTTATTTGTTTTTACAGCCATTTACAAGGATTGTCAGGGGGATTATGCTGATTTAATCGAAAGTAGAGCGAGGGGCATTTTGAGTCGGTAAAGTTAAGTTGACATCAGGGGAAGAATAATTTAGACTAATCGGCGAAAAAAGCGCACAATTAAGGTTTTGTCATAAATTGAAAGGAGCATTTATGAAACTTAACCGAAAACTGAAAATGGGGATGGTCGGGGGAGGCCCGGGGGCATTTATCGGGGAGGTGCACCGCAAGGCGGCCCGTATGGACGGGCAGATTGAATTAGCGGCGGGGGCCTTCGATATCAACCCGCGAAAATCAAAGCAGATGGGCAAAGAATTGTATCTTGATTCCCGGCGGGTATATCGCAACTACGAAGAGATGATAGAGCGGGAACTTAAGCTGGGGGAAGGGGAAAGAATCGATTTTGTTTCGGTAACTACACCGAATAACTGGCACTTTCCGATTGCGCGGGATTTTTTGAAAGCCGGTTTTCATGTAATGTGCGAAAAACCGATGACGTTCAATGTCAAAGAAGCAAGGGCTTTGCAGAAAATAGTCAGGCAGTCGCGAAAAGTGTTCGGGCTGATGCACAATTACACGGGGTATCCGATGGTTAAGCTGGCACGTGATTTGTCCAGAGGAGGTGAATTAGGCAAGATACGCAAGATTGTTGTGCAGTATCCGCAGGGGTGGCTTGCAACGGCCCTTGAGAGGACGGGGCATATGCAGGCCGGGTGGCGTACCGACCCTAAACAGAGCGGGGCGGCCGGGTGTATAGGCGATATCGGCACGCACGCCGAGAACCTGTCGGAATATATAACCGGGCTGAAAATCAGGGAGATATGCGCAGACCTGACAAGGTTTATCAAGGGACGGAGACTCGACGACGACGGCAACTGCCTGCTTAGGTTCAATAACGGAGCAAAGGGAGTGCTGCATTCGAGCCAGATTTCCATCGGTGAGGAAAACGGGCTGGCCATCTGGGTATATGGTGAAGAGAAGAGCCTCGAATGGCACCAGGAACATCCGAATTACCTGTATGTGAAGACGCCTGACGGCCCGGTGCAGGTTTGGAGGCGCGGCAACGATTATGTGGGTGCAAAAAGTCCTGCGGCTGGTCGGGCAACGCGGCTTCCTTTCGGTCATCCGGAAGCCTTTATTGAGGCGTTTGCCAATAATTACTGCAACTTTGCAGATACGGTGCGGGCCAGACTGACCAGGACCAAACCAGATAAGCTGGCACTTGACTTTCCGAATGTTGACGACGGGCTGCGGGGGATGCTGTTTATAGAGACCGTTGTTGCCAGCAGCAAGAGTAAACAAAAATGGACGAAGATGAAAAAATAAAGGAGAATAGAAAATGGCGAGACCTGTAACGATATTTACCGGCCAGTGGGCGGATTTGCCGCTGGAGAAACTGGCGAAGATGATGGCGAAATTCGGATACGACGGGCTTGAGCTGGCCTGCTGGGGTGACCATATGGATGTGGCAAAGGCAGCTGTGGACAAGGCTTACTGCAAAAAGCAGCTTGGGATACTGAAAAAGAACAATTTGAAGGTTTTTGCGATAAGCAATCACCTGGCCGGGCAGCTTGTTTGCGATTTAAATGACGACGGGCGCAGCGACGCTATTGCACCGCCTGAACTTGCCGGTGATGCAGAGAAGAAGCGGCAGTGGGGGGTTGAGTCTATGAAGAATTCTGCGCGGGCGGCGAAAAACCTGGGCCTTAAGGTGGTTAACGGTTTTACTGGCTCATCCATCTGGCATATGTTTTACGGGTTTCCACCAATAACCGACAAGATGATTAATGACGGGTTTAAGTATTTTGCAGAGATGTGGAAACCAATATTGAATGTTTTTAAGAGATGCGGGGTGAAGTTTGCTCTGGAAGTGCATCCGTCGGAGATAGCGTTCGATATTGTTACGGCCAGGCGAGCACTGGAGGCGGTTGATTATCATCCGGCTTTCGGATTTAATTTCGACCCGAGCCATCTTTTCTGGCAAATGGTTGACCCTGTATGTTTTCTCAAGGAATTTAGCGACCGTATTTTTCACGTGCATATGAAAGATGCTGCGCTGCAGTTGAGCGGGCGAAGCGGGATTCTGGCCAGTCACCTTAATTTCGGTCATCCGGAGCGTGGGTGGGATTTCCGTTCGCTTGGGCATGGCGGAGTTAACTTCGAGGAAATAATAAGGACATTGAACAATATAGGTTATAACGGTCCGCTTTCAGTCGAATGGGAAGACTGCGGTATGGACCGTGAACATGGGGCAAAAGAAGCGTGCGAGTTTGTGAAAAAGGTGGATTTCAAGTCATCGACGGTTGCTTTTGACTCCGCATTTGATAAATAAGGACCTCAAAGGTTAGAGGAGGACCGGCTTATGGCCGGCAAAAATAGTATTAGTCGACGCAGTTTCCTTAAGAAAGGAAGCTGCGTTACCACGGGGGCAATGGTATTTCCCTATTTTGTGCCTGCCTCGGTTTTTGGCAAGGCCGGTTCGGTTGCTCCGAGCAACCGAATTGTGATGGGGTGTATCGGTATGGGAGGGCAGGGCACTTTTGATATGAAGCAATTTCTGCAGTATGACGATGCCCAGGTTGTTGCGGTGTGCGACGTTAACAAAGAGAGCGGCGGTTATCTTGGAAGTGCGTGGGGGGGGTGGAAACAGGGTATAGCAGGATGGGCCCCGGCGAAGAGGTTTGTGGAGGAGCATTACGGCAAGCAAAAGTCATCAGGGAAATATAAAGGGTGTGCAGCTTATACGGATTTTCGCGAGTTGCTTGCCAGAGACGATATTGATGCGGTTTTGATAGCGACGCCGGATTACTGGCATGCTCTGATGTCGGTGGCGGCGGCGGAAGCGGGAAAGGACATATATTGTGAAAAACCTTTGGCTTATTCGATTTCCGAGGGACGGGCGGTATGCGATGCCGTCGAGCGGTACGGGCGGATATTTCAGACTGGGGCACAGAGGCGCTCCAGCAGTAAAAGTCGCTTTGCCTGCGAACTGGTTCGCAACGGACGTATAGGCAAACTCCAGAGAGCTATTGTTTCCCTGCCGGCTGGTTATATGATAAACGGTCCTTATAAAGGGATTCAGCCGCCAATGCCTATACCAAAGGATTTCGATTATGATATGTGGCTTGGGCCGTCCCCGTGGGCCCCGTATACCGAGGGACGCTGTCTTTTTAACTTTCGATGGATACGCGATTATACGCCCGGGTTCATCACTGACTGGGGGGCACATTCGATGGACCTTGCACAGTGGGCCAACGGAAGTGATGCGACAGGGCCGGTAGAAATAGAAGGTCACGGCGAATTTCCGAAGAACGGTCTTTATAATACAGCTACGTCACATTATGTCGAGCTGACCTTCGCCGACGGAGTCAAGTTTGTATCTCAGACGACGACGGACGTGGCAACCGGCAACGATGATGACTGGGGTTTGCGTTTCGAAGGTACGGACGGGTGGTTCTGGGCTGGTGCAATCGGCAGCGCTCGCTTTGGAAAGACCCATTCTAAGTCGCTGCTTAGAGAGGTCATTGGGCCGGATGAAATTAATCTTTACCGCAGTCCCGGTCACCATCGCAATTTCCTCGATTCTGTTAAGACAAGGAAGGAAACTGTATCGCCGGCAGAGGTTGGGCAAAGAACGGCTACGGTTTGTCATCTCGGACATATTGCCATCCTGACGGGGCGAAAGCTGAAATGGAACCCTGAAAAGGAGGAATTTATCAACGATGCCGAAGCTAATCGTTTATTGTCGCGGCCGATGCGAAAGCCGTGGCATTTATAAAGAACTTAATTTATGGAATTTTAAAGTATGCTAAAGAAGAAAAAAGTTGACCGACGCCGTTTTCTCAAAAGAACAACAGAAATTGCAGCTGGTGCAATTGCATTTCCATATATCGTGCCTGCCTCGGTTTTGGGCAAAGCTGACAACATCGCTCCAAGCAACCGGATAGTGATGGGCTGTATTGGCACCGGGTGGATGGGGACGGACAACTTAAGATCATTTTTGAGTGAGCCCGATGCCAGGATTGTGGCTGTCTGTGATATAGACTCTAATCACCTCAACAATGCGAGGGATATCGTAAACGAAAAATACGGCAATAACGATTGCGTCACCTATCACGATTTTCGAGAGCTGATAGCGCGTGATGATATCGATGCGGTTTCACTTGGACTTCCTGACCATTGGCATTCGATTCCGGCAATAGCGGCCGCCAAATCCGGCAAGGACATTTACGGCGAAAAGCCTCTTTCGTATAGTCTGGTTGAGGGCCGCGCTATGTGTGATGCGGTCAAACGGTACGGGCGGATATGGCAGACAGGCAGTTGGCAGCGGTCACAGTCGCACTTTCGCTTTGCCTGCGAGCTGGTGCTTAACGGAAGGATAGGTAAAGTGCATACGGTGGAGGTTGGTTTGCCTTCCGGTCATACGGATTTTGGGAGAACGGCCGGTCAGGAAACACCTGAGGCTCCACCTGAAGAGCTTGATTATAATATGTGGCTTGGGCCGGCACCTTATGCGCCTTATTGTCCGGCTCGGGTTCATAAAAACTGGCGGTGGGTTCTGGACCACGGAGGGGGTCAGCTTATGGACTGGATAGGCCACCATTGTGATATCGCCCACTGGGGAATGGGTACCGAATATACAGGCCCTGTCGAAATAGAGGGCAGCGGTGAATTTCCGAGGACGGGATTGTGGGACAGCCCGACAAAATATCGTGTGACGACCAAATATGCCAACGGCATCAAGATGATTATCGCCGGCGGGCATCCTGATATTCGTGGGGGGACAAAGTGGATAGGAAGCGACGGGTGGGTGTGGGTAACCCGGGGTAATAGAATCGAGGCGGAACCTGAACATTTGCTCAATGAAATATTTGGTCCGGAAGAAATACATTTGTATCATTCGCCGGGCCACTGGCGCAACTTTCTCGACGGTGTAAAGACCAGGAAAACAACTTTGGCGCCGTGTGAGGTTGCTCACCGCTCGGCTACACCGGGTCATCTTGGAAAGATAGCTATGCACCTTGGTCGCAAGATTCGCTTTGACCCCGATACCGAGGAGATTCTTAACGACGCGACGGCAACGAAGATGTTATCCAGGCCGATGCGCGGCCCGTGGCATTTGTAAAAGTTTCAATTTTAGAAAGATTTGTAATAGCAATGATAAGCAGCAGAAAAATTAATCGACGCCGATTTTTGAGAAAAGCAAGCGGTTTAGCTGCAGGTGCAATTGGTTTTCCATATATAGTTCCATCTTCAGTTTTGGGCGGAGGGGGCGGCATTGCAGCCAGTGAGCGAATTACAATTGGTTTAATCGGTATTGGCGGGAGAGGCACTGCCAATATGTGGCCTTTACTCGAAAAAGCCGATGCGAAGATTATCGCCGTTTGTGATGTTGATACAAGTCATCGCAACAGAGCCCGTGATGCAATAAACAAAAACTACGGCACCAAAGGCTGTTCGACATACCGTGATTACCGTGAATTGCTGGCCCGCAAGGACATTGACGGTGTTGTTATAGCGACGCCCGACCACTGGCACAGCCTGATTGGAATTGCGTCGGCAAAGGCAGGGAAGGATATTTATTGTGAAAAACCGCTGGCCTATTCCATCGCGGAAGGCAGAGCGATATGTGAGGCAGTCAAACAATACGGCGTGGTATGGCAAACGGGAAGCCAGCAGCGTTCCGAGAGGAATTTTCGCCGTGCGTGCGAGTTGGTGCGCAACGGCCGTATAGGTAAAGTGCACACCGTCAGAGTGGGGCTGCCTTACGGCAACGGGTTTAGCGGAGGCGGACGCGTGATGGAACCGGAATTTACAAAACCGACAAATGTTCCAGAAGGCTTTGATTATGATATGTGGTTAGGGCCTGCGCCATCGGCCCCGTACTGCCCCGGCCGGTGTCATGTTCACTGGCGATGGGTGAGCGATTATGCCGGCGGTCAAATCACCGACTGGGCCGGACACCATTGTGATATTGGCCAGTGGGCCATGGGTACCGATTATAGCAGCCCGGTTGAGATTGAAGGGAGCGGCGTTTTTCCCGAAGCCACCGACGGTCTTTACGATACGGTTGAAAGCTATCGTTTTGTCTGCAAGTATGCCGAGGGCTTTACAATGGTTGTTACCGACAGCAAACAGTACCCTGAAACTATGGGCGGCGTAGAACTAACCAAAGGTTATAGAAAGGGTTTGGGCACACTTTTCGAGGGGACAGACGGCTGGATACAGGTCAATCGGGGCGGTCTGGACCTTTATCCGAAGTCGCTTGTTAGAGAAATCATAGGACCGGATGAGATACATCTTTACAAGAGTAATGATCATATAGATAATTTTCTGAATTGTATTCGTACCCGCTCACAAACGGCAGCACCTGTCGAAATTGCTCACCACTCGATTATGATAGGACATCTTGGTATAATTGCCATCAAGACGGGACGCAAACTGAAATGGCACCCTCAGAATGAGCGTTTTATAAACGACCCTGAGGCCAACCGCTTACTGTCACGGCCGATGCGAAGCCCGTGGCGCTTATAGACAACGGCTCGATATAGCCCTAAAATTTTTTTATTGAAGGTAAAAGTTACGGAAAAAGGAAAGGTAAGAAAATGAACCGAAGAACAAAACTAATTAACGTCGTACTGCTTGTGGTTTTATGTTTGTCGCTCATTACAAATATCTCTACAGCGGAAATATCCTCCCAAGAGCTGGAGAAGATAAAAGCAGCAGCACCGACAAAATCACCGGTATTTGCGAAGCGGCCCCGTAAGATGCTGGTTTTTACTCTATGCAAGGGCTACGTACACAGTTCAATTCCTTACGTTACCAAAGCACTGGAAATTATGGGAGAGAAAACAGGGGCCTATGAAATCGTTCAGAGTGAAGACATGTCAGTTTTCAAGCCGGGGAACCTTAGTCAGTTTGATGCGGTTTGTTTCAACAATACCACCAAACTGGAATTTGACGACCCTGGGCTGCAGCACAGCCTGATAGACTTTGCCAAATCC
>Ga0272442_10011801_pt1 | contig 10625 bp, 11 predicted proteins | sample SSMForm2O_FD_200262 | JGI IMG/M metagenome (GOLD analysis project Ga0272442, IMG submission 200262) | Marine sediment archaeal communities from Little Sippewissett salt marsh, Falmouth, MA, United States - SSM-Form-2O | ecosystem: Environmental > Aquatic > Marine > Wetlands > Sediment ... | reverse complement strand
CAGGATCGCCGCTTTTCAGCCACCGTTGATTTCATCCTTGACAGACAACCCGGCTTTCACTACCGTCTGGTACTTGACGGGTACACACTGATGGACCTGTATGCCGGCCACGCGCGTTTACGCGAACACGACCGGCATGACAGCCTCGTGCAGGAAATCATTTTTGTTTTCTATGCCGCCGATAGTTCCGGTACACGCGGGCCTGGGCGTACGGACAGGGATACGATACAGTGACCGGCAGGACACCATATTGTGCGGGCATTGCAGGCGGGACCGGTTCAGGCAAGACAACCCTGGCGCGACGCGTGCGCGACCTGCTCGGCCGCGAAATGGTAACCGTGGTTGAGGCCGACACGTACTACCGCGACCTGTCGCTCGTTCCCTCGCCGCAACGGCATCTGGTAAACTTCGACCATCCGGATGCGCTGGATATTGAACTGCTGGCGGGTCATCTGGGGGAACTGCGCCGCGGCCGCACCGTGTGCACGCAGACCTACGACTTTACGACACACTGCCGCACGGATCGCGTGATCAGCCTGCTGCCGCGCCCCGTCATCCTGGTCGAGGGCATTTTAGTGCTGGCCTGCGATACGGTCGCGCGCCTGCTTGATCTGAAGGTGTATATCGACGAGCGGCCATCTGTTCGGCGCGAACGCCGCCTGCTGCGCGATGTCAACGAGCGCGGACGCACACATGAAATGTCATCCCTGCAGTACGCGAACCATGTGCTGCCCATGCATGCACGCTATGTCGAACCCAGCAAACACAACGCTGATATCATCCTTGGCAGCAGTGATGAAACCGGACCGCTGCTGGAGGCCCTGCGCACAGTGCTGACCGGCAGCGGCACCGACGCTCACGCTACCGGACCGTTTCATAAACGCGGATGACAGCAGCATCCGGAGGAGCTTTCATGACAGCAACCAGAGCATATGCGGGCAAATTTTTAACCGTTGAGCAGCGGCGTGCCCGGCTGCCCGGCGGGCGCAGCATAACCGTCGAATGCGTGGCGCATCCGGGTGCCGTGCTGATCGTGCCGTTCCTGGGCCCCCGGCGGATCATTCTGCTGCGCCAGTACCGGCCCGTTATCGGCTCCTGGCTGTATGAACTGCCTGCGGGCACCATTGAACCGGGAGAAAAACCCCTGAGCTGCGCCCGGCGCGAGATCATCGAGGAGACCGGTTACCGGGCCGGCAGGATACGCACAATCGGACGCATCTACCCGGTACCCGGCTACTCGACCGAGATCATCAGCATGTACGCGGCAGAACGCCTGACCCCGGTCGGCATGGCCTGCGAGGATGATGAAGTCATCGAGCCGCTGGTATGCACTAAAAAAGAAGTGCGGGAACTGCTCGCCCGGGGCCGCCTTGTTGACGCCAAAACGATCTGCGCCCTTGCCGTATGCGGCTGGCTGTAGCGAAACGCCCGGCACGGAGAGGGAACCTGCCATGAACGCAACGCATACGTCAAACGCCGGGACCGTACGGATGATCGGCAGTATATGCCTGCTGTGCAACCTCCTGCTCGCAGCCATAAAAATCGCTGCCGGCCTTGCCGGCAACAGCCAGGGCGTTGCGGCCGACGGCGTGCATACCCTCAGTGATGCCCTGACCGACATCGTCCTTGTTACCGGCACCCTGTTCTGGGGCCGTCCCCCGGACCAAAGCCACCCCTACGGGCATCGCCGGATCGAAACGCTCGTAACCGGACTGATCGGCGCGGCCCTGCTGGCCGCGGCGCTGGGCATCGGATGGCAGGCGCTCCAGCGCCTGCACGAAGGCCCGCAGGCCCCGCCGGGCATGATCGCCCTTGCGGCCGCCCTGCTGTCCATCGTTGTCAAGGAGGCCATGTACCGCTGGGCAAGCACGGCAGGCAGGCACCTTAAGTCAACGGCCCTGAGCGCCAATGCGTGGCATCAGCGCTCGGACGCACTGAGCTCGATCCCCGTTGCCGCAGCAGTAGCAGCCAACCGTCTGGCGCCGTCACTGTGGTTTCTCGACAGCGTTGCCGCACTGCTCGTGGCGGTGCTGATCACAAAAGTTGCCTGGGACATCTGCCGGCCGGCCCTCAGGGAACTCGCGGACGAAGGGGCCGATGCACGGCAGGTGCAGCACATAACCGCCCTTGCCATGCAGGTTGCCGGCGTCAGGCAGGTCCATGCGGTGCGCACCCGCTCGGTCGCGGGCAGCATACTGGTCGACCTGCACGTCCTTGTGGACCCGTGCCTGAGTGTCCACGAGGGGCACGAAATCGCCCGTGAGGTCGAACGCAGGCTGCTTGATGACGGACCTGATATCGTTGATGCGCTGGTGCATATCGAGCCTGACGAGCCTGATCATATCCCGCAATAACAGCAATCCGAGCCCCTGCCATTGCCCACGGTCACGACAAAGTGCTTCGGAGGCAAAAACGCGGCCCGGCCAAATTACGCCTTGAAAAGTACCTGTAAATACGTTAAAAATTTATGAGCTACGCTGAAAGCATACACTCGGCGATCGGGTTGTGCTGATATGCCCTACGGTTGATAGATCCGCCATGCAGGACTTTATAGGTAACATCGACACATATGTGCAAAGCGCACCCCTGCTGGCCCTTGCCGCGGCGTTTCTTGCGGGTCTGCTGACCAGCTTTACGCCCTGTGTATATCCGTTGATCCCGGTAACCGTAAGCGTAATCGGCGCAGGAAGCATCAACAGCAGAGCGCGTGCACTGTACCTTTCGGTCCTGTATGTGCTGGGGCTGGCAGCGGTCTATGCCGGCCTGGGTGCGTTTGCCGCGCTGAGCGGACAGCTCTTCGGCCAGATCAGCACGAACAAATGGACGTTTCTGACTGTAGGCAATGTATTCCTGCTGTTCGGTCTGTCCATGCTCGATGTTTTCAGCCTGCAGCTTGCACCGCTGCAGAAACTCGCCGGATCCCGCCGCGGTTCAGCCAGCACCCTGGGCGTATTCCTGATGGGCGGGGTTTCGGCCCTGGTCGCGGGACCCTGCACCACGCCGGTGCTGGGTTCCCTGCTCGGCTTTGTCGCCCTGCGTCAGAATGTCGTGCTCGGCATCGCCATGCTGTTCGTTTTTTCTCTCGGGCTCGGCACACTGCTGATCCTTGTTGGAACATTCGCCGGCCTGCTCTCGGCTTTGCCGAAATCCGGCTCATGGATGGTTGTGATCAAAAAAACATTCGGGATACTGATGATCATCATCGGCGAGTTTTTTATCCTGAAAGCCGGGCAACTCATGCTATAGGAGCCGTCATGCACAACACACTGAGAACGATGCTTATAACGCTGCTGCTGAGCCTTGCGCTTGCAGGCTGCGGCAACGCCGGCGAAAATGCGCAGCAGGCACCGCCTGCCGCGGTGCCGGTCGGCATTATGACCGGCCAGAAAGCGCCGGATTTCACGCTTAACGATCTGTCGGGCAACTCCTTTTCGCTCTCAAAGCTCAAGGGCAAAAAACCCGTGCTGCTTATTTTCTGGGCCACCTGGTGTCCCGCCTGCATCCAGTCCATTCCGAACTTTTCAAACATCCACGCGCAGTACGGACCGCGGGGCCTCGCGGTCATTTCGATCAACATAGCGGCCAACGATCCGCTTCCGCGCGTACAGCGTTTCCAGGAGGCCAACAGGCTGCCCTACCGGATCCTGTATGATGAAAAAACCGATGTTTCGCGTGCCTACGCCGTATTCGGTATCCCGACGACACTCGTCATAGACCGCAACGGCATCATCCAGTACCGCGGCAATCTCCTGCCGGATACTATCGACCGGCTTTTTAACACCCTCATCGCGTCCGCGTCCTGAGATGCAACACGCTGGTGCCGGAGCCCTTACAATGGACACAACAACAATACAGACTGTATGTAACGAATCGGCCCGCCTGATCGAGCGCTGCGGCGCCCAGTACGCAGACCAGCTGCTTGCCGCCGGCCGCGACATGATCGCCTGCTTTGAACAGGGCGGCAAGGTTCTCATCTGCGGCAACGGCGGCAGCGCGGCCGAGGCCCAGCATTTCGCCGCCGAACTGGTCAACAAGCTCGCCGTCTACCGCCGGGCCCTTCCCGCACTGTCCCTGGCCGCCGACACCGCCGCGCTGACCAGTATCGGCAACGACCATGATTTCGATCATATTTTCGCCCGGCAGGTTGAGGCCCTCGGCCGTCCGAACGACATGCTCTGGGCCCTGTCAACCAGCGGACGCTCCGCCAATGTCATCCGGGCCTGCGAAACGGCGAAAAGCCTGGGCATGCGCATCCTGTGCTTCACGGGCGGGCCCGGCAGCCCGCTCGAGGAACTGGCCGACCGCACGCTCGTTGTGCCGCACACGGACACCGCGCGCGTACAGGAAGTCCATCTATGCTACGGCCACCTGCTGTGCCTGCACATCGAACGTCATTACCTCGCGCAACAATCGACGACACCGTAACCGTATGACCGCGAACGCGGCACTACCTTCTAGACAGGGCCGGGCATCAGCCCGACTGAAAGCGAGCAACAATGCAGCGCACCATCCGCATAACGATCGACACGCTGAAGCTTACCGCCGGGCTGACACAGACCCCGTCGGCCGATGCACTCTGGGAGGCCCTTCCCCTGCAGGCGCATGCCAGCCGCTGGGGTGATGAAATCTATTTCAGCGTTCCGTTCCGGGCCTGCCTTGAAGAAGGATCGCGCGCGGTCGTGCAGGCCGGCGACGTAGCCTACTGGCCGGACGGACCTGCCCTGTGCTTTTTTTTCGGCCCGACCCCGGTCAGCAGGCCCGGTGAAATCAGAGCGGCCAGCGCCGTTAACGTCTGCGCCGCGATACAGGGGGACAGCACGCTGCTGCGCCGGACCCGCGAAGGCGCACGTGTTGTCCTGACAAGGATGCGCGTATGAACCGCTCAGCCCGCTTCGGTGTACGTCTGACAGCAAGCGTTTTTTTCAGCGGACACGTTCCCTTCGCGCCCGGTACCTGCGGCACACTGGCCTCGATTCCGCTGTTCCTGCTGCTCTGCCGTGTTGCCCAGGGCTGGTGGTACGCAGCCGCTGTTGTGGCCGTGGCGCTTGTCGCGGTCTGGATCTCGGGCATGGCGGAACAAATCTACGGCCGCAAGGACCCGCCCGAGGTGGTCATCGACGAAACAGCCGGTTTCCTGGTAACCATGACCGCCATACCGCCAACGGCCCTGTATATCCTGCTGGGGTTTGTCCTGTTCCGCCTGTTCGACATCCTGAAACCGCAGCCGGCGGGCTGGATAAACAGCCGCATGCACGGCGGCAGCGGCATTGTGCTGGATGATATCGTTGCCGGGCTGTATGCCAATATTATCTTACACATCCTGTATCGAGTACTGTGATCGAACTGCTTACCATCGGAGACGAACTGCTGTGCGGCCGCACGCCCGACGCCAACGCCGCCATGATCGCGCGCGAACTGCACGCTGCCGGCCTTGCCGTGCAGCGCATCACCTCGACCGGAGATGATCCCGGCCGTATCGCCGCGGCCCTGCTCTCCTGCCTGCCCGGGACCCGCTTTATGGTCGTCACCGGCGGGCTCGGCCCGACCGGCGACGACCGCACGGCAGCGGCGGCCGCAGCCGCCTTTGGCGACACGCTTGCCGAGCATCCGCACGCCCTCTCCATGCTCGAGGATGCGCTCAAAAAACGACGACTACCAATGAACGCCCCGCGCAGAAAGCAGGCCATGCTCCCGTCAACCTGCACCCCGGTCGCCAACCCCGTCGGGACCGCCTGCGGATTCATCATGCTGCATGAAAATCGCCATTATATCTTTCTGCCGGGCGTACCCGCGGAGGCACGCGCGATGACCGAACAGTTCGTGACCGGCTATATCAATGAGCATGCCGGGCGCAATCACGCGATCAGCAGCAGGAGCCTGCGCGTATTCGGCATCTTTGAATCCGCCATCCAGGAAGCACTCTCAACCGCCCCGCCCTTACCCGACGGCGTACAGCTCGGCTTTTACCCGCATTTCCCTGAAGTCATGCTCAGGCTCACCGCCCATGGGCCGGATGCCGACGACGTAAACAGACGTCTGCAGCAGGCCCGCGATACGATTGCCGGGCGTATCGGGGAGCATGTCTATGCCGAAGGTGATATGTCACTTGTGGAAACAATCGCGGGGCTGCTTGCACAGCGAAACGCCAGTCTGTCGGTGGCTGAATCCTGCACGGGCGGGCTGCTGTGCCACCTTATTACCGGGGTCCCGGGCAGTTCGAACTGGTTCGAACGCGGGCTCATTGTCTACAGCAATGCGGCCAAGACACAACTCGCCGGTGTTGATGAGTCGATCCTTGCGCGTCACGGGGCGGTAAGCGAACAGACCGCGCGGGCCCTCGCTGATGGCGTGCGCGCCTGCTCGGGGACTACGCACGCCCTTGCCATAACCGGCATCGCCGGTCCCGGCGGCGGCATGCCGGAAAAACCGGTCGGCACCGTCTTCTTCGCCGTCGCCGCGCCTGATGGCTGCAGCATCCATCAGCGCCGCTTCTCCGGCACCCGCGAGCAGATCAAACTCCTGAGCGCCTATACCGCCCTTGATCTGCTGCGCCGCTGTCTGCTGGGGTCAAGCGTCGACTGACTCATAACTGCTGAGATGATTGTCTGACCGGGGTCGAACTACTGATTTTTAATAATTTAATTTTAATTTCCCCGTTTAAATTCACCTTTGCGTATTATGAATAAAATACAATACAGACCGGACATTGATGGATTAAGAACTCTTGCTGTTCTGCCAATACTCATCTTTCATGTACACAAACCCCTGCTTCCAGGAGGTTATCTTGGTGTCGATGTTTTTTATGTGATCTCCGGTTTTTTAATAACGTTAATTCTAAAAAAAGAATTTGATGAAACCGGGAAAATAAACATGTTCAAATTTTGGGGCCGTCGTATAAAACGAATAGTCCCCATGGCTTTATGTGTCCTCATACTTACCTCTGTAGTCTTTAAACTATTCCTATATCAACCCGATCAAGCGATTCACAGCTATCAAAAGCTAGCAGCAATATTTTCAGTAGCTAATATTTATTTTTGGAGTAGCCTGGGTAACTACTGGGGACGGGCAGCTGAACAATCTCCATACTTGCATTACTGGTCCCTCTCTCTTGAAGAACAATATTATTTAATTTATCCTTTAATTTTACTATGTATATACCGTTATTATCCGGGCAAAAAAATCCATGCGATATGTATTCTTACTGCTGTTAGTTTTCTGCTGTTTATATATGGCCTGACACAGGACTTAAATACAACATTTTATATGTTACATACACGGGCCTGGCAATTAGGTCTGGGATGTATCATCGCATTACTGCAGCCGTTCACTCTCCGAAAAAGTTATCTCAAATATATTGGCATGGTGGCCATGTTTATAATGTTCATCAAACCCATGTCAAATAACTCTATAGGGTATTCGTCACTCGTTGTAGCATGTTCATCTGCACTAATAATAATATCCGCTAAAAACACCGCATCCATCTTTTTGTTCGAAAATAGAATCATACGGTATATCGGAAAAATTTCATTTTCTCTATATCTATGGCACTGGCCTATAATCGTTTTTTTTAAAGCCCTCAAGGAACAGCATGAAATCTCAGTGCCTTATGTCGCATTTACTGCGGTTTCAGCATCGTTTTTATTGAGTATCCTTTCATATCATTTTATTGAGAATACGTTTAGATCAAATAAGCACACTACAATTTTCATGATCCCTTCAATGCTTTTGGCTGGTACATATTTCTATTTCACATCTGAAAGTATGATGACAAAAAACTATTATAAAGGAATTTATACAAAGCCCACATCTCATTTAGCATATTACGATAATTTTCCAGGATCAGACTCCTCCTCTTTTGAATTTGAAGTAATTAACAATACTACAAATACACCTGAAAAAGACACCCCTGTAAATACATATAAAAATGGGGGCATATTAAAAAATTGTTCTGAAGAGAAGACTCCCAGGATAGTGGTATTAGGTCAATCATACGCAGTTATGTGGTGCAAATTAATAGACGACATCTGCGCAGATCAAAAGATACCGGTTTCTTTTTGGGCTATGAATGGAGCATTCCCATACTTTGATGCTCACCCCTTAGCTTCAGGCAGTCGACATGATTATGATATGAGTCGTAAAAAATTAATTAAAAAGTGGAAACCGGACATTGCATTTGTTTCATGTGACAATTTTTTCCTCGATAAACAAAAACCCTTTTTTGATTTTCTCACAACATATTGTAAAACAGTCATCCTGATAGGACCTATCCCCGCTCTACGCGGTATAGGAAATAGAAATGCCACAAATTATATCGCATATAAAAAATTACAGGCTGAAGCAAATGGCAATATAGTTTACCCCGTACAATCTCAACCTACTATACCTGATAATATAACCTCGTTATTATCAAGATATAATAACATTCGTTTACTTTCCGTCTCGGATTTATATACAACGCCCAACGGAATATTATGTGGGTATAAATCCCGGATATATTATTACGACGATGATCATTTAAATGACGCCGGAATATTGCTGGCTAAAGAACGTTTTACAAAGATCATAAAAAAATATTATAAAGACAGGGACTTGTTTCCAGGTAAAGGCAGGTAACGATAGCTCTGATTATTAAAGCGCTCTCTTACTTTATTTTTTTGATTTCGGCAAAACCATTCCGTGTTCCAGGACGAATACATGGATGCTCTGCAAGATGTTCCCGGTCAGGCCTCGGAAGTTCCCCTTGCTCAATGCACTTTCTTATCTGTGGAACAAGCTCCTGCAGCACAATCCAAGCCTGCAGGCGTGTACCCTCTTCATTGAAATGTATCGCGTCGGAAAATAAATCCGGCAGCCTCGGAAATGCTCCTGATAGATCTATAAAGTTGATGCCACGCTCCTGTGCATATGTTTTTAATACCTTGTTTTGAAAATCAGCCAACCGTTTAAAATCAGCATACCTAAGCGGCCAATGAAGCGTATTCACGTACCAGGAAATGTTCGGATACCGACCTGGATCAAGCAGCATGCCCTCATAGGGTAGCCAGACAAAGGATACAAGTGAAAAATTGCACTGCGTGCGCGCTGCTTGCTGATGAATATCGTCAAGATCCTTTAAAATGTCTGAAAGATTTAAAGGCAGGTCCGTTCGCAAGATGTCTGGATTATCAAATTCAATACCGCTTGGAAAATTTAAAACATACGGGGGTTTATCGGGTTCCCGTTCATAGACGGATTTATTAATCTTCAGCCACAGTGTATGGAGACGCCGTGACAGTGCAGAATAACAGCCTAACCTGGATAATCTCCACAAAAGATCTTTTTTCTCATACTGGACCGCACCGGGCAAACTGTCAAAATCCTTTATGAGCGGACGATATACAAATTGATTGGCCCCTTCATAATATACAACAAAATCGGGTTCAAGCGGGAGAACCTCCTGTTCGAAAATAGCAGACATAACCGATGAAATAATACCTTCTCTGCCCGCGTTGATCGTTTCAAACCGTATGTTCATATTGTTCTTTTTTGCCCAGATATTTAACCAGTTACCGATATATTCCGGATAGCTGTAAGGAATTCGATGAAGTCCAACAGTGGTCGATGAGCCAAGAAAACAGATGCGAATTGTATTTGCGGGCTTATTGAGCTCTATGTCGCAACCGCGCCAGCCGAAATTATTAGTTGTCAGCCCGGTCGGCATGGTAACGTTGGCCGGAAAACGATAGGATGGATAGGGGTTGTTTTCGCATGGTTCAAAAACAACCATCTCGTCCGGACACCGTATAAGTTCGGCGTACGCATGGCCTTTATTCTGTATCTGGTCGAGCAAAAAAAGTCGATTCCACTCCCGCATAACAATTCCGCGCGCGAAATTGTTCAATCCCTTCGCTTTCTCCATTAAAAAAGACAGGAAAGGATCCAAAGGTTTTTGTGGTAGAGGTTTAGGATCACGCTTATACCAGCCGGCCTCAATATTGTCTGCCAGAGGTATTGTATTAAGATAGTTCTGCAGAGGAATTTGAGAACTCAGGATTTCTTTTGACGACGGCTTAGCCCCCAACCTAATACTAAACAAGGGGTAACCGTCAATTTTTCTCAATCCAATTTCACAAAGCGCCAAAGACAAACAGATACTGACGGCAAGGATAATAATAGAAAAAAAAGGGGCGGGTGTTTTTCCAGACATACGAATTTTATTCCCAAAAAAATTTATGAGGGTTGTTTACCGGCTACCGACACCGGAGACCGGTTCAATATCTCCTGTTCAATTTTTAACACTCTTTTTTTCCCTCCTTGTCTTTTAAAATAAATTTTTTAATTTTCTCAACAACAAGGCTGACTCTGCTGAAGCTATAATAATTAAATTCTTTTCCAGTTTCCAGTAATTTTTGCCCACTATATTTTCTCGATAAACATGGTGCAACATCTCTCGGATTGACAAACAAAACCCTCCTGGAAAATTCAAAACTTTCCGTAGTTACATGGTATGCCCTATCGACAACCTGTTTTATTTTAACTGACCTGCCCCCCTTAGACGAATCCAGAGTTTGTAGTATGCTTACCACAGGTTCTGGTTTTATAAAAGGAGGGCTTTATGACCAGGAAACACGTGACCACCGAACAAA
>Ga0272442_10011800_pt1 | contig 10627 bp, 10 predicted proteins | sample SSMForm2O_FD_200262 | JGI IMG/M metagenome (GOLD analysis project Ga0272442, IMG submission 200262) | Marine sediment archaeal communities from Little Sippewissett salt marsh, Falmouth, MA, United States - SSM-Form-2O | ecosystem: Environmental > Aquatic > Marine > Wetlands > Sediment ... | reverse complement strand
TCGCATCGTGGCGATCCCGATATCTTCCATTTCGGCCGGCACAACCCCGGTAACGTATTGATGAACATGGCCACAAGACAAGGGGGCTACCCACTGAAAACCCTGAAGCTCCTATCAAGTACGGGGTGACATTCCCCGTATTAAGGGGTGACATCCTCTATGTCAAGTTACAGGGTGCGCCGTACGCACCATTCATAAAGGCTTTACCTTTGGTGCGCACGGCGCACCCTATAGCTGCATGTTCGATGTCATAATCCGCCCTCAACCCCCTCACCCCATGTGTGATTGCTGCAGCTCGACCACGATCCTGTCGATGTCCGCAAGGTCAAAGGCGCACTGCGTCTTGAGCAGGTCCTGCCGGAACATACTCCAGGTGACTGCTTCTGCCAGGAGCGTATTGAGAACGATGGTCCTGGGACTGAACATGTCCTCGTTGACCACCAGCGACGTGCTGGTGGCGCGGCAATATTCGTCGCACTGCAGGCGCATGGCGCACAGGCTGCAGCGATCCTTGTTGAAGGTGCGGATACCCAGCAGCGCCTCATCAAGACTGATCGCATGGTCGGCGCAGTAGCCTATGAGCTGCCGGGTGACGGAGCCGTTGCGTAACCAGCTGCGCATCGTGTGCAGGGATATGTCCATGTCCGCGGCAAGCTCGGCATCGGTTTGAAGGCCCCTGATTTGCTTGATGGTGTTCAGCGTTTCCCTGATCGATTGCATGCGGCCGTATTCCTCCGATAAAAATGCAAAAAAGTATTTGACATATAATTATTAATTGACTATTATTTTCGCATTGAGATGCGATTGTCAAGGATAAAATGGCTTTTTATGATTAAAATATGATTATATCATATCATTATATGATTACAATATCCCGAAGCTGTTGTTTCTAAAGGCGAAGTGCAGCCCAGGAAACACAGCCGAAAGGGCAGGGTCCGAAAGAGCCCTGTCTCCCGTGACTGGATAGGGATCACAGCATAATGCTTTTCGCGAAAGCCGCTGTCTGTCCATTCACGGATACACAGCGGCGTTTTTATTGCGCTCATTCAGATATAGATGGAGGTATCGGATGCATTTTGCGGACGTATGTATCGAAAGTGCCGTGCTTGTGTTTCGTGCAGTGGGAATAGATGTTCACTACAGATATTTTTCATTACTCCGATGCAGGCGGAACGTGCACATGTTGGATGCAGCAGCAAGCACAGCCGTGAAAATTGCATTTTCGGTTGCCGTGTGCGGCGTTTTGATGCCTGGCATGTTTTCGGCCGCTATCGCTGCTGAACTGCGTTTGTATGCGGGTTCAGGAATGCGCCAGCCTGTAGACGAGCTGGTGGAACGGTTTCAGAACACAACCGGGCACCAGGTGGCGGTTGATTATGACGGCAGCGGCAGGCTGCTTGCCAAAATAACCGCGACGGGCCTGGGTGACCTGTTTATCCCGGGAGCGCTGAGCTACATTGAAATCCTGGAGAAGCAGGGCCTGGTGCTCAGCAGGCGTGCTATTGTCGTCCATACGCCCGTGATCGCGGTCAACAGAAAAAGCTTTGTCAAGGTGGACTGTCTTGAGGATCTGTGCCGGCCCGGTGTCAAGGTCGCCCTGGGAGATCCGAAGGCCATGGCCCTGGGCAGAACCGCCGCCACCATCTTCGAGCGCTCCGGCCTGCAGGGAAAGATCGCGCCGAACGTGGCGGTGTACGGGGCTACGGTCAAACAGGTTGCGCTGTACGCGGCCGAAGGGACGGTCGATGCGGCCATTATCGCCCGCGCCGATGCCGTGCAGTTCAAAGACCGCGTACACATGATCGAGATTCCCGACAGCCTCTACGATACGGAGCTCGTGGCGATTGCGGTGTTGAAAACCACGGTTGACGAACCGGCTGCCTGCGAGCTGCGCGATTATCTGTCATCTTCGCAGGCGATTGCCGTGTTTGAGCAGTACGGCTTCCTGCGGTTGGAGAAGAATACATAAGACATGATCTGCAGGACGCCATGCTCAGGTATGGAAGCAGGGAAGGTCAGGGTATGGAATTTTAAGTTTCAAGGTTCAAAATCGCTCTCGGGATCGCACAAAAACGTAGAACGGGTGCCAACCCGCCTGTATCTAACATTGCATGTCCGGTGGGTTCCGCTTTGTTGCACCCACCCTACGCCTACTGTGCGTACACCGTAGAAAAAGGGAGATCATTGCATGAAAAATATCTATGACAAACTCAAGGAACAGGCCCTGGCACTGTGCAGGCAGGAAGATTTACTGCAGGAGCATATAACCGTCAAAGCGCGCACCCTGTCGACCGAGGAGGCCATCGGTAACCCCGAAGACAAGGACTTCCCCCTCCAGAAGGGCAATGAGCGCCTCATGCAGGCCGAGTTTCGGGGCGCCTGCGGCCAGGCATTCACGGACCGGTTCGGCGATTTCGAGGGAAGCCTGGAGGCAATTTTCAGCATGCCGCTTGAAAACAATTTCCGGCGCGCCGTATTCGTAGCCAGCCTGAATGCGGTCATGCGCAGCCTCGGGCGGATTGAGGCTACGGTGCACTGCCGCGATGAAGAGCCCAAAACCTGTGCCGGGGCGCTGGTCAATCATATCCGCAACACATACGGCAGCGTGAACATAACCCAGGCGGGGTTTCAGCCCCGCATGCTAGAAGCACTTGCCCCGGTGTTTTCTCTTCGTGTTCTTGATCTCGATCAGGAGAATATCGGCACGGATAAATTCGGCATTACGGTGGAGGGGCCCTCCAGGACCGCCGAAGCCGTGGCCTGGGCCGATGTGCTGCTTGTTACGGGCACGGTCCTGGTCAACGGCACCATTGATGTTTTTTTAACCGGGAAACCGGTTGTTTTTTACGGTACGACGATCGCGGGCGCGGCCGCCCTGATGGGCTGGGAGCGCTTCTGCGATCAGTCGACCTGATGCCGGGCCGGGGTACGAGCCGATGGTGCGTCTTCTTATATGGCTGCCGCTTGTTGTCTTAACCCTGCTGGTGTGCAGTGTGCTGGCCGCTTTGTTGTTTCACGTTTCGCCGGGCGATGTGTGGCAGGCGCTGGGCAGCAGTGAAACGCGTTTTGCCCTGCGGCTCAGCTTTGTGACCTCGTTGGCGGCGGTGGTGCTGTCCCTGATTTTGGGCGTGCCGGCGGGCTATGTGCTGGCACGCAGGCGCTTTCCTGCAAAAGCGGTTATCGATACCCTGCTTGATTTGCCCCTGGTAATGACCCCACTGGTGGCGGGTATCGGTATCTTGTTTCTGTTCGGCCGTGACTGGCTGGGCGGTTATCTGGCCGGGCTGGGCCTGCGGCTGGTATTTACTCCCCTTGGCGCTGTGCTGGCCCAGACCTTTATTGCCGCACCGATCGTTGTGCGCAGCAGCCGGTCAGCCTTTGAAAGCGTCAATCGCCGTTTCGAGCTTGCCGGCCAGACCCTGGGGCTTAGCGCGCCTGTAATTTTTGTGCGAATTACCCTGCCACTGGCCTGGCAGGGCATCCTGACCGGCACGATCCTGGCATGGGCACGGGCGCTGGGCGAATTCGGCGCAACCCTGATGGTGGCGGGTGCCACCCGGTTCAAAACCGCGACGCTGCCCGTTTCGGTGTATTTGAATATCAGTAGCGGCGAGCTTGGCGCTGCGATCGCCGGTGCCTGGATTTTGCTGGCCATGGGGTTCGTGCTTCTCCTGGCCGTCAAATTGCTTGGCCGCACCGGGAGTAACGCATTCGCAGGTCGTGGAGGGACCGTTTTGCCATGATCAGCCTGCGCACTATTGCGAACAGTTTTTTGCATGATATTAATCTCGATATTCACGACGGTGAGCTGCTTGCGCTTGTCGGTCCGTCCGGTGCCGGAAAAACAACGCTTCTTAATGTTGCCGCCGGCCTGACCGGCTACACCGGAAGCGTTTCGTTTTATGGCCGCCCGGTTGACCGCCTTCCCCCGCGCAGTCGTGAGATCGGCTACGTGTTTCAGGACCTTCTGCTGTTCCCGCACCTGAGTGTCGAGCAGAACCTTTTGCTGTCCATGCGGCGGCTGGACATAGGCCACCCTGAAAAAAAAGAACGTGCGTACCGGATACTGGAGGCATTCAGAATCGCGGACCTGCGCACACGTTTCCCGCACGAGCTCAGCGGCGGGGAGCAGCAGCGGGTTGCGCTGGCGCGGGCCGTTGTCGCCAGGCCGAAGCTGCTGCTGCTGGATGAACCTTTCGCCAACCTTGATTTCCGCACAGCACGCTACCTGCGCCAGGAGCTTAAAAAACAGCAACGTCGCCTCGGCCTTACGACACTGTTTGTCACGCACAACCTTGCCGAGGCGCGCGAGCTCGGCGACCGCATCGCGGTTATGAAGCAGGGCCGCCTTGAACAGAAGGGTACCATCGAGGAGATCTGGTTCCAGCAGGAACTCGATGAGATCGGTTTTCTCGAAAAACCCAATATCCTGACGTGCAATTATGCCGTTAATCTCGGCAACGGACTTGTCGAGGTGGGCTGGGCCGGTACCAGGCTGCTTGTGCCCGATGACGGGGTCAGCGTAGAACGGGTCGCGATACTTCCGGACGAGATCTATATCTCGGCGGAAAAAGCCATGGGCCCGCCGATCAACCGGTTCGTGGGGCGGGTGAGCTCCGTCAACAGGTCTGACGGCATTGTGCAGGTGGCTGTCAGTGTCGGGGAGGATACGCTGCGGGTGGAGATGAGCCCGGAGCATTTCCTGGCTCTTAATGTTGCCGAGGGGCAGAAGGTGCACGGCATTCTCAAACTGCGGGCCTTGAAAGGGCTTGGGGCGTAAGTACCTGTACAGGAAGTTTTTTCCAATACAAGGATGATTCCGGACTCTTTTTAAAATTTCAAGAAAAAGACATTAGAGTATGTCAATGTTGAGGCTGCCGGTGTGCGTCTACAACTGCATGCCTTTGTACGTTCATTTCGGACAAGCGTCCTTCCTTCGAAGCAGCCTGCTACGGAGGCTGAATTCGTCCTGCGCAAAAGCCTGCTGCGGAGTACTGGCCGCGCGATCCGTTTGTCATCCCGGCAGCAGCGATAGCGGATAGCCGGGACCCAGCATTTTTTAATGGACCCCGCATCACGTGCGGGGTGACAATGGCTGCCGAGACGCTACGGGATCATTGTGGAGTCACATAGTATTAATGGTGCTTCGATCGTGATTCAACCTGGTTTTTCACTCCGGGATCAGAGAGCTGGAAATTAATTTGCTCGAGGCTTTGCAGGCGATCGCACGTATTTCACGGCATTTCATCCGCAAAGATCAACAAATAAATCTATAGGTTTTTAAAAGGTCTTGAAGCAGCGCTTCGGTGGTGGCCGCATCCGTTATTGCAAGACAGACGATCGGCGCGGAAGGATTGTAGCGCCGGACGGCTTGCGCCAACTCCGTTTCAGTGGCATCGGTTGTGCTCCGTATATTGTTTATAACCAGGTCGGCTTTTGCAAGGGCTGCGGCCCGGCTTGGCTTCGGAGGAGCGGCTGCGCAGATGCGGCTGTCGCATATGAAGATGGACAGGGCAGGAGTGAGGTGCGCCAGCATGCTGTTGCCCTCGATCAACAGGCGTTCGCAGGTTCCGCATCGCGCAATTGCCCCGGCAAGGGCCTTTTTCAGATGAGCCTCCTGGGCACGTACCCACACTACCCTGTCTGCGCCGCTCGTTTTCAGGCGCCAGGTATCTTTGCCCGGAACCATGATCGACGCCTCGTCCCCGATTACTTCGGTTGCCTGATCGTTTATGGTGATCTTTATGGCGCATATGCCGGGCAGCAGGGAAAGAATGCGGCAGCACAGCTCGGTTTTCCCGATGCCGGAGTGCAGGCCCGAAACGCTGATGATCTTCTGTGGAGCGGTCATATCTTTAGTAGTCAGGCTGTGGGACAAAGGCGAATTCAGGATCCAGGACCTGCACCTTGACGCGGTCGCCGGGATTGACCGTGGCGACATCCTCGGGCACGATCATAAGGCCCGTTGCCGCCGACATTGACCTGAGTATGCCCGAGCCCTGCGCACCGGTGGTCGAGGCCTGGAATCCTGTTTCAGTGCGGGTTATCCGGCAGCGGATAAAGTATTTTTTCCCGGTTTTGGTCGCGACCTTTTCAGCCGCCTGCGCTTCAACCGTTGTGCGGAAGAGATTGGTATGGCCGGTCATTTTACGCAGGGCCGGACGGGTAAACTGCTCAAAGGATATCATTGCCGCCACGGGATTGCCCGGCAGCCCGAATGCAGGCCTGCCGCCGATGACCCCGAAAGCCAGAGGCTGCCCGGGCCGCATGGCGACCTTCCAGAATTTCATGTCCATGCCCAGCTCCTGCAGCACGTCCTTGACAAAGTCATAATCGCCTACGGATACGCCGCCGGTTGTTATGATCACATCACACCGCATGGCGTCAAGGAGGCGCTCGCGCAGGGCTTCTTTGGTGTCGCGCGCAATGCCGAGCATGACCGGCTCTGCGCCCGCGTCGGCAACAAGGCCCGCAAGGGTATAGGAATTGCTGGCGACGATTCTGCCCGGGCCGACGTCTCCGTAAATATCCACCAGTTCATCGCCGGTTGAGAGAACTGCAACCCGGGGGCGCTGAAAAACCGAGACTGTTGAGCGCTTGATCGATGCGAGAACGCCTATATGCGCTGACCGCAGCAGGGTGCCGGGAGGGGCCAGCAGTGCACCCTGCATGATATCCTCACCCGCCCGGCGGACATTGACGCCGTGGCTCTGCTCATGTTCGATAATAACGTCGGTGCCCTCAACTCGTGTGTCCTCCTGCTTGACGACCGTGTCAGCTCCCGCGGGTATAACCGCGCCGGTCATGATACGCAGGGCCTGGCCCGGCTGCAGTTGTTCAGAATGGATCGCGCCCGCGGGCAGATCGCCTGCTATACCCAGGCGGACGGGCCGTGACGGACTCACCCCGTCGATATCGGCGAAGCGAACCGCATAGCCGTCCATACCCGAATTGTCGCAGGGCGGTACGCTCAAGCCGGCAATAATCTTTTCAGCCAGGATGCGGCCCCGGGCGTTGAGAAGCGAGACGCGTTCTGAGCCCAGCGGACGGATCTGGTCAAGTATCGTTGCAATAGCCTCTTCGACGCTGATCATGGTGTTGTGTATACGCGGTTTGTATGATTGCTACAGTTGTGAGTATGTTGCAGGCCCATGCGCGAGATATGTATACTGAGTGAACAGTACAGGCAGCATGGTGTGCAACCCCGGTCCGGGCCTTTTGTGGCGCCGGTTGTGTGCGTAATTAAGAAGGCCCGGCAGGGAATACCGGGCCCGGATTTTCATGTACGTATCGCACACCCGTCTCCTTCCCAGTCCGGGGAGACGCAGACGTCGCCGTTTGCGTCCTTTCGGTCCTCTATCCTGCGCGGTGCACGCAGGTTGCCGGACTTCGGAAACTCAGATATTGAATACTGCACGGCGCTGTATTTGTCAAGGAATACCAGCCGGTTTGCTTTTAACCGGTTGCACCGCTACCGGGAAAGGAGTATGCTGTGCGTAAGAACAGTGGATTACATGGGAGTTTTCCCGTATGCCGGTCACTACCCCGTTTACACTTGCAAGCGCCCACAGGGACATAATGATCGCGCACGCTTTGCGTGAAGCGCCCAATGAATGCTGCGGCCTGCTGCTGGGTCGCGGCGGTACAGTCGCGCGCGTCATTGCCATGAAAAGCGACCGGCCCAGTCCCGATGCCTATTACATGAATCCCGAGCAGCAGGTAGAAGTGTTCACCGGCATGGCGGAGCGCGGCGAAGAGCTTCTGGGCATTTATCACTCCCATCCCACCAGCCCGGCACAACCTTCTGCGGCCGATCTGCAGCTGGCGTTTCATCCCGACGCGGCATATTTCATTATCTCCCTTGCGGATGCGGCACGGCCGGAGGTGCGGGCGTTCAGGCTGCGCAGGGACGGTTTTGATGAGCTGACGGTTACGGTTTTCGAATGAATTCCACCTGTCGGATGCGAAGGCGGCCCACGATCGTCACGCATGCGGTGTTGAAAGGAGCAGATACATGGAAAAACAACAGGTTGTTATCGTCGGCGCCGGTCCTGCCGGTGCGTCATGCGCAAAGGCCCTGCATGACGCGGGCATACAGGCCCTGATTATCGAAAAGGAGACCCTGCCGCGGTATAAAGCGTGTTCGGGCGTGCTCTTCGGGCAGACGCAGGAACTGCTGCCGAAGTTGTTCGGTTCTATGCCCCCGGGAGACATTTACTGTGAGCCGAAGACGATTCATGCTTCGCAGATCATCGAGTGGAAACACGGGGAGTTTGTACAGTATTTCTGGGAAATACCCAAAGACGGCCATGCGTTCCCCGCGACCTATTTGAATGCCTGGCGCGACAAGTTTGATCATTGGCTGGTACAGCAGTGCGGAGCGGCGCTGCGTGAGAATTGCGTGTTTCGCGGTTATACGGCCGGTCAGGAGCAGGTCAATGTCGATGTTTTTCTGCGCGGCCCCAAAATACTGGAACCCGGCGGAACCGGTGAGCCGAACCGGACGCTGCAGTGCGAGTATCTCGTCGGCGCAGACGGCAGCGCCTCGGTGGTTCGCAAGGCCCTGGCGCCGGAAGCGTGGGCCGCAGTTCCCGAAGTTGTCTACTACCAGGAGTATTGCCCGATCGAGGATACGGGCGACCTGCGCGAGGGGTGCTGGCATGTTTTTTTTGAAAAAAGCGTCGCGGAGATGCTGTGCTGCGTGCATCGCAAGGGTGATTTCCTTGTGCCGTGCGTCGGCGCGTTCCGGGGCGGTGACCCGCGCGGAAGCATGGCGGCCTTCAAACAGTTTCTCCGGGAAAATTTCAAGGTTCTGCTCGGGCCCCACGAGCGCGTGGAGGGAACCGTCATCAAGATGTGGCCGCCGGACCTGGGCCGCGGCAGGGTGCTTCTGGCCGGCGAAGCAGGCGGCTTCAGATACCTCAACGATGAAGGCATCGACGCTGCCATTGATTCAGGGTACCGGTGCGGTGCGGCAATAGCCCGCGCGCTGCGCGAGGGCGGCGACGCGCTGGCCTACTACCGGGACAGTGCGGAAGACATGCTTCGCCACGTGCAGATCTGCGCCGACCAGATGCATTTTTTGGCGGAGTAGGTTCGGCTGCTTACCATGCTGCGTCCTGCGAAGCTGACGGGACGCAGCAGCCCGTGCGCCGGGCTATCGTTTGACCTCTACGAACAGCGCTCCCGGCTTCATGGACTTGTGCATGCCGCATTTCGGGCATTGATCGGGCGGGGTGTCGCCGGTGTGGATATAACCGCAGGTCGTGCATCGCCACTTTTTCATAGTGCGTTCCTTTCATAGACAGGTTGCAGGCTGTGGGCGGTTTCCTGCCCGTGCCGTTGGCCTGTATGGCAAACGGCCTCATGGCCGGGCCTCAAAGACGAGGTTGATCGGTGTTTGCGCGACCCTCCTGAAGCAGCCGAAGCCGGCCTGCATGATAATGTCGCGCAAACGGCGTTCCCCGGCCTGCCCGCCAAGTGCGGTACCGTTAGCCTGGGCCAGGGCTCCGGGGACGCACAGCAGCACCGATGCGCTGTAGTACAGGCGGCCGATTGGTGTAAAGTTGTCCTCGAGCCGGTCGCCGGCAAGGGGCTCCACGATCATCCATGTGCCGTCCGGTTTGAGCGCTGCGAGTGCTTTGCGGGCGGCTTTGTCGGGGGCGCCCATATCATGCAGGCAGTCAAAGGTGGTAATTAAATCATAACCGGCCGGAGCCAGGTTTTCAGCCGCGCATACTTCAAAGCGTGCGTTGCCGCTTACCCCCGCCTCGGCGGCTGCCGTGCGCGCCGCGGCAATCGACGGGGGATGCGAGTCAAAACCCGTAAAGGTCGAGCCCGGGAAAGCCTGTGCCATGAGGATAGTGGACGTCCCGAAGCCGCAGCCGACATCAGCTGCGTTCGCTCCCCGGGTAAGCTTGTCCGTTACGCCTTCAAGTGCGGGGAGCCAGTTTGCCACAAGATTTGCAACATAGTTGGGGCGATAAAAACGCTCGGCGCCGTGGTAGAATTCATCGTCGTGCTCATCCCAGCCCACGCCCCTGCCGTCCAGAAACGCCTGTGTTATTTTGGGCTCGGATTTTAAGGCTGCGGTTGCAGCCTGAAATGCGCCGGCCATGAAGCAGGGGCTGTTCGGCCGGGCAAGCACGAGGGCCTGCGCTTCAGTGAGGAAAAAGCGCTCTGCAGCGGCATCATAGGATACATAGCCGCCTGTGGCCATGGCTGCCAGCCACTCCTGTACGTAGCGTTCCGAGACCCCGCATTGTGCGGCAAGCTCGGCCGGTGTAAGGTGTCCGGCGCCGTCCATGGCGACAAACAGTCCAAGCTTGTCGCCGATCAGCACCAGCGGGGCGTGGAACGTGGCGCCGATGTCTTCAATGGTTTTTTGCATGAGGCTGTTCAGTTGCTGCTCGTCAGGTGTCATGGATCTTTTCGCTCGCGATGGCTTAGATTACTATGCGGTGCACCATGTAGAATAATGCTGCTGGCCGCTGCTTGTCAAGCACTACCCTGCAGGAACGGGGTACTGCGAAGACAGTACAGCAGTATGTGAATTGGAAGCAGTGCTCGTTAGGGAATGAAAGTAGAAAGGAAATGATCCGGTTCGTGCGGCCGCGGCGATGATTAT
>Ga0272442_10011799_pt1 | contig 10627 bp, 3 predicted proteins | sample SSMForm2O_FD_200262 | JGI IMG/M metagenome (GOLD analysis project Ga0272442, IMG submission 200262) | Marine sediment archaeal communities from Little Sippewissett salt marsh, Falmouth, MA, United States - SSM-Form-2O | ecosystem: Environmental > Aquatic > Marine > Wetlands > Sediment ... | reverse complement strand
GATGCCGATTACAGCCGGGTATATGGATTAGATATGGCAGACGGTATGTTTTTCCCCCGTGATTTCGGTTCAGGAGATCGATGCCTGGTGCTGAATGAATCGGCAGCACAGCTTTTTTTAATACAGGATCCTGTAGGGAAAAACCTCAAATCGGCCGGACACGTGTTTCCCATCGCAGGTATAGTCAAAGATTTTCATTTCCGCTCAATCCATCATCCTATTGCCCCGCTTGTGATACAGGTCCTTGGCCCTGATGCGTGGGGAGGAAAAGAAATGTCTGTTCGTGTTGCGGATACAGACATCAGGGAGACACTGCTTTTTCTGGAGAGCACCTGGAAAAGGATGTCGGGGAATAAAGCATTTGAATATGAGTTTTTCGATGATTATTACGATCATATGTACCGGGCCGAATTCCGTACAAACAGCATTTTTATTGTCTTCTCAATCTTTTCGATATTTATTGCAGGATTGGGACTGCTGGGCCTTTCAGCGTTTATGGCTGAACAGCGTAACAAAGAGATCGCAGTTCGCAAAGTTTTGGGAGCCACATCGGCAAGTATTGTGTCTATGCTGGTCAAACAGTTTATTCGGTGGGTGATAGTGTCTACAGTAATTGCATGGCCTTTGGCGTATTTCCTTATGGCCAATTGGCTGCAGAACTTTTCGTACCATGTTAAGATCGGAATCGGAATTTTTATTCCCTCATTTCTTTTCGCGCTGCTGGTTGTAATCCTTTCCGTCAGCTATCAGACCGTCAAAGCAGCCCGGGCGAATCCTGTGGAGTCTCTCAGGTATGAATGACATTGATAGAATGGATAATGCAGAGATCAGGGCTGTTGCAAAGAGGAAATGTTATTAATATGTCAGCAGGGCTGCATTAATATATAATGATATTGTATGCCGGCCCGGGCACATTAAACAGTAAATAAATAGTAATGCAGGAGATATGGCATGCTGAGAAATTACATCAAAGTCATAATTCGTAATATGCGAAACAATAAGCTGTATTCGGGAATCAATGTCCTGGGGCTTTCTATAGCTGTAGCCATATGCCTTTTGGCTTCAATGTATGTAATAAATGAACTGAGTTTTGACACATTTCATAAAAATATTGACTCAATCTACTATATGAGGTCAAAAATTGTTTTCGGCAATATGAGCATGCAGGCAGGTGCTCAGGCCCCGTTGGCTCAGCAGCTTAAAGAGACATTCCCTGAAGTTGAACATGCCGTTCGTATGAAGAAAGAGCACAGAGTTGTTATGGCTGAAAACCGTGTTTTTGATTTGGAAGGCCTGGCAACGGATCCCGGTTTTTTCAGCCTTTTTTCATTTGACATTATCCACGGCCGGCCTGAGGAAATTCTTAACCAGCCTGATGGTATTCTGCTTACACAAGATACCGCTCTCAGGCTGTTTGGTGCGGCAGATCCGTTGGATAAGACTCTTTCTGTCAAGATTGATGACATGTTCCGGGAGTTCAGAATTATGGGAGTTACTGCTTCAGTGCCTGATAATTCCAGCCTTAAGTATGATTTTTTAATTCCGCTGACAGCGGTACAGGGCAAAGAACTGGAAAACTGGAATAAAAACCTGGCTTTGTTCATAGGTTTGAGAAACCCCGGTTGTGCTGCGGGCCTTGCTGAGAAATTTCCCGATACCATTGATAAATATTTGGGGGAAGATCTGGCCAAGGGGTCAGGGTACAGTCTGTTTGCATTAAAAGATTTTCATCTTGGCGGCGGCCTTACTTCGGTTTTGCAAAAGAAAAGTTCCATAATGTACTCTTATATACTCGGCGGTATCGCTATGCTTGTGCTGCTTATGGCGTGTTTTAATTTTACAAACCTGTCCATAGGGAATGCCTCAAAACGGCTGCTTGAAGTGGGAGTCCGCAAGGTTATGGGGGCACAGAGGAAAGATCTTGCCAGGCAATTTATGATGGAGTCCTTTGTGTTGTCGTGTATTGCACTGATTATCGGTATAATGCTTTCAGCAGCCCTTATGCCGAGTTTTAACATGCTGTCGCAAAAATCAATGTCTATGGGACATATTTTAAGCGTCAACATGCTTGTTTTTATTATACTCCTGCCTGTAGTGATTATGATTCTGTCTTCCTGGTATCCGGCCCTTATACTTTCGGGGTTTTCAGCAGCTGACCTGTTCCGGGGAAAAATGAAGGCATCGGGAAAACACTGGATGGGCAGAACTCTCATTGTGCTGCAATTTGCCATTTCCATATTTCTTGTAAGCATGACACTGTTTCTGTTCAAACAGCACAGGTTTCTTGTAAAAAATCCTCTGGGGTTTGAAGCGAATCATGTGATGGAGATCTCGCTGAAAGAAGTGCCGAAGGAAGCAGAAACCAATCACCAGTTTTTCAGCCGGTTAAAAGAAGAGCTGTCACAGTATCCGCCAATACGAAATTTGTCAGGTTCGGCATACAATATGACGGCAGATTTCTGGGCATGCACAGCACCGAGGCTTAAGGGTGATGAAGCCAGGTTTCTGGTAGATTTAAATTATATAGCACCGGATTTTATTGAGACCCTCAATATCGGTCTGAAAGAGGGACAGGACTTTTCCAATCCAGCGGCTGTACCGGCCAACGGCGTTATTGTCAACAGAAGTTTTATTGAAAAGGTTCATGCTGATGAGCCCGTTGGAAAGACTCTTGACACCTATCTTGAAGACAGCCTGCCGGGAAGAATTGTGGGCGTGACTGATGATTTTCATTACCAGTCTATGCACTCAAAAATAAAGCCGGTTATTCTTTTTATGGATAATGAAACTGACTTTAATTACGGCTATGTCAGTATCGATCCTGAAAATTTGAGTGCAGGAGTGAATGCAGTGCGTACGGTTTTCCGGACCCTGGCACCCAATACGCCCTTTGTGTATTCATTCCTCGATGACAGGGTGGCTGCCCAGTATGATATGGAATCCCGCTGGAATTCAATGGTCCAGTATGCGACAATTTTTTCAGTCATTATTGCCGGGTCAGGGTTGTTTGCCATGACGCTGCTTATCGCAGTACAGCGAACAAAGGAGATTGCTGTACGAAAAATTCTGGGCGCATCTCTGCCGGGTATCATTACGCTTTTACAGAAGGATTTTATCGGGCTGGTCGTCATCGCCAATATCATTGCATGGCCGGGAGCCTATTTTCTTATGAGCAAAGTGCTGGAGAATTACGCATATAATATTACTATTGACGCTTCGATTTTTATCGCATCAGGGATGGCCGCACTTTTACTGGCCGTTGGTATTATTACTGTTCACGCGGTACGTTCGGCAAATACAAATCCTGTGGAGTCTCTCAGGTATGAATGACGGGAAAATAAATTATTCAAGGAAGACGGGACTTGTCAAATGTCAAGAGTACACGTCAATGGTTCACGGTTCCCCGGCCGACACAGCATGACGCTGCCGAAAGGATGCCGGCTGCTCATATATTATACTTGAAAAATGATTAATAACATAAGGATGTCTGCTATGTTTAAAAGTTATATGAAAACTGCGTTGAGAAAACTCAAATCACAAAAAGCCTATGCTGCCATAAATATCCTGGGGCTGGGAGTCGGTGTTGCCGTTGCCGTCATTATCTATCTATTTATCGATTATGAGCTTGGGTTTGATGCCAATGTGCGGAATAATGACTGCCTCTACAGGGTAGTGTTGGATTGGAAGAGTCCCACAGGGGTTGATTTTTCGGGAGCCAATTTTTTCCCGCTTTCTGAGGCATTGCGAAATGATTTTCCGGAACTGGAAGGGGTGACTCAGACCAATCTGATGCAGAAAGTAAAGGTGGAAATAGGCAAGGAAGTGTTTGAGGCAGACAACGTGCTTTTTGTGGAGCCTGAGTTTTACCGATTGACCCGTCCTCAGTGGATAGAAGAAGATATGAACCGGGGCACAGACCCCGCAAGTGTCATCCTGACCGAGAGCCAGTCACAAAAGTATTTCGGTACAGTTCAATCCGTTGGCAGACGCCTGGTACTGCTCGATTCTCTCTCATTTACTGTTGCCGGCATTGTGGCCGATCCTCCGGAGAGGACCAGTCTTCCCTATGATATGCTCCTGCCCTGGAAGGCAATGAATCATCTCTACAATCATGATTATATGACAAGGTGGAACTATTTATCGGGAACCAGCCAGACATTTCTGCAGCTTCCCGAATCCAGGTCAAAGGCTGATTTCGAAGCGATGCTCGATTCTTTCAAACGGAAATATCTGGACCAGGAAGACCATGAAGATGTCTCATTTCATCTTCAGCCTGCAGGAGATATACATCTGAATTCGAGGTATGACACCTATTCATATACAACACCGGTGAGGACGTTGTGGGCATTGGGAACAGTCGGCCTTTTAATCCTTCTTATCGGGTGTGTCAATTTTGTCAATTTAACTACAGCGCGGGCAATGAAGCGAGCCAAAGAAATGGGTATGAGAAAGGTGCTTGGCGCTGACAGGAAAATGCTTATACAACAGCTTTTGGGCGAGACAGCATTTTTTGTGGGTATATCATTACTGCTGGGAGTTATGGGGGCAGCAGCCGCTGTTCCCCTGTTAACAGTAAAACTCGGAGTATCATTAGAGGCAGGACACTTGCTGCGCATTACTTCACTAGGCTTCTTTTCGGCACTGTTCATCTTTCTGGTTGCGGTAAACGGCTTTTATCCGGCCCTGATATTATCTGGATGCCGCCCGGTTGAAGCATTTAAAAGCAGCGGTTTCAGTACGGGCCGGAAATCGACAGGTCTGAGAAACGGACTGGTATTTTTTCAATTCGCGGTGACACAAATACTCATAATTGCCAGCCTCATTATAGCTTTACAGGCCCGGTTTATCGCACAAAAGGATTTAGGTTTCAGGAAAGAAGGAATCGTCATTGTGGAATGTCCCTCCTATAAAGAGGGTGTCAATGAAGGGCTCAGGGCCCGATGGCTGCAGAATCCCCGGGTCAGTGATGTCAGTTTTGCGTACCAGTCACCTGCAAGCAGCGATAATTTTACTACGACTCTTCAGTATCCACAAGGCGGCACTGATACAGAGTACAGCATTGTCATGAAAATATCTGACAGTCATTATCTTGATGTATATGATATTCCTCTTCTGGCAGGCGCTTTCCATACACAAAATACCGGTAATCCCGAGCGGCCCGAATGGGTGGTAAATCAGGAAGTTCTGAAAAAGATCGGTATTGTGTCCCCGGAAGAGGCTATCGGGAAAACAGTAAAGATCAATGGAGTATCGGCGCCGGTAATCGGGGTTGTTGAGGATTTTCATACCGGGTCTCTCCATGAGAAGATAAAACCCGTTGCGCTTATCAATGCGTATTTTTGGGCCAATACCAATGCTCATATTAAAATTGGGGGCAAGGATCTCGCTGGAACAATGCGGAGTATCCGTCAAACCTGGGAAGAAATATACCCTGGAGAAGTGTTCTCTTTCGTTTTTCTTGATGAGCAGCTTGCAAGCCGCTATGAGTCGACTTTTCGAACCCTGACACTTACCCGTATTGCAACAGTCATTGCTATCTGCCTTGGATGCCTGGGGCTTTTGGGGCTGGTAGCTTTTGTGCTTGTTCAGAAAACAAAAGAGATTTGTATGCGGAAAATTCTGGGTGCGTCGGTACGCGGCCTTTACATGCTCATTGTCAGATATTTTTTCACCTGGATTATTGCGGCCAATCTGGTGAGCTGGCCTGCTGCCTGGTGGCTTACCAGGGAGTGGCTCAGAGGATTTGCCTATCGGGTTTCGCCCGGCATCGGTGTTTTCCTTGCAGGCAGCGTCATAGTAGGCGTTGTTGCCCTTGTGGTTATCAGTTTCCAGGTGATGAAGGCAGTGCGGGCGAATCCGGTTGATTCTCTCAGGTATGAATAAAAGTAAATGTGGAAATGTTGAGATTTGTGAATTGAAGGTCAGCATACATGTAACGGACGGATGTGCTTAAGAGAGTTTATAATGTTGATATTGCGATACATATTTGCATTCCGAGTGTAATCGGATAAGGAGAAAGTTATGATCAGGAATATGTTTAAAACCGCATTACGGAATATGATAAGGTATAAGGGGTATTCTGCTATAAATATCCTGGGGCTTGGGCTGGGCATGGCTGTGTGTATGCTTATTATGATATGGGTGCATGATGAAATGAGCTTTGACCGGTTTCATGAGAATGGAGATTCCATATACCGGGTTGTGGCCGACTGGGAAAGATATCATTGGGACGGATTGGAAATAACACCGGCGCCTCTGGCCACGGCAATTAAAGAAGAACTTCCCGAGATTAAAAATACATGCCGGATTGTATCTCATGCACGGCTGGTCTTCAAATATAAACAAAACCGGTTTTATGAGGAAGGGGGTATTATTGCAGACCCATCATTGTTCGAGATATTTTCTTTCCCGTTCGTAAAAGGTGAACCGGAACACGCGTTCAATAAACCGTCAGATATGGTCATTACTGAATCTATCGCGCATAAATATTTCGGTGATGAAGATCCCTTGGGCAGGATTCTGGATGTTGAGGGACAGCAGATAACTATTACCGGTGTGGTTAAAGATCCGCCTGCAAACTCCCATCTGCAGTTTGATTTTGTCAGCTCCTTTGAATTTCTGGATGCGATGTCCAAGTGGACCTATGGATGGGGCGTTGAATGGGGTGAATTCAATTTTTCTACGTATGTGCTTGCCCGGCCGGATATTGATTTAGAACTGATGCAAAAGAAGATAACCGGCATTGCAGAGAAAAACAAATGCTATCACGCACTGAACGGACTTACATTCAGGCTGCAGCCCCTGTCAAAAGTATATCTCACAGCAAGGGACTGGGATATAGGATGGCGGGTTCTGGGGAACAGGAAGATGGTGCTGCTGTTTTCGATCATCGGCATATTTGTCCTGGTTATCGCGTGCATAAATTTTATAAATCTTTCAACAGCCAGGTCGGCTGTCCGGTCCAGGGAAGTCGGTATGCGGAAAACCGTTGGGGCGCGGCGGTCTCAGCTGATACTGCAGTTTTTTGCCGAATCACTGACATACGCCGGTATCGCGGGAGCAGCAGCAGTGTGTATCACCGCGCTGATGCTTCCCGGTTTGAACCGGATTTCGGGAAAAGCCCTGGGTATGGATATCTTTTCTCTCTCATTGATTGTCAAGCTTGCTGCTGTCGTTCTTGTTACGGGCCTTGTTTCGGGCGTGTATCCGGCCCTGTTCCTTTCATCATTCAAACCTGTTGTTTTGTTCAGGCGTGAAGGTTTCCGCGGCAGCCGGGGCATGGTATTCCGCACGGTTATGGTCGTATTCCAGTTTGCCGTGTCTATTGTTCTTGTGTTTGGAATGCTGAATATCTCCAGGCAGTTTAATTACATGAAGAATAAGGACCTGGGTTTTGACAGAGAAAACATAGTGTATGTGCCCATCAAAGAGAACGCAGGCGAGCAGTATAAAATAATGAAGCATGCGCTTGTTCAGAATCCTTCAATAGTTTCAGTGTCGGCTCAGCATATGGGCCTGTCGGAAACCATGCGGTCTGCAGGATGGAAATGGGAAGGCAGGGATCCTGAACGGGAAAAAAACCTGGACCTTGTGCTTACCGGTGTTGATTTTGATTATTTTGAGACAATGGGCCTGGAAATTGCTGAAGGCCGTCATTTCAGTGAAGACATTCCTTCTGATGCGCGGGAAAGTGTGATCCTTAATGAATCGGCAGTCAGGGAGATGGGGCTGGACAATCCTCTGGGCAAATGGTTCAGGCAGTCCAAGAGCCGGACTGCAACAATAATAGGGGTAGCTAAAGATGCAAATTTTCAGTCTCTCAGGCAGAAGATTAACAATAGAATATTTTACATAAAAGATATGAGCCGTGCTACCCAGAGCGGTATCATTTTAATACGGATACAGCCGGGGCAGATTACACAGGGCCTGGCCGCAATACAAAAGGTGTGGGATTCAGCCAACCCTTCATCGCCTTTTGAATACAATTTTGTCGATGCTGCATATGAACGTATGTATGAAAATGAGATGACAGCAGGTACAATTTTTAATATATTTACACTGCTGGCAGTAATGCTTTCCTGCATGGGGCTTTGGGGCCTTTCATCTTTTATGGTCCAGCAGAAACATAAAGAGATTGGTGTGCGAAAGGTTCTGGGCGCGTCAATTCCCAATATTTTTGTGCTGCTGAGTACGCGGTTTTTAAAATGGGTTCTGGTGGCCGTATGCCTTGCATGGCCTGCCGGGTACTTTTTGATAACCCGTGTCCTGGAGTCCTATGCGTACCGCATTACAATAGGCATAGGAAGTTATATCCTGTCGGGTGCTGCGGCTCTGGCCCTTGCCATGCTCACTGTTGCATACCATTCAGTGAAGGCAGCCCGGACCAGACCGGCAGACGCTTTACGGTATGAATAGGATGCAAAAATGAAGGGTTTTAGATATTATTGATAGATGACACACAAAGTGAACAATCAAGTGTCCACGGAGCAGATATGATTCTACACTACCTTAAAAATGCGTATCGTAATGTAAAACGGCACCGATTGTATTCTCTAATAAATGTGTTCAGTTTAACATTGGGGCTCACAGTATTTCTCCTTATCATGAATTACATTATACATGAAATCAGCTATGACAGATATCATGAAGATTCCAACCGGATTTTCCGAATATGCAGCACATACAGGAACCGCAGCGGAGAACTGGCCTCTTCACCGATCCAGCCGCCTGCACTGGGGCCCCTGGTAGAAACAGAGTTCTCCGGAATCGAGACATCTACCCGTGTATTCACGTATGCGTGGAAAGAAACCGCACTTGTGTCACATGGAGATAAACAGTTCTATGAAAAAAAATTTTTTCTGGCAGATGAGAAATTTTATGATGTTTTTTCGGCCAGATTCATTCAGGGAAACCCGGAAACTGCCCTGAAAGATGTTAATTCTCTGGTTATTACAGAAGAAGCTTCCCGAAAGTATTTCGGCAACGAAGATCCCATGGGTAAGACAATTACTGTTGCCAATATGGGGCAAGTCGATTATGTGGTCACGGGGGTAGTGAAAGATGTGCCGGAAAATTCGCATTTCACCTACGATTTTCTGGGATCTATGAAAAGCGGAAACCGGTTGTTTTGGGAGGATTTTGATGAAGGGTGGCGCGGCAGCGGATTTTATACCTATGTCAAACTGGGAGAGAACGCAGTACCGGCGCGGATTGAGAAAGAGCTGAATGAATGGATACATGCCTACAGAAAAGATGTTCAGCTTTTTTTGCAGGCCTTGACCGAAATCCATCTCCATTCCCATATGAACTATGAAATTGAACCGAACAGTTCGGTTGGAGTTCTCTGGTTTTTCGCTCTGGCCGGCCTGTTTGTGCTTGTTGTGGCCTGTATAAATTATATTAATCTGTCTTATGCAAGGGCAGGTGTCCGTGCCAGGGAGATAGGTGCGCGCAAGGTGGCAGGCGCGGGGAGATGGGACCTTACAGCACAGTTCCTGGGAGAATCGGTTTTCCATGCTGTTCTTGTACTGCCACTGGTCATTGCCGCAGTACATCTGCTGCACCCTGTGCTGTGCCGGATTATAAACAAGGATTTCGGGGTCGTTTTTTTCGATGACATCCGGTTTGCCGGCCTCGGGCTGCTGACAGTACTGTGTGTCGGCTTTGCTGCAGGATTATACCCTGCTCTCGTACTTTCAGGCCTTCGTCCGGTGAATTTGATCAGGCGTCAGCCGGTTCCCGGCAAAGGTGTTTCAAAAAATATCCTGGTTATTGTTCAGTTTTTCATATCCGGATGCCTGATCATTGCCTCCCTGGTTGTCAGGCAGCAGATGAACTATATACAGTCCAGTAACCCGGGGTATCAAAAACAAGATATTTTGGTTATCCAGGCAAAAGATTTTGAAGCGCAGCAGACCTATACTATGCTAAAACAGAAACTGCTTGAATTGCCCGGTGTCAAACATGTTACAGCCTCTTCTGCACTTCCGTCCAATGTGCGTTCCAGCCACCTTGTCCGTTCCGGAGATGTTGATAATGAACAGGAGGTGAGAATGGACTGGCTGGCAGTAGATTATGATTTTATCAGCACGTACGGGCTTACCCTTGCCTTCGGCAGAGACTTTTCAAAGGATTACTCTTCAGATAGTGATGCCGCATATATTCTTAATGAGCAGGCAGTAAAAACATTGGGCCTTGCAACACCTGTCAATACTCCCTTCCAATTGTCAAATAAGGGACTTAGAAAGAAAATCTATGGCAGCGGCACAGTCATAGGTGTAGTAAAAGACTTTCATTTCAGGTCATTTCACAGTGATATTCAGCCCCTGGTTTTAAAAATTTACCCGCATGGGTTGTCGTATATTTCTGTGCACGTACAGCATGGCAGCATGTCAAAACAACTCCCGTATATAAAAACTGTCTGGGCATCTATAAATCCGGGGCGTCCGTTTGACTATTTCTTTTTTGATACATATATAGATCAGCTTTATGCTTCTGAAGCACGGACACAATTTCTGTTTCAGGTTATATCAGTGCTGGCAATATGTATATCGATACTTGGACTGTCGGGGCTGATGTCGTTTAATATCAGCCGCAGGAGAAAAGAGCTGGGAATTCGCAAGGTTTT
>Ga0272442_10011798_pt1 | contig 10627 bp, 9 predicted proteins | sample SSMForm2O_FD_200262 | JGI IMG/M metagenome (GOLD analysis project Ga0272442, IMG submission 200262) | Marine sediment archaeal communities from Little Sippewissett salt marsh, Falmouth, MA, United States - SSM-Form-2O | ecosystem: Environmental > Aquatic > Marine > Wetlands > Sediment ... | reverse complement strand
GCCGCGGCGGCGATGACCAGCAGCGCCGCGAAGAGCGCCGCGCCGCCCGCCGGTGATCCGCTCCGTCCGCGCCGGCGTGACCGTCTCGATGCGTGCCTTCGCATGACTGCCTCCTCGTCTTTCGCCATCGGCTATTCGTGCGACGACGTCCGCCGCACCGGCCCCACGTACGCGGTCGCGACGACGACGCTGTCGAGGTAGCTGTGCTGGTCGCGGGTGGTGCCGCCGTGGAAATATGGTCCCACCCACCAGCGCCGCCACGTCGCGTCGGAGGCCGCGCCGTCGCGGATCGTGCAGTTCTCGACGTGGTATACGAGTTCACCGTCGATCCACCCCTTGATCTCGCCGTCGGCCTCGCCGGGCGTGTTGAGCGTGCCCATGTATTCGACGCAGAACCACCTGCCCGGCGGGCTCTTCGGCGAGCGCGAGCGGTCGACCGTGGCGAGCCACCATTCCCCGCCGCGGAGCCTGTGGCCGTGCGCCTCCTGCGTCTTGCGCGAGGCGCGGATGGCATCGGTGAGGAAGGGCTTCTTCGTGAAGAGCATGAGGCCGAACAGGCCGCGCCTCCACGGGGCGAAGTGCGTGCACGACTCCATCATGAGCACGGCGGTGTCCTTCGCCTTGTAGGCTTGTGTCGGCAGGCCCGGTCCGTTGGCGACGAGGCGCGTGTCGTGACCGTTGCCGTCGCCCGGGCCGCCCCAGTTCCAGCCGTCGGCCCACTTGCGGTAGTACCGGACGTACAGCGTCCGGTGCCCGTGCGGGAAGTGAGGCGCGCGGAACCACGGGCCGGTCGAGCCACTGGGGTAGACGAGCTTGAGGCACTTCGCGCCCGTGGCCTTGTCCTCGTCGGTGACGACCAGGCGCTTGCCCCACCCGTTGAGGTCGTACCATCCGCGGGCCTTCAGGTCGTCGTCCTCGAAGTCTTCCGCGAACACGACCGCGGGATCGTCGGCGATGTCGCGGTCGCCCGGGTACTTCTCCGCGATGCACGACGGCGCGGCGACCGGCGCGCCGGCCTGCACCGGTGGCTTGGCCTCGGGCGTCGCCTCCGCGATGGGGGCGGAGTTCGGCGTCACGGCGCGCGCGGCCTGCTTCGGGGGCACGTCGTCAGGGGGCGGCACCGCGCGGTTGCACCCGGACTTCACCACGGCGCCGGCGACGACCAGCAACGCGGCGAGAACGGCCGCGCCTCCCGCGTGCAGTCGGTTGCGGGAACGCTGACGCGCGATTCTGTCCGCGTGCATGCGCATAGGTCGCCTCCTCGCCCGGTGGTATGTGTAACACCAATTTAGCCCAGTAGTCACCGGAATACGGGAAAGTTGGTCATGGCGGGCGCAATGAAAGTCTATATAGAATAAGAATATACATTGACCAAAGGCCTTCCTCGCGGTTGTATGGAGATCAGAAGAGCCCAATATAGCCCGATCGGGGGCGACTCGGAGACGGCGCATCCATGGCGAGAAGGCAGAACGGTCACGGACCCAAGTACCTGCGCGTGTCGGAGGCGTTGCGCGACGACATCGCCGCGGGCCGCTTCCCCGTCGGCGAGTACCTGCCAAGTGAGCGCGCGCTGTGCGAGCGTTTCGGCGTGACGCGGATCGTGGTCCGCGGGGCGATCGCGAAGCTCGAGGAGCAGGGGATCGTCGAGCGCGAGGCGGGCCGGGGCACGCGCGTGCTGCGCGCGCCCGCCGCGGCGGTCACGATCGAGCTCTTCTTCGTGAAGTGGCTCAGCCCGTTCGCCGACCCAATCCTGAGCGAACTGTGCACGGGTATCGCCACCACCGCGCGGCAGTGCGGCTACACGCTGACGCTCAATTACATACAGGACTCGCACAGCGTCGAGGCGTTCGTCGAGAACCTGGAATCGTCGAACGCGTCGGGCATGATCGTGGTCGGCGAGGCGCAGTGGTACGCGCCGGTCATCGGCGCGATCGAGTCGCGCTTTCCCACCGTACTGGTCGGCACGCCCCTGGGCAGCCTGCGCGCCGACGTGGTCGAGCCCGACTACGAGGGCGCGATGGCAATGGCCGTCGAGCACTTAAAGGAGTGCGGGCGGCGACGGCTGCTTCTGCTCGCCGGCGCGTTCGACTCCAACGAAGGACGCGACGAGCGCAACATCGCGAGCTTCCGCGAGGCCGCGAAGCGCTGCGGGTACGCCGCCCGGGACGCCGTCGTGCACGACGGCCGCGACCGCGGGCTCAAGGGCTTCGACCTGCCCGCCGATCTCTTGAAGAAGCGCAAACCACCCGTCGGCGTCGTCGCGACGGCCGCGTCGTACGCACGCAACGTCCTGAAGCTCGCGCGCGACGCGCGCCTGCGCGTGCCCGAGGACGTGGCAATTCTCTCGACGCAGGACAGCCTGTGGCTGACCGGCACCGAGCCGCCGCTCACCGCGGTGGACGTCACCGGGCGCGCGGCGGGCGTGCGCGCGGTCGAGAAGCTGAAGATGCGTTTCGAGTCGCCCGCGCTGCCGCGTCGTATCGAGCGGGCGCCTATCCGGCTCGTCGCGCGCGGGAGTTGCGGCGAGCCGGCGAGGACGAGCGGGGACGGTGCGCAGTGATGGGTGCGCGTATCACAGGTGCGGCTCTGACGCTGGCGCTGGCCGCGTCGTGCCGGCCGGGCGTCGAAGCCGCGGCCGCGCACACGCCGGCGGCGGTTCCGGTTTCGACGGAGACCGCGCGCAAACTGGGGCCGTGGCTCGCGCGCGTCGAGCGCGACCTGACGGAGGACGTGCTGCCGTTCTGGACGCGCAACACCGTGCTGCCGTCCGGCGGCTTCACGACCCACCTCGACCGCTCGGGCGAGCGCCTGGCGAACGACCGCGTGTACCTGCTGGTGCAGGCGCGGATGATCTGGAGTCTGTCGGCGGCGCACCGTCACGGCCTGACCTCGTCGGGATACCTCTCTCGTGCGCGCGCGGGCGTGCGCTTCCTTACAGAAGCCATGCGCGACGCGGAGCGCGGCGGCTACTTCTACTCGGTCGGCTTCGACGGCACGCCGGCGGAGACACACAAGAGCGTGTACGTGCACTCGTTCGTGATCTACGCGCTGTCCGAATACGCGCTGGCCAGCGGCGACGACATGGCGCTGCGGCGCGCGGTCGAGGTCTTCGATCTCCTGAGAGAGCGCGCCGCCGACGGCGAGGCGGGATACGTCGAGATGCTCACGCGCGCGTGGGAGCCGAAGCCCGGGCCGAAGACGCTCGACACGCACATGCATCTGATGGAGGCGTTCACCGTTTTGGCCGAGGCGAGCGGCAGGCGGGAGCACCGCGACGAGTTGAGGCGCCTGGTGAAGTTGCTCCTGAGCAGGGCGGTGCACCCTGTCTTCGAGTGTGGTCTTTCGAAGCTGACCGTGGACCCGGGAAGGGTCACGGAGAGCGCGAGGACATCATACGGTCACAACGTCGAGTTCGCGTGGCTCCTTCTCGATGCGCTCGCCGTCCTCGGCGAGCCCCCCGGGCACTACGACACCTTTGTTCTCGGCATGATCGACCACGCTCTCGCGTACGGCTGCGACCCCGAGCGCGGCGGCGTTGCGCTGTACGGCCCGCTGACGGGCCACGTGGCCGACTCGTCGCTACCCGCCAGCCGGCTCACCAAGAGCTGGTGGGAGCAGGCCGAGATGCTGGTCGCGCTCGCGGAGATCTTCGATCGGACACGTGACGAGAAGTACCTGCGCGCGCTGCTGCGGGAGCTCGACTGGGTGTGGCGCTACCAGATCGACCACGAACGCGGCGACTGGTACGAGAAGGTCTCGTGGGAGGGGCGCCCGCTGGTCTCGAACAAGGGGCACTCCTGGAAGTGCGCGTACCACAACGCGCGCGCGCTCATGCGTGTGTCGCGGGCGCTGCGTCGAATGGGCGTCGAACCGATCGGGGAGGACTGACGGCATGTGCGCACGCGACCGGAAGCGACCGGCGATGTCGAAGCGCGCGTTGCGCCAGCAGGCGAAGCGCATGGCCGAGCTGCAGTCGCGTCCGGCGGAGCCGTCGACCGCGCGTGAGAACCTCGACCTCGACCTCGACGCGGACGTGACGGTGCGCTCGCGCGGCACGCTGCATCGCGTGTCCGTGACGGTCGACGGCGAGGACGCCAGCGGCTGCGCGGTGTGGGAGCTGCAGATGCGCGTCGCCGGGGTCTGGCTGAAGATGGGAGGCATCGGCGGCGTCGGGACGCGGCCCGAGCATCGCTTCAAGGGCCAAGCGCGCCGCGTGATCGTCAACGCGCTGCGCTGGATGCGGCGCGGGGGCTATGACGTGACACTGCTGTTCGGCATCACGGGGTTCTATCCGAAGTTCGGGTACGCCCCGGCCTTCCCGCGCACCAGGTCGTATCTCGACGTCGACGTCGCGGCCGGCGCGAATGCCCTCGGATACCGGTTCGTCCCGTACGGACCGAAGTACCTCAAGCGGGTCCTGGGCTCGTACCACCGGACCGTCTCGGACATGACCGGGCCGGTCCGGCGGCTGCCGAAACGATGGCGGCCGTTTCGCGAGGGCCTGAACTGGGGGCCGCGGATCGCGTGCCGGGTGGCGCTCGACCGCGCAGGGCGATTCGCCGGCTACTACGCGTCCGACGATCAGGGCGCGACGATCGAGCTCGTCGAGGCGAGCCTGATCGACGTGGCCGGCGCGGGTGACGTCCTGCGCGCCGCGGCCGCGGACGCCCGTGAGCGCGGGCAGGAGCGAGTGGTGCTCAACCTCCCTGAAGACGATCCCGTCGTGAGGTCCGCGCGCCCGCTCGGCGTGCTCACGGAGATCCACTGCGCGCGCGACGGGGGGCCGCTCTTTCGCCTCATCGATGTCTCTTCGACGCTCCGCAAGCTCGCGCCGCGCGTGGGGTCGGGCTTCGAAGGGATGGGAGCGCTAAGCGTGCGGACGAACCTCGACGCGGTCGGCCTGCGGTGGTCGCGGGGGAAGCTGAAGGTCACGGACGCTATCCCGGGGTCGCCGAACGCGAAGCTGCCGCAGTGGGCGCTCGGTCAGATGATCGTGGGATACGCCTCCGCGTCGTCGCTGGCCGCGGCGGGAGTGCTCCGCGCGCCCGCGCGGGCCGTGCGCGCCTTCGAAGAGATGTTTCCCCAGCGGCCGCACTTCTACTACGCCAACGACAAATTCTGACCGGGGCGGGAGAGGGTTGACGATGAGCGACGGACCGGACGGGTTGACCATCAGGGGCGCGACCGAGGCGGACCGCGAAGAGCTCCTCGCGTTCCTGTCGACGCAGATGGGCGCGGAGCGCGAGTACTTCGACGCGGCGTTCCGCTACCGCCCTGGCGCGCTCTGGGAGCACTCGCGCGTCGGCGTGGTCGACGGGCGGATCGCGTGCCACATCAGGTTGTACCCGCGCGAGATGCGCCTCGCCGGCGGCACGGTGCGCACCGCCAACATCGGCGATGTGTGCACCGACCCCGCGCACCGGCACAAGGGATTCGGCGGGGCGCTGCTGCGCGACGGCCTGGCGTACATGGCGGCGCACGGCATTCCAATGTCGATCATCCACTCGGGCGTCACTGGGTTCTATGCCTCCGGCGGGTGGGAGACGTTCCCGCAGCGCGGGTACTCGTTCGCCCCCCGACGACCGCTGCTGCGCGTGCCCGGGATCGAGGTGCGACGCATGAGGCGGCACGCCGATCTCGACGCGGTCGCGCGGGTACACGGGGCGCACTCGGCGGGCAGGTCGCTCGCGGTCGTGAGGGACGAGAGCTACTGGCGCACCCACTTCTCGTGGGTGGGCGACGACGAGCGTGAGTTCCTCGTGGCCGAGGACGACGGGGGCGTCGTCGGCTACGTCCGCTCGTACCGGGGAGCCGTTCACGAGATCGCGTATCTCCCGGAGCGGCCGCGCGCCGCCGATGCGCTTCTCGAGGCGGTCGTGCGCAGGCGGTCGAAGCGGGCCGAGGGGCGGGTCGAGATCGCGCTGGACGCGCCGACGGATCTCCCCTCGCTCGCCGGTTTGCGCGACGCCGGGGTTCTCGTCGAGAAGGTGCGATGGCACATGCTCGTGCGGTCGGTGTCACTGAAGGCGCTGCTGGAGGCTGTCGCGCCCGGCCTGCACCCGCCGCGCGACGAACGGCGCGTCGCGTTGCGGTCGGGGAACGAGGCGGCGGCGGTCGTGTTCGACGGTGACGAGGCGCGCGTGGACCCGGACGACGGCGCGGACGCCGTCGAGGTGACGCAGCGCGACCTGTTCCTGTGGCTGACGGGTGAGGCGCCCCTGGGCGCGTCGGGAGGTGCTGCCGGCGCGTGGGCGCTCCTGCGCGAGATGGTGAGGTCGGGAGCGCCGCACTTCTGGATGATCGACCACGTGTGAGTCTCGATTGGGGGGGCGATGCGCACCCTGATGACGGAGTTCACCTCGCGCGAGGTGGGCCGATATCAGACTGAAGGCGGCGACGTCGCGATCGTGCCGGTGGGGTCGGTCGAGCCGCTCGCGGCGTACCTGCCCGTCGGCGCGCGCACGTTCGTCGTCGAGGCGTTCGCGCACCTGCTGGCCGACGCTGCCTGCGGCCTGCGGCTTCCGGTGATCTCGCTGACGAGCGCGCGCGCGCCGCGCCGGGGGCGCGGGGCGGTTGACGTGCCGGGGGGCGCGCTGCGCCAGTACGTTCGCGCGGTGCTCGACGACCTCTATGCCACGGCGTTCCGTCGCATCATGCTGGTCGCGTACGACGACTACCTGCGCTACTACCTGCCGCACGAGTTCTACGAGGACCACCACGCGGCCGTCGCGGGGCTGCACATGGGCGAGTTGCTCCATCGTGCCTGTCGCGAGCGCGGCATCGCCGAGGACGCCGTCGCGCTGGGCGCGATGGATGTCCTCGGGCGCGGCGACCTCGTCACAAAGTGCCTGGACGCGTGGGAGCGCGGTCGCGTGACGGCGGGCGCGACGATTCCCGAGGACGTGAACGCACTTCGTTCGGTCGGGAGCGTCGGAGCGTGGCGCACGCTCGCCGACTGCGACCTCGCGTCGGCCGAGCGTCCCGACGCAACCGCTGGGCGCGTGCTGCTCGAGGACGAAGCCGCGAAGCGCGCCGCCGCGTTCGCCGATCTGAGAACGTACAACGAGTTCCTGTCCCGGCGGACGGACCGGGGGATGACGCGGGGGAAGCGATGAGTCCGGAACGAGACGACGACATATTCGTCTACGCGGAGATGACGCCCGCCGAGATCGCGCGGTACTTCGATGAGGGAGGCGACCTCGCCGTCATCCCGATCGGGAGCATCGAGCAGCACGGCCCGGCGTTCCCGCTCGGCGATGACGGGTACTTCAGCCTGGCCATCGCGCGCGAGGTCGCGCGCCTCTCGGGCGGGGTGGTGCTCCCCATGGTGGACTTCTCGTGGGTCGGGTGCACCAACCACTTCCCGGGCGGCATCGGCGTGCGCGAGCACGTCTTCATCGACTACCTCCGGGACGTCGTGCGCGCGGTGCGCGCGGCCGGGTTCGGGCGCATCGTCGTGGTGAACGGGCACGGCGGGAACTTCTACGCGATGCGCACGTTTCCCGACCGCATGCTGCGCGAGGACGGGATCGTCGTGCTGACGACCTTCACCTACGCGGGGAGCGCGGAGGCCGCAGAGGCCCGGCGCGGGACGGGCGAGGGCAGCGGCACGCTCGGGGCCCTGCGCATGCTCGGCCGCGAGGACATGGTCAAGGAGACCATTGACCGCACGCGCGCGGCGGTCGAGGAATTCGGCGACGAGATCCGGCCGGAGCAGGAGCCCGGGAGTTACCGGGGCGCCAGCGCGCTCGGCCTGCTCGGGCACGACTACTACCACGAGTGCCGGCACGTGGCCCCGAGTTCGCGCCTCGACCCGGCAGCCGGCGAGGCGGCGATGCGGGCCGCGGCTCGCCACATCGCCGATGCGTTGCCGGCGCTCTCGCGCCATGTAGCCACGGTGGCGGGCGGCGGCGCCCGGGCGTGAGGCGGTCGGTCTTCGTGCGGTTTCCCGGCGCGGTGAGTCGGAAGGGAGTGTGGCGATCATGAGGCGATTTGGCGAGCGTTCGTGGGTGTGGGGCGTGACTTGCTTCGTCGTGGTGGGGTGTGCGGGCGGGGGTGCCCCGAGGAAGGCGCGCCGGGGCGCCGACCGCGGTGCGAAACGGACCGAGACGGCGATGAAGACAGCAGCGGCCGTTGCGGTCGAGAAACCCGTCGCGCCCGTCGTCGAAGAGATCACGAGCGTCGAACCGGACGTGCAGGCGGTCGAGACCGTGGACGAGGGCGACGCGTTGCCCCCGCGGGTCGACTTCGTCAAGCCGCTGCGGGACGATCCGGTCGGGCGCGCGCCCGGCGTCTACTTCTTTGAGGACTTCGAGAGCATCCGGAATCTCAAGGACCGGTTCCAGGATACCAGCGAAGGCGAAGGGCGGTTCGTCGTGAGCGGCGAGGACCGGATGAGCGGCAGTAGGTCGCTCGGTCAGACGTACCGGCCCCGCGACAGCATGAAGGGAGACCCGGGCGGCGCGGGCTGGGTATCGCGGTTCGTGGGCGACAGCCCCATCGGCGCCTCGAAGATCGAAGACAAGCGGCAGCAGAGGCGCATCTGGGCGCGTTGGTATCACAAGTTCGCCGAGGACTTCAACGCCGAGCGCGAGGACGGGATCCACTATCCGCCGAAGCACGCCCGCCTCGGCTGCAAGGCGGCCGGCTGGAAGAAGGTCTACAGCCTGCTGCACTGGATCGGCGGGAAGGACGGACACATCGTGATCGAGCGCCACACCAAGGCGCCGGGGACCCACCGGGAGTGGATTCCCAAGTGCGATACGTCCTTCACGTTCGAGACGCCGCTGAACCGGGGCAGGTGGATCCACATGGAGATGGCGTTGATCCTCGGCGACGCGGGGCGGACCGACCACGTGATGGCCTGGGCGGACGGCCGGTTGATCTGCGACATCCCCAACGACGACCTCGTCGGCGGGTGGAAGGACCTCGGGATCACGTACATGATGTGGGACTGCTACTGGAACGGCGGGTCGCCCGTGCCCGGCAACTCCCGGTACTACGACGACCTCGCGCTCTCCAATCGTCAGGCCGTCGGCCCGGTGCGAACGAGCGGCAAACCGACGCTCGTGTTGTGCGAGGGGCCTCGGGGCGCCCGGGCGGTGGAGGTGGAAGTCGGATTCGTCACTCAGAAACCCCTGAAGCCGCTCAAGGTCTACGACAAGGTGCCGGGAAGCTACAAGCCGATCGAGCTCTCGGGGGATGTCGTGTGGAAGGGGGTGGTCGACGGGACGGCGAAGCAGGTCGTCGTCGACGCTGCCACGGGCGCCTTCACCGGTTCGCTGGCGGGCAGGGACGCGCTCGAAGCGAACACGATGTACATGGTCCGGCTGCGTCGGCAGAACGGCCGCGGCGCCTGGACGCCGTGGACAGACTGGCACGCGGCGTTCGCGACCGACTGGGCCCCCGGGACGGCGCGTGACGAGAAGGCGCCGCCTCGTGGCATGCTCAACGGTGACGTGACGCGATAGGCCCGGGCCGAGTTCACGCGCAGCCGCACGACCGCCTGCGTACGAACGGGATGGGCAGTTCCGCGACGCGTTGCGCGCGAGCGGCGCCGCCGCTCACGATCTGCACCAGGAGTTCGACGGCGGCCCGGCCGCACCCCACGCGCGGGACGTCCATTCCGCTCACGGCGTACTCGTCCAGGCACATCGCCCCGTATTCGTTCACGTTGAACGACGTGACGGCCACGTCGCCCGGGACGTCGTGGCCGGCCTCGCGCAGGCCGTCGATGACGTCCGTCGCGACGCTGCCGGCGGCGACGAAGAGGGCGGAGAAGTCGGCGTTCGCGACGAGCGATCGCGCCGCCGCCTTCGCGCTCTCCGGCGACAGGTCGGGCAACTCGGCGCGCAAGCTCCGGTGGCGCGCCAGGCCGCGTTCGGCGACCGCGGCGCGCCAGCCGGCGAGTTTCGCGTGGGCCCATTCGTTGCGCGCGTCGCGGGCGCCGAGCGGTCCGGTGACGAGCGCCACGCGCCGGTGACCGTGATCGGCGAGGTGGCGCACGGCATCCGCGGCGGCCCGCTCGTGGTCCAGCACGACCTGGTTCATCGCGTCGTAGCGACGCGGCGTGTCCATCACGACGTAGGGGAAGCGCGCGCGCCGCAGCGCGGCGATCACATCCTGGTATCCCTCGACGTGCATCACGAGACAGCCGTCCACCGCGACCGCACCGTCGACGACCTCGGCGCAGCGTCGGGCCCGCTCGACACCGCCGTCGAAGATGAGGAACTCGAGGCGCGCCCCCAGATCGTGCGACGCGTCGTATACTCCCTTGAGGACGCCGGCTGGGTTGCCGGTCATGCGGGGGAGGAAGAGGCCGAGCGTGGCGCGCGAGTCGTCCCGCGGCGGGCGCATCGCCGTTTCGGCGACGAACGTGCCGCGACCGTGGAAGGTATCGATCAGCCCCTCCCGCGCGAGCGCGCCGAACGCGGCGCTGACGGTCGCGAGGCTGACGCGGTACTCCTTCATGAGCGCGCGCTGGCTGGGGAGTTTCGCGCCCGGCTTCATCGTCCCGGAGCGGATCTTCGCGGCGAGGGTCGAATAGAGGCGCTCGTGCTTGGGTCTACGCTTCATGTTCTCGCGCGCTCCGGGGCGCGGGCCCTACGGCGATAGTGCATCGATGCAA